>Ga0209058_1004468_pt1 | contig 11157 bp, 12 predicted proteins | sample GraSoiAngelo_147_FD_185904 | JGI IMG/M metagenome (GOLD analysis project Ga0209058, IMG submission 185904) | Grasslands soil microbial communities from the Angelo Coastal Reserve, California, USA - 14_1009_05_40cm (SPAdes) (version 2) | ecosystem: Environmental > Terrestrial > Soil > Grasslands ... | reverse complement strand
AGGAGATTCTGCCATTATGGGCTGCGGCGGGAAAACTGATGACGAGGCTGAAGCTCACCAAAAGGACACCTTTAGGTTTCCGCAAAATCTGTACTCCGTTAATACTCCATTAAGAGGCTCAAAAAACCAAGAAATTGAAAATTCATGTGTTAGAAAGACCCGTATCAACACCATGGACGCCGATGTGATTTATTTTCAAACTAAGGTCAACTTCCCAAGCTGGACGTCGCGGTTCGATTCCTTCGTCTCGCGCTTTCAGAACTAAAGCCTTACACCTGCGCGTCAGATATGCCGATTCTCACGACTAGCGCCCCGCCTCCCACTAACTGATCTGCCATCAACGACACTACCCCCGGCGCAACTAGCTCGCGGGACACTTGATGCTCCAGGAAAAGCCATTTCCACGTTGGGATTTGGCGTTTCCCGATCTGGAAACGTGAATTCCACGTGAGGATTTGGCATTCGCAGATCGGCAAACGGCATTTCCACGCGTGGATTTGGCGTTTCCCGATCAGGAAACGTGAATTCCACGCGAGGATTTGGCATTTGCAGATCGGCAAACGGCATTTCCACGTTGGGTTTTGGCGTTTCCAGATCGGCAAACGTGAATTCCACGCGTGGATTTAGCATTTGCAGATCGGCAAACGCCGTTTCCACGTTGGGTTTTGGCGTTTCCAGATCGGCAAACGTGAATTCCACGCGTGGATTTAGCATTTGCAGATCGGCAAATGCCGTTTCCACGTTCGGTTTTGGCATTTCCAGATCTGGAAAAGCGAATTCCACGCGTGCGACTAAAATCCGGCCTGGGTGCGTCCGCCCACCGCGTTAGGCCGAAAAGAATGCGCGAATTGTAACTTTTTTTGTATTTTCCGACCCCTCTCGTTTGTCTTATGTTTGAGAGGATTTTTTCACCCACATATACAGCCACTGGATCGCCCACCATTGGATGGTGCCGGTGGGCGCTCGATCGGCATGCACGCTCGACGTGTGCGTGCATGTGAAGGAGACTGCCATGGGAACTGATGCTGGAAGACAACCCAAGTGGATCGTGAGAATCGTTCGGGCTTGCATGCCTCCCGGCCCTATACCCGCAAAGTCGGCCATCAGGATTTTTTTGGAGAAACACGGCTCGAGCGCGCAAGCCCTGCTTGCGATTCCGTCCACCATAGCCGTACCTGCGTTGGGTCGAGCGCGCGAGGCGTTCTATTGGAATATGGCGATTGCACAAGTCGCCATTCTCTTTATTCCTTTCCTCGACATCATGTCCTTACCCCTCGTTCTCAATCTGGGACTGGTTCTCACGATTCTGATTATCCGCGAAGGCTATATCCGCAAGGACGAGCGGCCCGACTGCGAAGCGATCACGGCGTTTATGACACCGGCGCTCATCATTCTGTTCAACGTCGCGTTGGGACTGATGTCTCCGGCGCTGATGATCGCTAACCCCGCAATCATGCAGCGTGCTTTCAAGCTGGCCGTGCCGATGGGCTTGTGCCGGTATCTGTTAGCGAGGGCCCCCGATCCCAAGCATCCCTACAAGGATCTGCTCCGTTTAGGAAACCGTGCCTTTTTCCTCAATGGGGTCTGGGTGGCCGGCGCTCTCGTGATCATCACGACCAATGTGCAGGCGGTACCGGCGATATGGCCGCTGCAGGAGTTCGTGACGAATTTTCTTACAGCACACACCTTCAGTTTGAGCTGGCGTTTTCAACTCAATCCGTTAGAGGGGATCAGCCGTCACCAGCGCATCATCGTGACATTAAATAAGGATCCCTGCCTGGACGACCTCAGGCGGAAGAGGTATTACCTGCTAACCGGCGCGGATTGGTTCCGCAGTTTTAGCGCGCAAGGATTGCTGGAGATGATGTTCTTTGCGCTGGTGCCGCTGCCGCTGATGATCGGTCTTGGAGAGCTGTACTTCGGTCATCCGGGCGCCGCTGGAATCAACGGCCTTCAAATGGCGGCGAACGGCGCCGCCTGGGTCGGGCTTCTGGTGACGTGGATTCAGCTCAAGAAGCTCAACCGCCAGACAGCGGCTGTTTTGGATGAAAAAATTCAGGAACTTCGTCGAAGTGATGCTTGGCGAAATCCCAGCGCGTCAGGCACTTAGAACCCCCGAAAAAAAGTTGCAATACTTTTCCGGTTTCAACCGTTTATATCAGTAAGGGGACAATATGGCAGCAACGAAGCGAAGCAAAAAAGCGGAAGCATTCAGAGAGGGGATCGGCAAGGTGTTCCTAAAGTATCGCCAGGAGATTCACAAGGCCGCGTACGGCGTGACAGGAAACCGCGAGGATGCAAGAGACGTTCTCCAAAAGATCTTCGCGAAGCTCATCCGCGGCTGGCCCCCCAAGGACTTCCTCAAGAACCCGCGAGGGTATCTGCACAAGGCGGCGGTCAACGCCGCCAGGGATATCATGCGATCCCGAGAATCCCAGCGGCTGACGGATCAAGAGCTCGGTTCACTGAACATCGCTGCGCCGGCGATCGACTGGGACCGCGAGGAGGATATAGGGCGTATGCGCGCGGCGATGGCGAGGATGGATCCGAAAACCGTCGAGATCCTGAACCTTCGCTACAAAGAAGGGTACACCTGCCGTGAAATCGCGGAGATACGCGGGAAACCCATCGGGACAGTGGTGGCGGACATATTCCAGGCGCGAGCCGAGCTGAAAAGACTGATATGGATTGAGGAGAAAAATCGTGAGACGCAACAAAAAGAGCATCAAAGAAATCGTAAACCTCTGTTGGCCGACCCCTCCACAACATGAGATGGAAGCCGACTGCGACGAGGTTTGGAAGCGGCTCGAGGCCGAGTTGGACCAGCACGACACCTCTCTCTGGTCTTTGGAAGGCGACGGCTGGAGCGCTCTGCCCGTGGACCAACGCGAGTTTCAGGTTCTGACCGCCGCTTCTACACTCGGTGAGCGAGCCAGCCTGGCAAGCATCACTGAATTGGTCGACAACTGGACGCAACGCGAGATGGTCGGCCATGTTTATGTGACGCTGGGCCGGCTCGCCGAGCGAGGGCTGATGAAGGTCCAGTCCGACCCGCCACGGCCGTATGAAGAGCCGCAATATCGCATCAAGCTGACCGAAGACGGCGAACGGGCGCTGCGCCGGGCCAAACTCGAAGGAAAAGAATTAGTGACCGGGCCGAATGATCAATTGGACGGTCTGTGCCCTGAACGATCCGGTTTGTTCAACGACAAATCTTAAGAGCGGGAGAAGGACTTCAGCTTCGAGCTGAAGGAAGAACCAGCCGCCCTTCTCTAGTCGAGTAGTCCATCGACCCCGTTTATTCCCGCGGCTGGAAGTGTCTCTAAATTCATTCGCGCGTAAATGCGTGAATGGAAAAGGAGGAGCTATGTCAACCAAAGTCAAGAGGATCCGTGCGCGTTTGGCATTGTTCAAGATGCCGGATGGAGATCTGAAGCCTCTTCTCCACGGCTCTTTGAAAGGCTTGTCCGAAAACGCCACGATCTTCCCCAGGCCACCGGTCGAATTGGCGGCTTATAAGGCTGCTATTGAAGCCTATGAAGCCGCCATCCCGGCAGCGCTCGACGGAAGCAAAACCGCCGCTGCGCAGAAAAACAGCCTGCGTGAGGCCGCGATCGGAATGTACATCCAACTCGCCCACTATGTGGAAGCCAACTGCAACGATAATCTAGCGACATTCATGCTCTCGGGTTTCCAGCCGGCGTCGTCTGCCAAAGCGCCGCCGCAACCGCTGGAGCAGCCGGCAATCGCGTCCGTCGTACAGGGAGCCGTCACCGGTCAACTGAAGATCAAGATCCGTGCGGTCCCGAAAGCGCGGAGTTATACGCTGCGCTACGGCGCCCTTTCCAGCGGCGGGGGACCGCCTGCTTCGTGGACGGAGCAAATCATCACCAGCACGAAGCCTGTGATACTCGATGGCCTGACGCCCGGAACCGTCTATACATTTCAGGTCCAGGCGTTAGGCCCATTGGGTTCAACCGACTTTAGTGATGCCGTCAACCGTATGGTCACCTAGACCAAACTCGAAGGCGCCGCACAGAGGTCACTGTTGCGGCGCCATTTTCAAACGGGAGGACAACGTGAACCTCGTTGAAATGTTAATCGACACTCACACCAGGGTATGCCGGATAGACGGTGAAATGACGGAAATCCGCAGGCTACCCGACCGCGTTTCGATGCTTGAACAATGTCAGGCCTGGCTCAAAGGCGGGTGGGCCATCCTCGCCGCCGGTTATGCCTACCTGTTCCGCGGACTTTATACGAGATGAGGTGGAATCCATGTTTGAAGTTCTGATCCAACATCAATTGTGGACAGCCGTCGTGTTGTCTTGGATTTTCTCTGCGGCGGTTTCCGCGATGCCTGAGCCGGACGGTAATGGAAGTCCGGCATACCTGTGGTTCTATCGATTTCTGCACAGCGTTGCCGGCAACATCACGACGGCGTTTTCTGAGGCTGCGCGCTTTCGCGCCGGCGCTTCGCGCGGTAACAAGATTCCGGGACTGAAAACAATCGCGATCGCATTACTGATTCCACTGCTGCTCTCGACCTCGGCCTGCAGCGCGCACTACAAGATTCATCCAGGAGCTCTCAATCCGGTCGATTCCGCTGCTTACGATACTTTGCTGATTGCCGAAGCGACGATCGATCAGGCTCGGACGGCATATGAAGCGAACCGGCTTCCCATCGGCGCGAAAGAGTCACTCAATGTGCTGATTCATTCCTATAATCTGGCACGCCAATCCTGGCTCACGTACCGCGGCGCCATCACAACGAATGTGCCGTCCGACATTTACTTCGACGATCTCTCAAAGCATCTCGAGGATCTCACCATCGCGATTCGAACATTTGGGGAGGCGAAATGAATGACCTGCTCATCAAAATTGCCGGACTTGCCGCGTCGGCCGCCCACATCCAGGCTGAACTAAAGGGCCGGCGGGACCCAATCGTCGCAAAAATGGTGCTGGAGATGATCCGGATAGGTATCCAGGTAGTCGAGGAACACACGGGGCAGCCATTCGATCTAGCGCTGATCAAAGCGGAAGAACCCATATGATGCTCTCGGCGAATTTCTCATCCGCGTGAACATGCATTGACTACCGGAACTACGGCGCGTGGAGGTTCGAGTGTCAGTTCTGGCGTTCGAACTTCCAGTCACCAGATATATGACCCTCGAGCACGGCGGTCGCGATGCCCTGGTCGTTCCGGATGAACTGGTACGATAGTCCGGTACCGGAAAACTTGGTCTCCGATTGCGGAACGATAGGCTGTTTCGGCCCTCCATTCACGGAGATGAACAGCGCACCGCCAGAGAGAGCGACGTCGACCGTGCGGAGGTTTCGACCGTAAATCCCCTTGTAGACGCCGACATATTTCGCAAGCACTTCGGGAGCCACCTTCACCGCGGATTTCTGAGCGTCCGAGACCCGGCCGACCCAGTGCTGTTGCCCGTTGTCGGGACGTTCATTGCAGACGGATTCCATCATTTCCGTGTCGGCAGCCAACCGCGCGCTGAGCCGGAATGTCCAGGGCTTGTTGTAAGCCTTGGGATCATCGAACGTCACGGCTATTTCCAGGTGGCCGAAATCGGTGCGCCGGATGCGCTCGGTCATGCGCAACGCTTCTGTATGTGGATAGCCGCCAAGGAGCCACGTCCGATCGTTGTATCCGTTGCTCTCCACCACCAGCGTGTCTCCTTCCCAGTGGCCTACCGAATATCCCATCCAGGTCGGGTTGGGGTCCGTCTCCAAGGCGCGGCCGTCCATGTGGATCTGGCGGTACGTGAGATCTTCTTGCAGGATGAGGATCATCGCGGGAGTCTCAAGGATTCTCTTCAAACCTTGCCCGGTGCTGTAGTTCGGACCGTCGGGCAGACATTTGTAATGCGGGTTATCGATGCCGAAGTTTTCAGCACGCTGCTCAACCAAGACTTGCGCCCAAGGCTGAATGTCGGTGGGCTTAAGGTCCCCGGGTTTGCGCAGCCCGACATTGCCGACGGCGCCATCGGGGCTGATCATTTGCCACAGACCCGCCAGATCGGGTTTCCCATCGGCGGTGCGCGGCGATGGGGCGGTGAGATTCGGTTTGCCATCAGCGGTGCGCGGGATGCCGGGCGTGCGACGTTCCAGCCACTGCGCCTCGAGCGGCGTCACCAAGACAGTCAAAAGGATCACGGTTGTGAAGATCTTCATCGGCTTGTATACCTCCCGTAGCCACCTACTATACGCCTCAGGATAGCGGGATGGTACGCGGCAAGCGGCGAATTAGAACAACCTCATCGCGCACCTAAAAAACATATTTCAGCGCGAGCTGCATGATGCGCGGATCCCCGGGCCCGCTGGCGCTCGGAACCCCGGCGCTCGTGATTTTCCCGAAAGTCTGGCCATTTAGAAGCAGGCTCGGGTTGTTCGGATTCACGTGATTCGTCAGGTTGAAAGCCTCAGCCCTGAATTCGACAGACTGGCCTTCACGGAGCGCGAACTTTCGGGTTAGCCCCGTAACGAGTTGGAAGATCCCAGGTCCGCGTATGCTGTTGGCCGCGTTTCCGTATTGGCCGTTGGCCGGGCGCACGAACGCGGCTGGGTTCAACCATTGGTCGCGGTTTTTGTTGGGCATGTAGGGGTCGGCCAGAATCTGCAGTGCGCGCTGGTTATCGGTGGTTCCCGTGAGTGTGACATCCGTGCCGGAATTCACGGTGAAAGAGGTACCCGATTGCAGTTGGAGGATTCCGGAAAGTTGCCAGCCGCTGCCCAAGAGCCGCAGCGTGTTATTGGAAAATCTCGGGCTCTCGGCCACGGCAGAAACACTGAGAACGTGCCGCCGGTCGCCTCCAGAGACACTCGCGCCTGTCGAGCCGGTTGTGCCGCAATTGCCGCGAAGAAACCTTCTCAGGCCTGGAGTGATTCCGGTCGCCCCCGGCTGGGACACAACGCCGTCACTGATGCAATGCGACCATGTGTAATTTCCGGAGATCGTCAAGCCTTTCGCGCGCCGGCGTTGAACTGAAATGAGCAAAGCGTTGTAGCTGCCGGTTCCGCCGTCCTCGGTCTCCCCTATGCCGTTGTAATACCGCCCCATGGCCGGATTCGCCAGAGTCAGGACCCGCCGTTGGGGCAGGTTGCCTATCGTGGCCGTCGGCGTGAAGATCGCATTGTTCAGCTGGTATTGTGGTCCCCAAAGATGGACGTCCTCATTTCCGAGATAATTCGCGGCAAGCAGCCAGTTCGCGCCGACCTGGCGTTGAAGGCTCAGGTTCCACTGTTGGACATACGTCGATTTGGCATGCATCCGGATATTGTCGTAGTCCCCGCTAAGCGGAAAAGAAGAACTCGATGTGAAAACCGAGGGAAGAGGATTCCCACCCGGATAGCCATTGGGGAAAGACCCTGAAGGCAGATTCCATGGATCGGCAAAACTCGGATTCGTGATTGCCGTGATGCTATTCCACGGGACGCCTGCACCATTACCGTAGAACGTCCATGCCGGCGGCAATTCATTAAACAGCCCATACGCCGCACGAAGCACCATCATCCCATCGCCGCTCGGATCCCATGCCAGCCCTACCCTAGGAGCGAAATGGAACCAGCGATCAAACATATACTTTCCGTTCGGCGGGGTACCGGCGTCGCCGGGCATCAGCAAACCTGCCGGCGCCTTTGGATAGGTCTTACTGACAAAGCCGGCGTTGTAAAGTTCGTAGGAGAAGAAATTGAATCGACCGTGACCGTCGTATGGGGCTATGAAAGGTTCGTACCGAATCCCATAATTCAAAGTGAAATGCTGTGTGGCTTTCCACGTGTCCTGCGCATATAGCGCAACATAGGTCTGCCGCGGATAAAGCTCGCTCTTGGTGCCGGCTCGGAAACTCGAAGGATATCCGGTCAAGAAATCGGCGAGCGCCAATCCAGTCTTTACCTGCCCAGTGAATTGAAAATAGGGAACAGCATTAATGTTGGACTGTCCGTTGAAGTTTGCGTGGCTCCAGGTACCACCAAATGCCCACTGATGGGATCCCTTGATCATGTTCAGGTCGTCTGAAACGGCCCCTTCAACAGAGTTGTAATAGCCCGGCTGCACATTGACGCCGCTGATCGTGAAGCCATTCGGATTGACACCATTGACGACGCCCGTACCCACGTCCAGTCTCATATGGCCTTTGAACGGCACCCAGATGTTCTTCACACCGATGTCGTTGTAGTCGATGACTTCGGGATGGATACGATCATTGACTGTCCGGACTCCCGTTAAATGGAGAGAGTTCACTACACCGGCGCCGAATACATATGTGTCGCCGAAAACCAGGCTGTGCGTCTTCTGGCTGGTTTGGCCTGTAGAACTCGTCAGGATGTTCTGTCCGTCATAATCATATGACGCCGTGCGGGCGGCTCCCATGTAGCGGAAGAACATCGTGTGTTTATCAGTTTTCTGATAGTCGATTTTGCCGGTCGTCAGGTACTCGTTCGTGTTGCTGACGCCGCCAAACTGCGTCAAACCGCAAGCATTCTCAGCCTTGGGCAGGCGAGCCGCGAGCGACAACGCTTGCGGTGCAAAAAATTTCGGATCAATGGTGTTGGGCGCATACCCACTTGTCCCAAATGGAGCCGCCAGTATGACGTCCTTGCCGTCCTTGGTGTTCTGGCACTGCGCCGAGGCGAAGGTTGTGAAATCTCCGGCAAGCATTTGCGCCGTGGGAACGAATTGCTTGTTTACGGTCGGCACTGCCCGAATCGTTGTCGTCTGCTCGCCACCAAAGAAGAACAGTTTGTTCTTTATGATCGGTCCTCCAATCACGCCTCCAAATTGGTTCCGTTTCAGACCGTCGTTGGCAAGCGCGTAGGCGTTTCTGGCATTCATCGCCCCGTTGCGGAGGAACTCAAACGCATCTCCGTGAATCGAATTCGTTCCCGATTTTGTGACGGCATTCACAGTGGCGGCTGAATGGTGGCCGTATTGAGCTGGAACTCCACTGGTCTCCACTTTGAATTCCTGAAGCGCGTCCGGGAAAGGCAGCGGAAGGTTCAGGTTATTTTCCGGATCATTGTGGGTACCACCGTCCAGGAAATAGTTGAGACCCCCGTTTGCACCGCCGGCCACCGAGATGACGGTTGTCGGATAATTCCGGACTCCCGAATTCAGAGAACCGTCGGTGGTCTGCGTGGCGACGCCTGCAAGAAAGATGAGCTCGGTCGCCTGACGTCCATTAAGGGGCAATTCCAATACGCGTTGGTTGTCAATCATCTGGCCGATGCCGGTACTCCGCGTTTCTACCAGCGCGGCGTCCGCCTGCACTTCCACCTGTTCGGCGACCTGGCCGATCTGCAACACGACATTGATTTGCGGATTCGCCCCGACCTGCAGCACGATTCCACTCTGAACGTACGTTCTGAATCCGGGGAGGCTGGCTTCCAGCATGTAGGGTCCGATGGGCAGGTTCGGCAGGACGTAGTTGCCGGTTTCGTCGGTGACGGTAGTACGTTTGGCCCCGGTTGCTGTTTGCGTGACGCTGACTTCAACACCAGGCAAAACAGCCCCGCTTGGATCTTTAACGGTTCCGCTCAATTGAGCGGTTCCCTGTGCCCATGCCGTGGCGCTTACCAAAAAAGCAATCAGCAACGCACACGCAAGTTTTCTCGTTCGAATCGTCTCCATACCATCCCTTCCTTCAAAAAAACTACAAGCAATCAATGTTTGACATTCTGGAATATCGCAGGCGCGGCGGCATAACCATCGAGAGCGAGCGTCTTGATTTCGTTGTCGAGAACGACCTTAGTGGTGAGCGACGCCTTGGCCTCTCCCAATCCCTTGGAGTCCATATGGATTTCGATGACGGTGAACTCGAAATCGGTTGGAATGCCGGCCGCGGGTTTCCATCCCGGTGTGCCGGCACCCAGACGGCGATCGGTCGCAAGGACGATGCGTTCACCTCCATTAGGTAAGGGAATGCGACGAGCGTACTTGATGGAGTACCCAACAACTTCGTCAGTCCAGATGTATCCAACGGTCGACGCCTTCGCGAGAGCAGCCGTAAACTCGGCAATCGGATCGGGAGGCTTCGCCGAGGCATCGCCACGGCCGCGCGCTCCGCGTCCTCGCGCGATAACCTCAGCCAGCGCCGGGTCGTCCGGATCCAGACCACCTGCTTGGCCGCGGGTTCCTCGTCCTCCACGGCCCCGCCCTTCGGCAGACGCTGCGGCTTGAGCCGCTGCCTGTGCTGCGGGGTCCAATGGCAGAACAATGCGATTGCGCTCCTCCTCACTCGACCAGCGAAAAACAACGATCTTCACTGGAGAACCCGGTTGGGCAACATTCGCCGATTTGGCTGTCAGAGTGAAAGGGTCCGTTTCCGCCACCGGCTTCTGCGCGAAAACAGAGATAAGTAGAAATAAACGAACGACGCCCATCTGCAGCTACTTCTTTTCTTTGTCCTGTTCTTTGTCTTTGACTTCGAGACCGCCGGTTACGGCATTCAGTTGATTACCCGTGGCCAGACGGCGAATTTTCACGATCTCCGCTGGAGTGGCGGTCTTCGGGTCGACGTTCGCGATGGAGCAGGTGAAGCCTCTCAAAGTGCATTCGGAGGTGGTATGTTTGATCCCCTTCTCCTTCATTAACCGGAGCATCAGCTCCGCCGTTTCCTGGTGGTACTCCACAGAATTGTTCGGCAGGAACGTTCCCACGCCGATGGCGTAATCCACAGGCATCAGCGGTTCAACGCTCGCCATGAATGCGCCGTCCAGCCTTTTGCCCAGATCATAGGCGCCCAGGTCCGCGCCGGCGTCGACGAGATATTGCACTATCTTGGTAAATCCCAGGTTCGCCGCAGCCATCAGTGGCGTAATACCGTATGCGTCTGCCCAGTTCACATCTTCACCAAGCTGCACGAGAAGTTTGCAGAGTTCGAGTCTCTCGGATTCGGGACGGCTAACCTGGTAACCGGGAATGAGTGCAAGCCCTGTGGCCGCCTCCAGCATGGATTCACGATCGCTTGATGCAGCGTGCGGATCGGCGGCGTGGGCCAGCAGAAGTTTCGCAAGTTCGAGATCGCCGGCGAACGCGGCGCGATGTAATGCAGTTGCAAAGACAATCCGCGGCGACGCATTCCGATTGCGCCCGCGTGGCGTATTGTTGACGATCGCGTTCGGATTTGCGCCGGCGTCGAG
>Ga0209058_1004461_pt1 | contig 11164 bp, 9 predicted proteins | sample GraSoiAngelo_147_FD_185904 | JGI IMG/M metagenome (GOLD analysis project Ga0209058, IMG submission 185904) | Grasslands soil microbial communities from the Angelo Coastal Reserve, California, USA - 14_1009_05_40cm (SPAdes) (version 2) | ecosystem: Environmental > Terrestrial > Soil > Grasslands ... | reverse complement strand
GCGGCGAAATTGCCCGCGGGAAATTCTCGTTGACGTTGGCATTCGACCACAGCACATCGGGCCGACGATTCGGGTCGCCACCTCCCCCGGTGGGTGTCGTGATGGGGCGGGTTTGGAGAATCCAGAGCACGCCGTCCTGGTCGATTGCCCACTCGATGTCCTGAGCCGCGCCCAGCTGGGCTTCCAGTCTGAGCGAAAGCCGTGACAGCTCGAGCACCTGTTCTGGTGCGAAGGACGCCGTGCCGTCGATTCCGGCGGTCTCGGCGTCGGGCGATGTCGCGGTTTGAACACTCAGCGTTGTCCGCGAAACAACGAGCCGATACGGATCAACGCGGCCTGAGACCAGGGCATCCCCGAGGCCCGCGCAGTACTCGATGACGAGATCGTCCGGCCCCGATTGCGCGAGGCCTTGCGGCGCTCGCGTGAACAGCACGCCCGATATGCGCGCCGCGATCTGTCGCTCGACGATGACGGCCATGCTGCTGAAGGGCAGTCGGCGCGCCGCCCGGTAGAACAGCGCGCGGTTGGACCAGCACGACGCCCAGCACGCAAGAACAGCGTGGCGGAGCTCGGCCTCGCTCCTCACCCCGAGAATCGAATCGAACTGGCCGGCAAATGACGCCCGCGCGCCGTCTTCGCCACCCGCCGAACTGCGGACCGCGACTTCTTGATGAAGGGGCAGTCGTCCGGCGATGGCGTGGAGCTCGTCCTGAACGGGGGCTGGGAGCGTCGCCGTCATCACGAGGGTTCGGATGGCCTCAGCTGTGCGCCGCAGCCGTTCCGGCTCGTTCGGATCGAGAGCTCGCGTCAGACGCTCGAGCCGATCGGTCAACCTGTTGTGGGCGATGAATTCATCAAAAGCTGCCCGCGTCAGCACTGTTCCCTCGGGAACCGGCGCCCCGAGGGCGATCAATCGGGCCAGGTTCTGCGCCTTGCCGCCGACCTCGGCCTCGTTGGTGGCATCAGCAAGCGCGATCCCGAACGTCATGCGGCACGCGCCTTTCCGCCGAGTTGAAACAGGAGCAAGCTGAAAGACGCATGGAGAAGCGGGCCGACGATCAGAACATACGCCCAGGTGAGCCAGGGCACCGGCGCCACGATCGTCAGCGCGACCAGCATTCCGAGAATCGAGTCGATTCGGTCGAAGACCCCGAAGAGCGGGCGCGTGTAGACAGCGTCCGCAGCCTGGCCGGGCGCGATCCCAAGCTGGCGTTTCACGAACGAGTTCGGCAGCTCGCCGAGCATGAACCCCATGCCGGCCCACATGCCCAGGAGCCCGTAGTCTGCTGACGCTCCGGGCCATAGTCCCGTCTGGCCGGACGGCGATCCCTCGAGCAGGCCCGCGAGTGCTGCAAATGAGAGCCCGGTGGCCGGCACCATGATCACGAAGCCCCGCAGGGTCTTGTTCGCGCCGAAGATTCGTCGTCCGCGAAATGTCCTCCCTCCATCCAGCGGGATGGCAAAACGGCGGGAGAGGGGCAGCGCCAACCACGCGGTCTGTGAGACGCCCGCCAGCGTGAACGCGCCCACGAGAAAAGCGGCGCACGCAGCCGGGTTCAGTAGCGCGCCCGTCATACGTCGAACCCCGACTCATTCCGGTTTTGGAACAGAAACACGTCGCCGGGAATCGCGCGAGCGGCCGGTACCCACTCTCGCCAGCTCACTTCGTTGGCCGCAGCGTACGGAACTTCATTCAAGCGGTATCCCGGCACGAACGGATACATGTGATGGAGCTCGTGGGCGTCGAAGTGGAGGCAGATGCGCGACAACCACGGTGGCAGGCGGAGCGATCGCGTAAAGGGCTCCTGAGCCAGGGCTCGATATGGTTCGACCACGCGGCCCTGGCTCAGCCCCATCGGCACGTGCGTGTGCTGGCTGAGGAGGAGCACATCCTCCGCCATCAGGGCCAGGACCAGCGCGACGCCCACAGTTCGGGCAACCGGCATTGGACCGACGAGCAGAACAACGGCGACATACGTGGCAGTCTGCGCCACCGCGTTCGTGATGAAGTTCCGCCGGGCGCGTCGATCGGAGCGGAACAGTTGCATTAAACGAGGCATGTTCCAGAAGTTGTCGACGCGATACACGGTCGAGAAGAGCGGAATCCACCACTTCCAGCACACGTTCACCGCCCAGCGCTCGAATCGGCTGCGTGGCCGAGGCGTCAGCGACACCGTCGTCGGATCGAGATCCTGCCAGCCGGTCCATCGGTGATGACGGGCGTGAATACGGCGCCAGCATTCGAAGGGAATCACGGCAAAGAAGCCGGCGACATAGCCGGCAGGACGGTGAAGAGCGTGGGTGCGAAAGAGCGTGTCGTGGCCGCACTCGTGCAGCACCACGAACCATTCGACAAGCGCCGCGGCGAGGACGACCTGGCCAAGCGCCCACAGAAACACGGCGTCATGGCTCGAGAGCCAGCCGGCCGCTACGGTGGCGGCCAGGGTGCCGCCGACGACCAATATGCCACTCAGATTTCCTGGCTTCAGGTGGTACAGGTCAGCCGAACGGGGAGGTGTGTCTGCTCGCATGTTCGTCTGAGTTGAGACGTTACGGCAGGCGGCAGAGAGAAGTCCTGAGGACGCTCTGAATTTCAGATGAAGATCTTCTGAGCGCGTGTGGCCGATCAAGAAAGGCGCGCACTTGAGGGCGAAAAACGCCGGCAATCGGGATGGCTCTTCGGTCGTCGAGTGACGGCTCGATGGAGTCGCGGCGCCAGCCGGCCGCTGAATCGGCGAGGTTATTCCGAAAGAACGCCCTCTAAAGGCTTCGCGCTACGTATGCCTGAGGAGGAAGTACTCGCCTGAAGCCGTCGGAATCCGACCGCCGGTGCCGACCTGAAGCGGTGTACAATGTACATCATGAAGCGGTACACCGTCAGTCAGGTTCGTGGACGCCTCGCCGAAGCCCTCGATGAGGCAGACCGTGGTGTGCCGGTTATCATCGAACGAAAGGGAATCCGGTACTCCCTCAAGGCTGAACCGCCGGCGACGGCCCGACGGTGGAAGAAATCGGTGATCGAGATTCTGGATCCGGCGGTCGCCGAGGGCCAATGGACGTGGGACCTCGGTCCTGACGGCTTACGGTTCCGGGGCGGCCGTTCGCGGCGATGATCCTGCTCGACACCAGCGCCCTGCTCTGGCTCGAGGGCGGCCATCGGCGTGTGCGCGTGTTGGCCTCCGGCCACCAGCCGCTCTATATGTCACCTGCGACCCTCCTGGAGCTCCAGATCCTGCGCGAAGCGGGCCGAATCCGGCTCCGGGCCGGATCCGTGGCGTCACTCGCCCACGACGATCGCTGGCTGCTGGACGAGCCACCTGCGGGGCGCTGGTTCGACACAGCACTCGATCTGACGTGGACCCGCGCCCCGTTCGACCGCCTGATTGTCGCGCACGCGCAGCTCCGCGGCTGGCGTCTGGCCACCGCCGACAAAGCCGTGCTCGCGCATTTGCCTGAGGCGGGGCGATTGGAGCTGTGACCGCGGATTCTCCTCAAACGGGTTGACACAGCACGTGTGACGCTCGAGCCCGATCGCTCCGGCCTGATCGCGTGCCAAGGAGTATTTGAGATGAGCATGAATGAACAGAATTTCGCTCTGAATCGTCGGCGTTTTCTCGAATGCTTTCCCGCTGGAACCTTTGCGCTGATGCCGGGTGCCTTGATGGCAGTGGCGCAGGATGCACGGCGAATCACGCCCGAAATCCTCGAGGCGGCCGCGAAGATTGCGGGTGTCTCGTTTTCGCGCGAAGAGCAACAAGCCATTCTCGCGCGGCTGAATAGTCCGGCCGGGCCGCTCCCGGGCTTCGACGCCCTGCGGCACGCCGATCTTGGAAACACTCAACCGGCATTCGTGTTCAATCCCGTTCTTCCCGGTAAAACTCTGCCGAGCGAGCGCCGGCCGTTCCGGCGGCAATCGATCGATGTCCGCTTGCCGGCGACGGATGAAGAGTTGGCATTCCTTCCCGTCACCCATTTGTCGAGACTCATTGAGACCCGCCGGATTAAACCTTCCGACCTCACGAAGTTGTACTTGTCGCGGCTGAAGCGATACGACCCGAAACTACTGTGTGTGGTCAATCTCACCGAAGACCTTGCCTTGAAGCAGGCTCGTCAGGCGGATGACGAAATCGCCGCAGGCAGATATCGTGGACCGCTGCACGGCATTCCATGGGGGCTCAAGGATCTGTTCGCCGTTCGAGGAACAAAGACGACGTGGGGAATGTCGCCATATCGCGATCGTGTGATCGACATGGACGCCACGGTCTACAGCAAACTCACGGAAGCCGGCGCGATCCTCATCGCGAAACTTTCGACCGGAGCCTTGGCCGTGACCGCGCGCTGGTTCGGAGGCCTGACGCGCTGTCCGTGGAATACTCAGGAGGATGCATCGGGATCGTCGGCCGGACCGGGCGCGGCGACTGCAGCAGGACTGGTTGGTTTCTCGGTTGGATCGGATACCGGCGGGTCGATCATCGGCCCCGCCAGTCGCAACGGCGTGACTGGTCTACGGCCCACGTTCGGTCGCGTCAGCCGTCATGGCGGAATGGTGCTGGCATGGACGCAGGACACGGTTGGTCCGATATGCCGATCCGCCGAAGACTGCGCACTGGTGTTCAATGCGATCCAGGGACCGGACGGCAAGGACAACAGCCTCATCGATGTGCCGTTCAATTGGGACGCAGCCTCGGATGTGGCCCAACTTCGCGTGGGTTACCTGCGCGCCGCGTTCGAAGGCCCGATCCCCGATAATCCCCGGGATCCCAGCATCGCCGAGTTCGAGCGCGCAACGCGCACCAATAATCAGGAGGCGCTTCGGGTCCTTCGCTCGCTCGGTGTGAACCTCGCGCCCTTCGACCTGCCGGATGTTCCGATCTCCGCGATCGACTTCATCCGCTATGCCGAAACCGCGGCATTCTTCGATGACGTGACGCGAAGCGGTCTGCTCACGCAAGTTGAGGAAGGACCGGAGAAGAGCGCCAGGCCGATCGAGATCCGTAGCGCGTACTTCACGCCGGCAGTGGAGTTCATTCAAGCGAACCGGTTCCGCACGCGGGTCATGCAGAAGATGGACGAGGCGATGTCTGGTCTCGACCTGTTTGTTGGGAGCCAGCAATTGCTCACGAACCGCACCGGTCACCCGGTGGTCAGCATGCCAAGCGGATTGTATCGTGGGTTACCGACCGCGCTGCACTTCACAGGCAAGATCTTCGGCGATTCGGAGATTCTGCTCCTTGCGAATGCCTTTCAGTCCGCGACGAGTCACCACTTGGCAACGCCACCTCTATAGATGAGGAGTCCGCCGATTCCAAGGGCGACGAGCGTCAGTGTTAATCCGTACTCCTCGTAAAACGATTCAGGATTTTGCGCATGACGATAGGAAGCATTAGCAGCATGAAATCACCGCGGTGAACACCAGCATTCGCACATCTCCGGCCATGCCCGCAGCACGCGACAGGTCGGGAGGCAGATGCGGAGCGAGGGCGGCAGTCACGGCCAGTGCGACCAGAAAGCCAGCGATCCCGCCGATGCCGGCCAACAACAGACTCTCCGTCAGAAGTTGTCGTGCGAGCCGCCCGCGGCTGGCACCGAGCGCAGCCCGGACCGCCATCTCTGTTTGGCGCCCCGCCGCCCGGCTCAACAGAAGGTTCGCGACGTTCGCGCAGGCGATCAGCAGCACCAGTCCAACGGCGCCAAGCAGCGTCGCCAGTGGCGCGCGAACAGTCGCCGTGACCCGCTCCGCCAGCGAAACCGCCGCGATTCCCTTATCGCGGTTGTTGTCGGGATACAGTCGCGCCATGTTGGCCGCGATAACATCGAGTTCCGCCTGGGCCTCCGTGAGTGTGACGCCAGGCGCGAGCCGCGCGATCACCCGCAGCGGATGCGTCCCGCGCTGCAGTCGCTGAAGATCGAGCGCCAGCGGAACCCAAATGTCGGGTTGGCTGCGCGTCTGAAAATCTGCCGCCGTGCTCCCGAACTGAAAACCCGCCGGCAGGACGCCGACCACCGTGTAGCTGTCGTCGTTCAGGGTGATGGCTCTACCTGCGATCTCGCGGTCGGCGCCGAACCGTTCGCGCCACACTGAGTAGCCCAGAATCGCAACGCGATTCCGGCCAGGCCGGTCCTCCTCCGGAAGAAAATTGCGGCCCAGCGTGAAACGGGTCCCTAATACGGAAAAGAAACTCGACGAAACGTTCGCTCCGGCCAACCGCGACGCCTCGCTCTGTCCGTCCAGAATGAAGCTGGACGCACTCACCGCCGCCATCTCGCTGAACGACCTGCTCGCGCCGCGCCAATCCACGAAATTCGCCGGTGCCACTGTGCTCGGCGTTCCATCGCGCTGCCGTTCCCAAAGCGTCACGATGCGGCTCGGCTCGGGATAAGGCAGCGGCTTGAACAACACCGCATTGCACACGCTGAAAATAGCCGTATTCGCACCGATCCCGAGCGCCAGCGTCACCACGGCTGCCGCCGCGAAGGCCCGATTCTTTCGCAGCATTCGGACCGCGTAGGCCAGATCCGCCCGCACTGACTCGATGGCCGGGAACATCTGCATGCTCCTCCGGTCGTCCTCCAACAACGTGGTATTGCCGAACTGCCGCCGCGCCGCCAGCATGGCGGCTTCTGCCGTCATGCCCTGCCGGCGATAGCGCTCCGTCAGCAATCGGACGTGTTCCTCGATCTCCGCCTGAAACTCCGGGTCGCGCGGCTCATCGAGAACCGTGGCGCGAATCCGAGTCCACAATTTCAGAAGCCACCGCCGGATCATGACCTCTGACCCGCGAGCCGCAGCACGCGTCCGATCACTCCGGAAATCCGCTCCCAGTCCTCCGTCTCCCTCGCCAGTTGTCTCAGGCCGCTCTTCGTAATTGAATAGAATTTTGCCTTCCGATTGTATCTCTGCTTCATAGTCAATTCGAACCAGCTGGCAGCGCGTAGGCCGTCAGCGTGGTGCCGGATGGCAGCAGGACGTACTGGCGGCCATCGACCATGTAGGTGATTGCTCCCGCGTACACCGCGGATCCAGTCTGGAAGTGCCAGAGATTCTTTCCCGTGCGCGCGTCGAACGCCATGAAGTTGCCCGAAGCGCCGGCGAACACCAGGCCCGAGGCAGTCGACAGCACGCCCGCCCATGACTGGGGGCTCGTGTAGGGAAAGTCCCAGCGCTTCTCCCCGGTCGCCACGTCGATCGCGCGCAAGGCGCTGCGCGATTCGCCGACCCGCTGGACGGCGCCGCCTCGATAGCTGTCGCCGGGGTTGTAGTCGTCCTTCCACGTGTAGAAGATGCCGCAGGATTCCCGCGCCGTGACGAACAGGAGCCCGAGGGCCTTATCGAACGACGGTGGCATCCAGTTGGTCCCTCCACTCTGATCCGGACACACCCGCGTCCCCTCTTCGCTTGGGATGTTGTTCGGAAGGAGCATGGGGCGGCCGTCGGCTCGAATCTCCTTCGCCCAGCTCGTCTCGATGAATGGCTTCCCCCTGATCAGTTTCCCGGTCGCCCGGTCGAGGAGATAGAAGAAGCCATTGCGGTTCGCGAACATCACGGCCTTGCGCGGCTGACCGCCGATCGTCAGGTCGGCCAGGACGGGATTCTGGGTCGAGTCCCAGTCCCACACGTCGTGTGGCGTGAACTGATAGTGCCAGCGCAGACGGCCCGTGTCGGCGTCGAGTGCCACGATGGACGCGGTGTACAGGTTGTCGCCTTCACGCGCGCTCCCGTCGTAGTCCGGTCCCGCGTTGCCGGTGCCCCAGTAGACCAGGTTCAGCTCCGGATCGTACGCGCCGGTCGCCCAGGTCGATCCGCCACCTTTCTCCCAGGCCTTCGGGTCCATTCCCCGCCATGTGGTGTGGCCGGGATCCTCGGGTCCCGCCGTCGTGAAAAACCGCCAGCTGCGCTTCCCCGTCTGCGCGTCGTACGCATCGATGAAGCCGCGAACGCCGTACTCGGCACCGGCCATGCCGACGATGACCTTGTCCTTCACGACGAGCGGCGCCGCGGTCGCGCTGTAGCCGTTCCGGTAATTCTCCATGACGGTGTCCCAGAGCATGGCGCCGGTCTTCATGCTGATCGCCATGACGTGCGCGTCGAGAGTGGTCTTGAACAGACGATCGCCGAGCACGCCGAACCCGCGGTTGACAAGTCCGCAGCAGGCGATCAGATCTCTGGGCAGTTCGCGGCGTTGGCGCCAGAGCTGGCGGCCGGTCCGGGCGTCGATCGCCCAGCCGGTGTCGAGGGGGCCCGTGACGTAAATGATGCCGTCCAGCACGAGCGGTGTGGCTTCGAATTTGCCCAGCGTGTCGGTCTGGAAGGCCCACTGCGCCGTGAGGCGGTGCACGTTCTCCGGCGTGATTTGCGTGAGCGGACTATGGCGCTGATTGGAGTAGTCACCCGAGTAGATGAGCCAGCGCGACGCGTCCTTCAGACCGTCGCGCAAGTCCTGCGGCGTCACCTGCGGCGCGGCGATCTGCTGCGCGGCGACGGACCACGTGCCTGCGGCCGCTATCACGGCCGTCAGCTGTAAGGTGCGATCGATGATTGCGCGCATATGCCTCCTCAACGACGTTCCGCGTCCGTTACACGCAGCGTGGTCAGATACTGCAGGAGATCGTCGAGCGCGCGATCGTTCAGTTGCTCCGCGCTGTACGCCGGCATCACTGTCCGCGGCTCGGTCAGGATCTCGGTCAGGTTCGCTTTCAGATAGCCCTGAAGCCGCTCGCGCATGTCGACGATCTGGATCGAGAACTCATCTTCGTTCTTCTTCACGCCTCGAATCCGCTGGCCGTCGCGCGTGACGACCGTCACCGCCTCGTAACCAGGCCGGACATTGTCGCTCGTGCCGCGCACTTTGTTCAGGAGCGCGGGGCGCGAACGGCCCGATCCGACCCGCGACAGGTCCGGGCCCAACTGCCCGCCCCGTCCGTTGACCATGTGACAACTGCTGCAGTTGGCGCGGAAGATCCGCTCGCCGTTTTGCGCGTCGCCGGAAGCGGGCGTGCTGGGAGCCGCTTTCAGCGTGTCCAGATACGCCAGCACCTGCCAGATGTCGCGGTCCAACACGCGCAGGGGGTCGGCGGGAGTCATCTCGGTGCCGGGCACGCCGCGGCGAACGATCCCGAACAGGCGCTCGTCGGTGTAGCCGGATGCCGACAGCCCGGTGATATCCGGACCGATATAACCGCGCGCGTCCGGTCCGTGACAGCCCGCGCATCGCGAGCGGAACTTCGTGCCGCCTTCACGAATGGCGTCCTGGTTCCCCTGCAGCGGATTCTTCGTCACGCGCGCCTCTGTCCGCGCGGTCCGATCCTGCAGCGCCACACCCCCGCGATCCGGCGTCGCGGCAAGGAAGACACCGGTGAATCCGACCATCACGGCCCCCAGCACCGGGACGCTCCATCTCATATGTAACTCCTTCGCTCGCCTAAAAGGCTCGCGCTCCGCCTCGCCTAAAAGGCGCTCGCGCTTCATCCGCCGGAGCGCGAGGCTTTCATCCCGGAGAGCACGGGATGCAGGCAGCCGGGCGTTCAGGGGATCTACGCTACCTCCAAGCGGACCGGTTCGCCAGCGGTAAATGAGGTACACTACCCGCCCGTTTCGCCAAGCAAGGGCGGGCGCGGTTCACACGCGGCGGGTTGAGGAGGCGGGTTGATGAAGCCGAACAGTCGGTGGATACAGCTGGTCGTGGGCATCATCTGCATGGTGATGATCGCCAACCTGCAATACGGCTGGACCTACTTTGTCGATCCCATGAACGCCAAGTACCATTGGGGCCGCACGGATATCCAGATCGCCTTCACGATCTTCATCGCCACGGAGACATGGCTGGTGCCGGTGGAAGGGTGGTTCGTCGATCGCTTCGGTCCGCGGATCGTGATCATGTTCGGCGGCATCGTCGTGGCGCTCGGCTGGTCGCTCAACTCGGTCGCGAGTTCGCTCCCGATGCTGTACTTCGCGGCTGCGCTCTCCGGCATCGGCGCCGGAGCCGTCTATGGCACCTGCGTCGGCAACGCGCTCAAATGGTTCGCCGACCGGCGGGGCCTTGCGGCCGGCCTCACTGCCGCCGGCTTCGGCGCCGGCGCCGCGGCGACGGTTTATCCCATCATCCAGACGATCAAAACCTATGGCTATGAGAGCGCGTTCCTCTGGTTTGGGGTCGGCCAGGGGTTGATCGTTCTCGTGCTGTCACAGTTTCTGAGAGCGCCGAAGCCCGGAGAGGCGCCGAAGGCGGCGCCGCGATTCAGCCAGAGCTTGCGCGACTACACGCCGATGGAGATGGTGCAGACGCCGCTTTTCTGGATTCTGTACGTGATGTTCGTGCTGGTCGCGGCGAGCGGCCTCGTCGTGACGGCGCAGGTGGCGCCGATCGCCAGGGACTACAAGATCGCGGGATTGCCGGTGACCTTCTTGTTCATCAGCTCAACTGTGATCGTCATGGCCGGGATCGTCGACAACATCCTGAACGGATTGGCGCGGCCGACCTTCGGCTGGGTGTCCGACCACATCGGACGAGAGAACACGATGGCGATCGTCTTCGCCTGCGGCGCCGGCGCCTACTGGGCGCTTGGCACCATCGGCAACTCGCCGTGGACCTTCATCGCCACCGCAGGCCTCGTCTACTTCACCTGGGGCGAGATCTACAGCCTCTTCCCGGCGACCTGTACCGATATCTACGGGTCGAAATATACGACCACCAATGCAGGTCTGCTCTACACGGCGAAGGGCACCGCGTCGTTCCTGGTGCCGGCGGCGAGCTGGCTTCAGAGCCAGACCGGCAGCTGGCATGCGGTCTTCGTGGTGGCGACGATCGCCAATCTGGCGGTTGCCGCCACCGCCTTCTTCGTCGTCAAGCCGATGCGGGCGGCCAAGCGGACGGCCGAGCTCTCGTCGCCGCTCGCCCACGCGATTGAATAAACCCCTCATCTTTCGTCGGCAGATGGTTCCGCACCGGCGATCGAGGCTACCTGGACGACGACGGCTACCTGTGGCTCGTACGGAGTGCGGTCGACGAGATCGATTTGCCCGCGCTGACACTGCGATCGCTCGGCTAAAAAGCCTTCGCGCTACGGGGGCGCCTCGGTTTGCGGAGCGCGACGATCGTGGTCGAGCGGCCGCTGGCTTCTCGAGCGCGAAGACTTCAGCCGAGCGATCCGAATACCGGCGGCGCTT
>Ga0209058_1004448_pt1 | contig 11176 bp, 7 predicted proteins | sample GraSoiAngelo_147_FD_185904 | JGI IMG/M metagenome (GOLD analysis project Ga0209058, IMG submission 185904) | Grasslands soil microbial communities from the Angelo Coastal Reserve, California, USA - 14_1009_05_40cm (SPAdes) (version 2) | ecosystem: Environmental > Terrestrial > Soil > Grasslands ... | reverse complement strand
AGCGATCACGAGCAACGCGGCGAGTGTCTTCATCTGTCGTCTCCTTCTTCGTCGTTGCGGGTCGGCACGGCGAGCGTCCCCTTGTCCAGTTGCTACAGCGTTCGCGACGGGACGTCCATATGGGTATGCCATGCGGTCGCGCATGGCATCGTCCCGGGCGCCTTTGCGGCGGCCGCGGAAGACGGCGGGCATCCGTTCGTTCGCCCGGTGGCCTGGCTCAGCCGAGCTCGATCACTAACAAGCGAGACGGCAACATGGCCTGCCGTTCCGGGATTCCTCTCCCGATTGCCCCGCGCTCCCACCTCGACCCCGGACCGAGTGCGGCGCGGAGAGACGCGGCGTCAAGAAAAAAGTCGCTCGCTAATTCGCTCCCGGGAAGTGTCGCGAGACCTCGCATGACATAAGGCGAGCGGCGGCTACGGGCCCGGCCCGCTCGCCGTCGGGGCGGGGCCGCCCTCGCGCGGCAGCGGCAGGCTGGCACGCAGGCAGGCGCCGCCCTCCGGGCCCGACGACAGCGTGACCGTGCCGCCGAGCGCGCGCACGCGCTCGCGGATGCCGATGAGCCCGATCCCGGTCGGGCGGTTGGCACCGTCGCCCACGGGCAATCCGAGGCCGTCGTCGCGGACCTCGAGCCCGAGCTCGTCTCCCTTTCCCGTGAGCGCCACCCACACGCGCTTCGCGCTGGCGTGCCGGGCGACGTTGGTGAGCGCTTCCTGGATGATGCGGTAGACCGCCGTCTCGATCTCCTCCGGCAGGCGCTCCGGGAGCCCGTCGGCGGTGAACTTCGTCGCGATCCGGTGCCGCCCGCGGAAGGCCTCGAGATGCGCCTCGAGCGACCCCGCGAGCCCGTAGAGGTCGAGCCCGGGCGGGCGCAGCAGCTGCGACAGCTCGCGCATCTCGCCCAGGGTCTTGGCGACCAGGCGTCGCGCCTCTGCCGCCCGCGTGCGGAGCTCGCCCAGGTCCGGCGGGAGCTTCCGCTCGAGCAGCCAGAGGTACGACGACACCGCGGTGAGCGACTGCCCGAGCTCGTCGTGCAGCTCGCGCGAGAGGCGACGGAGCTGCTCCTCCTGCACGGAGATGAGGCGCGTGGAGAGCGCGGCGAGTTCGTCCTGGCGCTGGATCAGGCTCGTGCGGAAGCGACCCAGTACGCGCGCGCAGGCGACCGCGAGCGCGGCCCCGATGGCGATCCAGCTGAGGGTGCCCACGAATGACGCGGTGGGGAGACCGTGGCGGCCGAGCGCCACGCCGACGAGCTCGAAGCCGGCGCACACGAAGACGCCGACCAGGATCGTGCGTCGCGTGCTCCACGAGAAGAGGACGGCCCCGGCGATGAGGAGGGTGATGAAGGCGCTCGACATGAGGGCGGGGTAGGTCGGCACCGCGTAGGGCAGGAGGTATAGGTAGAGGAGGAGGTTCGCCGCCAGCCCGAGCACGAAGAGGAGCCCGAGCCCGTCGGCGCGCCGCGCACCGAGCCCGGTGAAGCTCGCAATCAGCACGAAGCCGGCCACCGCCGCGTGGATGCCGTAGATGAGGAAGAGGGCGGGCAGCTGGTCGGCGCGGACGGCGAGCGCCTGGAGAGGCAGGAGGCAGAGCGCGGACACGAGCGCGATTGCAGCCGCGACCCGGAGCTGCGGTCGCTGGTCGGTGGGCTCCACTCTGAGCGGGGGATTGGCATGCTTACGTGACAAGGGCAAGTGCACGGCCGCGGCGGCGGTCCGTCCGGGCTCCCGCGAGGGCGGGCGGGTGTCGCCTCCCACGCCGTGCACTCCTACACATCGCGCACCGAATGTCGTAGCAAGGCCGCACGATGCGGGGGCAGGCAGCGAGAGCCGCGGTCGCGGGGGCGCGCTAGGGTGGGCGACACCCATCTGCGTCCCGGTTTCGTCTGCGTCGCGCTGGCGGCCCCAGCCAACCTCCGCGGGGGCACGGTCGTCACGCTCCGGCTGCTCGCAGCGGCGGGGGTCTAGATGCGCCAACACGAGTTCACCGTCGACCTCCCGCATTCGGCGCGCCGGTTGTGGGCGCTCTTCCAGCGCTACGACCTGTGGAAGGAGTACGCGCCCGCCGTGCTGGACGTCGAGATCGTCTATCCCGGCGACGCGGAGGGGAATGGCCTCCTCCGCCGCGTCGTCTACCCCCTGCCCCTCGGCCGCCGCGGCGAGTCGTTCGAGCTGGTGAAGAACGTGCGCGCGAACCAGGGCTACGACTACGTCATGCTGCGCACCGGGCTCTCGGGCTCGATGACGCTCGAGCCCCTCGGCCCGAACCGGACCCGGCTGCGCTTCCGCGAGACGTTCCACATGACGAAGCCTTGGCTCCGCTGGCTCGAGGGCCCCATCTACCGCTTCATCAACAAGAAGAACGAGGAGTCCATGCGCGGCGCCGCGGCGTGGCTCTCGGCCCACCTCGAGTTCCGCCCCGACCTGATCGACCCCTCTTGACCTCCACCCGTCTATTAGCCGACGGCGTCGCCTGGGAGATGTACGCCGTCACCGCGGATGCGTAGGGAGCTCGGCGGGCATCAATTGACTTGGCAGCCGCGTCGGCCTACCTCGCATCTGTGCGCTGCACTGCCTGTGGCACCGAGCTGATCGCCGGCAAGAGATTCTGCCACGCGTGTGGAGCGCGCGTGGCGCTCACCTGCCGCGGCTGCGGCGCCACGGTGTCGCCCGACTTCCGCTTCTGCCCGGACTGCGGGCTCGAGATCGGCTCCGCCGGCGTGCACGACGCGCCGCCCCCGGCGGCCGACGACCCCCTGGCGCGGCGCTCGCGTCACATCCCGGAGGCGCTCGCCGACAAGATCCGCAGCGCGCACACGATCGCGGGCGAGCGCAAGCAGGTGACCGTCCTCTTCTGCGACCTGGCGGGCTCGACCGCGATCGCCGAGCGGCTCGACCCCGAGGAGTACCATGACCTGCTCGACCAGTACCTGGAGCTCGCCTTCCGCGAGATATACCGCGTCGAGGGGATCGTGAACCAGATCGCGGGCGACGGCCTGATGGCTCTCTTCGGTGCGCCGGTGGCGCACGAGGACGCGCCGCAGCGCGCGATCCGGGCTGCGCTCGCGATCGTGGGAGCGCTCGGCAGCCTGAACGAGCGCCTGCGCGGGCGCGGCCTCGAGCTGCAGGCACGGATCGGGATCAACACCGGCCCGGTGGTCGTGGGCACGGTCGGCAACGACCTGAAGATGGACTACACCGCGATCGGCGACACGACGAACCTGGCCTCACGGCTCGAGTCGCTGGCCGCGCCGGGCACCATCCTGGTGAGCGAGGCGACCTACCGGCTGGTGCGCGGCTTCTTCCAGGTGCGGCCCGCCGGGCCGCTCGCCGTCAAGGGCAAGAGCGAGCCGGTGACGGCCTACGAGATCCTGGGCGAGAGCGCGGCCGCGACGCCCATGGCGATCGCCGCCGAGCGCGGCCTGACGCCGCTCGTGGGGCGCGACGAGGAGCTGGCGCAGCTCCAGGCGTGCTTCCGGCGGCTCGAAGGGAGTCAGGCGCAGGTCGTCGCCGTGGTCGGCGATGCGGGGCTCGGGAAGTCGCGCCTCCTCTACGAATTCCGGCGGCGGCTCGAGGGCGAGCCCGTGATCTTCTTCGAGGGGCGTTGCTCCGCGCTCGGACAGGCGGCGCCCTACTTCCCTTTCATCAGCATGTTGAAGCACTACTTCGGTCTCGTCCCCGGCGACACCGCCGACGCCGCGTGCGCGAAGGTAGCCGCCAAGGTGGGCGAGCCCTCGGCCGAGCGGGTGGAGCGCGAGTACCCGGCGCTCGGCCGGCTGCTCGGCATGCGGGCCGGGACGGCCGGCCAGTCCGCGCCCGAGGAGCTCAAACGCGAGACCTTCGACGCCGTGACCCGCCTCCTCCTCGGCAAGAGCCAGCACGCCCCGGTGGTCGTCATGCTCGAGGACCTGCACTGGATGGACGACGCCTCGCGCGAGCTGCTCGAGACGCTCGTCGCCCGGCTCGCCGGCGCGCGGGTCATGGTCCTCGTCACGCACCGCCCCGACGACCGCGCCGCGTGGCGGACGCGCGCGCCGCTCACCCAGCTCGTGCTGCGCCGCCTGCCCGACGCGGACGTGCGCGCCATGCTGCACGCGGTGGCGGGGGGACCGTTGCCCGGCGAGCTCGAGCGCCTCCTCGTCGCCAAGGCCGAGGGCAGCCCCTTCTGCGCCGAGGAGATCACGCGCTCGCTCATCGAGGAGGGCTACCTGGTCGCGAACGGCGGCCCTCGGAAGCTCACCCGCCCGCTCGAGGAGATCCGCATCCCGGGCACGGTGCAGGAGGTGATCGCGGCGCGGCTCGATCGGCTCGGGCCGCCGGCCAAGCGCGTGGTGCAGGTCGCCGCCGTGCTCGGCCGGCAGTTCCACCGCGGCCAGCTGGCGCGTGTCCTCGACGGCGAGGGCATCGACCTCGAGCGCGAGCTGGCCGAGCTCGAGAGCCGCGGCATCTTCCACCGCAAGACCCTGCTGGCGAGCGACGAGTACCGCTTCGGCGAGAGCCTGACGCAGGAGGTCGCCTACGAGGGCCTGCTCCTGAAGCAGCGCCGCCAGCTCCACGAGCGCGTGGCGCTCCTCCTCGAGTCGGAGCCGGGCGAGGCGGGCCCCGAGCGCTCGGCGCTCCTCGCGCACCACTACGCGCGCAGCGACGACCGCGCGAAGGCGATGGAGGCGCTCCTCCGCGCAGCCTCGGACGCGGAGAACCTGCCCTCCTACCGCACGGCGGTCGCCTTCTACCGCCGGCTCTGGGAGCTGGCCGAGGTCGACCCGGACGACCCGGCCTCGCGCCGGGCGGCGCTCGCGGCGACCAGCGGGCTCTCCCGCCTGAGCGTCGTCTTCGGCTGGCCGCCCCTCGAGGAGGCGGAGCGCGCCGCCCGCCGTGCCCGTGAGCTGGCCGAGGCCCTCGGCGACGCCGACATGCTGCCGCACATCCTGTACTTCCTCGGCGTCATCACCATGCTCGGGGAGGACTTCGAGCGCGGGCTCGCGCTGGCCGAGCAGGGCGTGGCGGTGGCCGAGCGCGCCGGTGCGAAGCTCACCGTGATGCGCATCTCGCGCGGCCTCGCCATCAACTACGCGATCGACGGGCGCTTCGAGCTGGCGCGCCGCGCGATGCGCTGGGTGATGGACGAGCTCGAGCCGACCGAGCACCGCGCCCGGCTCTCCGACCTCTACGTGAGCGCGCGCTGGATCCGCGACAACGTCCTCTACCTGTGCGACGACCTCGACGAGGCCTTCGCGAGCCTGGTCGAGACCCATGCCATGGCGCTCAGCGCGCCGAACCGCACCGTGCAGGCGGGCTCCGCCGGCACGCTGGCCCAGATACTCTTCCTGCGCGGCGAGTACGCCGAGGCGCTGCGCTGGGCGGACGAGAGCCTGGAGGGGAACGAGGCGATCGGCAACGTCTCGGGCTTCACGGCCCCAGCGGCGGTCGCGCTCGCGGCGCGCGCCGCACTCGGTCTGCCGGCCGACACCGAGCGCTACCTCGAGCTCATCGAGCAGGGTCTCGCGAGCGGGCGCACGGTGCAGGCGAACTTCCGCTTCGTCGCCGACGCGTTCCTCGCGCAGGGCGACGCCGAGCGGGCCGAGCGCTTCGTCGAGGCGCTGCGTGCGTACCCGAACTCGAGCGGCCGCCTGCGCGAAGCCTACCTCGAGACCGCGGTCGGCGAGGTGATGCTGGGCCTCGGCCGCTCCGCGGAGGCCGAGCGCCCGTTCGCCCGCGCCCTCGCGCTCGCGGAGGCGATCGGCGCGCGCTCGACCCTGGCCGCGGCCGCGCTCGGGGCGGCGCGGGCGGCCGCCGCGCGCGGCGATGCGCAAACCGGCGCCCGGCAGTTCGCGCGCGCGGTCACGATCGCGCGCGAGATGCGTCTCGGGCACTACCTTGCGCGCGCGGCGCGGCTCGGCGCGGGCGCCGCCGAAGCCGCGGACCGGGTCTGAACGGGTCTACACGGACGCTCGCCCAGCTCACCAGCGCTCGACGTACTCCGCCACCAGGTAGGCGTGGACGCGGCCGATGAAGCGCGGGATGTCGGCCTCGATCTCCGCCTGGCCCTCGGGCGAGAGGTAGACGCGGCCGCGCAGGTCCTCGGCGGACGCGAAGGCGAGCTCGGCGAAGCCGTCGTAGTCGGGACCGTCGCCGCCGAGCCGCTCGTCGACGACGCTCGTCACGTAACGCGTGGTGGCGTGGTGGCGGAGCGCCAGCGGGACGTGGCGCTCGAGCCAGTGCGCGCGGAACGCGGCGCGCGTCGTCCCCGGGACGCGCTCGAGGCACGCGAAGAGCTTCCCGCCGGGCGCGCGCCGGCCGAGCTCGGGCGGCGCGGCGGGCGCGCGCTGGACGTGCTCGGTCGTGACGTACGCGACGCTGCTGCCGAGGAAGCCCGCCACGTCGCGGGCGATGATGCGGGCGCCGTCGGGCGAGTCGTAGAGGCGCTCGCGGTAGTCGGCGAGCGTGTCGAACCAGAGCTCGCCGATCGAGTCGAGCGGCGGGGCCGGCCCGCGCGTGTCCTCGACGATGTTGACCACGTAGCGCCGGAGGGCCGGATGGTGCCGGAGCGCGAGCGGCACGTGACCGCCGAGGAGCAGCTCGACGTAGCGCTCGTGCGTCAGGTCGGGCCGCCGGCGGCAGAGGAACACCAGCTTCACCATGCGGCGGTCTTGCGCCGCGGCGCCGTCGCGGTCAAGCCTCGATCCACACCTCAGCGCCGCGGCTGGGCCTGGAAGAAGCGCCACACGCGCGCCGTCGCGGAGCGCGGCCAGCGGTGCCCCTGCGGGCCCTCGCAGTAAACGACGTCCGCGATGCACCGGGTGTAGCGCGTGCAGCCGTCGCGCTCGACGGGTGCGCCGCAGCCGTCGGCCCGCGCCCACCAGTCGCGCGCGCCGTGCACCAGCTCGGCGCGCACGACGCGGTCGGAGCGGCCATAGACGAAGAGGACGGGCACGGGCCGGACGGGCGCGCAGGTGCGCAGGTCGAGCCCCCCTGCGACCGGTGCCACCGCCGCAACGCGGTCGGCGGCGACGCAGCCGAGCAGGCTCGCGAAGAAGGCGCCGTTCGACATGCCGGTCGCGAACACGCGGCGGCGATCGATGCAGCGCTCCCGCTCGAGGCCGTCGAGGAGCGCGCGCACGAAGTCCGCGTCGCGCGTCTCGCCCGGCCGGATGTCCCAGCCGCGCCCCGTCGTATCGAGGAGGCGCACACCCTCGTGGCCCTCGGGATGGATGGCGACGAAGCCCTCGCGCAGCGCGAGCCGCCCGAGGCCGGTCCACCAGCGATGCCGCCAGGCGCTCGAGCGGAAGCCGTGGAAGGAGAGGACGACCGGGAGCGGGCGGTCGCCGGGCGCCGCCGGCGCATCGATCAGGTAGCCGCGCTCCTCGCCGCCGACGCCGAGGGTACGCCGCTCGCCGCGCAGCCGCGGGAAGGTGCCGGGGCGGCAGCCGGCGCTCGGCTCGGGCGCCACGGCCGCCGCGGCGGCGAGCGCCGCGCGCTCCTCGGGGGCCGGCTCGTGCAGCCCGCGCCCGCACGCCGCGAGCAGCGCGAGGGTGACGACCGCCCGCTCACGCCGAGCGTGCGGCAACGTACCGCTCGGTCGTGCGCTGCAGGTGGTCGCTCAGGATGCGCGTCAGGTTCAGGAACACCTTCGAGGCGATGCGCGGGTAGCGGTTCTGGATGCGCCGCAGGAAGCGCTCGTCGAGCGCCAGCACGTCGACGGCGCCCGCCGCCACCACGTCCGCGGTCCGCTCGGCGCGGCGCACGAGCCCCATCTCGCCGAACACGTCGCCGCGTCGCAGCTGATTGATGCGCTGGCGCCCGCTGCCGTCCCCGGCGAGGACCTCGGTCGTGCCCTCGATGATGACGTACATCTCGTCGCCGCGCTCCCCGCGGCGCACGATCGCCTCGCCCGGCTGGAAATGCCGGAGCTCGCCCATGAGCACGACGATGCGCGCCTGCGAGGGGCGGAGCCCCGCGAAGAGCGGGATGGTCTGCGCGGGATCGTCGCCCAACTTCACGCCCAGGAGGTCCCAGAGCGTGATGATCTTGGTCGTGGCGAGCAGCGCGGGCAGGAGGACCAGGTTCGCGCCCAGCGACGTCGCCATGGCGACCCCGGCCAGGATGCCGAAGTTCTGGATGGGCACGAAGCTCGAGAGCGCGAAGGTGAGGAACCCGAAGAAGAGGGCGATGGTGGTGTAGACGATGGGCACACCCACGGTGCGCAGCGTGCGCACCAGCGCCGCCGTCTGGTCCGTCTCGCCGCGCAGCTCGAGGTTCAGGCGCGCCATGTAGTGGATGGTCGAGTCGACCGCGATGCCGAGCGCGATGGCGGCGATCAGGCTCGTGCCGAGGTTGAGCAGGATGCCGAGCCAGCCCATCACGCCGAAGAAGAGCATGATGGGGAGCACGTTCGGCAGGATGGCGAAGAAGCCGATCTTGGCCGACAGGAACATCGCCGTCATCACCAGGAAGATGATGGCGAGGGCGAGCGTCAGGCTCTTGATCTGCCCGGCGACGATGTCCGAGGTCGTGCCCGTGAGCAGCACGAGCGTGCCGGTCAGCGTAACGGGAAGCTCGGCGGGGAAGTGCTCGGCCGCGTACTGCCGGATGGTGTCGAGCGTGTGCTCGATGCTACGCGACCCCGAGAGGTTGGTGCGCACGAGGATGCTGGCCTGGCTGAAGTCCTTCGTGACCACGCTCTTGAAGGTCTCGGGGCTCTTCATCATGGTGTCGAGCAGGGGCCCCAGGTTCTTCGGTTCCTGCCAGAAGGGCTTCGACGCCTCGGCGGGCACGAGGTTGCCCTGTTCGTCGATCACCAGGTCGCCGCCCTCCGCCTGCTTGTTGACGCCGGCCTCGAGCACCTCGAGGTAGTCGACGATCGAGATCGACGAGGTGATGCCCGGCTGCCTGGCGAGGAAGCCCTGCAGGTCCTTGATGAGCTTCAGCTCCTCCCAGCGCCGGAGCGCGCCGGGTTGCCGCCCGTCGATCACGATGTAGAAGGGGTTGCTGCCGACGATCCGCTGGTTGATGGTCTCGTTCGCGCGCCGCACCTCCGATGTCGGCTCGAAGTAGTAGAGGAAGTCGGAGTCCACCCGGATGCGCCACGCGCCGGCGAGCGCCGCCACCGCGAGCGCCGCCGCCCCCCACAGGATGTGGCGCCGCTTCGCGAAGGCGCGCTCGCCCACGCGGCGGAGGTTCTCGGAGAGGGTCGGCGAGATCTTGCCCGAGCGCGCGAAGCGCAGGCGAGAGGGCAGGAGCTGGAGCGCGGCGGGCAGGAAGGTCAGGCAGGTGAGGGTCAAGCAGACGACCCCCACCACCGCGAAGAGCCCGAGATCCCAGATGGCGGTGATGCGGTTCACCATGAGCGAGCCGAAGCCGATCACGGTGGTGACCGCCGAGATCGTGAGCGGCAGCCAGACGCGCGTGAAGGCGCGCACGACGATCTGGTCCGGCGGCGCGCCGGCCGCCACCTGCTCGTAGTAGCGCGCCATCACGTGGATCGCGTACGAGCTGCCGACCACGAGCAGCAGCGGGGGCAGCACGAACGTGCCGAGCGTGATCGCCTTTCCGGCGAGCACGATGATGCCGAGCGTCCACACCAGTGCCCCCCCCACGGTGAGCACCGGCAGGATCACCCCCCGAACCGTCCGGAACGAGAACCAGAGGACGATCAGCACGAGCACGAGAGCGACGGGCGTGAAACGCACCAGGTCGCGGCGCATGAGCTCGACCGCGGCCTGCTTCACGTGCGCCGCGCCCGTGTAGAAGAACTCCTCCGGACCGCGCTCGGCGGCGAGGATCGCCCCGATCTTCCGGTCGATGCCGAGGTCGAGGTACTGCGCGTCGGTCAGGTTCTTGAAGAAGACGTTGATCGCCGCGCCCGTGAAGTCGTCGGAGACCAGGTTCTTGCCGTAGAGCGGCGTCGCCGCGAGCTTCTTCTTGAGCGCCTCGACCTCGGCCGGCTCGGGCGGGATGCGCGGCAGGAGGCGCGGCGGATGCAGCACGTCGGCCGCCGGGTCGACGGCGTTGGCGATGCTGAGCACGCGTTCGACGCCCTCGACCTTCGCGATCAGGTCGGTCACGCGTGCGATCTTCTCGATCGTGGCGGGCGCGAAGATGTTCTGGGCGCGCATCCCCACCACGCCGACCGCGTCGCTCCCGAAGATGGCGCGGGTCTGCGCGTAGTACTCGACCTTCGGGTCGTGCGCGGGCAGCATGCTCTCGAGCGAGTTCTCGATGCGGAGGTGGAGCGCGAAGGCGCCCAGCGCCGCGGTCACGGCCAGGTTCACGACCACGACGGCGAGCGGGTGACGGGCGAGCCACCGCGCGAAGGCGTCCATGGGGGCGGCGAATTATAGCCTGCCCCCCGCCCGGTGCCAGCGAGCGCGCCGCCCGCTTGCATCGGCCGCGCGGCCGGCAGTAAGGTCCGCGGCCTGTCCGCCGAGGAGGTTCCCGTGCGCCGCATCGCCATCCTCGTCCTGACTGTCGCGCTGGTCACGAGCGCACGCGCCGGGCTCTCGCCCGAGCTCGACCGCGCGCTGCACGAGGCCAAGTACGTCTACATCCAGAGCGAGCGGAAATCGGGCGCGCTCGGGAAGGCCGCGGAGATCTGGTTCTACTACGACGGCAAGGCCGTGTACGTGGGCACGCCGCCCACCACCTGGCGCGTGCGGCGCATCAAGCGGGGGCGACCCAGGGCGCGCATCGCGGTCGGCAAGGCCGACGGGCCGGCGTTCGAGGCCCGGGGCGAGGTGGTCCGTGACGCGGCCGCCGAGCAGCGCCTGATGGACGAGTACGCCCGCAAGTACCCCGAGGGCTGGTCGCGCTTCGCGGACAAGTTCCGCGCCGGCTTCAAGAACGGCGAGCGCGTCCTCGTCCGCTACGCGCCGAAGTAGCGCGATGGACCCCGGGAAGGCGTCCCTCACGGGGCGCGTCGCGCTCGTCACCGGCGCCGGGGCGGGCATCGGCAAGGGGATCGCCCTCGGGCTGGCGGCCTTCGGCGCCCGGGTCGCCGTCCTCGAGCTCGACGCGGCCTCGGCGCACGCCACCGCCGCGGAGATCGAACGGGCAGGCGGAGCGGCGCTCGCGCTTCCCACCGACGTGCGCGATGGCGAGGCGGTCGAGCGGGCCGTGGCCGCCGCCGTGGAGCGCTTCGGCGGCGTCGACGTGCTGGTCAACAACGTGGGCGGCACGTT
>Ga0209058_1004445_pt1 | contig 11180 bp, 14 predicted proteins | sample GraSoiAngelo_147_FD_185904 | JGI IMG/M metagenome (GOLD analysis project Ga0209058, IMG submission 185904) | Grasslands soil microbial communities from the Angelo Coastal Reserve, California, USA - 14_1009_05_40cm (SPAdes) (version 2) | ecosystem: Environmental > Terrestrial > Soil > Grasslands ... | reverse complement strand
CGTGGTCAACGACCACGTCGACATCGCGCTGCTCTCGGGCGCGGACGCCGTGCACGTCGGACCTGACGACATCACCGTGGAAGGAGCGCGGTCCGCCGCGGGCGACAGGTTGCTCATCGGCGCGTCCGCATCGACGCCCGAAGCCGGCCGTCAGGCGATCGCCGCCGGCGCGGACTACCTCGGCGTCGGGCCCGCATTCGAGACGCCGGTGAAAACGGAGAAGAAGGTGATCGGGCCGGAAGGCGTGCTGAAGGTGGCGAATGCGGCCGGCGCGGAGGTGCCGGTGTTCGCCATCGGCGGGATCGACGAGTCCAACGTCCAGCAGCTGACGAGACTCGGGCTGCATCGAGTCTGTGTGATCAGGGCGATAGGCGACGCACGCGACCCCGAGGCGGCCGCTCGACGCCTGCGTGCAATGCTGGAGGCGTGACGACCATCGGTGGGACGGGCGAGCTAAGGCTGCTCGAGCTCATCAAGGACTATCTGGGCGCGCAGGCCGGCGGCGACGATGCCGCGGTCGTGGAGGAGACGGGCCCTTTCACGATCGTCAGCACCGACATGGCGGTCGAGGGCGTCCACTTCGACCTCGCATGGATGACCGCCGAGGACGCCGGGTGGCGCGCGCTGGCACTCGCGCTCGGCGACCTCGCCGCGAAGGGTACCAGCCCCACCTGGGCGCTGACGTCGGTCGCGGTGCCGCGGTCGTGGAAGGTCGACGACTTCGTCGGGCTGTTCACCGGCATGCACGCGCTCGCAGCGAAGGTGGGCATTGCGATCGAGGGCGGTGACATGAGTGCGATCGATGGGCCTGCGGTTCTCTCTCTCACCGTCGCTGGACGCGCTTCCAGACGGCCGCTCCCGCGAAGCGCCGCGAAGCCGGGATGGTCAGTGGCGGTGACGGGGCCGCTCGGCGGCGCGGCGCTCGCACTCAGACAGCGACAGGCGCTGCGACTCGAGCCGCTGCTCGAGGAAGGCAAGCGCCTCAACGAGCTGGGACTCTGCTGCGGCGATATTTCGGACGGTCTTATTAGAGAGATGCAGAAGTTCGCGGAGATGTCGGGCTGCGGATGCGACCTCCGCGCCCACGACGTCCCGGTGGCCGACGGCGCATCGCTCGAGGACGCGCTGACGAGCGGGGAGGAGGTGGAGCTCGTGTGCGTCGGTCCCGAAGACCTGATCCGGAAGGCCGGCCTCACCATGGTCGGCGTGCTCACGCGGGAGCGCGAGGTGAATCTCGAGGGCGCCGAGATAGCGACACGTGGCTACGACCACTTTGCGTGAGGTGACGACCGCCTCGGCTGCCGAGACGGAGGCGCTTGGCGAGCAGACTGGATCGCGCCTGAAGGCGGGCGACCTGGTGCTGCTCGCCGGCCCGCTTGGCTCGGGCAAGACCACGTTCGTGCGTGGCATGGCGCGCGGCACCGGCTCCGACGCGCAGGTCCAGAGCCCGACGTTCCAGCTGGTGCGCATCTATCCCGGCCGCGTGCAGCTCGCGCACGTCGACCTGTACCGCGTCAAGGCCGCCGGCGAGCTCGCCGACCTCGGGCTCGACGAGCTGCTGGATGGCGGCGCCATGGTGATCGAATGGGGCGACCGCGTGGACCTGCGGCGCGCGGAGCTGGTCACGTTCGAGAACCTCGGCGAAGACCGGCGCCGGCTGCGATTCGAAGCCGAAGCTTGATCCTCGTCATCGATACCTCCTCGGCCAGGTCGGCGATCGCGCTGCTGCGCCCGGACGGCAGCGTGGCTGGCGAGCAGGTCAGCCAATCAGGCCCGGTGTTCGGCCTGGCGGACGGCGTCCGCGTCATGCGCGAAGGCCGCCCTCTGTCCAGGGTTGCGGTGGCCACCGGTCCGGGATCGTTCACCGGTCTGCGCGTGGGCGTGTCGTTCGGGCTGGGCCTGGCGATGGGCCTCAAGGTTCCGATCGTTCCGCTGCCCACGCTCGCAATCCAGGCCGCCCGCAGCGAGGAACCGGTGCTGGCCGTGTCCGAGGCCGGGCGCGGGCGCGTATATCACCTGGCTCCGGGCCGCGAGGCGGGTCTTGCGGAAGCCGGCGAGCTTCCGCAGGAATGGCCCGCCGTCGGCTGGCTCCGGCCCGCGACGCAGGAGGCGCTTATCGCCGCCGGTGTGCGCATGCAGGACGAATCTCGGTTGCGAACCTTCGGCGCCGCCGCCGCGCTCGTCCTGAAGACCGCGAGAGAAGTGGCCTACGATAGTCTCAGACTCGAGTACATGCAGTCATTCGCGAGCAAGTTCTAGACATGGTGCAGGTCCGCCAGTCCCTGACACTGGATCTGATGCGCGAGGGCGACGTCGCCACCGTGCAGGAGATCGAGCGCGAGATCTTCGCGACGCCGTGGCCGCGCAACGCGTACTTCCGCGAGCTGGCGTCGCGCTCCAGCGCGCACTACGTCGTGCTGAGGCAGGAGGGGCCGGCCGAAGACACGTCGCGTTTTCGCGCGCCGGACTTCGACTCGACGATCATCGGCTACGGCGGCATGTGGCGCATGTACGACGAGGCGCACGTGACGACCATCGGCGTGCGCCGCGACCTGCATCACCGCGGGTTCGGCCGCGTTCTCTTCGCCGGCCTCGTGCAGGCTTCCTACGACATGGGCGCGAAGTGGATCACGCTCGAGGTCCGCACGACCAATGAGAATGCGATGCACATGTACGAAGGATTCGGGTTCAAGGTGATCGGGCGTCGCAAGGGCTACTACACCGACAACGGCGAGGACGCGATCGTGATGTGGTCTGACTCGATTCACTCGCCACGCTTCCGCCGCGCGTATGAGTCGAACCTCGAGCGCATCGAGTCCGACGTGCGCGGCCTGCGCAGGGACCTCCTAACCCAGTAGGTTCCCCTCTCCCGCTCCGCGGGAGCACAAAATGAACGCGAGGAACGCGTCCGTACCGCGCCTGGCGCGCAGGGTTAGGGTGAGGGCGTGTTGACTCTCGGAATAGAGACCAGCTGCGACGAGACGTCAGTCGCGGTGGTGGAGGACGGGCGGAAGACTCTCAGCAACGTCATCCACTCGCAGGTGCAGCTGCACGCAGGTTTCGGCGGCGTCGTGCCAGAGCTCGCGGCTCGCGACCACCTGGAGCGTCTGCCGGGCCTACTCGAACTGGCGCTGGAGCGCGCCGGCGCCAGGCCGTCTGACATCGAGCTGATCGCGGCAACACGCGGGCCGGGGTTGGCAGGCTGCCTGCTGGTCGGCACCGGGATCGCGGAGGGTCTGTCCGCGGCGTGGTCGGTGCCGCTGACCGGAGTCAACCACCTCTGGGGCCACATGTACTCCGCCATGCTCGCGGTCCCCGACCTCGAGCCGCCTCTGCTCGGCCTGGTCGTGAGCGGGGCGCACTCGGACCTCGTGCGCATGCCCGAGCACGGCCGATTCGAAGTGATCGGCCGCACCCGCGACGACGCCGCCGGCGAGGCTTTCGACAAGGCCGCCCGGATGCTCGGGTTGGGCTATCCCGGGGGCCCGGCGCTCGATCGGCTGGCGCGGACGGGCGACGCACGGCGGCAGCGCCTGCCGCGGCCGTCGCTCCCCGGCCTCGAGTACAGCTTCAGCGGTCTCAAGACCGCGCTGCTGTACAGGCTGCGCGACCTCGGCGACGCGGATGAACAGACGCGCGCGGACCTGGGGGCCGCCTTCGAGGAGTCGGTCGTCGAGTCGCTGCTCGAAAAGCTGGACGCGGCACTGACCCAGGTGCCGAGCAAGGAGGTCGTCGTTGCCGGCGGAGTGGCGGCCAACACACTGCTGCGCAGGCGGGCTGCCGAGGTGGTCGGCGATCGGGCGCGCCTGACCATGCCCCCGCTAGAGCTCTGCACCGACAACGCCGCGATGATCGCGGCCGCGGGCCACTTCGGCGCGCGGCACCCGGCCACGGTCGATCCCTCCCTAGGATGGGGAGGATGACCGTCAAGGGCTGGGAGGTCGTGTTCAAGGGCGAGCGCCTGCAGGCGGACCTGGTGGCGGCGGTGCTGGCCGCGCACGACATCGAGGTGGAGGTGTTCGGCGACACCGCCTACTCGGTGGCGATCAACTTCACAGAGGCCAGGGTCTTCGTCCCCGAAGACTCGGTGGAGCGGGCAAAAGAGGTCCTGAAGGAACCCTCCCCGCCGTAGCGGGGAGGTCAGGAGGGGGCGTCAGCAGGAGGGCGTTTAGCAGCCCTTCTAGCTGGGTAGTAGAATTGGCAGTCGTTGCCAGGGAGTGCCAAGCGCTCCTTGGGCCCGAGTGCTAACCCATTTCAAGAAGCTGAGGAGGGCGTTCATGAACCTGAAGCCGTTGGGCGACCGGGTGGTTGTAAAGCCGGTCGAGAAAGAGGAGAGGACCAAGTCTGGGATCGTGCTTCCGGACACAGCCAAGGAGAAGCCCCAGGAGGGCATCATCGAGGCAGTCGGGCCCGGAAGGATTCTCGACAACGGAACCAAGGTTCCGATTGAGTTGAAGGTCGGCGACAAGGTCCTTTACGCGAAGTACGCCGGCAACGAATTCAAGATCGACGAGGTCGAGTATCTGATCGTGTCCGAGAAGGACGTGCTCGCCATCGTCAGCAACGGCAAGGCCAAGAAGTAATCAAGGCGAAGAGGAAAGGAAAAGGCTTATGGCAAAGACAGTCACATTCGATGTAGAGGCGCGACAGGCCCTGAAGAAGGGCATTGACATCGTGGCCTCAGCCGTTCGCATCACGCTCGGCCCCAAGGGCCGCAACGTGGTCCTGGAGAAGAAGTTCGGCGCCCCGACTGTGACCAACGACGGTGTCACGATCGTGCGCGAGATCGAGCTCAAGGACAACATGGAGAACACCGGGGCGCAGCTGCTCCGCGAGGTGGCGACCAAGACCAACGACGTCGCGGGTGACGGCACGACGACGGCGACGATCCTGGCCCAGACCATGATCAACGAAGGCTTCCGCAACGTCACCGCGGGCGCGAACCCGATGCAGCTGAAGATCGGGATCGAGAAGGCCGTCGAGGCCGTGGTCGAGGAGATCAAGAAGCTGTCGGTGCCGGTCAAGGGCCACGAGGACGTCGCCCACGTGGCGGCGATCTCAAGCCAGAGCGAACAGATTGGAAGTCTGATCGCCGACGCGATGGACAAGGTAGGCAAGGACGGCGTCATCACCGTTGAGGACAACCAGGCGGTCGCGACCGAGCTCGAGGTTGTCGAAGGCATGCAGTTCGACCGCGGTTACGTCGCCGCCTACATGGTCACCAACCCCGATCGCATGGAGGCGGTGCTCGAAGAGCCCTTCATTCTCATCTCGGACCGCAAGATCTCGGCCATCCAGGACCTGTTGCCGGTGCTCGAGCGCGTGGTCCAGCAGGGCAAGCCTCTGTTGATCGTGGCCGAGGACGTCGAGGGCGAGGCGCTCGCGACGCTCATCGTCAACAAGCTGCGCGGCACATTCACCGCCGTCGCCGTCAAGGCGCCGGGCTTCGGTGACCGCCGCAAGGCGATGCTCGAGGACATGGCCATCCTCACGGGAGGCCAGGTCATCAGCGAGGACCTCGGCTTGAAGCTCGACCAGACCAAGATCGAGCAGCTGGGAAAGGCCCGCCGCGTGACCATCACCAAGGACGACACTACGATCGTCGAGGGCGCCGGCAAGGCCGAGGCCATCCAGGGGCGCATCAAGTCCATCAAGGCCCAGGTCGAGGAGACCACCTCCGACTTCGACAAGGAGAAGCTGCAGGAGCGCCTAGCGAAGCTCGCCGGCGGCGTCGCCGTGATCAAAGTTGGGGCGGCAACCGAAGTCGAGCAGAAGGAGAAGAAGCATCGCATCGAGGACGCGCTCAGCGCGACCAAGGCCGCGGTGGAAGAGGGGATCGTTGCGGGAGGCGGCACCGTGCTGCTGAACGCCCAGAAGAAGCTCGATGGCGCGCTCGGCCTGAAGGACGACCAGGCAACCGGTGTCGCGATCGTCCGCAAGGCACTCGAGGAGCCCATCAAGCAGATCTGCCTGAACGCGGGCAAGGAAGGCTCGGTCATCGTCGAGCAAGTCCGGAAGGGCAAGGCCGGCGAGGGCTATGACGCGCTGAACGACAAGTTCGTGAACATGTTCGAAGCCGGCATCGTCGACCCGGCAAAGGTGGCTCGCTCAGCGCTGCAGAACGCGGCGTCGATCGCGGCCATGGTGCTGACCACCGAGGCGATGGTCACCGAAGTTCCGGAAGACAAGAAGGGCGGGGGCATGGGCGGCATGTCTCCGGACATGATGTAAATAAGCGCGGGGGGATCAGGATCTCCTCGCGGAACCCCCCTCGCCTCGCCACGTTTGGCGGTGAGAGTGGCGCAAGGTGACGGCCCGAGTAAATCGGGCCTACTTGCGACCCGGGGTTAGAAGAGCCCCTCTTCGGGAGGGGCTCTTCTCTTTTCCGGCCGGTTCGTCGACCGGAATGATGCCGCCCATGCCGGCCAAGCGACGGCTGGCGAATGCGACTGCCAGCGGCAGCAGCAGCATGAAGGAGGCCACGATCATCGACAGCGAGTCGGGGAGGTGCGTCGGATCGCGCATGCCAAGGTACGTGAGGTAGCCACCGCCACCGGCGGTGAGCGTAACGATGATCACGGCGGCGCCGATCGCCCACGTGCGGTACTCGCGGTAGAGCGGGTTGGCATTGCGGCTGGCGAGGCGCAGCACCCACCATGCGGTGAGGCCGTTGAGGACAAGGCCGCTGACGAGCGCGCAGCCGGCGATGACAAGGCGAAAGGCCGGCAGATTGGCCATGACGAATGCCGAAACGTTGACGGCCAGTATGCCCAGGGGCGTGATGATGCCCAGAGTCAGAAGCACCGCTTCGCGGAATCGCCGGGAGTTCAACGCTATCCCTCTCCCTTCAGTGAGAGGGTAGTTCAACTCTTCCCTCTCCCTTCAGTGAGAAGGTAGTTCAACTCTTCCCTCTCCCTTCAGTGAGAAGGTAGTTCAACTCTTCCCTCTCCCTTCAGGGAGAGGGTAGGGTGAGGTCTTCTAGTGGCCGCAGCCGCAGGCCTGCGCGCCGCCTGCGTCGTCGCCGGTATCGAACGAGTGCCCGCACGAGCACGAGTGCACCGCGTTCGGGTTGTGCACCGTGAACCCGGCCCCCATCAGGCTGTCGACGTAGTCGATCTCGGAGCCCTGGATGTACGGGGCGCTGAAGTCGTCCACGAGGATGTGGACGCCGCCTGCCTCGATCACGAGGTCCTCGGCGCGCCGGTTGTCGTCGAAGGCCATGCCGTACTGCATGCCCGAGCAGCCGCCGCCGCTGACGAAGATGCGGAGGGCCAGCTGGGGGTTGCCTTCCTTCTCGAGGAGCTCCTTGAGGCGAGCCTGGGCGTCCGAGGTTAGTGAGACGACAGCTTGTTCGATCACGTTTGGGAGTTTACCAGCCATATTCGGCCGGCGGCTACTGGTCGAACTAACATGGCGGCCAGATGGCCGGAGCGGCCCTGGTCCTGGGCGGGGGCGGCATCACCGGGGCTGCCTGGGAGATCGGCATGCTTGCGGGCCTGCATGCGGCCGGCGTCGATCTCAGCAAGGCGGACGCCGTCATCGGGACCTCCGCCGGGGCCATCGTCGGCGCTCAGATCCTGAGTGGTGTGCCGATCGACGAGCTCTACTCGAAGCAGTTCCGAGTTCCCGTTGGCGAGGTGGCCACGCACATCCCGATATCGACCCTGGGCCGGTTTCTGATCTGGACGCTGACACCCGGCGACGAGCGCCAACGAATGGCCCGTATCGGACGGGCCGCCCTGCGGGCACGCACGATGCCCGAGTCGGAGCGGAAAAGGGTCATCAGCAGCCGGCTTCCCGTGAAGACCTGGCCCCAGAGAGACCTCCGCATCACCGCAATCGACGCGGAGAGCGGCGAGTTCGTGGTGTTCAAGCGCGACAGTGGGGTGGGCCTCGTGGATGCCGTGGCTGCCAGCTGCGCGGTCCCGCTGGTCTATCCACCTGCCGCCATTGGCGGGCGGCGCTTTATCGACGGCGGCATGAGGTCTGTTGCCAACGCGGACCTCGCCAAGGGGTTCGATCCGATCGTCGCTCTCACGCCGCAGATCGAATCGCTGGGCAAAGACATTCGGTCGATTGTCGTCAAAGCCGACGCGCGAGCCCGAAAGGAGATGGGAATGCAGTCCCTCGACCCCGCGTTTCGTACCTCGTCGGCTCGTGCGGGTTGGGCCCAGGCAACGTCAGTTGCGCGAGCTGTGGCGGAGGTCTGGACTTCGGTTCGGGCTTAACCCCGCCCGATCTTGAAGCCCTTCTTGGCCTTCTTGTCCTCGCCAGACGTCGCGCCGGCGATCTGCTCTGCCAGGTCTTCGACGCCGCGGCTGATGGCGCTCTTGGGGTCGGTCAGGACGAGGATCTCGCCCTTCACCGCGGCCTCGTCCGGCTTGGTGCCGTCGAACTCGATGTCCACGGCCAGCTCCTGCTTCAAGGTGCGGATCACGTCTTCCTTGCTCACGACCGACTTGGGCACCTTGTTGTTGAGGGCCAGGATCACGCGCCCGGGAACGATGTTCAGCACGTTGGTGAAGATGTTCAGGAGCTCGCCGACGTCCTTGAGGGACGACAGCTCCGGCGTGACCAGCACCAGCACGCGCTGTGAGTGGTCGAGCACGGTGATCACGATGTCCGTGAACGCGACGCCGAGGTCGAAGACGATGTAGCGGAACGCGTTCACCAGGATGCCCATCGCCCGGTTGACCAGGTCGACATTGATAAGGTCGGCCTGCTCGGCGCGAAGCACGCCAGGCAGCAGCATCATGCCGCCGGGGTGGTGGAGGATCGCTCCCAGCACCGCCTCCTCGAAGTTGGTGGGCGGAACCTGCGCCGCGGCAGCGAGGCAGCCAGTCGGCGTCAGGTAAGAGATGAGCGCGTCGTGGTTGTAGGGGAGCGCGAGGTCGACCAGCAGCACCTCGCCGGGGTAGCGCTTGCCCAGCGCGGCCGCGAGGTTGACGGCGATCGTCGTGCGGCCCGACCCACCTTTGGGCGAGTAGACGGCGATCGTCGTGGCCGCCTGCTCCGGCGCCACCATGCGGGCTCGCGCGATAAGGTTGGGCAGCGTGTCCTTGCGCTGCTCGACGAGCTTGGTCAGCTCGATGAGCGCGTCCGAATCGGCGGGCAGTGTCTCGTAGAGCGTTCGCCGGTCGAGGGTCAGCAGCCGGCAGTCTTCGAGGGCCCGCACGCTGGCGGTGCGCATCTCCTCGGAGATGAGCGCCATCTCGCCGAAGAAGTCATCAGGGCCCAGCAGGGCGATGGTGATGGTGTGTCCGGGTGACTCCTCGACGAACACCTCGCAGCGGCCCGACTCGACCACGAACATGGTGTCCCCCGGGTCGCCCTGGTGGACGATGACCGAGCCCCTGGTGGCTGACGCCGGGGCCAGCCGGCGCGCGAGGGCGTGCAGGATGTTGTCGGGAAGGGTGAAAAAGATGGCGACGCGCTCGAGGATCTGGAATCGTTTTCTGAGCTCGTCGGAAGTGCCGCCGCTCATTTGCTGAACGTCGCTCAAGACAGGGGAATTATAGGTAGTGGTACCCGGGCCCCCTCCCGATCGGCGCGCAGTCGCTTGGTAGACTTAGCCGCCGTCGGTCCCGTGGTGTAGCCTGGCCAAACACGCGGCCCTGTCAAGGCCGAGAACGCCGGTTCGAATCCGGTCGGGACCGCCATGGCGGCTCCCGTAGGAGGTGGGCCCCCGCGAAATCTCGGCGGCGCCTCCGATTTCGCGGTGATCAGGAGAGGTGGCCGAGTGGTTGAAGGCGGCGGTCTCGAAAACCGTTATGGGTCACTGGCCCATCGAGAGTTCGAATCTCTCCCTCTCCGCCACGGTGCTTCAGGGACTGGGACTTGGATACGCATAGGCCGCGTCAGCCGGTTCCGCGCTGTAAATCGTGTAGGCGCCGTCGGCCGGGTCGGTCTGCACGGTCATCGTGCCGCGACAATTGAAGTCACTCTGCTCCCGCCAAAGCAGGTGTGCCCCATCAGTGGCGATCGTTCGCAGTTCAAAGACGTAGTTAATCTGCCCTGCTCCGGCGGCGTAGAAATATGTCACCGTCGCTGCCGGAGCCTCGACACGGAAGACGGAGCCGTGCCCGTCGGGTGTCGTACCAACGTAAAGCGTCTGGGGCGGTCCGTACTCGGGGAAGTCTCCCGGTATATGGAGGTAGGTGCCCCGGTTACAAATCGCGTGAGCTGAGCTCCCTTGACTCGCGTGCGGCGCGCCCGAGCCGCCCGGCAGCGCGCAGCTCACAGAGACAAGCGTGAGGCCCATTCCTGCCGCGCCGACAGCCCAGTTGAACCAAAAGCTGTGCCACGACCGATCAGGCGACACCGGGGCCAGAGTAGCGCCTGGCGGCGCGTTCCCCCCGTTTGGTACCAAACGGGAACCTCAACCCCGCTTGAAGCGACCGTTTGGCGCCAAACGTGCCGAATCGGGGGGTGACAGCAGTTGCCAAAATTCAGTAACGTAGCTGGCACCCAGGACGGTTCGGTTGACGAATGGAGGACTTGCCCGTGCCCCTCTACATGGATATTCACGAGAAGCTGCCCGAAGGAGCCACGGTGGCCGATGTCGCCAAGGCGCATGCGGCCGACGTCGCCAAGCAGGGCGAATACGGCGTGAACTACAAGAGCTACTGGGTGGACGAGAAGGCCGGCAAGGCGTTCTGCCTCGTCGAGGCGCCCGACGCTGAGACCGCGGCTCGCGTGCACAAGGAGGCACACGGGCTGGTAGCCGACCACATCTTCGAGGTGTCAGAAGGGTCCTGACCCGACCGTAGGGCGGCGCAGCCACATCACAATCAATTGCGATGTGGCTCGGACCGCGCCGCGGCTACGCCATCGACTGGGTCACCCAGCTATGGGTGCGCGCGACCGGCCGTCGCGTTCGCCTGCAGGAGCATCCATGGCTGGACGCCCCGGTAGGCGCGACTCGCCAGGTCGGCGTTGGGTGGCTTGGGGCCGAACCTCCGCGTGCGCGTGGCCTTCTCGACTCGTTCGATGCGCTGGCCTCCGACGAGTTCGACCCATCCGCGGTCTCCGGAGAAGTCCGCCGCTTCTACACGGAGACCTCCGCGTACCGCATGGACCTCTGGGCACGCTGGTCGTTCTTTGCGGGCTTAGGCGCTCGGGCGATCCGCGCGATGCACGCGGAGCACCTCGATCAGCTCCGTGTCCCCATCGACGTGATG
>Ga0209058_1004438_pt1 | contig 11187 bp, 9 predicted proteins | sample GraSoiAngelo_147_FD_185904 | JGI IMG/M metagenome (GOLD analysis project Ga0209058, IMG submission 185904) | Grasslands soil microbial communities from the Angelo Coastal Reserve, California, USA - 14_1009_05_40cm (SPAdes) (version 2) | ecosystem: Environmental > Terrestrial > Soil > Grasslands ... | reverse complement strand
CTCCTCGATCATCGCCATCTGTGGCTGCGCTCCTCGAAGCAGCATGCGCTTCTGAAGATCCGGAGCGAGATCTGCCAGGCGATCCGCGACTTCTTCTACGAGCGCGATTTCGTTCTGATCGACTCGCCGATCCTGACGCCGGCCGCCTGCGAGGGCACCTCGACGTTGTTCGAGACTGATTACTTCGACCGCAAGGCGTATCTGAGCCAGTCGGGCCAGCTCTATCTCGAGCCGGCATGCATGGCGTTCGGCCGGGTCTACTGCTTCGGGCCCACCTTCCGGGCCGAAAAGTCGAAGACGCGCCGCCACCTCACCGAGTTCTGGATGGTCGAGCCGGAGGTCGCGTACGCGGATCTCGACGATCTGCTCGATCTGGCGGAGGACTTCGTCGTGACGCTCGTCGCGCGTGCACTCGACCGCTGTCGCCCCGAGCTGACAACGCTCGAGCGCGACATCACGAGGCTGGAACGGATCCAGAAGCCGTTCCCGCGTCTGACCTACGACGAGGCGGCGGCGGTCCTGATGCGACCGGAGATCCAGTCGCGTGCCCGGGGGCAGGATGCGCCGCCCTTCGTCCCCGGAAGCGATTTCGGCGCCTTCGACGAGACCGTCCTCACCGAGACCCTCGAGAGGCCGGTGATGATCACGCGCTATCCGACGAAGATCAAGGCCTTCTACATGCAGCCCGATCCGCAGAACCCCGACCGCGCGCTGTGCGTCGACGTCCTGGCGCCCGAGGGATACGGTGAGATCGTCGGCGGCAGCCAGCGCATTCACGACCACGACCTCCTGCTCCGGCGGATCCAGGAGCACGGACTGCCCCTGGAGGCTTTCCGCTGGTACCTCGACATTCGAAGGTACGGCTCGGTGCCGCACGCAGGGTTCGGGATGGGGATCGAGCGTTTCGTCTCCTGGGTCGCGGGGATCCACCACCTGCGCGAGGCGATCCCCTACCCGCGGACGCTCAACCGGCTCTATCCGTGAGGGGAAAGCGCCCATGATCAAGGTCGGGATGGTCAGTCTCGGCTGCCCCAAGAACCTGGTGGACAGCGAGGTCATGCTCGGCACGCTGAGGCGTGAAGGCTACGACCTCACGCGCGACCCGTCCGAGGCCGACATCATCGTCGTCAACACCTGCACGTTCATCGAGCCGGCGCGGCGCGAGTCGATCGAAACGATCCTGGAGATGGCCGAGTTCAAGAAGACCGGCCGCTGCCGCAGACTGGTCGTCGCCGGCTGCATGGTGCAGCGGAACCTTGACGAGCTTCGGGCCGCGCTCCCGGAGATCGACGCCCTGGTCGGGCTGAACGACATCGAGCGGATCGCCGCGGCCTGCACCCTGGAGGCGGGGGCGCGCTTCGAGCCCAGCCGGGCGCGCGCCACCTACCTGTACAGCCACGCGTCGCCGCGTCTTCTGGCCACACCGAACCACTCCGCGTATCTCAAGATCTCGGAGGGCTGCGATCACACCTGCTCGTTCTGCGCCATCCCTTCCTTCCGGGGCCTGCAGCGCTCGCGGCCGGTAGGCTCGATCGTCGAGGAGGCGCGCCGCCTGGCCGCGGCCGGCGTGGTCGAGATCAACTTGATCGCACAGGACACGACCGACTACGGGACCGATCTCGGCGATGGAACGGACGCGGCGGGTCTTCTGCGGGCCCTCGACGCTGTCGAGGGGGTGCGCTGGATCCGGGTCCTGTACGCCTATCCGAACCGGATTACGCCCGGGTTCATCGGGGCTCTGGGCTCGTGCGGCCGCGCGGCGCGCTACCTGGACCTGCCGCTGCAGCACGCCGACCACGCCCTGCTGAAGGCGATGCGGCGGGGCGGCAGCGCCGTGACCCACATGAGACTCCTCGAATCGCTGCGCACGGGCGTTCCGGGAATCGCGCTGCGCACCACCTTCATCGTGGGCTTTCCCGGGGAGACCGGTGAGCAGTTTCGCGCGCTCTGCTCGTTCGTCCGGGACGCCGAGTTCGATCACGTCGGCGTGTTCACGTATTCGGAGGAGAAGGGAACACCCGCGGCCGCCTTGCCGGACGACGTGCCGGAAGCGCTGAAGGAGGAACGCCGGGCCGAGCTCATGGGGATCCAGGAGCGCATCGCCGCCCGCCGGGCCCGAGACCTCGTCGGCCGCACGCTTCTGGTCCTGGTCGACGGCCCGCCGGAGGACAGCGATCTGCTCCTCTGCGGGCGCACGGAGGGGCAGGCGCCTGAGATCGACGGCCGGGTGATCCTGACCGATGCGCCCGGCGCCATCGACCCCGGGGCCTTCGTGCGCGTGCGTATCGACGAGGCGCACGCGTACGACCTGATCGGTACTGCGGTCGAGGTCGTATCCCCCGGCCGGCGTCCGTGACACGCCGCGACCCCGGAACGGCCGCCGCTGTCCTTGTCGCCACGATGTTTGGTGCCGGGCGGGCGCCGGTGGTGCCCGGAACCTTCGGCACGCTGGCCGCCGTGCCGCCGGCGTACCTCCTGGCGCGGCTGCTTCCGCCCTGGGGATTCGCCCTCGCGACCGTTGTCCTGGCGATTCTCGCCATCGGCACGTCCGGAGTGGCCGCCCGGGAGATGGGACTGAAGGACCCGCGGCCTGTGGTGATCGACGAGGCCGCCGGACTCTTCGTGACGCTTCTGTACCTGCCGGTCGCTCCCGCGACGTTCGCCATCGGCTTCGTCCTGTTCCGGCTGATGGACATTCTCAAGCCCTTCCCGGCCCGCCAGGCGGAGGGGCTGCCCGGGGGCTGGGGCATCGTGGTCGACGACCTCATCGCCGGGGCCTACGCGAACTGCGCCTTGAGGATTCTCGGGGTCCTGTCCCTCCGCTGGGCGGGAGCATGAAGGTCTTCGACGACGTCGAGACGCTGCGCGCACATCTGAGCGTCCCGGTGGCGACGATAGGGAACTTCGACGGTCTGCACCTCGGTCATCAGGCCATCATCCGGACCGTGCTTGCGCGCGGCCGCGAAACCGGCGGCAGCAGTCTCTTGATCACATTCGAACCCCACCCTCTCAAGGTGCTCGCCCCGGAGCGCGCGCCGCGCATGCTGACGACCCGCAGGCAGAAGCTCGCCCTCATCGAGGCGACCGGCATCGAATTCCTGCTGATCCTGCCTTTTACGGTGGAGCTCGCCGAGGTGACCGCGGAGCAGTTCGTCAGGCGCTACCTGGCCGTGGGGCTGGGGGTGAAGGAGGTGTATGTCGGAGCGAACTTCAACTTCGGCCGGGGACGGGCCGGGAACGCCGATCTGCTCGTCCGGACCTGCGGTGAGCTGGGCATCCGGGCGGCACAGGTCGAGGAGGTGCGCTACCTTCACAGCCCGATCAGCAGCAGCCGCATCCGTCGCGCCCTCCAGTCGGGAGAGGTGGAGCTGGCGCGCGAACTCCTCGGGCGTCCGTACGTCGTCGAGGGGACCGTGATCCGCGGCGAGTCGCGTGGCGCAAGCCTCGGGTTCCCCACGGCCAACCTGGACACGCCGAACGAGCTCGTGCCGCAGGACGGTGTCTATGTCACGGAGGCCGTGGTGGCGGAGGGACCGCGACCGGCCGTCACCAATATCGGCAGCCGCCCGACGTTCGCGGGGTCGTCCTATGCCGTCGAGACACACCTCCTCGATGATCCGGGAGACCTCTACGGACGGCCGCTTCCTGGCGCGTCTGCGCCCGGAGCTGAAATTCGATTCGCCGGAGGCGCTCGTCGCACAGGTGCGGAAGGACGTGCAGCGGGCCCGCGACTATTTCGCCGGGAGACTCAATCGCGGAACAGCTTGTTGAAACGTTCGCGCGCCGACGGCGCGTCCCGAGCGACGGCCCTCGGGCCGGGACCGTCGGCGAAGACGAAGAATTCGCAGAAGTTGGCCTTGTCCTTCTCGGCCACCCAGTCGGCCTGCGGCTCGCGGCACTGGTTGCTCACGGCGGGATCGTGAAAGCGGCAATTGCGGCAGCAGTGCAGATCGGAGGAGCAGTGCGGACATTCGTCCTCGCGCAGGATCATTTGATCGGCGGCGATTTCCTGGCCGCACCGGAAGCAGGCGCGCATCCTTCCTCCGCGGCCGAGTATAACAGACTGTGGTACCATGCGGTCCCGTCCCGCCGGGCGGCCGACGGTCCCGGCCTCCGGTCCGGCCGCTCCCGGAGCCTATGACCCCGAACCCCCGGTCCAGCCGCTTCATCACCTTCGAAGGCATCGAAGGGTCCGGCAAGACGACGCAGATCCAGATGCTGTCCAACCACCTGGAGGAGCGGGAGATCGATCATGTGTTGACGCGTGAGCCGGGTGGCACGCCGATCGGTGACCAGATCCGCAGGCTCGTCCTGGACCCGGGCAACGCCGACATGACGCCCATCTGCGACCTGCTCCTGTACGCCGCCGCGCGCGCCCAGCACATCGAGCAGGTGATCCGCCCGGCCCTCGAGGCCGGACGCCTGGTGCTGTGCGATCGCTTCAAGGACGCGACCTTTGCCTACCAGGGATACGGTCGGGGTATCCGGCTCGACCTCATCGACGCCCTGCACGATCTCGAGACGCTGGCGCTGCGGCCGGACCTGACCCTGCTGTTCGACATCGACGCGTCCGTCGCTCTCGAGCGCGCCCGCGACCGCGATTCGGGCGGTCCGCGCGACGAGACGCGCTTCGAGCAACAGGACCTCGATTTCCACGAGCGGGTGCGGTCCGGCTATCTGGAGATGGCGCGGCAGGAGCCCGCGCGCTTCGTCGTGCTGGACGCACGCGGGAGGATCGAAGAGGTCCACCGGCGCGTCCTTCACGTGATCGCGAAGCATCTGCCAGTCCGGGAGGCACGGGCGTGAGCGGGCCTCGCGTCCTGCGTATCGACGAGATCATCGTGGGCCAGCCGCGGGCGACGTCGGCTCTGCAGCGCGCCCTGGAGGCGGACCAGCTCTTTCCGTCGCTGGTGTTCCACGGCCCCCCCGGCGCCGGGAAGCTCTCGACCGCTTTGCTTCTGTGCCGCGCTCTTCTCTGCGACGCTTCGCAAGGACGCCCGTGCGGTGTGTGCCGATCCTGCCGGCGGATCGGCGATCGCTCCCTGGTGCACCCCGACGTGCGCTTCATTCTCCCGGAAAAGAAGTCCGACTTCGACAGACCCGCCCCCGAGGACGAGGGGACCGCCGGAATCGACCCGCAGGAGGCGCAGGCGGACGCCGTTGATAACCCGGTCTGGTCGGTCCTGATCGATCGAGTGCGGCAGGGGATCGGCTTCCTGCAGCGCCGGCCGTCCGAGTCGCGGCATTCCATCCTGATCGTGGACCAGGCGCACCGGATGGAGGCGGCGGCCGCGAACGCCCTCCTGAAGACGCTGGAGGAACCTCCGCCGCACGCGGTCCTGGTCCTCCTCACCCCCTCGTGGCACGCTCTGCTCCCGACCATCCGCTCCCGCTGCCGGGCGGTGCCATTCCAGCTTGTGTCCCGCTCACACATCGTGTCGTACCTCGTCGAACGGCGAGAGATGGGGGCCGAAGAGTCGGTGCTGCGGGCGGGACTGTCGGGCGGTCGCATCGGCGCGGCCCTCGACCTGGACCTGGACGAGTTCCGCCGCCGTCGCGACGGCGTGCTCTCCCTTCTCGACGACCTGGCCCGGCGCGGCGACCCGGGGCTGGCGGTGGCGCGCGCCGAGGCGATGGTCCAGCGGGGCGACTCGATCGAGAGTGAGATCGAAATCCTGATGACGCTCCTGCGCGACGTCCTCATCCTGGGGGTCTCCCCCACCCACGAGGCGCGTCTGGTGAACGTCGATGTCGTAGAGCAGCTGCGCGATCTGGCGGCGCCCCTCGAGGCGAAGGCCGGCGCCACCCTGGACGCGCTGGAAACGACCCTCGAGGGGATCCGTCACAAGGGGAACCGCCAGCTCCTGATCGAAAACTTCCTGATGGCCCTCCTGCCGGCCGCGGCGCCGTCCGGGCCACGGGCTCCGACCCCCGTCCTCGGCTGAATCGAACGCGTGTCCCTGATCCTCCGGTACCTCCGCCTCTACCGCAGAGACTTCCTCCTGGGTTTGTTGTGCCTGGTGGTCACGAACGCCGTGACGCTTCTCATCCCCTGGCTTCTCAAGGAGGCGATTGACGCTCTGGGGCGCGGATCGGCGCTGCGGAACGTGGCCTTCCACGCCTGCGCGATTGTCGTGGCCGCGCTCGTCCTGGCGGCGATCCGCACCTGGTCGCGCCTGCTCATCCTCGGCGCCTCGCGTCGCATCGTCTACGACATCCGCGACGACCTGTACGCGCACCTCCTGAGCCTGCCCGCCTCGTTCTACGCCCGCCGCCGGACGGGGGAGATCATGTCGCGGGCGGTCAACGACCTGATGCTCATTCGGTCGCTCTTCGGCCCGGGGATTCTCAGCGTCCTGAACGTGGCCCTCCTGTATTCCGCGGGTCTCCCTCTCATGGCGTTTCTGGACCCCTGGCTCACCCTGGCGGCCATCCTTCCGTACCCGTTGATCCTGATCGGAGTCTTTCGCGTCAGCCGCACGATCCACGAGCGCAGCAACCGCACCCAGGAGCAGCTCGCCGAGATCAGTAACGACGCGCAGGAGACTCTGAGCGGCATCAACATGGTGAAAGCGTTCGTGCAGGAAGAAGGGGAGAGCCGTGCTTTCGGCGGACTCAGCCGCGAGTACCGCCGCCGATCCCTCCTCCTGGCGAGGAGCCGAGGTCTGATCGTGACCCTGATGGGCGGTCTCGACAAGGTGAGCACGATCATGGTCCTGTGCCTCGGCGCCCTGCACATCATCGCCGGCACCCTCACGAAGGGCGGCTTGGTGGCCTTCCTTGCCTACCTCGCGCTTCTGTCCGGGCCGACTGTCATGATGGGCTGGGTCCTGGGCGTGTTCCAGAGGGGGCTCGGGGCCATCCGCCGCGTCGAGGAGATCCGGGCGCAGACGAGCGACCTGCCCGGCGACCGTGCCCTCGGAGCGGGTCCCGATGTCCAGGGTGCGATCGCCTTCCGCGGTCTGCGGTTCTCCTACCCGAACGGCGGGCGGGCGGAGAAGCCGGTCCTGCAGGACGTCGACCTCGACCTTCCGGCGGGCGCTACGGTCGGCATCGTCGGCCGGGTGGGGTCCGGCAAATCGACGCTGGTGCAGCTTGTGGCCGCAGTGTATCCGGTCGCCGACGGTACTCTTTGGATCGACGGCCGCGACCTCAACTCGATCCCCACCTCTCACCTGCGAGCCCAAGTCGCCATGGTCCCCCAGGAGACCTTCCTGTTCTCGCGCAGCATCGCGGACAACATCGCCTTAGGGGCGCCCGCAGCACCGCGGAGCCGCATTGAGGACATGGCGCGCCTGGCGCAGATCACCCGCGATCTGCCCGACCTGCCGCAGGGGCTGGACACGCTCGTCGGCGAGCGCGGCGTGACCCTCTCGGGCGGGCAGCGCCAGCGGGTGGCGCTGGCGCGGGCGCTCCTTCTCGAACCGCGCATTCTGATCCTGGACGACGCGCTGAGCAGCATCGACGCCGACACCGAAGAGGCCATCCTGGGCGGCCTCCGGGACACCATGCGCCGCCGCACCACCCTGGTGATCTCCCACCGCGTTGCGACGGTTCTGAACGCCGATTGCATTGTCGTCCTGGAGGACGGCCGGGTGGTCGAGAGCGGGAGCGCCGCGCAACTCCTCGCCCGTGACGGCCCGTTCGCACGCATGCATCGGCAGCAGCAGATCGAGAGAGAGCTGGAGTCGTTGTGACCGCCCCCGGGCCTGCCCACGAAGAGGAAGTCCTCGGAAAGGCCTACGACGCGCGACTCGTCCGCCGGATGCTGCCTTACGTCGCCCCGCAGGCGCGGTGGATCGCCCTGTCGGTCACCCTGATGTTCGTCGTCATCGGGGCGCAGCTCCTGCAGCCGTATCTCATCAAGCTCCTCTTCGACGTCTTCATCCCCCGGGCCGATCGTGCCGGCATCGCCGCATTGGCCCTGGTCTACATCGCGGCGACCACCGTCGAGCTCCTGGCGCGCTACGGCCAGCTCTACTCGATGGAGCTGACCGGTCAGAACGTCATCCTGCACCTGCGCGATCGGCTGTTCCGCCACCTCAACGCGCTCGATTCGTCCTTCTTCGACCGTCATCCCGTCGGGCGTCTCATGACGCGGGTCACCACGGACATCGAGTCCCTGGCCGACTTGTTCTCCTCGGGCGTCGTGTCGCTTCTGGGGGACAGCGTCAAGCTCATCGCGATCGTTGTCATCCTGTGGTGGCTGAACTGGCGGCTGGCCTGCGTCACCTTCGCCATGACTCCGTTCCTGTTCCTCCTGTCCGTGCTGTTACGGGGACGCATCCGCCGGTCGTACCGTGACGTGCGCCGTCGCATCGCGCGCATCAATGCCTACCTTCAGGAGTCGATCTCCGGGATGCTCCTGGTGCAGCTCTTCCGCCGCGGGGAAGTGAATCGCCGCGAGTTCGATGCGATCAACAGCGAGCACCGGGATGCCGAACTGCGCTCGGTCGTTTACGAGTCGTCCTTCTCGGCGATCATCGAGCTGGTGGGGAACGTCGCGATCGCCCTCATCGTCTGGTACGGCGGCCGGGAGATGGTGCGGGGCGTCTTGACCTTCGGGACGCTCGTCGCCTTTCTGAATTACACCTCGCGCTTCTTCGGTCCCATCCAGGACCTCTCTGGATTCTATGCCGTCCTGCAGGCGGCCATGGCGTCACTCGAGAGAATCTTCGCGCTCTTGGACGAGCGCCCGGCGATCACCTCCAACCCTCTCCCGGCCGCTCTGCCGGAGCGGGCGCGCGGCCGGATCGATTTCGAGGACGTGCGCTTCGCCTATCGCGACGGGGAGGAGGTGCTGCACGGCATCGGCGTGCGCGTCGAGCCGGGCGAAAAAATCGCCATCGTCGGCGCCACCGGCTCTGGCAAGACGACCCTCATCAAGCTCCTCATCCGCCTGTACGACCCGACCTCGGGGGCGATCCGCCTCGACGGCCGGGACATCCGAACGCTGCCGCTTCCCTGGCTCCGGCGCCAGGTCGGCGTGGTGCAGCAGGATCACTTCCTGTTCACCGGCACCGTCGCCTCGAACATCGCCTTCGGCCGCCCGGATCTTCCCCGGGAACGCATCGAGGTCGCGGCCCGCCTGGTGCACGCCGACCGCTTCGTCCGGGGCCTGCCGAAAGGCTACGACGAAGAGGTGCGCGAGCGCGGCAACAATCTGTCGGTGGGCCAGAAGCAGCTTCTGTCGTTCGCCCGCGCCCTGGCATACGATCCGGCCGTCCTGGTGCTCGACGAGGCGACCTCGAGCGTCGACACGGAGACCGAAATCCTGATCCAGGACGCCCTGCGCCTCTTGCTCGAGGGGCGCACATCGATCGTCATCGCCCACCGCCTCTCCACGATCGTAGGCGCCGACCGCATCCTGGTGTTCCATCATGGCCGGATCGTCGAGGAGGGAACCCACCGCGCCCTGTTGCAGGCGAGAGGCATCTACCACAGGCTGTACCAGCTGCAGTTCGGGCTGGAAACGGAGACCTCAGGTCCTCTGCCTCTGGCCGCGCCAGAGATATCGACCTAGATCGATCCGGCCGCCGCGCAGGACCGTGATCCCCTCCCGCCGCAGCGCCGCCGCCTGGCGGGGCGCCCCGCCCCCGTCTTCCCCGCCGCGGAGGCTGATCGCTCCCTGCGCGTTGATCACGCGGTGCCAGGGGACCCTCCGCCCGCCGATGCGGCGATCCTCCGACAGGGCGCGCATCGCCCAGCCCACGGTGCGCGCCCCGTTCAGAAGGCCGGCCATGCGCGCGATCTGTCCGTAGGTGGCGACCCGACCGCGTGGCACGCGCGCCACGACCCGCCAGATTTTCTCGAACGCGCGCTGATCCCTCACGACTCTCCGACGCCCGACGCGCGTCACGAGCCTCCGCTCATCGCATGCTAGCATACGCGACCATGGCGGCCGACCCGCGCGTGACGAGCCTGACCGACGTTCCCGGATTTCGCGTGGGCCACGCGACGGACAGCCGGGGCCTGACGGGCTGCACCGTCATCCTCTGCGGCGACGGCGCGGTCCCGGGTCTGGACGTCCGCGGGCTCGCCGCCGGGTTGCGCGATCCCGGGCCCTGCGAGCCCTCCCACCTGGTGCCGGTCGTGCACGCGGTCCTTCTGTCCGGCGGCAGCGCCTACGGGCTCGACGCGGCTTCCGGCGTGATGTCCTTCCTCGAGAAGCGCGGCGTGGGATTTCGGGTCGGTGAGGCCATCGTGCCGATCGTCACGGCGGCCATCATCTTCGATCTTTCCGTGGGCAGCCCGCGCGCTCGTCCCACCGCCGGCATGGCCCGCAAGGCCTGCCGGGCCGCCAGCCACCGCCCGGTCACGCAGGGTAACGTCGGCGCGGGGACCGGGGCCAGCGTCGGCAAGCTGCGTGGAATCGGCCGCGCCATGAAGTCCGGGCTCGGCTCGGCGTCCCGGAGCAAGGGCCCGCTCGTCGTGGGCGCCCTGACCGTCGTGAACGCCTGGGGCGACGTGATCGACCCCTCCAGCGGGGAGATCGTGGCGGGGTTGCGCGACTCCCCGCGCGGAACGCGGCGGACCGGCACGACGCAGGCGATCCTTCGAGGCGGATTCGACCGTGCGGCGGGACCTGGGCTGCGCGAATCGTCGACCGACCCCGATCGGCGCCGCGGCGGCGCGCCGCCACCGTCCACGACCCTGGGTGTCGTCGCCACGAACGCCCGGCTCACCAAAATCGAAGCGACCGCGGTGGCGCGGATGACACAGATCGCCTACGCGCGCTGCATCGACCCCGTCTGGACGCGCTTCGACGGGGACGTCATCTTCTGTCTGTCGCGTGGCGACCTGCGCACCGATCCGCTCATCGTCGGAACGCTGGCAATCCAGGCCATGGAGGAGGCGATCCTGCGCGCAGCGCTTCTGGCGCCCGGGCTGCGGGGCCTTCCGGCGGCGCGCGATCTGGAGCGCCACGAGCGCCCGCGCTCCACCTGAGCGTCGCCCCGTTTCCGGCGGCGGCTCAGTAGTTTCGCAGCTGCTCGATATAGCCGAGAAAGTTGCGGGTGATCTCCTTGATCGAGTCGCCGCCGAACTTCTCCAGGAACGCCTCCGCCAGGACGAACGCCGCCATCGCCTCGCCCACGACCCCCGCAGCGGCGATCGCCGAGACATCGGTGCGCTCGACCTGCGCCTGGAACTCCTCCTTCGATTTTAGATCGACGCTGTGCAGGGCCT
>Ga0209058_1004436_pt1 | contig 11190 bp, 10 predicted proteins | sample GraSoiAngelo_147_FD_185904 | JGI IMG/M metagenome (GOLD analysis project Ga0209058, IMG submission 185904) | Grasslands soil microbial communities from the Angelo Coastal Reserve, California, USA - 14_1009_05_40cm (SPAdes) (version 2) | ecosystem: Environmental > Terrestrial > Soil > Grasslands ... | reverse complement strand
GACGGCGCGCCGCGGCGCCAGCCCGTGTCCATGCCCACGCATCTCACCGCGGCCATGAACGTCGCCGTGAGGCTGATCCTCGAGGAGGGGCTCGCCCATCGCTTCCGCCGCCACGAGGTGGCCGCCACGGCGCTCCGGCGTGGCCTCGCGGCGATGGGCATCGAGATGTTCCCCGACCCTTCGATCGTGTCGAACACGGTCTCGTGCCTGAGGGTGCCCAGGTCCATCGAGCCCGCCGCCGTCGTCGCTCAGATGCGCGACCGCTACGGGATCCTGATCGGCACGGGCCTCGACAAGATGCGCACGACGACGCTCCGCATCGGGACCATGGGCCTCACGGCGAGCCCGCAGTACGTGCTGCCGACGCTCTCGGCGCTCGAGCTGGCGCTGCGCGACCTCGGGTACAAGTGCGAGCCCGGCGCCGGCGTCGCCGCCGCGCAAGCCGCGTTCGCCGACGCGGGGTAGCCCCCCGTGCCCGAGCCGCTCGTCGTCGTCCCCGACGACTTTCCAAGCGTCTTCGAGGGCACGCCGGCCCACGAGCGCTTGAAGAAGCTCGGCGAGGCGCGCGTCTACACCGCGCGGGGTGCCGAGGACGAAGCCGAGCTGATCCGTCGGATCGATGGCGCGCGCGCGATCGTCAACATCCGCGCCCACGCCCGCTTCACCGACGGGGTATTCGCCGTGTGCCGCAACGTCAAGCTCGTGTCGATCTGGGGCACCGGCACGGACAACGTCGACCTGGACGCCGCCGGCCGCCGGGGCGTGACCGTGTGCAACACCCCCGGCGTGAACGCCTTCGCCGTCGCCGAGCACACGCTGGCGCTCATGCTCGCCGCGGCGCGGAAGATCCCGAGGGTCGACCACGAGATGCGCGGGGGCGCCTGGCCGCGCGAGCTGCTCACGCAGCTCCTCGGCAAGACGCTCGGCGTGTTCGGCACCGGCAGGATCGGGGCGCGCGTCGCCGAGCTGGGCCGCGCCTTCGGCATGGACGTCAGGACGTGGAGCGCCCGGAGCGGGGCCGCGGCCGTCAAGGACGAGATCCTCCGCGCCGCCGACTTCGTGAGCCTCCACCTGCGCCTGGCGCCCGACACGCGGGCGTTCCTCTCGCGCCGCGAGTTCGCCCTCATGAAGCGGACGGCGATCCTGGTCAACACAGGACGGGGCGCTCTCGTCGAGCGCGCGGCCCTGCTCGACGCCCTCAGCAACGCCAAGATCACGGCAGCGGGCCTGGACGTCTTCCACGACGAGCCGCTCAAGCCCGGCGATCCGCTGCTGGCGCTCCCGAACGTCGTGCTGTCGCCACACAACGCGGGCCAGACGCCCGAGGTGATCCGCGACGGGCTCTTGCGCGCCGTCGAGAACGTCGAGAACTTCCTCGCCGGGCGGCCGACCGACGTCGTGGTCGCCCCCCTCACGTAGGAGCAGCCGGTGGCGGTCGTCGCCCTCGAGCTCCAGCAGCGCTCCACGGTGCTCGACGGCCGCCCGTTCGGCGCCGCGGGCGCCTACGAGAAGCTCGCGGGTATCCTCCGGTTCGCCACGGATCCGGCGCATCCTGCGAATCAGTCCGTCACCGACCTCGACCTCGCCCCGAGGAACGCCTCGGGCTACGTCGAAAGCTGGGCCGACTTCTACCTGCTCCTGCCGGCGGACCCGGCGCGCGGGAACCACCGCCTCCTCCTCGACGTTCCGAACCGCGGCCGCAAGGTGGCGCTCGGGATGTTCAACAGCACGCCGCGCGTGCCGGACCCGTCCACGCCGGAGGATTTCGGCAACGGTTTCCTCATGCGCCACGGCTACACCGTCGCCTGGTGCGGCTGGCAGCACGACGTGCCGCGCCGCGACGGCCTCATGGCCCTCACCGTGCCCGCGGCGCGGAGGAACGGCGGGGCGATCACCGGGCTGGTCCGCTGCGAGTGGCGGCCGAACACCCGCGCCGAGACCCTGCCGCTCGCCGACCGCTACCACGTTCCGCATCCCACGGTGGACCTCAAGGACCCCCGCGCCCGCCTCATCGTGCGCGAGCACCGGGACGCTGCGGCCGTCGAAGTGGCTCGCGGCGCCTGGCGGTTCCCGGACGCCTCCAGCATCACCGTCGAGGGCGGCTTCGAGCCCGGGAAGATCTATGAGCTCGTCTATCGCTCGGCGAACCCGCCGCTCGTGGGCCTGGGCTTCCTCGCGGTGCGCGACACCGCGGCGTGGCTCAGGTTCGCGTCCGCCGCCGAGGGGAACCCCTGCGCGGGAGTCCTCGAGCGCGCGTACGCGTTCGGCGTCTCGCAAAGCGGGCGCTTCCTCCGCCACCTCCTCTATCTCGGCCTGACCGAGGCCGAGAGCGGACACCCCGTGTTCGACGCCGTCATCCCTCACGTGGCGGGAGCCCGGCGCGGCGAGTTCAACCACCGGTTCGGGCAGCCGTCGCTCAACGCGACGCACGCCGTCGGGAGCCTCTTCCCGTTCGCCGACACCGTCGAGACCGACCCGGTGACGGGCGAGCGCGGGGCGCTCCTGGCGCGCCTCGAGGCGCGCGGCGCGCTCCCGAAGATCCTGACGATCAACACGTCGGCGGAGTACTGGCGCGGCGACGCCTCCCTCGTCCACACCGATGTCGCGGGCAAGCGCGACGTCGAGCCGCATCGGGCAACCCGCGGCTACCTCTTCGCCGGCACCCAGCACACGCCGGGGACCGTGCCGCCGCCCGACGCCGACCCGAACACGGGCGGCCGGGGACGGGAGCCGTTCAACGTCGTCGACTACGCGCCGCTCCTGCGTGCGGCGCTCGTGAGTCTCGACCGGTGGGTCACCGAGGGCGTCGAGCCTCCGGCGAGCAACGTGCCGCGCCTGGCCGACGGGACCGCGGTGCCCGCCGAGGTGACCGCGCCGGTCTTCACGAAGATTCCCGGCGTCCGCTTCCCGGATCGGATCGACCGGCCGGTGCGTCTCGACTTCGGTCCCGAGCTGGCGCGCGGCATCGTCACCGAGCTGCCGCCGAAGGTCGGCGCGCCGTTCGTCACGTTCGTGTCGGCGGTGGACGCCGACGGCAACGAGATCGCGGGCGTGCGGCCCGTCGAGCTGCTGGCGCCGCTCGCGACCTTCACGGGCTGGAACCCGCGCCACCCCGACCAGGGCGCGCCCGGCGATCTCATGAGCATGATGGGCTCGACGCTCCCCTTCCCGAGGACGCGCGCCGAGCGACTCGCGAAGGGTGATCCGCGGCGCTCGGTCGAGGAGCGCTACCCCTCGCGCGCGGCGTACCTCGAGAAGGTCCGCACCGCGGCGCTGGCGCTGGTGGCGGCGCGGCACATGCTCGCCGAAGACCTCGACGCCATCGTCGAGCACGCGGGGCGGTTGTGGGACTGGGTCCAGGCGCGCGTTATGTAGCGGTGCTCTTGTACCACTCGTAGATCTCCTCGCCCGTCGTCAGCCATACGCCCTTGTGCTTCTTGACGTAGTCGTACGCCGCCTCGAAGTACTTGATGCGGTGCGGGACGCCGTGGATGTACGGATGGACGGCGATCGCCATCACGCGCGGGCTCCTGGCGCCCTCCAGGTAGAGCCGGTCGAACTGGTCCTTCACGCGCTGGAGCCAGTAGCTCGACTCGTGGTGCTGAATGACCATCATCGGGATGTCGTTCAACTCGAGGGTGTACGGCACCGACACGAGCGTCCCCGCCGTCGTTCGAATCTCGTAGGGCTGGTCGTCGTTGACCCAGTCCGAGACGTACGCGATCCCCTCCTCGGCGAGGATGTCGAGCGTCTCCCACGTCTCCGTGAGCCCGGGGCCGAGCCAGCCCTTCGGCTTCCTGCCGGTGAAGTCGTGGAGGAGCTTGAGCGACTCGCGGACGGCGGCGCGCTGGTCGGGGAGGAGGTGCATCGCGCCTTGCTTGACGCCGTGCCCCATGAACTCCCAGCCCGCGTCCAGCATCGCGCGCGCCACCGGCTCGTACGAGCGGACCACGTTGGCGTTGATGGCCGTCGTCGCGCGGATCTTGCGTCGGCCGAGCGCCTCGAGCATCCGCCAGAAACCGACGCGCATGCCGTACTCGTGCCACGCCCAGTTGGGGACGTCGGGCACGGTCGTCACCCCCTGGGGCGCCGTGAGGTACTGGCGGGCCATCGGCTTCTCGATGTCCCATTCCTCGATGTTGACGATGGTCCACACGGCGATCCGCGCGCCCTTGGGGAGCCTCCAGGCGCGCCGGGTGGCGATGGGCGAGTAGTCGAAGCGCTCGTGCGGCAATCTCACGCGGGCCTCCTTGTGCCTGGTGCGAACGCAGGGTGGGCCTATAGTACAATCACGAGCCGTGGCGCAGCCGCCGGCGGTCGACATCCACGCGCACTTTTTCCCCGAGAGCTTCCTCCGCGTCATCGAGGAGCACGGCGAACCCTTCGGCGCGCGCGTGGACCGGTCGAACCCGAAGGGTCCGGCGATCGCCACCGGCGGGGTCACGGGACCCCCGCTCGACGCCACCTACTGGGACCTCGACCGCCGCGTGCGCGCGATGGACAAGGCCGGCGTCCGGGTCCACGCCCTTTCCCTGACGGTCCCGATGGTCCACTGGGCCCAGGGCGACGTCGCCCGGCGCGCGGCGGAGGCCGTCAACGACGCCATGGCGGAGGCCCATCGCGTCTACCCCGACCGGTTCGTCGGGTGCGCGACGCTCCCGATGCCGGAGCCCGGCCTCGCCCAGGCCGAGCTGGAGCGCGTCACGACCCTGAAGGGGCTCCGCGCCGTGTACCTCGGGACCAACGTGAACGGGCGCGAGCTCTCCGACCCCGCGTTCGCGCCGATCTTCGCGCGCTGCGAAGGGCTGGGGCTCCCGGTGCTGCTCCACCCGATCGCGGTCGTGGGTGCCGAGCGCCTCAGGACCTTCTACCTGCAGAACCTCCTCGGCAACCCGTTCGACACGGCGATCGCGGCTGCGCACCTCGTTTTCGGCGGCGTCCTCGATCGCCACCCGAAGCTCCAGGTGTGCCTGCCCCACGCGGGCGGCGCGCTCCCCTATCTCTTCGGCCGGCTCCGCCACGGCCAGCGCGTGAGGCCCGAGACGCGCGCCCGCGCGCGCCAGCCCTTCGAGCGCTACCTCCGGCGCTTCACGTACGACACCATCAGCCACTCCCCGGAGGCGCTGAGGTACCTGATCGCCACGGTCGGGGCGGATCGTGTCATGCTGGGGAGCGACTTCTGCTTCGACATGGGCTACGCGCGCCCGCGCGAGATCATCACGAAGCACGCGCGGCTGTCGAAGGCGGACCAGGCGCGCGTCCTCGGGGGCAACGCCCTCCGGCTCCTCCGGCTCTCGTGAGCGCCGAGTTCTGGATCACGCAGGCCTTCAACGGCATCTCGTACGGCGCGCTCCTGTTCCTGCTCGCGAGCGGGCTCTCGCTGATCTTCGGCGTCATGCGCATCGTCAACCTGGCCCACGGGTCGTACTTCATGCTCGGTGGCTACGTCGGGCTCTCCGTCGTGTGGCGGACGGGGAGCTTCCTGGCCGCGCTCGTCGCGGGCGCGGTGGCGATTGCGCTGATCGGCATCGGGATGGAGCGCCTGTTCCTCAGGCGGCTCCCCGGCCAGACGCTCGGCCAGGTGCTGATGACGGTCGGCTTCGCGCTCATGTTCCAGGACGTGGCCCTCCTGGTCTGGGGCGGCGATCCGTACACGATCCCCGTGCCCGCTGCGCTCCAGGGGATCGTCACCGCGGGGACGCTCCGCTTCCCCGCCTACCGCATCTTCATCATCGTCGTGGCGGTCCTGGTCGGGGTCGGGCTCTGGGTCGTCCTCGACCGCACGCGCGTGGGCGCGATGATCCGCGCCGCGGTGGACGACCGCGAGATGGCGCAGGGCGTCGGCATCCGCGTGCCGGTCGTCTCGCTCGGCGTGTTCGCTCTCGGGGCCGCGTTGGCCGCGCTCGGCGGCGTGATCGGCGGCGGGTTCCTCGGCGTCTATCCCGGGGCGGACTTCGAGGTCCTCCCCTACGCGTTCGTCGTCGTGATCGTCGGCGGGCTCGGGAGTCTCCCCGGGGCGATGGTCGGGAGCCTCCTCGTCGGCCTCCTCGACAACTTTGGCAAGGCGCTCTTCCCCGAGCTCTCGTACTTCACCCTCTTCGCTCCGATGGCGCTGATCCTGGCGCTCCGGCCCACGGGGCTCTTCGGCCGCGCGTGACGAACGGCGCCCCGCGGAGCTCGCCCGGGCCCGCCGCGGCGAGCTCCGGGCTCACGGCTCCCGCGACACTCGACCGCAAGGTCGTCGCCGGAGCCGTGGCCCTGGCGCTCGCCGGCGCTGTCGCGCCGGTGCTCCCGGCCTACCCGCTCACGCTGCTCACGCAAGCAGTGATCGTCGCGGTCCTGGCGATGAGCCTCGACGTGCTCCTCGGCTACACGGGCCTTCCCTCGCTCGGCCACGCGGCGTACTTCGGGATCGCCGCGTACACGGTCGGCATCCTGGCGACCGAGCGCCAGACCGGCCTCGCGGGGTGCCTCGTCGCCGCGCTCCTGCTCGCGACGGCGACGGCGGCGGTCTTCGGCTTCCTCGCGATCCGCGCGACCGGGACCTACTTCCTGATGATCACGCTCGCGCTCGGCATGGTCGTCTGGGGGCTCGCCTTCCGCTGGGTCTCGATGACCAAGGGCGACAACGGCATCGCGGGCGTGCCGCGACCGGAGCTCGGGCTGCCGTGGAGCCTCGCGGCGCCGCTGCCGTTCTTCTACTTCGCGCTCCTGGCGGCGGCCCTCGCGTGGGCGGCGATGGGCGTGCTCGTGCGCTCGCCGTTCGGGCTCGGGCTCAAGGGCATCCGCGAGAGCGAGTCGCGCATGCGGGCGCTCGGCTACAACGTGTGGCTCCACAAGTACCTCGCGTTCGTCATCTCGGGTTTCTTCGCCGCGTTCGCCGGCGTGCTCTGGGCGTACTACAACGGCTTCGTGGGGCCTGTGGACGTCCAGCTCGTGACCTCGGTGGAGACCCTCCTGATGGTCGCGCTCGGCGGGCCGGGCACGCTGGCCGGCCCGGCGCTCGGCGCCGCGGCCATCGTCTTTCTGAAAAATTTCGTCAGCGTGTACACGAAGCGGTGGCTCTTGATCCTGGGCGCCGTCTATATCGGCGTCATCCTGTTCGCACCCCGCGGCGTGCTGGGCGCGTTCAGCCGGGAACCCCACAGCGCGAGGTGAGAGGCTGCGCGCTGGTTGACCCATACGCGCTCGAGCTGAAGGGCGTCTCGAAGGCGTTCGGCGGGCTCCTCGCGGTGGACGACGTGACGCTCGCCGTACGGGCGGGCGAGCGCCGCGCGCTCATCGGCCCCAACGGCGCGGGCAAGACGACGCTCTTCAATCTGATCTCGGGCGAGCTGTCCGCCTCGGCGGGGTCCATCACCCTCTTCGGCCGCGACGTGACGCGCGCGGCCGCCCACCGGCGCGCGGCGCTCGGGCTCGCCCGGACCTTCCAGATCACCAACGTCTTCCCGAGCCTCACCGTGCTCGAGAACTGTCTGCTCGCGGTGCAGGCGCTCTCGCCGGTGAAGCTCGCGATGCACCGCTCGCTCGGCCGCTACCCCGTCCTCCACACCCACGCGCGCGCGACCCTCGAGGCCGTCGGCCTCGCCGATCGCGCGGGCGCCGTCGTGAAGCACCTCTCGCACGGCGAGCAGCGCCAGCTCGAGATCGCGCTCGCGCTCGCCGGCCGCCCACGCGTCCTCCTCCTCGACGAGCCCACCGCCGGCCTCTCCCCCGCCGAGTCGCAGATGATGGCGGGCCTCATCAAGCGCCTGGACCCCGCGATGACGGTGCTCGTGATCGAGCACGACATGGACATCGCCCTCGAGATCGTCCGGCATGTCACCGTGCTCCACTACGGGCGCGTGATCGCCGACGGCACGCGCGAGGACGTGCGGGCGAACCCGCTGGTGCGCGAGATCTACCTCGGCGCATGAGGCGGCGATGCTCGCGCTGAGCGACGTCCACACGTACTACGGCGAGAGCCACGTGCTCCAGGGCATCACGCTCTCGGTGAGCCCGGGCGAGGTCGTCACGATCCTCGGCCGGAACGGAATGGGCAAGACCACCCTCATGCGCTCGATCATCGGCTTCACGCCGCCTCGGCGCGGCCGGGTGCGCTTCAAGGGTGACGACATCACGCGCTGGCCGCCCTACCGCATGGTCGAGCGCGGCATGGCCCTCGTGCCCCAGGGGCGACGGGTCTTCGCGTCGCTGACCGTCCGTGAGAACCTCGAGGTGGCTCGCCACGGGCAGCGCGGGCGCTGGACGCTCCCGCGCGTCCTCGAGCTGTTCCCCCGCCTCGGCGACCGGGTCCAGAACCGCGGGAACAAGCTCTCCGGCGGCGAGCAGCAAATGCTCGCCATCGGACGCGCGCTGATGACCGACCCCGATCTCCTTCTGATGGACGAGCCGACCGAGGGGCTCGCGCCCCTGCTGGTGCGCGAGGTGGGTCGCGTGATCGCCGAGCTCAAGCGCGAGGGGCTCTCCATCCTGCTCGTCGAGCAGAATCTGCCGCTGGCGCTCTCCGTGGCAGACGGGGTCCACATCCTGAGCCGGGGTCAGATCGTGCACTCGTCACGCCCGGCAGAGTTGATGGCGAACGAAGAGGTCAAGTCCCGCTTTCTTGGCGTCGCGTGACGAAAGTCAGTTGACACGGAGTTTCTTTGGGCAATTCTCGGGCGGATCAAGCGATAATTTGTCGAGTCCAATGAAGGAGAGCGGCATGCGACGGGTCGGGTTTGTGTTAATGGTCATCGCGCTCGTGGCACCCGGCTGCGGATTATGGATGGCCGACACACCAGCCGGCCCCCCTGAGTCGGGCGTTTTTGTGGGCTCTCATGGCGCCTCCATGCGCCCGCCAGCGAGGCGGCCGCGGCCGGTCGCGGATATCTCCGGCAAGTGGAGCGGATCGTGGCGCGGCTACGACGTCATGGGCGTCGTGCGCAACGAGGACGCGACAGCCGACCTCCGCCAGCAGGGCTCGCGCGGCACCGGACGGTTCGTGCTGCACACGACCGGCGTCGCCGCCGGGATGCCGATTGAGGTGCGTAACGCCGGGCTCACCGGCCTGCCCGTGCAGTTCGAGGTATCGGGCAGCAGGGTCGCCATGCGCCACGAGCTCGGCTCCCGTCTCTTCGCCGCCGACTTCGAGGTCGAGGGTGACCGCATGCTCGGCCGCGTCCGCGGCGCCGAGCCCGAGGTGAGGATCGTGCTGACGCGTGTCAGGCCGTCGGTCGCCGCCGCGCCGGGCGGGTCCGTCGCCACAGCGCCCCCCGGGTCCGTCGCTGCAGCGGCGCCCGGGTCCGTCGCCCCCGAGCCTCCGCCGCCTCCCTCGTCTCCGCCGGGCCCCACGCTGGAACCCGCCGATTCCGAGCCGTCAACGACGGAGCCGCCCATCGCCGCCGCACCAGCGTCGCCTCCGGAGCCCACGCCAGCCGAGCCGGCCCGGCCCGGCCCGAACGAGTTCACAGGGAGCGCCGCGGTGAAGCCGATCTACTTCGACTTCAACAAGTACGCCATCCGGCCCGGCGACGCGAGGATCCTCGAGGCGAACGCCGAGTGGCTCAGGAAGAGCGCGGCGATGCTCGTGCTGATCGAGGGGCACTGCGACGAGCGCGGTACCATCGAGTACAATCTCGCCCTCGGCGAGCGTCGCGCGCGCGCGGCCCGCGACTACCTGATCTCGAATGGCATGGCGGCCGAGCGTATATCGATCGTGAGCTTTGGGGCGGAGCGCCCGGTCTGCACGGAAGCGACCGAAGAATGCTGGTCGAAGAACCGCCGGGCTGTCTTCCTTCTGAGGCCGCGCTGAACGTCCAAGGTAGGACAACTCATCCGCTGATCGAGACACGGGCCGAGCTCGAAACCTACGCGCGCGAGCTGGGCTGGATTCTCGACCAGATCGGCGCCGCGCTGAACGGGCTCACGGCGGCGCAGCTCAACTGGCGTCCGTCGACGGGGGCAGCGAACAGTATCTACGCCATTGCCAGCCACGTGGCGGGAAGCACGCGAGTGTACGCGCTCGGGTTCGGATGTGGCCGGCAGGTTCAGCGTGACCGGCCGGCAGAGTTCGCCGCCTCCGGAGCCGATGCGGGCACACTCGTCGCCACGCTCCAGCAGCTGTCGCGGGAGACCACCGCGGCGCTCGCCACCCTGGCGCCGTCAGAGCTCGACCGGCGGGTCCTGCCGCCGCAAGAGCTCTGGGGCACGGGGCAGCCTCATGAGATTTCCAGGCGCGACGCTCTCGTCGAGAGCGTCAGGCACGCGGCGCTCCATCTCGGCGAGCTTCGGCTCACGCGCGATCTCGCCGTCAGATCCGCCTGATCCCCTCGATCGCTTTCACGACCACGCTGAGATCCGCGCCGTCGTGTCCGGCCTCCATCGCGGCGGCGTAGAGCCGCTCGGCGACGTCGGTGAGCGGGAGGGGGGCGCCGACACTCCGCGCGGCCTCCTGGATGAGGTGCAGGTCCTTCATGAAGAGGTCGAGCTTCATCTGGGGCGGGAACTCGTCCCGCGCAATCAGCGGGCCGCGGACTTCGAGCATGCGCGACGTCGCCGCGCTCTTGGTGAGCACGTCGAGCACGAGCCCAAGGTCGAGCCCGGCCCGGCGAGCCAGCAGGAGCGCCTCGGCAGCGGCCGCGCTGTGGAGCGCGACCAGAAGGTTCGCCACGAGCTTGAGGACCATCGCCTGGCCGGCGGCGCCGATGAAGACGGCGCGCGGCAGGATGATCTCGAGCACCGGGCGCCAGCGCGCGAAGACGCTGCGTTCGCCGCCGACGAAGATGATCCCCTCCCCCTGCGCCACCATGGCGCTGGTCCCGCTGATCGGGCAGTCGAGGAACGCGAGGCCCCTCGCCGTGACCTCGCGCGCCAGGCGCTCGGTGAGCGCGGGAGAGATGGTGCTCATCTGGATGATCGTCGCTCCCGCAGGGCCGGACGCCGCAAGGCCCCGCGGGCCGAGCACGACCGCTTCGACGGACGCAAGCGACGGCAGAACGACGCACACCGCCTCAGTCGACTTCGCGACCGCTTCGGCGTTCTGAGCCGCGCGCCCGCCGAGCTCTACGAGCGACTTCGCCTTCTCGGCCACGAGGTCGTAACCGACGACGTCGTGGCCGCCGGCGCGCAGGCGTCCCGCCACCGCTGAGCCGAGCAGCCCGAGCCCGACGATTCCGAGCGTGGCCATCCCCGCAGCACTCCCTAGTGTTC
>Ga0209058_1004435_pt1 | contig 11190 bp, 10 predicted proteins | sample GraSoiAngelo_147_FD_185904 | JGI IMG/M metagenome (GOLD analysis project Ga0209058, IMG submission 185904) | Grasslands soil microbial communities from the Angelo Coastal Reserve, California, USA - 14_1009_05_40cm (SPAdes) (version 2) | ecosystem: Environmental > Terrestrial > Soil > Grasslands ... | reverse complement strand
GGGGAAAGGATCGCGTCCAGGCGCAGCACGCGAAGGGGAAGCTGACCGCCCGGGAGCGGGTCGAGCTCCTCCTCGATCCGGGCAGCTTCGTCGAGACCGACGCGTTCGTCGAACACCGCACGACGGAGTTCGGGATGGACGCGAAGCGGATCTTGGGCGACGGCGTCGTGACAGGCCACGGCACGATCGACGGCCGGACCGTCTTCGTCTTCTCGCAGGACTTCACGGTGTTCGGCGGGAGCCTCGGGGAAATGCACGCAAACAAGATCGTCAAGATCATGGACACCGCGATGAAAGTCGGCGCACCGGTCATCGGGCTGAACGACAGCGGGGGCGCGCGAATTCAGGAAGGCGTGATCAGCCTCGGCGGGTATGCGGAGATCTTCTTCCGGAACGTCCTCGCGTCGGGCGTCATCCCGCAGATCAGCGCGATCCTCGGTCCATGCGCGGGCGGCGCGGTGTACAGCCCCGCGATGACGGACTTCATCATCATGTCGAAGGGGACCTCGAACATGTTCATCACGGGGCCGGAGGTGATCAAGGCCGTCACCGGCGAGGATGTCTCGTTCGAGGAGCTCGGTGGCGCGACGGCCCATGCCGCGAAGAGCGGGGTCGCGCACTTCGCGGCTTCGGATGAGAAGGCCGCCATCCGTTTGATTCGAACCGTGTTGAGCTACCTGCCGTCCAACAATGTGGACGATCCTCCGATCGTCGAGACCGACGACGAATCGGACCGGAAGGATCCGGAGCTGTCGGGCGTCGTCCCGAAGGAACCGGACAAGCCGTACGACATGCGGGATGTGATCGGGCGCGTGGTGGACCGCGGCTCGTGGCTCGAGGTCCACGAGGAATGGGCACAGAACATCGTCGTGGGCTTCGCCCGCCTCGAGGGCCGGCCCATCGGCGTCGTCGGGAATCAGCCGAAGGTCCTGGCGGGCACGCTCGACATCAACTCGTCGATCAAGGCCGCTCGCTTCGTGCGGTTCTGCGACTGCTTCAACATCCCGCTCCTCACCTTCGTCGATGTGCCCGGATTCCTCCCCGGCACCGAGCAGGAGTACGGAGGCATCATCCGGAACGGGGCCAAGCTCCTGTTCGCCTTCAGCGAGGCCACCGTCCCGAAGGTGACGGTCATCACGAGGAAAGCGTACGGCGGCGCGTATGACGTCATGTGTTCGAAGCACATCCGCGGGGACTTCAATTTCGCATGGCCTTCCGCCGAGCTCGCGGTCATGGGTCCTGAAGGCGCGGTCCAGATCATCTTCAAGAAGGAGATCGAGGACGCGAAGGATCCGAAGAGCCGAGAGCGGGAACTCGTGCGCGAATATCGAGACCGGTTCGCGAACCCGTACATTGCGGCCCGGATGGGGTACCTCGACGACGTGATCGAACCGTCGGAAACCCGGCCTCGCGTGATCAACGCCTTCGCGGTGCTTCGGACGAAGCGGGAGACGCGCCCGCCGAAGAAACACGGAAACATCCCGCTGTGATGGGGACGGAATGTTTCGACGGCTTCTGATCGCCAATCGAGGCGAGATCGCGATCCGAGTTGCGCGAACCGCCAAGGAGATGGGGATCCGGTGCATCGGCGTCTACTCGGAGGCCGATCGGAACGCATTGCATCGAGCGGCCATGGACGAGACAGTGGCGATCGGGGGGCCACTCCCGGCGGACAGCTACCTCAACATCGCGCACGTCCTCCGGGCGGCTCAGGACTCACGCGCCGACGCGATTCATCCGGGGTACGGGTTCCTCTCCGAGAATCCGACGTTCGCCCAGGGTTGTGCGGACGCGGGATTCGTATTCATCGGCCCGCCGCCCGACGCGATGGCCCTCTCGGGCGACAAGATCGCCGCGAGAAGGTCGATGGCCGAGATCGGGGTGCCCGTCACCGCGGGCGTGGACCGACCGCTCCAATCGGTCGACGAGGCGCGGGCCGTCGCGGCCGATCTCGGATATCCGGTGATCTTCAAGGCGACCGCGGGCGGCGGTGGCATCGGGATGTCTCGGGTCGACCGACCTGCCGATCTCGCATCGGCGTTCGAGTCCGCCCAGAGCGTCGCGCTCGCGAACTTCGGGAACCCGGACCTGTTCCTGGAGAAATACCTCCTTCGGGCCCGGCATGTCGAGGTGCAGGTGTTGCTCGACTCGAGGGACGGCGTGGGGTTCGTCGAGCGGGAGTGCAGCGTTCAGCGACGCCATCAGAAGCTCGTCGAGGAGACCCCGTCTCCGGCGGTCGGCCGCACCCTCCGCGCCCGTCTGATCGACACGGCGGTCCGGGCGCTGCGCGCCCTCCGGTATCGCAACGCAGGCACGGTCGAGTTCCTGCTCCACGACGGCCGCTTCACCTTCAACGAGGTCAACGCGCGGCTCCAGGTCGAGCACCCGATCACGGAGATGGTCACGGGCGTGGACCTCGTGAGGCAGCAGATTCGGATTGCGGCGGGGGACGGCCCCGAGGTCTCCCAGTCCGAACTCACACGCCATGGGCACGCGATCGAGTGTCGGGTGAACGCAGAGGATCCAATCCGCAATTTCCTCCCGTCGCCAGGTCGCGTCGTCGGGTATCGGGAACCAACCGGCCCGGGCGTCCGGGTTGACAGCGGCGTTGCGGGGAGTTCGGTCGTCCCGCCGTACTATGACCCGCTCATCGCAAAACTCGTCGTCCAGGGCCGGGACCGCCGGCACGCCATCGAACGGATCCGGCGGTGCGTCGACGCGTACGAGATTCGGGGAGTCTACACGAACCTTCCGTTCCATCGCGCCCTCCTCCAGACGCGAGCGTTCGTCCGCGGGGATTTGTGGACGACGATGGTCGCGGACTTGCGTATCGCCGCTCGTCTCCGGAGCCGCGGTCCGTGGCAGGAACGGATCGCCGCGATTGCCGCCGCCCTCGTCGCGAGTGGTCGGGTCGCCCGGGGGCCCACGTTCCCGCTCCAGAGACCTTCGGTCGCGAAGTGGGCCGTTGCAGGGCGACCGCAACCGTTCGCGGGAGGTGGCCATGCGGTTTCGCCTCGACGTCGATGGTGAGCGTCGCGAGATTGACGTCGAACGGAGTGCCGCAGGGTTCGCCATTCGAATCGACGGCGCAGTGTATCGGGTTCGCACCCGGTCGACCGCCGAATTCGTAGACGTTCGAATCGGGACGAAGCGGTTTCGCGTCCGCCTCCAAGGAAATGAAGCGATCCTGGAGGACGGAGTCCACCGTTTGCGCATTGAGGATGTCTCCGAGGATCGAGCGGATGTTGTCGAAGGTCGCCCGACCGAGACGGGCGCCGTCGTGGACGTTCGCTCCTCGATGCCCGGACGGGTCGTCCGGGTCGCGGTCGCGGTTGGAGCTCACGTCGACCGGGGCCAGACCCTCGTGGTCCTGGAGGCGATGAAGATGCAGAACGAGATCCCGTCCCCCGGGGACGGCGTGGTCCGGGAGGTCGCGGTCGCGGAGGGCGAGATCGTCACCGCGGACCGGGTCGTCGCGTCGATCGAGCTTCGCGGATCGTCGGCGTCGTGAGGAGATGCCGGAGCCGCTCCTTCTTCGATCGCAGGTAGCGGACGTTCGTAGCCGTGGCCGGGATCTGCAGGGGGATCCGTTTCGTCACGCGGACGCCGTACGCGCGGAGCTCCTCGATCTTCGCGGGGTTGTTCGTCATCAACTGGATTGACGTGACCCCGAGGACGCGGAGCATGCACGCGGCACACTTGTAGCTCCGGAGATCCGCGGGGAACCCGAGGACCCGATTCGCATCGACCGTGTCGAGGCCGTGGTCCTGGAGGTGGTACGCCGCGACCTTGTTGACGATCCCGATGCCCCGTCCCTCCTGGGCGAGGTACAACAGGATGCCTTGCGAGGCGCGCCCGAGTCGCTTCATCGCGGCATCGAGTTGCTGACCGCAGTCGCATCGCTCCGATCCGAAGACATCGCCCGTCACACATTCGGAGTGGAGGCGTACGAGGACCTCGCGCTTCCCCGCGACCTTCCCTTTCACGAGCGCGACGTGTTCCTCGCCCGTGAAGGGGCAGACGAAGGCGTGGATCCGGAAGTTCCCGTACCGGGTCGGGAGCCGGGCCTGACTTCCGAGGAGGATGTTGTCGCAGAGTTCGCCGTCAAGGCGCGTCATGGCCGGCGGTTCCGACGGTTCCGGCGTATATAAGAATGCAGGTAAGAACCAGCAACGCGGTTCTGTCGGCTCGGATGCCGCGGGCGAATTCAATCCGCCAGATAGGCCGCGATCAACGCCGGCGCGGCCCCGATCGCGGTGGCGGTCTCGAGGGAGAGGCCGCGACTTGTGAGATCGAAGTGGTAGCGGCCCAAGGGGTACACGTCGCGGTCATCCAGGCCACGCGGTCCTAGTCCGAAGACGAGCAGAATCGATGTCCCATGCTTCAAGAGCCCGGCCAAGAACGGTGCGGTCGTCGCTTTCTTCGGATCCGGTCGGTTCGTCGTCACGATGACTTCGCCCAGCTGAGGCGGGAAGCCCCGCTTCGGGAACTCGAACGTCTGGAACCGGCCGAGGTGCGCTAACTCCCGGAGATACTTGCCCGCCTCCCCGATGCTCGTCGTGCCGGACACCCAGGCCGCGACGTCCTCCGCGGTTCGCAGGTCTTTCTCGAACGGGAACCCGAACGTAGCGAGGTTCGCATCGAATGCGAGGGCGATCGGTGCCGCGCGCGCGATTGCTCGGCGATGGGCCTCGGCCAAGCGAATCGGGTCGTACGAATTGAAGAGGCCGAGGGTCATCCGGCCGTGTGCCACTTGACGAGTATCGCTTTCGCCTTATTTCGCTATGGAGACGACGGTAAGACGTGAGGCCGCTAGCGCGCCGGGGAAGCCTCGTCCCTTTTCGATGGCCTCAACGCGGACGCGGCGGCGTAAAGCCCGCCGAAGGCCAACGCGATAGTCAAGGAGATTTCCACGGTGTATGCGGTCACTGGGCCCACGAGTCCGAGTCCAGCCACCGAGAATGCCCAGAGGGCGATCGAGGTGGCGCCATAGAAACTTAGGAACATCCAAGCGAACCGGCGTAGAGCCGCGGTTGCCTCCCGGGGAAATGGGTTTCGGACGGGCATGTTCTTCGCACCTCCAGAAACGGGTCGGAGCGGGATAAATCTGGCTCTTCAATTATCAGCGGTTCGAATTCGCCGGACCGTCAGTCATGTTCATAATCCGGCTCTCATTCGTGAACCCGTTCAATGGAGATGTTCTACTACACGGTCGACGCCGGTCGCGTGGCTGGGCTTCCCGGGCCGGCGTACATGGAGTGGGACTTCGCCCGGCTGCGAAAGATGGGGTACTCCGTCGTCGTGAGCCTCGCGTGCGACCACCTGAACACGTTCGAAATCGAGGACGCGGGCTTCGAGCACAAGAAGATCTGCGTGGAGGATTTCACCGCGCCGACCCTCGATCAAGTCGATGAGTTCGTGGCCTTCGTGGATTCGAAGATCGCCGAGGGAAAGAAAGTGCTCGTCCATTGTTATGCGGGTCGCGGCCGGACCGGGACGATGCTCGCCGCCTACCTGATCCACCAAGGGATGTCGTCCGATGCCGCAATCCGGGAGATTAGAGAACGGGCGGATCGCGCGTATGGTACGGTCCGCGGGGTGATTGAGCCAGTGCAGGAGGAAATCCTGCACCGGTACGAGAGACAGATCCGACCCGCGTAGGCATGCCGGGTCCCCCTCAGCTCACCAAACGGTTTTCCGGCTAAGGTTTGTTGACCGCTCGGGACGAATCGAGTGGTTGGATCGTGGACGTGGGATGGAGACCGCCTTCCCGGGCTCGCCGCCCCAGATAGAAGAGAGCACCGGCGGCATGAGAAATGCCGACGACTCCCAGGAGATAAGGACCGGCAGGACCGGATGGGTCATCAGGTAGGACAGAGTAGCCCAATCCGGCGACGAGCAAGCCAACTCCCATGAGGAGAAGAGGAGCGTGTCGAGGCGCGTAGTACGATCCCAGAAGGAGAAGCGCAATTCCATCCATCAGCTGGAAGACGGCAATTCGTCGAATGAATAGCGTACTCGTAAAGAACGCGTTTGCGAGCCCGAGACCCCCCACGAAACCCACAAATGACGACAACATGACCGCGACAACAAACGTCTCGGACAATCGCGGGTCGTCCGTTCGTGTGAGCAGACGTTGAAGGGCCAGCGGCAGGATTATGGCGCCTATCCCTGCGAGGGTCTCAAACGGCAAAGCGACAAGGGGGTCAGGTGACCTGGACATGGCGGCTGCGACGCCCCCGGTGCCGAAGATGAAAAGTACGGCCCAGGAGGCCAACAAGACCATCATGAAAGTTGAATCAGATGAGCCCGTCTCTCTGGCCTGCGTTCCGATCCCGTTGAAGTATCGGTCCTGGCGTTCTCAACTTTGCGGTTAGGGCGGAGAGCCCGGGATTCTATGACAGCCTGACGAGTTCCTCGCCCTCCCACTTGTACCGCTTCTGCGTCCGCTTCTTGTGAACCCCTCTCTGCAACAGATACCCGATGAGGATCGGCAGCCCGATCGTCGCGTCGACAAGGCTCTGGGCCATCTTGGCGTCTTTGTGGAACTTCCCCCACGATTGGCTTTCCTCGAAGGTGCAACCGCTCAGGCCGCCCCATTGCGGCACATCGGTCGTGATTTGCGCGGCGTACATGTGCGGGTTTTCCGGGTACCCCATGACCTCTTGGATGACCTCGACCTGCGAGATGTAGTTCTTCGGCGTGCCGCCGCCGACGTAAAACACCCCGGTCCGGGGAGACTTCAGCTTCACCTGGGCGATCTCGTAGTTGTCCTTGATTGAATCGAGCGCGATCGGCTCCTTGCCCTTCTTCACCCGATCGTGATGATGCTTCGCGAGCGCAATCCCGATCGACGAGTCGTTGAGGGCCGGCACGAAGTACGGGATGCCTTTCCGGTAGCACGCACCGACCAAGCTGTTCGGGTCCTTCGACGCGATTTTCCCCATGTCCCAGAGGATTTCGCGGCTGCTGTACGGCCGCGGCTCGAGGCCATCGGCGAGCGCCGCGATCTCGTCGTCGCATTCGCGGAACAGGGACTCGTCGGCCAGGGTGTCGTAGACGCGATCCAGGAAGTGTTCCCGCAAGACGATGTCGTCCGCGTCGGGGGAGGACTTGTAGTGCCGGTGCCCGTGCGCCTCGTAGAAGTCGTGATAGGCAATCGCCCCCGTCGTCACGACGACGTCGACGAGGCCGAACTCCACCATGTCGCGCATCACTTTCTTCAGACCACCCGGCGTCAGCGCGCCGGCCCCGCCGAAGAACACCGTGCACTTCGGGTCCGTCATCATGTTCTCCAGGACGGAGGCGCATAGGCCCAGGGTCCTCGCCTGAAAGGAGATGTGCTTGTAGCCGTCGACGAGGTCCGCGATCGTCTCCGTCTTCTCGAGGTCGAGGTGTTCGATCGGGACGGAGGTGAGGTCCGCCTTCGTGGGCTTCTTTTCCGCCATGCGCGGCGCTATGCGGCCCCCGGCCAAAAGGCTTCGGTCGGCTCACGCCTTCTTGCGGCCTTCAACCGCCTCGGCGATCGCACGGGCTTTCTCTTTCGGCCTCGAGCAAACCGCGTACTCGTCGCCGTCGAAGAAAACGTCGAGGTCCGGATGTTGCCGTTGGATCTGCTGGATCCGCTGCATGATGTCCTTGAGGGTGATCGACTCGTCGTTCGGGTCGATCCGCATGATAATCCGCTTCTCGCTCTCCGTCCCCAAGGCCCGCCCTCCGCACTACGCCGACACCATCAGTTCATCCGGCCGTATAAATACTATTCCGGGCTCGCATCGCTCCCTGAGGACGCCTGCCGTTCCGGAACCGGGCAAGATTGCTCGATGATATTGAGGAGGCTACGATTAAATACCTTCTTGCCTCGTAGCGAATCCCAACCGGTTCTTCCGGGTCGGTCGTGCTAGCGATGCTCAGGGAGGCACAGGCCCGATGGCGGTGAAGCCCGCGGAGGGCGCCGTCGCGCAGGTCTGCCGCGTGTGCGGAGGCGAAGTGAATCCGCACGGCGAGTGCGTCGTCTGCGGCACGAAGCAATCGGATCCTCCGAAGGCGGACGACAAAGGCGCCGCACCCTGGCTCAAAGCCGAGTCGGATGGCGGGCTCAATGCCTGGATCGGTGCCTCGGTGGCCGGCGGGGATTCGCGGGACGAAGCACTCCGCAAGTGGCTCGCCGGCGAGGATACCGCGTTTCAGGAATGGATCGGCGTCCCGACGATCACCGGCGGCGCGAAGACCCCTCGGACGGCCGAGGAGCGCGTGTCCGACGACAAGGTGCGCGAGATGCGGACGAAAGCCCTCGAGGTCGACGGCCTCCACGCCGAACTCGAGGCGATGCGCGCCACGTTGAACCGCGAACTCGCGAACTTCCGGCAGGGCAAGTTCGATCCGATCAAGTACATCGAGGAGACCGCGATTCTTTCGAAACAGCTCCAGACGGAGATCGCGAAGCGCCGGGAGTTGGAACAGGACATCGAGCATATCAAGAGGGGGTCGATTGCGGTCATCAAGTACGTCAAGACGCAGCAGCTCAAGGCCGGCGCGTCGCCGGAGCTCAAGAAGCGCCTGGAGCAGGAGGCGAAGGCCCGCCAGGCACTCGAGGCCGCGGTCGCCGAGCAACACTCCGTGAACGAGCACCTCCGCAAGCAGCTCGAAGCCGGCCTCGGAAAGCTGAAGCCGGACCAGCGAGAACTGAAGAAGCGAGAGCTGGACCTCGCGGAGCGCGAGGCCGTGTTCAAGGCGAAACAGGAGGCCCTCGGTTCCACGTCGGCGGGGGAGAGCGGCGCCCCGAGCGAGGAGCTGAAACGCCGGTTCGAGGAAGAGCTCCGCGAAATGGAGCAAGACTACCTCGCGAAGGAAGAGGAGTTCAAGAAGCGGATCATCGGACTCGAGGAGGCGGTCGGCAAGTACAAGATCGAGGACAAGGTCCGCGCGGAGGCCAAGGCCTTCGAAGGCAAGCCGAAGTCGGAAGTGCAGGCCGCGTTCTCGAGGAAAGAGCAAGAGGTCCTGCACAAGGAGAAGATGGTCCTCCTCCGCGAACAGGAGCTGCAGCGTCTGCAAGAGGACTTGCAGGTCAAGGAGGACGAGATCAAGAAGGTGAAAGAGCCGCTCAGCTACAAGGAGGAGGAACTGCTCCGGCGTGAGGAAGACCTCCTCTACCGCGAGAAAGTCCTCCAAGCGGAGCACCGCAAGGTGGAGGAAGCGAAAGCGCAGGGCGGCTCGGTCGAGGAACTGGACCTCAAGTCCCGTCTCGAGGAGCTGAAGAGCACGATCACCGCGAAGGAAGAGGAAGTCCGCACGAAGGAGCGGTACCTCCAGCAGAAGATGGAAGACCTCCGGCTGCGGGAGCAAGGCCTCATTTCGGAGGACATCGAGGCCCGGGACAAAGACCTCCAGGTCGAGGTGAAGCAGCAGAAGGTCAAGATGGGCATCCCGCGGCTCGACGACCTGCTGTTCGGCGGCATACCGTTCGGGACGAACGCGTCCGTCTACGGCCCCGCGTACGTCGGGAAGGAGGTGCTCGTGAGCCTCTTCATGGCGGAAGGCCTCAAGAAGGGAGTCCCGGTCCTGTGGATCCTCACCGACAAGGGGCCGGCCGACGTCCGGGAAGAGATGGCGTTCGCCCTCCCCGGGTACGAGGAGTACGAGAAGCTTGGCCTGGTCCGGTACATCGACGCCTATTCGAAGTCGATGGGCGCGGACGCGTCGGATCCGAACACGACGTACATCGACGAGCCGACGGACCATCAGTCGATCTTGAAGGCGGTCGACGCACGGGCCGCGGAGTGGAAGAAGAAGTACCCGACGTACCGGCTCGCGTTCCGAAGCGTGTCGACGCTCATCGCCTACCTCGACCCGACGACGACGTTCAAGTTCCTCCAGCCCTTCGTCGGACGTCGGAAGCGGGACAAGGCCGTGGCCTTCTACGTGATCGAGAAAGGCATGCATGAAGAGCAGGAGATCCAGATGCTCGGGTCGCTCATGGACGGCAGCATCGAGTTCAAGGTCGAGCAGCTGAAGTCGTTCCTCAGCATCAAAGGCATCTGCGACGTGCAGAGCCGCGGCTGGATCCGTTACACCTACACGAAGTCGAGCCTGTCGATCGGGTCGTTCTCGCTGGACCACATCAAGTGATCAGGCGATCTCCGGGGAACGCCCTTTGCCGGGCTTGGCCGGTTGCTGCGGGACGTTCACTTGGGGGATCGGAACGGGAGGCGGCAGTCGGAGTTCGCGGGCGAGGATGACGGCCTCCGGGATGCAGTTCGACATGATTACGGTGTGAATTTCCTGGGCGACCTCCGGCGGCATCTGGCCCCCGGCGGACCAGCTCTTCACGAGCGCCCTCGCATCGCCTTCCCAGAGGAGGTTCCCTTCGATCTGGATGAGGCCGACGACGGCCTCCGAGGCGTGGTAGTTGGCGGTGAAGCGGAAGTCGACGGAGGCCTGGCGGTCCCCGAGCTCCGAGATCAGGGTGACCGTGCTGTTGTGGTCCACCCGCAGGTTCACCCAGCGGTCCGTCGGTTTCACGAACCGTCGGCCGTCCACGCTGGAGAACTCAAAGGTCTTGATCGGCATCGATTCTCCGGTTCGAAGGGGCCAACGCTATTTGAATGTTCGCGGGAGCGTGGATTTTAGCCCTCGACCCGCATTCGGAAGTCCCGATGGTCCTCTGGATCGGTGTCGACGACACGGACAGCTTGCGGGGGATGTGCACGACATTCCTCGCGGCGGAGCTCGTTCGGGATCTCACGAGGGACTTCGAGCTGATCGGCTATCCGCGGCTCGTCCGTCTGAATCCAAACATCCCGTGGAAGACGCGCGGAAATGCCGCGGTCTGCCTTCGGATTGGTTCGGGTCGGGGCAGGCCGATGACGGTCGGAGAACTGGGCGGAAAGCCGATTCAGATGTTTCCACGCGGCCGTGGTGACGAACCACCGACGCACGTGCTTGGCCGGGTGTCCCGGCTCGTCGAACGATGGTCCCGGTTCGACGATGAGACGACCAACCCGGGCTTCACGATCTCGCCCGCTCCGGCGCGCGCGTGGCTCTACTGGCGTGCTGTTCGCCGGATTGTTACGATGGACGAAGCTGTGGCGGCAGCCTCGACATCCGCGATTGTCCGAGGATACAAGAATGGGCGAGGCATCATCGGGGCCCTGGCGGCAACCTCGTGGCGGCCGCGAGACCGGACATATG
>Ga0209058_1004428_pt1 | contig 11199 bp, 10 predicted proteins | sample GraSoiAngelo_147_FD_185904 | JGI IMG/M metagenome (GOLD analysis project Ga0209058, IMG submission 185904) | Grasslands soil microbial communities from the Angelo Coastal Reserve, California, USA - 14_1009_05_40cm (SPAdes) (version 2) | ecosystem: Environmental > Terrestrial > Soil > Grasslands ... | reverse complement strand
GTGAGGATGACGCCCCGCGCCGGATCCCATCTGACGCGGGCGTGGATGGTGTCGACGTTGTCCGCCTCGAGGCGCAGATGGGCGTCGGGGCTGGCTCCCAGCACCCTCTCGGACCCGGGCGCGTCGAGGGTGAGCAACGTGCCGTCGCGCGGGGGCCCGGTGACGATCAGCGTGGGGTGCGTCGCGTCCTTGAAGGAGTCAGTCAAACGCACCCTCGGGATGCGACGAAATCGAACGGACGCCTAGAGAACGACGGGATTCAAGCACGGGCCTTGCCGGGTGTCAACGACGCCGGCCACGCGGCGGAGACCGCCGCGCCCTTCGTTGACTCTCCCCGCCGCCGGTGCTAGCGTGGCTTTTCCCGGTCCCGGAGATGCAGAAGGCCGTGGCTGCCGCGGATGACATCCCTCCCGACCCGGTCCTGCGCCGGATCCGCATTCCCCTCATTCGCAAGGCGACCCTCACCCGCGCCGACGGTCGCGCCGAGGACCTGTTCGTGATCGACCTGGGTCTGTCGGGCGTGTTCGTGGAGCGGGCCGACGCGCTGCCCACCGGGGAGCGGGTGATCCTCCGCTTCCTGCTGCCGGGCAACGTGATTCCCGTGCAGGCGGGATGCCGCGTCGCATGGTGGCACCCGCCGGGCGCACCCCTCGTCTCGAAGTCGCTCCCGTCGGGGGTGGGCCTCGAGTTCGTCGATCTTTCCGAGCACGACCGGGAGCGCGTGCGCGCGCACCTCCTGGAGTATCTCCGCAGCCGTCTCGGTCCGCGCCGGTTCCACCGGCAGAGGCTGAGCGGCGCGGACGGGGAAGAGCCATGAAGAAAACGGTCGGTTCCCTCGTCACGGACCGCGAGACGTACCACGTGGACAGCGCACTCAGCGTGCGTGATGCCGCGCGGTACATGACCGAGCGCCGCGTCGGCGCGGTGGCGGTGCTGGAAGGCGACCGCCTGGCGGGCATCCTCTCCGAGCGCGACATCATGGGCCGGGTGGTCGCGGCCGGCCGCGACATCGACCAGACCCGCGTGCGGGACGTGATGACCCGCGACCTCGTGGTGGCTCGCGCCGGCGATTCGCACGAGGACGGGCTGCGCATGATGAAGCAGGCGGGCTGCCGCCACCTTCCGGTCGTGGAAGGCGACCGCCTGGTGGGTATGGTGTCCCAGCGCGACCTCCTGCAGATCGACCTCTCGGAGAAGGACGAGGAGATCCGCTGGCTGAACGCGTACATTCATTTCATTCCGCCGGTCCGGGAGGGCACCTCCTAGCTTGGCCCGGGTCGAGGTCGTCCTCGTCCGCCCGGAGTCGCCCGCCAACGTCGGCGCCGCGGCAAGGGTGGTGCGAAACACCGGGCTGCACGGCCTCGTGATCGTCGACCCGGGCGACTGGCGGACCGTCGAATGCTGGCGCACCGCCTGGGGCGCCCAGGAAGTGCTGGAGCACGCGCGCACCGCTCCCGATCTCGCGTCCGCGCTGGGGGGGGCCGGTTACGTCGCCGCGCTGTCGGGGCGGCGAACGGGCGGCGCGCCGGCTCTCGACGTGCGGGTCATGGCGGACGAGGTGGCGGGGCTGGGCCCGGAAGAGGTCGCCGAGCTGGTCTTCGGGCCCGAGACGGCCGGGCTCGCCGACGCGGAGCTGGCGGAGTGCGGGCGCCGCGTGATGATCCCCGCCGACCCCGCCCAGCCTTCGCTGAACCTGTCGCACGCGGTCATGGTCGCGGCGTACGAGGTCTTCCGCGCGCGGCGGCCCCCTCCGCCCGCGCCGCGCCTCTCGACCCACGCCGAGAAGGAGGCGATGCTCGCGCTGCTCCGTGAAGGACTGCGGGCGGTCGAGGCGCTGCCCGCCGCCGACAGCGACGGCCATTTCGAGCAGTGGCGCGCGCTCTTCCAGCGCGCGGCCCTCACGCCCAAGGACGTGCGGCTGCTCGAGCACATGGCGCGCAAGATGAAGCAGAGCGTTGGCTGACGAGCAGGAGCCGTTCGCCGACGTGAAGATCACGTCCGACGGCTTCTCCATTCCCGAACTCAAGTGGCGCGAGCTGCTCTTCATCGGCGCGTTGCGCCGCGAGGGCGACGCGTTCGTGCGTGATCCCTCGCGTCCGCTGCCGCCCTTCCGTGTGCCCGGACTCTTTCCCGAATCCGTCCGTTTTCTGGTCGCGCGTGAGGAAGAGCGCGTCGTGATCCGTCGCGCGAAGTGACATCCGGGCGTGCGCGCGCGCACAGGTGACCGCGCGCACTGACGGCTCCTCCCGCACCTTCTAGCTTCGAATCAGGCTCGTCGCGCGTCACGCGTCGGGCCCCTGCCACGGTCCAGACCCGGGTCTTTCCGGGGGCTGGGGATGGAAAACGGAGCCAAGGGATCTCGGGGAGGTGCCGCATGAAGCCGACCGTTTCCCTTTCGCTGTCCGGGTACGATCCGCACGACGGCGGGCGTTCCGACGGCGCGCGGCGCGAGGAGCGCCGCCGCGAGGCGCACCTGCGTCTGCTCACCGAGAAGATGCCGGCCATCGTATGGTCGACCGACGCCGAGCTGCGATTCACCTCGTGCCTCGGCGCCGGCCTCGAGGGGCTCGGCCTCGCGCCGCACGAGCACACGTGCCGGAGCCTCTTCGAGTACTTCACGACGGACGACGCCGAGTTCGTGCCGATCGCCGCCCACCGCCGCGCCCTGATGGGCGAGACCGTGCACTTCGAGGTGGAGTGGAACGGGCGCGCCTTCGCCGCGCACGTCGAGCCGCTGCGCGACGCCGGGGGCGCCGTCGCGGGCACCATCGGGGTCGCGCTCGACATCTCCGACCAGCGGCGGGCGGAGGAGCGGCTCCTCCACGTCGTCCGCCACGACCCGCTCACGGGGCTGGCCAACCGCGCGATGTTCCTCGACCGGTTGCAGCGGTGCCTGGCGGCATCGGCCCGGGGCGAGGGCCGCCTGGCCGTGCTCCTGATCGACGTGGACCGGTTCAAGGCGATCAACGCGGGCCTCGGCCTCGCCGCGGGCGACGTCGTCCTGTGCGAGATCGCGCGGCGCCTGGGACGATGCGTCACGCCGCGGGAGACGCTGGCCCGCTTCGGCGAGGACGGGTTCGCCATCCTCATTGAAGGCGTCGGCGAGGCGGCCGACGCCGCGCGGTTGGCGGGTTGCCTCCAGAGGGAGCTGCTGGCCCCGATCGCGCTCGACGGTCGGGAGATCGTCGCGACCGTCAGCATCGGGGTCGCGCTCGGGACCCTGGCCCACGGCCGGCCGGAGGACGTGCTTCGCGACGCGGACACCGCCCTCCGCCGCGCCAAGGCGCTGGGCCGCGCCCGCTGCGAGGTCTTCGACGAGGAGATGCACGTGCGCGAGGTCGCGCTGCTCGCGCTGGAGATGGAGCTGCGGCGCGCGCTGGCGCGCCAGCAGTTCCGCGTCCGCTACCAGCCGATCGTCGCGATCCCCACGGGCAGCCTGGTCGGTTTCGAAGCGCTGGCCCGCTGGCAGCATCCGGCTCGGGGCCTGCTCCTGCCGGCGGACTTCATCCCCGCGGCCGAGGAGAGCGGTCTCATCCTCGAGCTGGACCACTGGATGCTGCGCGAGGCGTGCCGGCAGGCCCAGGAGTGGCGCCACGCGGCCTGGGATCAACCCTTCGGCGTCAACGTCAACCTCGCGGGCAAGGGGCTCTCGCAGCGCGACTTGGTGGAGCGCGTGGCCGAAACGCTGCGGGAGACCGAGGTGAACGCCCGGAGCGTGTGCGTGGAAGTCACCGAGGGCGTGCTGCTGGAGGACGCGGAAGCGGCGGGGGCGACCCTGGCGCGCCTGCGCGCGCTCAAGCTGCAGGTGAGCATCGACGACTTCGGCACCGGCCGCTCGTCGCTCAGCCACCTGCACCGGCTGCCGGTGGACACGCTGAAGGTCGACCGCTCCTTCATCGCCGAGCTGACGCGGCGCCGCGAGAGCGTCGAGATCGTCCGCACGATCGTCCAGCTCGGGCACGGGCTCGGGCTCCGCGTGGTGGCAGAGGGGGTCGAGAACGCGGAGCAGGTCGGGTTCCTGCGCCACATGGGCTGCGACTACGCGCAGGGATACTTCTACTCGCCGCCGGTGGCGGCCGAGACCGCCCAGCGGATGCTGGCCCTCGGGCGTCCGCTGCCCGCCTGAGCCGGACCGCGGCGCCGTGTATAATCGCGGCGGGGTCGCGCCCTCGCCGGCCCCGCTCCAATGGCCCCTCGCATCCTCCCGCGGCCCGCGCACACCGTCTCGCGCAAGGACATCGATCCCGATGCCCTCAAGGTCCTCTATCGCCTGAAGAACCACGGATTTACGGCGTACCTGGTCGGGGGCGGCGTACGCGACCTGCTGCTCGGCCGGCGGCCCAAGGACTTCGACATCGGCACCTCCGCCCATCCTCAACAGGTGAAGCGGCTCTTCCGGAACTGCTTCATCGTCGGGCGCCGCTTCCGGCTCTGCCACGTCCGATTCGGACGAAAGGTCGTCGAGGTCTCGACGTTCCGCCGGCAGGCGGAGTTGGACGAGGGTGACACGCTCATCCGCCGCGACAACACGTTCGGCACGCCGGAGGAGGACGCGTTCCGCCGCGACTTCACGGTCAACGCGCTCTTCTACGACATCGCGACGTTCTCGGTGATCGACTACGTGGGCGGGCTCGAGGACCTGGACCGCCGGACGATCCGGACCATCGGCGATCCCGCGGTCCGCTTACGCGAGGACCCCGTGCGCATGCTGCGGGCGGTCGCGCTCGCCGCCCGCCTCGACTTCATCATCGACCCGGACACGGTGGAGGCGATCCGGTTCCTGCGCGGGGAGATCGTCAAGAGCAGCTCCGCGCGCATCCTCGAGGAGTTCTACAAGATCCTGCGCCAGGGCGCGGCCCGGCGCACGTTCGAGATGCTCCACGAGCTCGGCCTGCTCGCCTATCTCGTGCCCGCGGCCGACGAGGCCGTCGCGCGCGGAGACCACGAGCTGCTCTCGAGCCTCGGGCGGCTCGACGAGGTCCGGCGCTCCGGCCGCGTGGCCGTCGAGGACCTGGATCACGCGCTGCTGCTGGGAACGCTGCTCGTTCCCCTCGGGCTGCCGCCCCGCGGCGCCGGCGCCCGCGAGCTCCGCCGGGGAGCGGCGCCGGAAGAGCCGCTCGACCTCGCGGCGGAGATGGCGTCGCTCGGAGCCGAGCCGGAACCGGAGCCGCCGGCGTCGACTGCCGCGCCGCTCGCGCTGCCCTTCGCGCGTCGCGATCTAGACCGCCTCCGCCTGATCCTGGCCGCGCAGCCGCGCCTGCGCGAGGTCCACCGCTCCGGCCGCGTCCGCCAGATGCTCGCGGGTCGCGGTTACCTCGACGAGGCGCTGCGCTGGCTGGAGATCCACGGTGGCGTCGACGGCGGCGATCTGGCCAGCCACTGGCGGAGCCTCGAGCTCACGCCGCCCGCTCCGGCCGCAGGTGGCGGGTCGGAGGCTTCCCGTTCGCCCGACGGGTCCCCGGCCGGACGACGGCCACGGCGCCGGCGGCGGCGCCATCGCCGCCGGCCTTCGTCGACGCCGACGACGCCGTGACGGGCGCCGCTCGAGGAGCGCGCTGATGACCCTGCTTTCCGACGATCAGCTCCGGGAGCGGCTCTCGAAACTGCAGGGCTGGGAACGCTCCGGCGGTCAGATCCGCAAGGTCTATCCCTTCGCGTCGTTCGCGGAGGGCATGGCTTTCGCGAACCGGGTGGCGGCGCTGGCGGACTTGCTCGACCATCACCCGGACATGCTCATCCAATATCGTCAGGTCACGCTCACGCTCACCAGCCACGACGCCGGCGGGCTCACGGAGCGCGACTTCAAGCTCGCCCGGCGGATCGACGAATGAACGTGGCGGTCACCGGGGCCGCGGGCCAGCTCGGCCGCGCCCTCGTGAGCCTGCTCGGTCCGCGCGCCGTCTGGTCGGGCGGGCGGGAAGATCTCGATGTGCGCGACCCGGCGGCGGTCGCGCGGGTGCTCGATCGCGCGCGCCCGGACGTGCTCATCAACGCCGCGGCCTTCAACGACGTGGACGGCGCCGAGGCGGATCCGGCGCCGGCGATGGCGGTCAACGCCGTGGGGGCCGGCCACCTGGCCCGCGCCTGCCGCGAGCGCGGCACGCTGTTCGTCCACATCTCGAGCGACTACGTCTTCGACGGCGCGAAGCGCGAGCCGTATCGCGAGGACGACTGCCCGCGGCCGCTCAGCGCGTACGGCGTCTCGAAGCTGGCCGGCTGCTTTCTCGTCGCCGCCGCCGGCGGGCCGCACCTGATCGTGCGCACGAGCGGCGTGTTCGGCGCCGGCGGGAACCGCGTGAAGGGAGGGTCGTTCGTGGAGCGCATCCTGGCGAGGGCGCGGAGCGGGCAGCCACTGCGGGTGGTGAACGATCAGATGTCGTCGCCGACGTACGCTCCCGACCTGGCGGCGGCGATCGTCACGCTCGTCGATCGCGGGGCGCGCGGTCTCCTTCACGTGACGAACTCCGGCGCGTGCTCTCCGTACGACCTCGCGGCCGCGGCGCTCGAGATCGCGCGCATCCATGCCCGGATCGAGCCGATCCGTACGGCCGACCTCGGCGCGCGGGCCCGCCGGCCGACGTACTCGGTGCTCGACAACGGCCGCGCGCACGCCGCGGGGCTGGCGCCGCTCCGACCCTGGCGCGCCGCGCTCGCTGAATTTCTTGGCGCTGGCTAGCCCCGCCGCGCGAACCAGCGCGGATTGACACTCCTCGCCCGCGTCCCATACACTTCGTTTTCGTCCCGCGGGCGGTTAGCTCAGCGGTAGAGCATCGGTTTTACACACCGAGGGCCACAGGTTCGAACCCTGTACCGCCCACCAGCTCCGCCGCCCTTTCGGCCTCGGGAGCCCACCTGCAGCGGGGTGGTAGTTCAGCTGGTTAGAACGCCGGCCTGTCACGTCGGAGGTCGCGGGTTCGAGTCCCGTCCACCCCGCCAAATTTTCCTTTTAGGAACTGTCACCTGCAGGCGCCCCTTTGTTGTCCTGGGACGAGCTGAGATCGAGGTGGTCAGTCGCCCAGGAGGTCGATGTCCCGGCTCTCGAGAACCGGCTTGGACGCGCCTTGCCTGGCGACACGGATCATGGCGCGGCCGATCCGCTCGGTGGTGGTCACGTAGCGGGGCGCGAGCGCCTTGAGCACGGGTTTGAGAGGTGATCCCGTGGAGGGGCTGGATGAACGCGGGACGGAAGATGTACGCCGCGTTGAACGGCAGTCGGAGTACCTCGTTCTCCGTCTCGCCTTTCACCCGCGCCCACATGACCCGTCCCTGACCGGTGCTGTCGGCGCCCGCGCCCGAGACGAAGATGAAGGTCATGTTGGGGTTGAGGCGGGCGAGCGTCCGTGCCGCCGCCAGCGTGATGTCGTACGTGACGCGGCGGTAGGCGTCTTCGGTCAGGCGGGCGGAGGAGACGCCCATGCAGAGAAGCACGCGTCGTAGCCCGACAGCTCGCCTTCGACGGTGGAGAAGTCGGTGAAGTCACGCACGGCGAGCTCCCGCAGCTTGTCGTGCTTCTGCCCGGTCGGGCTGCGCACGACCGCGAGCACCCGCTCGACCTCGGGGTCGAGGAGACACTGGCGCACCGCACCCTGGCCGACCTTGCCCGTCGCGCCGAACAGCACGACCTTCACGTGGTCCCCTGCACTCCGCCCAATTCCCTTCAGGGCGGCGAGACCGCCCGCGCGACGACCTCCAGGAACCCGCGGCCGTACCGGGCCACCTTCGTCGCGCCGATGCCGTAGACCCTCATCAACTCCTCCACCGTGCGTGGCTGGAGGGCGGCGATCTCCCTGAGCGTGCGATCGCTGGCGACGACGAACGGGGGCACACCCTGGGCACGGGAGACGGCGAGCCGATGGTCGCGCAACGCCGCGAACACGGCGGCGGCGCCATCCACCTCGTGGAGAGTGACCGGCTCGACCGTGGAGCGCCGCCTGGACCGATCACGATCGCGGGGTGGTCGCCCCATCGCCGCGGCGCTCACGCGCGCCGGCAACAGCAGCCGCGCGGGCCGCTCCGCCTTCATCACCGCACGCCCGGCCTCGGTGAGGACGACGACCGGCCGATCGCCGGCGGTCAGGTCCACCCAGCCCGCGGTCACGCAGCGCCGCAGCACCCGCAGCAGCCAGGGTTCGGAGTGCTCTAGGAGGCACCCGAAGGTGGAGGTGCGGTCGAGGCCGGCGCGCTCCAGTCGCGGGTCCGCCTCCCCGCGCAGGAGCCGCACCGCCGCCTGGAGCCCGAAGCGACGGTGCACGCGCGCGACCGCGCTCAGCGCCTTGCGCACCACGAGGGTGACCTCCTCCGGCGTCGTGTCCTCCTGCAGCGCATCGCAGACGTCACAGTGCCCGCATCCATCGAGCGTCTCCGCCTCGTCTCCGAAGTATCGGAGGATGGCGTCGTGACGGCAGCTTCCTCCTTCCGCCCACCGCATCAGCTCGAGGAAGAGCCCCCACTTGTGGGCGAGCACGGCTTCGCCGGACGCGTCGCTCTCGAGGAGGCGCCGTCGCCGCGGCATGTCGCTCGGCGAGACGAGCAACAGGCCCCAGGCGGGGGCGCCGTCGCGGCCGGCTCGCCCCACCTCCTGGTAATAGGCCTCGATGGACCCGGGCGGGCCCAGGTGCACGACTGCGCGCACGTCGGGGCGGTCAATGCCCATGCCGAAGGCGTTGGTGGCGACCATGACCTCGACCGCGCCCGCGAGGAACGCGCGCTGCGCCTTCTCCCGCGCCGGAGGTCCCAGGCCGGCGTGGTAGACCGCGGCCGCCCATCCGCGGTGCGCCAGGCGCGCGGCTTCTTCCTCGGCGCCCCGGCGCGTGGGCGCGTACACGATGGCGACGCCCATGTCGCGTCGCGGCCCGCCGAGCGCCTCGCCGAGCACTGCATCGACCTGGGCGTGGCGCTGGCGCGCATCGTCCACTTCTACCGCCCGGAGCCGGAGGTTCGGGCGGGCGAACCCCCTCACGTGCTGGGGCGTGTCCGCGGGAAGGCCGAGGCGGCTCAGGATCTCGTCGCGGACCATCGGCGTCGCGGTGGCGGTGCAGGCGAGGACGCGTGCCCCGCCGAGCTCGGCGAGGAGCCCGCCGATCTCCAGGTATTCCGGCCGGAAGTCGTGCCCCCATTCGCTGATGCAATGCGCCTCGTCGATGGCCACCAGCGGGACCGCGATGTCGCGGATCAGACCGCGGAAGCCCTCGAAGACGAGCCGCTCCGGGGCCACGTAGACGAGCGAGTACTCTCCCTGGGCTAGGCGCGCCATGCGGCGACGGACGTCCGTCCCGTCGAGGGTGGAGGCGAGGAACGTCGCGCTCACGCCGCGCGCGTTCAGGGCCTCGACCTGATCGTTCATCAAGGCGACGAGCGGCGAGATCACCAGCGTCGTCCCGCCGAGGGACAGGGCGGGGAGCTGGTACGTCAGGCTCTTGCCCCCGCCGGTGGGCGCCACCAGCAGCACCCGCCCTGTCCTCATCAGGGTCTCGATCGCTTCGCGCTGGCCCGGACGGAACGATTCGTAGCCGAGGCGGCGCAGCCCGGAATCGAGGTCGATCTCCGTCGCCGGCAAGGTCCGGCCGTTCATCCCGGCGGCACTCTAGCACCAGGTTCGCCGCGGTCGGTTCCGAATGCCAGCTGTCTCTCTAGGGCATCTCGTTCCACCCGATGTCGTAGGTCAGGCGCTGGGGGAGGTGGTGCCGACGATGTCGGCTACCACGTCCGGGCTCAGGTTCGTTCCCGCGTCGATGGCGGGCGAGCCTTCCTTCAGCCGGTAGTCCCCGGCCGCCGGGTCGACCTCCGACCCACCGTAGCCGCACGGCGCATGGCCTCCATGCCGTTTCCCCTGATGTTAGGCCTCGATGAGCAGGCGTTGACGGTGGGTCAACGCCGTCATCGCCGAGGCGACCCCGCAGCAAGCCGGTGTCCACTGGGTGTCCAGCCCCCGTGTGCTTCGGTGGGTCTTAGGCGAGGGTTAATGGGCCTCGCGCACGGTCTGGAACTTCACGGGCTGGACGTAGGCAGGGCTGATCGAGAAGTTCGCGATCGCGGCCTCGACGATGATTGCCCCCGGTGGCCCGTCGTGGGTGAACCGGGCCGTCCCCGTCCGGTTCCGCGCGATTCCCAGTGCTGCCGTGTTCGTGGTCGCGGTCTGGCCGACGGGGATTCCCACGTTCAACGTCGTCACCACTGCCCCCGCGGGGTCCAACAGCGTGAGCGTCCCGTGCAGCGGCGTTCCGGTGCTGTTCAAGAACGAGTAGAAGGTGTCGAAGCTCCCATTGTCGCTCCACGCGGGCGAGAACATCGTCGTGTCCGACCAGGAGAAGCTTATCGGGATCGACGACCCCGTGCCATTGACCAACTTCGCCCGAAAGAAGTTCCCCGAGCCCCCGGCCCGGAAGCTCACGCGGGCGAGCCCGCCTATCCCCACCGGATCGATCCCCGACGTCTCGCTCACCGTCACCGTGCTTGGCCCGCCGCAGGCGTCGTCACCCGAGAAGATGGCCAATGTCCCGGGTGGCGTGATGCCGGTGATGTTCCTGAACGCCACCGAGTACGAGTTGCCGATCCTGACGCTGGCGCCGAGCGTTAGGCTCTCGTTCGCGGGAACGACACTGGCCGTGGCCCTCCCGTCCGGCACTGCCAAGGCATCCGCGCCACAGACGATGACATCCGTATCGGTGGCCGAATTGTTCCCCGGGACCGGTTCCGTCACGCCACCCGGTGCAGCCACTGAGGCCGTGTTGCTGAGGCTCCCCGTTGCCGAAGGGCTGAGCGTACCGCCGAGGGTGTACGTCACCGAGGCACCCACCGGCAGGTTCACCGTGTCGTTGATGTTCCCCGACCCGTTCGCTGTGCAGCTCCCGCCACCGGCACCCACGCACGTCCAGGTCGCACCGGTGATGGCTCCGGGCACCGTGTCTGTCACCGTCGCCCCGTTAGCGCAGCTCGGGCCGGCGTTTGATGCCACGATCGTGTACGTAATGCCCTGCCCTGGGACGACGGCCGCCTGCCCGTCCGTCTTGGTCATCCCGAGATCCGCCTGGGGTGTCAGCGTGTCCGTGTCCGTCTCAGAATTATTGGCGAGGTTCAGGTCGGTCTGCCCGACGGGGGGCATCACTGTAGCCGTGTTGCTGAGGCTCCCCTGGGCGCAGGCACTGATGGTCCCGGTCAAGTTGTAGGTCACGGTCGACCCGATCAACAGGGTCACCGCGT
>Ga0209058_1004422_pt1 | contig 11205 bp, 9 predicted proteins | sample GraSoiAngelo_147_FD_185904 | JGI IMG/M metagenome (GOLD analysis project Ga0209058, IMG submission 185904) | Grasslands soil microbial communities from the Angelo Coastal Reserve, California, USA - 14_1009_05_40cm (SPAdes) (version 2) | ecosystem: Environmental > Terrestrial > Soil > Grasslands ... | reverse complement strand
GCGACGAGAAAGGCGAAATCTTCGTCAACATCGAAGATAAAAGCGAGCTGAGCGCAATCGATCCCAACAAGCTGGAGGTGAAATCAACCTGGCCGCTGAAGCCCTGCGAAGAGCCAAGCGGATTGGCCATCGACCGCAACAATCGCCGGCTCTTTGCGGGCTGCGACAATAAATTGATGGCCGTAGTGGATGCAGACAGCGGAAAGGTAATTACAACGTTGCCGATCGGCGAAGGCGTCGACGCCAATGCGTTCGACGCGGATACCGAGTACGCTTTCGCCTCCTGCGGAGAAGGCGTGCTCACAGTCGCGCACGAAGATTCCCCAGACAAATTCAGCGTAGTGGAGAATGTTCCGACTCAGCGTGGCGCGCGCACCATGGCGTTCGATCCCAAGACGCACCAGATTTTTCTGGTGACGGCAAAATTCGGCCCGAGCCCCGCCGCAAGCGCAGATAATCCGCGCCCACGGCCGGCGATTCTGCCGGACAGTTTCGTGGTGTTGGTGGTTGGGAGATAGCGGGTCGGATCACGTCAGGTATCTACAGGCTATTTCACAAATGGCTCGGCAGCCTGTACCGCAAATAGGCGCTGTAATCGCCTGACTGATTACGTCAACTATCCTGCGGTTCGGGTGTGAACGCTTTTTGTTCGGATTACTTCCGGTTTGTCCGTGATCCGGGCGCAATCCAAATGCCGGCGGTTCGAGAGTCGCTTCTTCGTCACCATTTGGCTTATGAAACCCGCAGATTTCGGTTACTTCCCGCGCTTGGTCTCGCTGGGGCATGCCGCAGCGCACCGTTCCATTCTGCGTCATTGCATATCTGAATATTCAGTATTTCCTGTATTTCGGCGGGAATGAGCAAGTGCTAGGTTGGTATGAGCTTCGGGGCTGCAAATGGTCTCGATGACATGGCGAATGTTAGGACATTTCTGGTTTAGGCTGCTGGCCGTCCTGCTGGCCTGCGCCGCCCCATTCCAGACAATTCCGCTGACCGCGGAACAGGTACGCGTGCGCCACATGGAAGGCCTGATGCACGGCTTTCTTGCACTGCGCACTCTTGATGGCAGGCGCCTTGCCGACGGTGAGATGACCCAAATTGCAGAGGGTGACCGGGTCACCAGCCGCCTGATTTTTCGCTTTAAAGATGGTTCAGTCTATGACGACACAACCATATTTTCTCAACAAGGCGCTTTCCGGGTTTTGAGCGATCATCTCGTGCAGCGTGGGCCATCCTTCAAACAACCGATGGAAACCTCAATCGATGCGTCTTCAGGCCAAGTCACGGTCCGATATAAGGATCAGGACGGCGGCGAGAAGATCCTGAGGGAGCGGCGTGACCTGCCTCCCGACATCGCAAATGGATTGCTGTTCACCCTGGTGAAGCACATTCAGCCAAATGTGCCACAAACCACGGTTTCCATGGTGGCGACCACTCCAAAACCGCGAGTGGTAAAACTTGAGATCCTTCCAGAAGGCGAGAAAGCGATAGCAAGTGGCAACACCAAACACAAAACGGTACGCTACGTCGTGAAGGTAAAAATCGGAGGTGTAGCTGGATTGATGGCACGGCTCTTAGGGAAACAGCCTCCAGACACGCACGTGTGGGTTCTTACTGGCGATGCCCCGGCTTTCGTCAAATTGGAAGGTCCGCTCTACGCCGGTGGCCCCCTTTGGCGGATTGAATTGGCAACTCCAGCAGGATTCTAATCGTGCCCAGATGCTCCGACGAAAAATCTTTAGAACCTTCTGGCGGAGGCGTGTTGGGGATTCGGCTATCGGTCAGCCTCCTTGCTCAGAATGAATCGTTTTCCTGGCGTCGCACATCTAATGAATATTAGCTAAGTTTGATTCACCCAGCAGTTGAAAGTCGGTCCCGCCAACCAGCGCCACCCCTTGTCACCCGCAGCGATTCTTCTCAGCAGAAATCCACAATAGAAACAGGTAACACAATGGAACAAGGAACAGTGAAATGGTTTAACGACGCCAAAGGCTTCGGCTTCATCAGCCGCCAATCTGGCGACGACGTTTTCGTGCATTTTTCGGCTATCCAGGCAGGCGGCTTTCGCAGCTTGCAAGAAGGCCAATCGATCGAATTTGACGTCACCAAGGGGCCCAAAGGCTTCCAGGCGGAAAACGTTCGACCTCTCTAACCGAGGCCAACAAACTGCCCGGCGCGGGAACTCGCGGGCCGGGCAGTTCTTTTTGAAAGTACGAGAAAAATATGGTCGCGAGTCAAGACAGGCGCAGACTCTTGAGAGAGCCGCGAGCACTTCCGCCACTCGTATTGGGCACAATTGTCAATTCGAGTACGGTGACGTTTGACAGCTCAACTTGATATTCTTCGACCTCGCGTATTGTCTCAGCAGGGCTGAAATTCCACTGCTGGCGAACAATTTCCCGAAACGAGCTCCCGCCATCGGAAGACCAACGTAAGACGAACTCTTGGTCCGCCCGGTTTCTTTTTCTTCGAACACAAGCGATATCCGTTTCAGCGTTTGCGGCTGATCAAACACGAGCCGGATCGTTTGCGGGCCCAGCTCGGCGGCGCGCCAGCCTGGCGTTTCTCCCGAAACGAATGCAGCCTCGACGGGATAGTCTTTCTCCTCTGAGGTGATCTCAACGATGGCCACCCGCTCGCGCCTTCACCGCGCGGGACCGCACAGTCTCTGGCGTTGGGGTAATAAGCCGTTTACGCATATAAAACTCAGTTTACCTCTCGCCCGAGCCCCGGCGATTATCGATTGAAAACACGTGGTTTCTGAGCCGATTGTTGGTCGAATGTCATCTAAATAGTATCGGCTGGTCTGACTCACCCGTATTTTGAAACTCGGTTCCGCGCGTTCGCGTTACCCCTTCTCATCGGTGCAGCGACTCCTTCTCAGCCGAACATCCAGGCAATACAGGAGACTATGAAGAATACAAAATTTGTCGTGAAAGTGGTTCGTGGTACTCGCGTCGCGGAATACGTGCAACGGATTGATCGAAGCCCGGTCCAAACAACGCTCAAACGCAATCTGGCACTGGTCATGGGCAAATTCACCGCCGAGGACATCGTCAACTCTCTGGGAAATTCCCGGTGCATCCTGGAACTCGTACCCGTCCAGGTTACCGAGTAGCACTACCTCCTGACCACCGAATGTGCGCTCGCTTGCTTTTCTCGCTCCCGTCGAATGCCGGAGCCGAGCGGAAACTAGCTACCCACCGCTCTCAAAGGCGCCGCCATTTATGCACTAGAGTTGCCAAAGTCTATCCGGCAAGGGCCTGAGGCGCTTGTTAAGACGATTCCCACGCACTGGCGATTGCAGTTGATGGATCTGTGTCAATATGCCGAGAGAAAGCTAACCGCCCACAGTGGCCGCAAGTGGCCTTACGATTCGAGGCTCACAATAACTCATGGATCGTCGGCAACTCTTACCTTACCGGATTACGGAAGGTTTGCCCGTGATCTGCGCGACTTTGCGATGGGCGGTCCCGGAAGTATCGGAGCACGCTCAAGTTAAGAGAGATCTCAAGTTAGATGTTGATGGTCCCTTGTAGATAAAGCTTCGCTTCACCAGCGATCTTTACGCGGTCGCCAACTAGCGTGCACCACATTCGGGCGCCGCGAGAACTGAGTTGCTGCACTCGAAATGTTTGCTTGCCAGTGCGTCCGGCCCAGTATGGGACGAGTGTGCACTGGATTGATCCGGTCGCAGCATCTTCGTCGATCCCCTCGGATGGAGCGAAAAACCTGCACACATAATCGACGTCATTGTCACCGGAAGCCGTAACAATTGCTCCACCAGTGATGCCCATATCAATTTTCGCCAACGCAGCTATATCCGGTTTGAGGTTTCGCACGATCTCTGCGTGATCGACGACAAGGAGAAAGTCGCGAGGGTCACGCATTACCTCTGCCATCTCCAGACCCAGAGCGGACAGCAGGCCCGTTGGGATTTCGCACGATACCGCCGGCCTGGACGGGAAATCCAGTTCAAAGCGCTCGTGATCACGATTGACCGTCAATAAGCCACTGACTGTATGGAAGCGAACCGGCCAGGTGTCATGTCCACACAACGAAAGTGCATACGCAGAAGCCAAGGTTGCATGGCCGCACAGGTCGTCTTCCACCACCGGCGTGAACCAACGCAGGTCAAAATCGCCATCAGCACGGGCGACCACAAAAGCTGTTTCGCTGTGACGGTTCTCCGCTGCGATTTTCTGCATGACATCATTGGCAGGAAATGCGGGAACGAGACATATACCCGCAGGATTCCCCGCGAACAGTTCGTTCGCGAAGGAATCGATTTGGTAATACGGAATTGGCATGCTCACCAAAGTATCACGGTGCAAAAACTGCTTACTGGGCGGTTGGTCGGCAAACAGGAAACTATCCGGTTGGTTGTCGCAAAATCACCTTCACGCTACGCCCCCGTCGCTTGGGTCTATGAATGCCGGGCGAAAATCAGGATGTACCTCGATCCGGCGCCCGCCCGGCAGCACCACAGCTAGCCCACAACTCGGTTCGTGCTGCGTCGGCGACTTCCTGGCGGCCAACTCCACCGGCACCAACCGGCCGGCCGCAGAAGCTGCTCTACTCTTTCTTTTCCAGCGTCGCTTCTTCAGATGACGATCCAGCGTGCCGAAACTCAAACCTCGACTCCGGCAAAACTCGCTGCGTCGCATGCCGCTACTCACAAACTCCGCCACTAACTTTTGAACTTCCGCGCGGGTGCGTCGCTTGGGGGCTGACAACTTGTCTTCCACGGTCATCGAGCTACTTCAACACGAGACATTCCTCCGCCAACAGATGTGTTGGTCAGACACTTACCCATTCAAGCGATAACCCAAACACAGCCGAAGTCACGTCTGCCCGCAATTTATGACATTAGGTTATAGCCAAACGGATAAAAAGGTCCATGGTAAGTTGTGATCTCGCCGGGACAAACTATCGCGCATCCACTCTCACCTTCGTCGGCCCGCAGCGTCTGGGCAAACTCGGGGGCATGCGGAAACAGGACAGGCTAGCAAGCCACCTACATGATCATCTGCTTCCTGTTCTCGACCTTCTGACTTGGGCGCCCGGACTCTAAGCCAGCCGCACTTCGGGAATTTCCGCCAGCCAGGTTGGGTTCATTTCTTGGCTTCGTAGCGCTCAATTACCAACTGACCTGATGGGGTAGCGAGACTGCCAAACGGTGAGTTCCGCAAGGTTTTTGTAATCGATACGCCACTGGGCGCGGACAATTCAGTTTAGGGGGTGCCGAAAAGGCCTGCAGATGAGTCGTTCCCCAGGCCGAACGATCACCTGGACCAACAACCCCAGAGAAAGGTTGTGCAGGTGTGCGAAGCCCGATCGTTTACATATCCGGATCGCCCTGCGGATATCAAACGTCACGCGCTTTTATCTAGCCTGATATTAGTATGATGCATTGTCGATACCTTCTGCTCCGGAAAAAAGACGGCGAAACAGGTCCCGCTTCGCCCGGGCTGCGTGCTGCTGCGCACCCGAAGCCAGCCTCCATATTTATCGACAATCCCACTTGCGACCCACAGGCCAAGACCAGTACCATTCTCACCTTTTGTGGTGAAAAATGGCTCAAAAATTCTCCGCCGATTCTCAGCAGAAATACCCGGTCCGTTGTCTGCAATGAAAACACGGACGCCGCGCCTTGCCGGGTTTCCCCAATCCCGGGAAGCTATAACGTGCAACTCGAGTGTTCCTTCCGGGGTCAAAGCTCCCAGCGCATTCCCCACAAGATTGGAGAATACCTGGGTAATCTCGCTGGGAAAGCCGTGTATCACGTCCTCCGAGTCGTATCGCTTCTCGACGATAATCTTGCCGGACCGAATGGCTGGGCCGTAAAAGTTCAGCACGCTATCGAGTATTTCGCAGATCTTGAGATCCACTGGTGAAGGGGAGGGGCGGTAGAAACCCAACATGCTCGTGGTTAGGTGCGCCACACGTTCCAGTTCGGCATGCGCCGTGGCCAAATGTTGGCGCTCGGCTTCCCCTAGTCCGGTACTTTGACCGAGCAGATACAACACACCACTCAGCGTCTGCAGCGGATTGTTGATTTCGTGGCAAAAAGAAGCTGCCAGACGTCCAGTAGCGGCCAACTTTTCTGTGGAGCGCAGCACCTGTTCAGTTCCTTTGCGATGCGTAAGATCAAAAAAGGTAATCACGGCTGCGGTGATACGGCCTTCGCGGTCGAGAATGGGGGCAGAGCTGACACTTAAAAAAACCGGGGTGCCGTCCCCGCGCACGTACTCAATTTCTTCATCTGTGACCACCTCGCCTCTGGTGAGAGAACGTGCGAGGGGCCACTCTTCAGGTTTGAATGGCTGCTTATTGAGATGGAAAGCTTTACCTTGGGCGTATTCCTCAACGGTAGCGGCATGAGGGAATGGGTGACGCAGGATCTCTTCTACCTGTTTGTTCGTGAGCATCAGCCTGCCTGATGGGGCTTCCGCGATCATGACCCCACAGGGCATCTGTCGAAGCACCTCTTCTAATTTCCTCCGCTCCCTTACCAGTTGATCGTGCGATAGTCTGATCTCCTCCAGGTTGTTCTTGAGGACATTTATATCCACCAGCGTCAGGACCGCGCCCTCCGTCATGCTCTCCGTCTTATAGGGCAGTATGCGAAGCGAATACCAATGCCCCTCTCGGTCCCGAACCTCTCGTTCTTGAACCGTTACCGTCTTGATTACCTTCACAATCATTTGCTCCAGGTCGGGCACGTCAATATTTGGCCTGATACTGGTGATCACGCGTCCAACGTCCGTGGGGATCAGCCCCAGCAACTTTTCCGCCTGAGGAGTGACACGTCGAATTCGCAGGTCGCCTCCCAACATAAGCATCGCGATATTGACGCTGCTGAGCAGATTAACGAAGTCATTGTTGGCTTGGGTCAATTCGAAATTTCGATTGTGCAGTTCCTCGTTGACAGTGTGTAGTTCTTCATTCGTTGACTCGAGCTCTTCTTTGGCGGTTTGCAGCTCTTCGTTTGTGCTCTGCAACTCTTCGTTGCTCGACAGAATCTCCTCATTGGCGGCTTGGAGTTCCTCGTTGCTGGCTTCTTTGTCCTCGACAAGGGAGTGCAGATAGCGTTTGGTGGCAACAAGTTCCTGCTTCAAGTGGCTGCTTTGACGATCACTGCGTTTTTCCTTTCCTCCTTCGCTAAGTTTTGCCTCTCCAGCCATGGTTCCCGCTGATTCAGCCCTACCCGCGGGTCTCGAATCCTCGAACACGATCAAGAAATTGCGTTCTCTGTTGGAAGCGACCTTGAAGCGGGTTACCTCAAGATTCACATCCTTGAGTTCACCGTCGCGTTCGACCGGTACATTTTCCTTTCGGACCGGAACTCCCTCCTTCTCCGTCTTTGCTTTGTTAATCGCGGCTTGCAGATCGAACAGCAAGCCTTCTCGAGCCATCTTCAAAACGTTGAAGCTGGCTCTGCCGGACGCGAGCTCAAGATAAAGGCCCACGTGTCCACGGGATTCAAGGACTTCCATATCGTCATTAATCACCACTGCGACGGGAGCATATTTCGTTAAGAGGATGCGATCAGCCTCTTTGCGTAAGTCCAAGAGTTGCACAACCCCCTCGCGCTTCTGTGTTTGCTTGTCGCTCGCAAGGTTTGCTGCTCCGGTCGGGTACTGGCTAGCGGCGAAGTCGAAGTGCAGCCCGGATGGGGTAGATTTTCGGCAATAAATCTTGTGCTTCCTATCCATCAACTCAAACAAATCCGAGCCCGTGCCAATTATGCCTTCCGCGCCGCCCAACATCAGAAATCCTCTTGGCTTCAGGGCATAATGAAAGATGGGCATGATCCTTTTCTGCAAAACCGGCCCGAGGTAGATAAGCACGTTACGGCAACTGATAACGTCGATCCGAGAAAAAGGCGGGTCTTGGAGAAAGTTCTGCCTGGCGAAAACACACATATCACGGATCGTTTTGTTGATTCGATAGCCAACTTCCACTTTGGCGAAAAAGCGTCGCAGCCGTTCCGGCGAGACATCGGCCACAATACTCTCCGGGTAGATCCCGGCGCGGGCTTTCCCAATGCTTTCCTGGCTGAGGTCCGTGCCAAAAAGCTGGATGGGAATATCAGCGCTTCTATGGCCCAAGAACTCGAGCAGTGCAATTGCCTGCGAGTAGGTTTCTTCGCCTGTTGAACACCCTGGCACCCAAACTCTGATGGGCTCCTCGGGTGACCTGTGCTTCAGAATGCCAGGAAACACCTCGGCTTTTAGCGCTTCAAAAGCAGCGGGGTCGCGGAAAAAGCTGGTGACCTTGATGAGGAGGTCCTCGTGCAGTGCCTCCACTTCAGCCGGATGGTGCCGAAGAAGCTGGACGTAATCTTTCAACGTCCCGATCTGGTGCAAAGCCATGCGGCGTATAATGCGCCGCTTAACAGTAGCGGGCTTGTAATCGGAAAAATCAACTTCGTTTGCCATCCGTAGTAAATGAAGAATGTTCTTTAGTTGGGGATCGCCGTCGGGCACTAATTCAGGTGTTCTTGAGGACGAAGCAGGGGCCAGATACGGATGAGCACGAATCCTCTCCAGCTTTCTGCCAATAGCGTCAGGGGGGAGAACGAAATCCACGCAGCCGGCAGCAATGGCGCTCTGTGGCATGCCATCGAATTTGGCCGATTTTTCATCCTGGGCGAAGGTAATGCCTCCCTCTGCCTTGGTCGCTGCTAACCCCAAGGTACCGTCAGAAGCAGTTCCTGAAAGAATTACGCCAATCGCGTTGCTCCCCTGGTCCTCCGCGAGCGAGCGTAAGAAACGATCGATAGGCATGTGGTAGCCACCTGTCTCGGTACGGGCTGTTAGCCGCAATATTCCCTGTGAAATGATCATGTCCACGTTGGGCGGAATAACATACACATGATTAGGTTCCACCGGCGTGGCATCAGTGACTTGCCTGACCGGCATCTCGGTCGCCTTCGCCAGGAGCTCAGTCAGTGCGCTCTCGTGGCTCGGGTCCAGATGCTGAACCAGCACATACGCCATCCCGGTCCCCGGCCCTAAGGCCTTGAGCAATTGTGTGAATGCCTCTAAGCCACCGGCCGAGGCACCCACACCGACGATAGGGAATAAGCCTCGTCTGGACTGCTGAGGTTCCGGTTGTTGGGCGGTATGGGACTTCCCGTTTCCCGGTCCGCGAGGATTCATTTTGGGCTCCTGGGGAAAACCCCCTTATCCAAGAAAATGCACATTCATCGTCCTACGAGGGGGTGGAACGCACTAGCGTATTCACCGAGACTGTGTGTCTGCTTGGTCAAACGATTCTGGCTTCAGAGTCGTAGCTGGCCACCCGAGACTGAGTAACGGCTCTTACGGGCTTTCGCTTTTTGCCACGACTCAATACTTGCTGAACTGCTAGGAGCATGAACTCGACCGGGTCTCCTTTGGCGACATATTCGTCCACCAGTTGAAGCGCGCTTTCTGGCAGTGACACCCAGCCGGACAGCATGAGAATGGGGACTCGCGGCTTCGTTCGTCTCATTTCTGCAGCAACCAGTTCGCCGTTCATCTCCGGCATTTGATAGTCGAGAATCACTGCATCAATGACATGCGACGCAAAGATTTCCAGTCCTTCGCGTGCGCTACTGGCAGTTAAGACCTTGTAGCCAAAGTCTTCCAGAATTATTTTGCAAATGTTGAGGCTGCTCTGATTATCGTCGATACAGAGGAGGGTTTCTTGCCGCCTGGCCATCGCAAACTCCTTGCGCTGAGACCGAGACTCGGGCACGTAATTCTGCCTTGCGATTGCGTACTCTCCGCGCGGGGCGGAGAGCTGCACGCTTTGCTTGTACGCCCCCTGGCTCTTGAAGTCGACCAAAACATACGCGACTTTTATTTGCCTTGTTTCCCACTACATGCACATCCCCTCCACAGCCCTATGACGAGAAACTGTGCAGTCGTTTCGATGGCTGCGCGTATCGAGCCGACCCTAGCGGTGATTTTTCGCGGTCGTTCCATCTCCTGAATCCGCTCACGACACGGTTCCGGGCGCAATCTGGGAATGTGCAAATTGAGGCAAAATGGCGTCGCTAGCGGACTTCACTGGTAATGGAAGAAGCGACCGCTCTCCGAAAACTGTTTTCCTCGCAGGGCCACAAGAGAGAGGACGGGGCGCGCGGTTGGAAGACGCTCTTCACGATTATATCGGCCTGGCAAACGCGCTAGGCAACCCATCCTGTGCAGACGCCAGCGGGAAGGTTTTGGAGAAATCGTGGATCACCGTGGCCTGTAGATGACGGCGGCAAGTATTAAAGTCAATCGCAATATCAGGATGTGAGGACAAGACAAGGCGGCTCGATTGGGAGCCGCCCTTAGCGCCAAGACCGAGTTATGCAAGTGCAGCACGCAAAACATGTTCTTCCGGGCCACGCTCGGCACAGCACGAAGCAAGTTTGCCGTCGATCACTACGGCGGGCACGCTGCGGATGCCGAAGGTCTTCGCCTTCGACACCGTCTCCGTTTTGTTCATATCGTGGACTACTACTTCATGCGAAGAACCAGCAAGCCGCTTGACTAGTTCAATCGCTTCTTTGCAGATTGCGCAACCCGCGAATCACCTTTACCGGAACAATCGTGACGGGACATTTACGGATGTGACGGCGAAGGCCAATCTTGTGCGCTCCGGTTGGGGCCAGGGGGTGTGCGTTGGAGACTACAACAATGATGGCGTGATGGATTTGTTCGTCACGTATTACGGCAAGAACGTACTGTACCGCAACAACGGGGATGGAACCTTCACCCCGGCTACGTTGTTGACCATGTTCGCCCGCTGCAGTGCGGCGGAGCGGACGCGCCTTCGAACATGCAGTGGCAGACGATTGCGGAGGGGAAGGCCAAGGACAAGACCGAGAGATTGTGTCGTTAATGAATTGTGCTGGTAACGGGAGAGTTCCGAAACACGGGTCTAATGGTTCACAACAGGAGCAAACGAAAAGAATTTTTAGTTCTTCTCCGAAAACCGAATTGCGTCCTGATCGTATGCTGCGCCGAGCAGCATACTTCCGTCGTAGTTGTTATTTGCGGAGGTCACAAGTGGACGTTGTCGAGCGATGGCTGAAGGCGAGGGCACACCGCCACGAAGAAACCAACCAAGGTTAGTGACACCGGATACGCTGCTGCGAATCGGCCGATGAAACCGCCATCGGTTGGCCATGCACTGCGGCGGCGTGCCGATTGATTGCCGTCG
>Ga0209058_1004421_pt1 | contig 11205 bp, 10 predicted proteins | sample GraSoiAngelo_147_FD_185904 | JGI IMG/M metagenome (GOLD analysis project Ga0209058, IMG submission 185904) | Grasslands soil microbial communities from the Angelo Coastal Reserve, California, USA - 14_1009_05_40cm (SPAdes) (version 2) | ecosystem: Environmental > Terrestrial > Soil > Grasslands ... | reverse complement strand
CCGGGTCGTCGGGGTGGGCGAAGACTCCAAGCACACGCGCGAACTTCGGATCGTGTGAGTTGCTGCGGCTTGTTGCGCGAGGGGCGGCCTTGCGCTGCGTTTTCTTCTTGGCCATCAGGTCAATTTAAGCAGCGTTGTCAGCGCGACTTGGTCGAGGCAGCAAGCGACGCGAGTGGAATCGCTCGCTCGAGCGGCTTCCACAGGGCGAGCAGCTCCTCGTCGCTGAGATTCGACCGCGCGGCGATGACCCGACCGCCGAACGTCGCGGTCTTGCACGCGGCCCAGCCTGCGTCGCCGGTGACGCGCATCGGCACCGTGACGAGCGCCACCAGCGCGGCCGCTTCTTCGGCGGCGCGCGTTGCGGCACCCGCGGTCGCACGGGCGAGAGCGTTCGAAACGTCGTCCGCGAGCAGCCACGGCTCGGCCAGGACTGAGCACTGGTGCGCGCTCAGCCTTCCCACCGCCGTCAGGTACCGCTGCACGACGGGCGCGATCGAGCTGGCCTTGGTCACGACCACCGCCGACGCAAACGGGGCGTAGGACACGGCGAACTTGATGGCCGAAAGCCGGTGACGCCGGACCAGCGCCGTGAGAGCGTGCCACGCCACCACGACCTCGGCGTCTGTGCGCGGGTCGAGGTGCGCGGCCAGCGCGTCGGCCGCGTTGACAAGGGGCGTCACCGCGGCAACGTCCGCCGGCGCTCCGACGCCCGCGAGCCGAATCCATTCCTCGGGGTTCAGCGCGGCGAGGCGCGAGGCGAATGAGGCGGTGTCGGCCTCGCGGGCCGGGACTACGTCCGCCATCGAGCCATAGTGCTGCTTGAACTCGTCGTCGCTGAGGCGAGCGCGAGCGGCCAGGGCAAACGCTGCGCGCTCCACCGCCGAGAACACTGAGTTCCGCGCCTCGAGCTCGAGCCCGGCCGACGCCTTTACAGCCGCCAGGATGGATCGCACCACCACCGCCGACTCGTCCTCGCCCTCGCGCGTCACGCTGGCGACCAGCTGCCTGCGGTCGAGAACGCGCAGCCACTGAATCGCTGAGAGCTCGGGGATCGCTTTCACGAAAGCGGCCACCTCGGAGCTGTTGGGCCCATACGCCGCCGCGGCGCGCGGCCTGGCGATTCGCTTCTTCTCGACCTTGATCTCTTCAGCGGGCCGCGGTGATTTCTTCGTCCGAGCCCGCGAAGGCTTGTCGGAAACCGGCGCGTCGGTCAGCGAGCGCAGCGCGACCGCCTCCTCCAGCGGAGCCCACAGGGCCTGCAGCTGCTCCGGCGTCAGCTCGCCCATCGAGCTGAGCACGCGGCCGCCGTGCACCGCCGTCTTCACCGCCGCCCATCCCGCGTCGCCCGAGACGTGCCTGGGAGCGACCGCGATCGCGGCGATCGCCACCGCCTCCTCTGACTCACGCGCCCGGCTCTTCAGCGCGGCTTGCAGCAAGGATGCCGATGAGTCGCGGTCGAGCGACCACGGCCGCGCCAGCGACTCCCACTGCCGCGCGCTCAGCCACTTCAGAGCGTTGGCGAAGCGGTCGACGATGGGCGGCAGTTCCACGGCCTGCGCGGGCGGGATGACGGACGCAAAGGGTGCGTAATGCGCTGCGAAGGTCAGCGCCGACAGCTGGCGCCGGCGCACCAGCGCAGACGCGGCTTGCCACGCGGCCACAGCCTCCGCGTCGGAACGTTTGGCCAGGATCGCGGCCATGTCGGTGGCGACGTTCGACATCGGCTCGGGCAGCGTGCCGGCGCCGTTGGGAGCCCCGCCGAGCAGCGCGCGCACGATTTCGGCCGGCTGGCCGGAGCCGTCCCTGGTCACCCTGGTCGCCGCCTCGCGTGCCGCGATCACCTTCTTCCACTTCGAAGGCGAGAGTCGGCCAACCGACTCGATGAAGGCGGTCACCTCGGCGGTGTTGGGCCCGTAGCGCTCGCCGGCGCCGGCAGGCGCCGTCGCCGATGGGCCGGGCGGTTGTGTGGCGGCTGCCTGGGACAAGACTCGAAAACTGTAGACGGACCGGCGCCAATGTCGCCCCATTCCACCCGTTTGGCGCCAACCGGGCCTTTGCTCCGGCGTGGATGCAACCGTTTGGCGCCAAAGAGGCGCTTCGCTCCTAGACGGTCTCTACTTTCAGCAAGTTCGTCTGGCCGGGCTGGCCGACGGGAACTCCCGCCACGATCACGACCCGGTCGCCCTCCCGCACGAAGCCGGCGCGAACGGCCGCTTCGGTGGCGTTGGCGAACATCTCGTCAGTGTCCCGGCCCGGGGCCACCAGCAGCGGCACCACCCCGGCGTAGAGCGACGTCCGGCGCAGCACCTCCTCGTGAGGACTGGCGGCGATGATCGGGACGTGCGGCCGGGCCTTGCTGCACCGCAAGGCGGTGGTTCCCGACTCGGTGAAGGCGATGATGACGCGGGCCCCCAGCTCATTGGCGCTGGCGGCGGCAGCGTGTGCGATCGCGCTGCCAACCTGGCCGGGCTCGCGCCAGATCTGCCGCTGACGCTGGAAGGTCGCGTGGCGCTGCGCCGACAGGCAGATGCGGGCCATGGCGCGCACCGCCTCGACCGGATGGGCACCGACCGACGTCTCCTGCGACAGCATCACCGCATCGGTTCCATCCCAGATCGCGTTGGCGACGTCGGAGGCCTCGGCGCGCGTCGGCCGGTTGGAGGTGACCATCGACTCGAGCATCTCGGTGGCGGTGATCACCGGCACGCCGGCCCGGTTGGCGCGGTCGATGACCTCCTTCTGCACGGCCGGCAGCTCGCCGAGGCGCAACTCGACCCCCAGGTCGCCGCGCGCGACCATGACCGCGCCCGCGACATCGAGGATGTCGCTCAGCTCGCGGATTGCCTCGACCTTCTCGAGCTTGGCGATGACGGGCGCGGTGCAGTTGAACCCGGCGAGATGCTGCTGGCACATGAGCACGTCGTCCGGCCGGCGGACGAACGACAGCGCCACGTAGTCGACGCCGATCTCGACCGCAAGCTTCAGGTCGGCGATGTCCTTGTCTGTCAGCGCCGGCAGCGGCGGGGTGCGGCCCGGCACCGACACGCCCTTGCGCTCGCCGAGCAGCCCGCCGCGCACGACGGAGCACACGGCGCGGCCGCCGGAGATGGACCTGACCGTGAGCTCGATACGGCCGTCGTCGAGCAGCACGCGATCGCCCTTCCGCAGCGACTCGATAAGCTCGCCGTGGCTGACCTCGATCTCGTTTGGGTCCTGTCGGTGCGAAGCCGTGAGAACGACCTGGCGGCCCCTCACCAATCGCAGGAATGACGAGTCGAGCGCGCCCGTGCGGATCTTCGGGCCCTGCAGGTCGCCGATGATCGCGACCGGCCGGCCCACCGCCTGCGCCGCGGCCCGCACGTCGGCCGCCGCGCGCCGGTGCGTGTCGTGGTCGCCATGCACGGCCGGCGACGAGCTCGACGGCCCGATGGTGCAGACGATGCGCGTGCGGCGGATCAACGCGCGTAGCGGTCGACGGACCGTCCCAGCTCTTTCTCCGCTTCGATCACCTGGCGCTCCAGCTCGAGCGCGCTGATGACCGCGCCGCCCATGCCCCGCACCATGTCGCGCTGAAAACGGTCTGAGGTGGCGACGGTGATCGGGTTGCCGTCGCCTGCAAGTGAATACGCCAGCCGCTCGATCGCGTGGTCGGCTGAGTGACCCTTGCGCGTGAACACGACGTGCACGCCGCCGACCTCCTGCCGGCTGTTGCTGGCGGCCGAAGTGCGATGCGCGTCGAAGACCACCGTCACGTCATCGCCGCGCACCTGCGCGTAAGTCGCGAGACGCTCGATCAGCCGGTCGCGCGCAGCCTCGAGCGAAAAGCCCATCAGCTCCTTGAGCTCTGGCCACGCGTGCACGACGTTGTAGCCGTCGACGATCAGGCGATCCATCAGTGGCTACTGCAGTCGGAAGTGCTGCTGGCCGAAGTAGATGAGGTACGGGTCGATGCCAAACATCGTCGCGAGTGTCGAGGCCGAGTGGACGAAGAAGAGGTTGATCGCGGGCACGTACCAGATGGCGGCGAAGACGATGATCAGCGCGAAGGTCCCGAGCTGCGCCGCGGCGGACTGGATCGAGTACGGCAGCCACGGCCTTATGATCCCGAACCCGTCCAGCGGTGGAACCGGCACGAAGTTCAGCACGAACGCATACATCTCGACGAACCCGAGCACCGCGAGCGCCTCGAAGAACGCCATGTTGTCGCTGCGTATCAATCCAAGCCGGTACGACACCACGATCACAGCAGCGAACAGAAGGCCGCACAGCAGCGTCCCGAGGGGACCAGCCAGCGAGACCAGGGAATCCCACCACTTGCTCCGCAGCGCGCCGCGATCTATGTAAACAGCTCCCCCAGGCAGCGCGATGCCCCCGATCAGCAGGAACGCGGCAGGGAAAACGATGCTCATGAGGAAGTTCGTGTAGCGCAGCGGATCAAATGTCAGGTAGCCGGAGCTGGCGACCGCGCGGTCGCCGGCGATGTAGGCGACCATCGCGTGGCAGAACTCGTGCACGCACACGGTCGCGATCCATCCGGTTACCACGAATGCCAGCGTCAGCACGCCGACGCCCTGCGGGAAGAATCCGAACCACAGCAGCGCGCCGATCACCACCACCACGGCGAGCAACCCGAGGAAGACGGGGCTGACGCTCAGCACGCCGCGCAGTCGAGGCAGCGGGCGCCGGCGCAGCGCCCGGTCGGGTGGACGAGCGCCGGCCGGCTTCGGGCCGCTCGCAAGCGCGTCCGATCTCACGCCCGCCTGCAGGTGCCTGCGGAGGTCGTACATCGTGAGCCCCGCCTTCTGTAGCGCCGCCGCCGTCGCAGGCGAATCCGAGTACAGCAGCGCCAGCAGCAGGTGGATCGAGTCGACCGAGTAGTGCCCGAGCACCTGCGCCTCGCGGTTCGCGTTGACGAGCAGCTGCCTGAGCGGAAGGGGCGTCGCCACGCCGTCGGCCGGAAGGGCGGCCGCCACCGCGGCGGGGTCGGCGCCGAGGCTGCGCAGCGTGTTCACCGCGAGCGAGCCACGGTTGGCCAGCACCGCGCGCAGGACGTCGTCGGGGTTCGACTCGTCGGCGCCGCGGCGTGCGGCTTCGTTGGCGGCGCGTTCGAGATCCTCGCGCGCGGCCCGCGACAGCGATATGTCGGCGGATGCTCGATCGAGCGCGACGGTGGCGTTGGGCATCCGACTCAGTGTAGGGAGCGCTGCCGTGTGACCTCGTAAAGCAGCGCCGCGGCTGCCGCCGATGCGTTGAAGCTTCCGATTCGTCCTTTGACGGGAAGACGCAGGCGCACATCACATCGCTCCAACACGAGCCGGTGGACCCCCTGGCCCTCGGCCCCCACGACGACGCAGACGCGCTGCGTGAGGTCGAAGTCCCACGGCCAGGTGTCGCCGCGCACGTCGAGTGCCGCGCACCAGATGCCCGAACGCTTGACCTCGGCGATGGCCGAGGGCATGCCCGACACCAGCGCGATCGGCATGAGCTCGCTCGCGCCGGAGCTGGCTTTGACGGCCGCCGGTGAAAGAGGCGCGCTGCGGTGCTCGGGGATGATCGCGCCATCCGCGCCCGCGACCTCGGCGCTCCGGATGATGGCGCCGAGATTCTGCGGGTCCATGATCGAGTCGAGCGCTACGAGCAGGCTCGGCTCGGTTGCGAGCAGGTCCCTCAGGGTCCACTCACGCCGCGGCTTCAGCTCGGCGGCCACTCCCTGGTGCACGCCGGGAGCGATCGCGTCCAGGCGATCAGGCGGCACGTGCTCGACTGGCGCGATGCGCGCCAGCTCGTCGAGCCGTGGATCGTGTCCGAGGCCGGTGGCCTGCATGACCCTCAAAACTCGCCCGGCCCGCGCCGCCTCCAGCACCGCGTTGCGGCCGTGGATCACGGCCGGCTGCGCGCCTAGACCTTTGCGATGCGGCGCCAACGGACACCCTCCTTCGAGTCCTCGAGGGCGATGCCGCGAGCGCGCAGCTCGTCGCGGATGCGGTCCGCGGTCGCGAAGTCGCGGGCCTTGCGTGCAGCTTCGCGCTGCGCGATGAGCTGCTCGACCTCGCCCGCCAGCGCCATGTCCCGGGCCGTCACAACGTCGACGTGGGCATCGACGTCGGCCATGAGCAGCAGGAGCTCGCGCGCGGCCGCCTCGCCGACGCCGCCCGAGTCCAGCGCCGCGTTCGCCTCGCGGAGCAGATCGAACACGTGGCCCATCCCCTGCGGCAGATTCAGGTCGTCGTCGAGCGCTTCGCGATACGCGTGACGCACCTCGGCCACACGCTCGGCCAGCCGGCCGCCGTCCTTCGGCGCCACCGGCTGCTGCAGCCGTCGAGCGAAGTCCTGGAGCCGCCGGACCTGCTCGCCGGCCGCGTGCAGCGCTTCATCGCTGAGCCTCACGCGCGATCGGTAATGCGCGTTGGCGATGAGGAAGAACCGGATGGCGATCGGGTCATGGCCCGCCGCGAGCAGGTCGCGCAGGGTCGTGAAGCCGCCGGCGCTCTTCGACATCTTCTCCCCCGTCGCGTCGGCCAGGTGCTCGGAGTGGAGCCAGAACCGCGAGAACTGGCGGTGGTTCGCGGCCTCCGACTGGGCGATCTCGTTCTCGTGATGAGGAAACATCAGGTCGACGCCGCCCGCGTGGATGTCGAGTGTGTCGCCGAGGTAGCGCTTGCTCATCGCCGAGCACTCGATGTGCCAGCCCGGCCGGCCCTTCCCGAACGGCGCGTCCCACGCCGCCCCGATCTCTTCGTCGACAGGCTGCGACTTCTTCCACAGCGCGAAGTCGCTCACCGACTCCTTGTCATACCTGTCTTGTCTGATCGGGGGGGCCTCCCCCCCGTGCGCGGGCCGGGCGGAGCCCTTCTGCCCGCGCCCCCCCCTGGCCACGCGCACGCCGGCACGCAGCCCTTCCCGATCGAGGTGCGACAGCTCCCCGTACCGCGGAAAGCTGGCGATGCGGAAGTAGACGTCGCCGTCCGCGACGTATGCGTTCCCGCGCTCCAGGAGCGTCGAGATCATCCGGATCATCTCTTCGATGTGCTCGGTCGCGCGCGGGTACTGCTCGGCCGGCTGCGCGCGCAGCGTCTTCATGTCCGCGAAGAAAGCCTCGGCGTACGGCTTCGTGTACTCGGCGATCGTGGTGCCCGCGTGCATGGCCTGGTCGAGGATTCGGTCGTCGATGTCGGTGATGTTCATGACGTGAGTGACGCGAAAGCCCGCGACCTGCAGGTGCCGGCGCAGCAGGTCGTAGAAAAGGAATGCACGCAGGTTGCCGATGTGCGCGAAGTTCCACACGGTCGGGCCGCACGTGTACATACGTACATGCGAATCGTCGAGCGGTTCGAAGACGTCTTTCGTCCCGGTGAGCGTGTTGTGAAGGCGCAGCGTCACGTTTCGTCGATGAGCGCGACCGCGTGCGCAGCGATGCCTTCCCCCGCCCCGAGGGCGCCGATGCCTTCTGGCGACGTGGCCTTGACGCTGACCGCGCCGATGTCGAGCCCGAGGCCGCGCGCGATGTTGCGCCCCATCTCGCCCAGGTGCGCACCCAGCCTCGGCGCCTGCGCGACGACTGTGCTGTCGACGTTCACGACGCGGTATCCGGCCGTTGCCACGACACGCGCCGCCTCCGCAAGCAGGGTGAGGCTCGAGGCGCCGCGGTAGCGCGCGTCGTCCGGTGGAAAGTGCGCGCCGATGTCGCCCAGGCCGGCGGCCCCGAGCACCGAATCGATGACTGCATGAGTTAGCACGTCGGCGTCGGAGTGGCCGTCGAGCCCGGTCGCGTGCTCGATGCGCACCCCACCGATGATCAGCGCCCGGCCCTCACGGAGCGGGTGCACGTCATAGCCCACGCCGACCCTCACGGAGTCGCTGTTTCCTGCTCTTTGATCAGCGCCTCGACGACGCCGAAGTCCTCGGGCGTCGTGAGCTTCACGTTCGATGGCTCGCCCTCGACCACCGTCACCGCGTGCCCGGTCGCCGCCACGAGCTGCGCGTCGTCGTCGCCGACCAGCCCCGCGTCGGCCGCCTCGCGATGAGCGCGCGCCAGCAGGCTGTAAGAGAAGCCCTGCGGAGTCTGGGCCAGGACGAACCGCGAACGATCGAGGCTCTCCACCAGCAGGTTGCCTTCGATCCGCTTGACCGCGTCGCGCGGCGCGATCGCGGGGAACGCCGCGTCCGATTCCATCGCCGCCGCAAGCACGCGCCGCACGAGCGACGGGGACGCGAGCGGCCGGGCGGCGTCGTGCACCAGCACGTAGTCGCACTCACCCAGCGCGGCGATGCCCGCGCGCACCGAGGCCTGCCGGCTCTCACCGCCGGGACGCACGGTCACCGGCTTGGTCGGGTGGAGCGAGGCCACCTCTTGTTCCGCGTTCTCGAGGCGGCTCGGCGGCCCGACGACCACGATCCGGTCGATCTCGTCGATGCCGAGGAAGATCTCCACCACGCGCGCCAGAGTGGTTCGGCCGTGCAGGCGCACGAGCGCCTTGCTGCCGCGGCCGAGTCGCGAGCCCGATCCCGCGGCGGCGACGATCACGCCCACCGACGGTTTCACTTGCTCGCCTCCTCGTGGCCGCGGTTTCTCGAGCCGCGGCGCCCGTCCTGGCCGAGCGGCTCGGCGAAGATCATGCGGCCGGCCGAGGTCTGGATCACCGACGTGACGACCGCGGTGATGGTCTGGTTGATGAGCCGGCGTCCGTTCTGCACGACGACCATGGTGCCGTCGTCGAGGCTGCCCACACCCTGGCCGGGCTCCTTGCCCTCGCGCGCCACGGTGACCATGATCTCCTCGCCCGGAATCGCCACAGGGCGCATCGCCTGAGCGAGCTCGTTCAGATTGAGCACCGCCACGCCTTCGAGGCGCGCGATGCGGTTCAGGTTGAAGTCGTTGGTCATGATGCCCCATCCACGCCGCTTGGCCGTGCGCACGAGGTGCGAGTCGATCTCGGTGCTCGGCGTCACGTCGTCGTCCACGACCTCGAGCGAGAGGGTCGAGATCTTCTGCATCTCGGTGAGCACGTCGAGACCTCGCCGCCCGCGCCGGCGTCGCATCGCGTCGGCCGAGTCGGCGACGAGCTGCAACTCGCGCAGCACCGAGCTGAGCACGACGGGCGGCATGTCGACGAAGCCGGTCTTGGCGATGTCCAGGATGCGCCCGTCGATGATGACCGAGGTATCCAGAAGCACTGCGGAGAGGCGGTGCGCCGGCTGCTGCGCCGGGCCGCCGAAGAACAGCGCCGCGAGCTCCGCGCGCCGGCTGACGCCGACCGATGCGCCGAGCGCGGCGAGAAGCAAGGCGAGGATCGACGACAGCCAGTAACCGAGCGGCACGTCGCGGACGAAGAAACCGATGAGGACGGCGATGACGAGTCCGACCACCATGCCCAGCAGTCCGCTGAGCAGGTCGGGCAGCGGCGTGTTGAGCAGGCGGCGGTTGAATCCGCGCCATCCGCCGAGAACGTAAGGCGTACCGAGGTACGCGAAGATCAGACCTTCGAGGGTCGTCAACGTGATCAGGACCCAGCCCTGATGGGTGATCGGCGCCAGGCGGACCAGGATGTAACCCAGGACGAAACCGCCGACGACTCCGATCCCCAACCCCAATCGCAGGGCGAGGGCATCGGAACGTTTCAAGGGAACCTCCTCAGGAGACCGTGACCCCGGCCTCCTCTATGAATGCGCCGGAATGGATGTGATTAGGAAAGAGCGCGGAGATGGCCTCCGCCAGAGTCCGGACCTCGATGATCTCGAGGCCGGCCGGCCGCCCGGTCCGTGAACCGGACGGAATCAAAGCGCGCGTGAAGCCGTGCCGGGCCGCCTCCTGCAGGCGGCGCTCGGTTTGGCCGACGCGGCGCACCTCACCCGCCAACCCAAGCTCACCGAGGACGACCAGGCCTTCCGGCAACGGCTGGCTCCTCTGGTTGCCTGCGATCGACAGGGCGAGACCGAGATCGGCGGCGGGCTCCGTGATCCGGATGCCGCCCGCCACGTTGACGAAAACGTCGTGCTGGCCGAGGGGCGTCTTGCCCCGCCGGTCGAGCACCGCCAGGAGCATGTGCACCCGGTTGAGGTCGAACCCGTTCGCGACCCGGCGCGGCGGGTAGTTGGTGTTGGCTTTGTTGACCAGGCTCTGGATCTCGATGAGAAGCGGTCGCGTGCCCTCCATCACCACGACGACGGCCGTGCCTGCCGAGGCCGTGCCGGCCTGGCTGAGCATCGCCGCCGACGGGTCGGGCACCTCCTCCAATCCGCGCTCGCCCATGGCGAAGACGCCGATCTCCTCGGCCGATCCGAACCGGTTCTTCATCGCCCGCAGGAGCCTCAGCTCCTGCCGGCGGTCGCCTTCGAGGTACAGCACCGTGTCAACGATATGCTCCAGGACCCTCGGTCCGGCTATCGCTCCCTCCTTGGTCACGTGGCCGACGAGGAAGATGGGCACTCCGGTCTCCTTGGCGAGGCGCATCAGCCGGGCGGCCGACTCCCTGACCTGGCTGACGCTTCCGGCGCTGCCGGTGACCGCCCCGTCGGCCACCGTCTGGATGGAGTCGACGATCGCGAGCTGAGGCGACTCTGAGGCGATCGTGTCGCAGATCGCGTCCAGATCGTTCTCAGCCATCAGCAGGATGCCCACGTCGAGGGCGCCGAGGCGCGCCGCCCGCATCTGCGCCTGCTGGTTAGACTCCTCGCCCGACACGTACAGGACCTTCGTTCCGCCCCCGGACACCACCTGGTGGGCGGCGTGCATGAGCAGGGTCGACTTGCCGACGCCCGGCTCACCGCCGACCAGCACCAGGCTGCCGGGCACGATGCCGCCGCCCAGCACCCTGTTCAGCTCGCCCCAGGCCAGGCGCAGGCGGGGCGCCGAATCCGCGGAGATCTGCGTGACCGGCACGGGTCGGGCGGATGAGCCGCCCGAGTTGGCGCCCCGGCTGCTGCGGGACTCGGGCTTGCGGCGGCCGGGCTCCCTCTTGACCTCGAACTCCTGGAGCGTGTTCCAGGCCTGGCAGTACGGGCACTGGCCCGCCCAGCGCAGGGTCTCGCCGCCGCATTGGGCGCAGACAAAGGTCACCGAGGAGCGCGGCATGATCCCAGCTTGGTGGCCGTGGGACTTTTTTTCAAGTCAAGGCCTGTAAACGTAAGCGCCACCCTGGGGGTAGTCAGGGTGGCGCCGTAAGCCTGGGAGGACCCGGGTACACTCCGGTGTCCCTCGTTAGAAGA
>Ga0209058_1004417_pt1 | contig 11209 bp, 8 predicted proteins | sample GraSoiAngelo_147_FD_185904 | JGI IMG/M metagenome (GOLD analysis project Ga0209058, IMG submission 185904) | Grasslands soil microbial communities from the Angelo Coastal Reserve, California, USA - 14_1009_05_40cm (SPAdes) (version 2) | ecosystem: Environmental > Terrestrial > Soil > Grasslands ... | reverse complement strand
TGAACTTACGACGGCGCTCGGCCGTATCCCGTGGTGAGGCGGCGCCGCAGGCGCCCGCCTAAACTGCCGTCGCTCGCGGAGGGCGAGATGTGGGAGGACTTATGAGGCACTGGCGCACGACGCTTGCCGTCATCGCGACCGCCGCGCTTGTCGCGACCGCATGCACTCCGGGTCCGCAGACCGGCGGGACCGCGCAGCCCGAGGAGAAGCCCGTCGCCGGCGGCCGGGTGATACGCGGATCGTTCAGCGACATTCGCGTGATGAACCCGGTGATCGCCACTGACGCCACATCGGGCCAGGTCACCGACCTCCTGTTCGATCCACTCCTCAGGGCCGATCCGAAGACGGGCAACCCGATCCCCTGGATGGGCAAGTGGACCGCGAGCGCGGATAACCTGACGTTCTCGTGGGAAATCGATTCGAAGGCCAACTGGTCGGACGGCAAGCCGGTCATCGCCGATGACTTCCTCGCAAGATCGAAGGCGGTCGCCCGGAGCAAGCTGACCACACAAAAGAGCAACTGGACCGACGTGGAGGGCTGGACCGACTATCGCGACGGCAAGGCCACCGCAATCTCTGGCATCACGCTCGACACTGCGAACCCGAAGAAGTTCACCGTGAAGTTCGCGCGGTCCTTCTGCCCGGCGCTGCTCAACGTCTTCGGCGCGGCGCCGCTCCCCTCGCACATCTATGGGAAATACACCGTCGATAACGACCCCGCGAAGAATATCGATACAGCGCCCGAGAACAGCGCGCCTCCAGTGGTCGACGGCCCGTTCAAGTTCAAGGAATGGCGCAAGGGCGACCAGGTCATCCTGACTCGTAACGATAGTTACTGGCGCGGTGCACCCTACCTCGACGAGTTCGTGCAGAAGGTTGTCGCGGACACGACGGTCCAGGCGGCGCAGCTCAAGACTGGCGAGCTCACCCTCGGTGCGATCCAGCCCGGCGACTTCGACGACCTCTCGAAGCAGGAGAACCTCAAGCTTTACGAGTGGAAGGACAACGGTTACGTCTATGTCGGCTGGAAGCTGAACAACCCGAACGTGCCGTTCCTCCAGGACAAGCGGATCCGGCAAGCTCTCGCCTATGGGCTTGACACCGAACAGGTCGTCCAGTCGGTCGTGTTCGGCCACGGCGAGAAGCAGATCATGCACACGCCGTCCGTATCCTGGGCCTTCCCGGGGACTGGCGGGTTCAATGAGTACAAGTTCGATCCTGCCAAGGCGGAGCAGCTCATAAGGGACGCGGGCTATGCGAAGGGGTCGGACGGCTTCTTCGCCAAGGACGGGAAGACTCTCGGCTGGACCATCGTCACCAACCAGGGGAACAAGACGCGCGAGACGTTCCTTCAGGTCGCGACCGAGCAGTACAAGAAGATCGGCGTCAAGATCAACCCGAAGGTCGAGGATTTCACGACTCTCGTCCCGAAGCTCAACACCGGCAGCAACGAAATCGAGACGATCATCATCGGCTGGCAGCTTGGGGCGGAGCCGGACGGGTTCTTCAGCATCTGGCACTCGAGCAACATCGCGCGGGCCGAGCAGGCCGGCAACAACTTCGTCGGCTACAAGAACCCGGAGCTCGACAAGCTCATTGAGCAGGCGCGAGTCGGGAACTGCGCGCAGGACGTCCGGAAGCCGATCTACCAGCAGGCGAACAAGATCCTGAACGAGGATCAACCGTACAACTTCGGCTTCTCCCAGAACAGGATCCTCGCGACCGACAAGCGCATTCGCGGCATCGAGCCGGGCAGCTTCAGCCCGGACGCGACCTGGAACGTCGAGAAGTGGTGGATCAAGCCATAACGGCGGCTTAACACGACGCACGCGGCGGGGCACGCGCGGCGCCCCGCCGCGTCGCCACGCCTGAAGTCACCGGAGGAAGATGCGCAAGTACATCGTCCGGCGGATCCTGTACGCGATCCCCACCCTGATCGGTATCTCGGTCATCGTGTTCGCGATCAGCAGGCTCGCGCCCGGCGACCCGGTTCGCCTCTACACGTTCGGCGCCACCAACATCACCGAGGAAGACATCGCCGCGCTCCGCCACTTCTACGGGCTCGACAGGCCTTTGCCGGTCCAGTACGTCGACTGGCTCCTCAAGATGCTCCAGGGCGATTTTGGGAAGTCGCTGCAATACAACCAGCCGGCCTTCGCGCTGCTCCTCGAGCGGCTCCCCGCGACGCTCCAGCTCGCAGTCCTCGCGCTCGTGCTGCAGATCGCGATAGGCGTGCCGCTCGGTGTGATCGCCGCGCTCAACCGCGGCAGCTGGCTCGACAACGTCGTCCGCTTCTTCGGTGTGATCGGCCATGCCATCCCGGCCTTCTGGATCGGCCTTCTGTTCATCGTGCTCTTCGCGGTGAATCTGCACTGGCTCCCGAGCCAGGGTGTGCTCACGATCGGCAAAGACGTGTGGGATATCGGCGACCGGATCAAACACATCCTCATGCCGGCCTTCGTGCTCGCGCTGGCGGGCATCGCGAACTACTCCCGATACCTGCGGACGGAGACCCTGGACGTCATCGCCCAGGACTACGTCCGGACCGCGCGCGCCAAGGGGTTGAGGGAGCGGACCGTGGTGTACGTTCACGCTCTTCGTAACGCGCTCATCCCGGTGGTCACCGCGCTCGGCGGGATCCTCGCGGCGCTCGTGAGCGGAGCTCTGATCATCGAGCAGGTCTTCACTTGGCCCGGCGTGGGCCAGCTGACCTACGCGGCCGTCCGCGGCAAGGACTACCCGCTCATCATGGCCGGGGTCATGTTCGCGAGCACGATGCTGGTGATCAGCTACCTGCTTCGCGACATCGCGTACGGTCGCGTCGACCCCCGGATCAAAGTGAACTGATGGCGACCCTCGCTCGCGCGGAGCTCGCGCCTGTCGTTCCCACTCGCCGAAGCTCAGCTGGCCTGTGGGCGAACGCGTTGTACCAGCTACGCCGAGACCGACTGACGATGGCCGCGGCCGCGGTCCTGCTCTTGCTCGCGCTCGCGGCGATCGCCGCGCCGCTCCTCGCCGAGCAAGTCTTCCATTCGACATTCGAAGAGCAGAATCTGCTTCGGACCTACGCCAAGCCCACCCTTGATCCGCCCGCGTACGCGCTCGGCGCCGATGAGGTCGGTCGGAGCCAGGTCGTTCGGCTCCTCTATGGCGGACGGGTCTCGCTCTTCATCGGCTTCGTCGCCGCGCTTATGAACCTCACCCTCGGTGTGGGCCTCGGGTTGCTCGCCGGTTACCTCCGCGGTGCTGTGGACGACGTCATCACTTGGTTCATCACCACTCTGAACTCGATCCCGATCATCTTCCTGCTGCTTCTCATCACGTCGCTCTTCCAGCCTGGTGCCATCACGCTCACGCTGATCATCGGCGTGCTGTTCTGGACCGGGATCACGAACTTCGTCCGGGGTCAGACGTTCGCGCTTCGCGAACGTGAGTTCGTCACCGCGGCCCGAACGATCGGTGCGGCCACCCCCCGGATCCTGCTGCGCCACATCCTTCCGAATGTGCTCCCGCTCATCTTCGTGCTGGCGGCGATCGATATCGGAACGATCATCCTCGCAGAATCGGCCCTCAGCTATCTCGGCCTGGGCGTCCTGCCACCGACGCCGAGCTGGGGGAACATGCTGTCGAACGCGCAAAGCTACGCGAACCGGGCGTGGTGGTTGGTCGTCTCGCCCGGCGCGATGATCTTCCTCACGGTCCTCTGTCTCTATCTCATCGGCGACGGCCTGCGTGACGCGCTCGACCCACGTCTGAAGACGCACTGACCTCGCTTTTCGCCTCCATGTGGGTCTTATTGCTTGGCCGCTCGCCGTGATCGCGCGAACGGCTCCGGCCGCGGGTGGGTATCGGCGTGGCTCCGGCGAACAAGGCAGCCTCTTCCGTAAACTCGGATCTTTCTCGCTCGGGAGAGGAGCACAAGAGGTCATGAGACAAGACCGGGCCGTGCGACTCGTGATCGCAGGCATTGCCACCATCACCCTGATCGCGACCGCATGCGCCCCGACCGGACAGCCTTCGACGACCGCCACAGCGGCGGCATCGGAGCAGCCGGTGGCCGGGGGGCGTCTCGTGATCGGAGCGACCGGCGATCCCAAGACGATGCAGCCGGTGATCTCCGGTGACACGACATCGAGCCTTATCTGGCAGCAGGTCTATGTCACACTCACGCGCCCGAACTACAAGACCGGCCAGACCGAGCCGAATCTCGCCGAGAAGTTCGAGCTCTCTGCGGACGGGCTCACGTTGACCTTCACGCTTCGCGACAACCTGGTGTGGAGCAACGGCGATCCGTTCACCGGTGAGGATTGGAAGTACACCGTCGAGGCCGTCGGCCGGAGCAAGAAGACGGTGCGGAAGAGCACGTACCAGGACATCGTCGGCTGGAAGGACTACGTCGACGGGAAGACCGACTCGGTTTCCGGCATCGCTGTCAAGGACAGCGGCAAGGTGATCGAGGTGAAGTTCACCAAGATCTTCTGCCCTGCTGTCGCGGCCCTGGGCGCGGGCGGCGCCGGCGGCATCCTGCCGAGCAAGCTCTTCAAGGCGCAGTGGGACAACAAGACGACCGACACGAGCAAGAACATCGACGACGTGCCCTACAACATGAACCCGCCCGCCTCGATGGGACCGTGGGTGTTCAAGGAATTCAAGCCGGGTGTCCAGGTCACCTTCACCAAGAACGAAAAGTACTTCCGCGGCGCGCCCCTCATCGACGAGTTCGTGGTGAAGGTCTACGCGGATGCGACCGCCGTCAAGAACGCGCTCATGGTCGGCGAGGTCACGCAGGCCAACATCCAGCCGTCCGACAACGAAGAGGTATCGAAGAACGACGCCCTCAAGCTCTTCCGTTACAAGCAATCCAGCTACGACTACATCGGGTGGAACTTGAAGGCCGCGAAAGCGCCGTGGCTCGCGAACGTGCAGGTCCGGCAGGCGCTCGCCTACGGCATCGACGCACCCTCCTCGGCTTCGGCTCCCAGATCTACGCGCACACCCCACCCGTCTCATGGGCATACGACGACACCGGCTTCACGAAGTACACCCGCGACGTGAACAAGGCCAAGCAGCTCCTCGAGCAGGCCGGCGCGAAGATGGGCGGAGACGGCGTCTACCGCTGGACCGACGGAGCGCCGATGAAGATGCGCATCGAAGCCGCGCAGGGAAACAACGTGAGCGAGACGGTCCTCCAGTTCGCCCAGGAGCAGTACAAGGGGATCGGCATCCAGATCGATCCGCTACTTGAATCATTCAACGCGCTGCTCGACCGCACGCAGCCTGGCCCCGACTACGAGGGCTTCATCATCGGCTGGTCGCTGGGCGCCGACCCCGACCCGTACTCGATCTGGCACTCGAGCCAATCGGGTAAGGACCAGTTCAACGACGTCTTCTACGCGAACCCGACGGTCGATCAGGCGCTGGTCGATAACCGGAACGGTCCGGACTGCAGCCAGGCCGCGCGCAAGAAGGCGCTCCACACGATGGACCTGCAGCTCAACCAGGATGTCCCGTACACCTTCCTCTTCACCCGCGATGCGCTCCGGTACGCCGATAAGAAGCTCCAGGGCTTCGACCCGAACACGTACGCCTACCTGTGGAACGTCGAAAAATGGTGGCTGAAGAAATAGCGGTCTAGACGCGCTGGGCGCCCGGGCTCACCCGGACCCAGGCGCCCTGGAGGCAGATGGGTCGGTACATCCTCCGCAGGCTCGGACAGGCGATCCCGACCCTCATCGGGATCCTCGTCCTGACCTTCGCGCTCACCAGGCTCTCGCCCTCCGATCCGATCCAGCTCATGCTCGGCGGCCAGTACGACATCACGCCTGAAGATCGCATCGCGCTCCGGGAATCGCTCGGACTGAACGACCCGCTTCCCCTGCAGTTCATCAAATGGGTCTGGGCGATCCTCCATCTGGATTTCGGGCAGTCCTTCTACTACCACCGCCCGGTCATGGACCTCATCCTCGAGCGCGTCCCGAACAGCCTCCAGATATCCATCGCGGCCCTACTGGTGACGGTCGCGATCGGCATCCCGCTCGGGGTCATCGCGGCGCTCCGGCGCGGGCACATCGAGGATCACGGCATCCGGATCTTCAGCGTCGCCGGGCACGCCATCCCGCAGTTTTGGCTGGGCCTCATGTTCGTGCTCACGCTCAGCGTGCAGCTCCGGTGGTTCCCGATCGGGAGCATGAATGCGGTAGGTGTGGACTGCGGCCTCTGCTGGGATCGGATCTGGCACCTTATCGGCCCGGTGGCCGTGATCTCGATCGCGGGCATCGCCAATCTGCCCCGAATCCTTCGGACCGAGGTGCTCGAGGTCATCTCTCAGGACTATGTGCGCACCGCGCGTAGCAAAGGACTGCGTGAAAAAGCGGTCATCGCGGGACACGTTCTAAGGAACGCGCTCATTCCCGTGGTGACCTCGTTCGGCACGATCCTGCTGGTGTTCTTCAGCGGCGCGCTGATCATCGAGCGCGTCTTCAACTGGCCTGGGCTCGGGAGGCTGACGTTCGAGGCTGCCGTGAACAAGGACTATCCGCTGGTGCAAGCTGGCGTGGTGATCTCGAGCGTGCTGCTGATCTTCTCGTACCTGCTCCGCGACATCGCCTACGCGTGGGTCGACCCTCGGATCAAGGCGCTCTGATGGCGACCGACGCGGTGACCACGACCGCGGCGAGGGTCCGACCTGCCGAGGTGAGAAACGTGAGCGCCGGTCTTTGGAGCGATGCGCTGTGGCGTCTCCGGCACGACCCGACGACCGTGGCGGCGCTCGTCGTGCTCGGCACAATGGTCGCGCTCGCTCTCGCGGCCGACCTCCTGGCCGAGAACTTCTTCCACCGTGCGTTTTCCGATCAGGACATCCTCTCCAACTATTCGAAGCCCAGCGGAGCCGAGCCATGGCTCTGGCTCGGAACGGATGAGCTCGGGCGCAGCCAGGCGGTACGCCTGCTGTACGGCGCGCGAGTCTCGCTCTTTATCGGGAGCCTCGGGGCGCTCACCGCACTGGTGCTCGGTCTCGGGATGGGCGTGACCGCGGGCTACTTCCGCGGTCGGTGGGACGATGTCGTCGTCTGGCTCGTGACGACGCTGAACAGCATTCCGCTGCTCTTCCTGCTCCTCATCATCGGCGTGCTCTTCCGTCTGGCGCCGCTCCCCTTCGCGCTCTTGCTTGGCGGGCTCGGCTGGCTGGGGATAGCGAATTACGCGCGAGGGCAGACGATCGCGCTGCGGGAGCGCGAGTATGTGGTCGCGGCCCGCACTGTCGGATGCACGGCGGTGCGGCTGATGGTGAGGCACATCGTGCCCAACATCATCCCGCTCATGATCGTTCTGGCCATGATCGAGGTGGGAACCCTCATCCTGGTCGAGTCGGCGATCTCGTTCATTGGCTTCGGCATCCAGCCCCCGACGCCGTCGTGGGGCAACATGCTTACCAATGCCGCCCAGTATCTCGGCAAGGCGCCGTATCTCATCTACCCGCCGGGGATCGCGGTCTTCGTGACCGTGCTCTGCCTGTATCTCGTTGGCGACGGCTTGCGCGACGCGCTCGACCCCCGCCTCAAGTCGCGGTAAGCGCAATGCGGCGATCGGCCGCGCTCACGCTCCTGGCGCTCCTACTCATCTCCTGCCAAGCCACGCCCGTCGCCGCGACGCCCGCGCCAAGCGGCGCGCAGACGGGCGGGACGCTCAGGATCGCGATCGCGGGCGAGGTGACCACGCTTGACCCGTGGAGCGCCGATGCTCCGTCCTTGCTCGCCACGAGACAGATCTATGAGACGCTCGTGACGCTCGATCCCGCGAGCGGGACGGTCGGCGCCGGGCTCGCGTCGGGGTGGCAGATCGCCAACGACGGGGCCAGCTGGACATTCACGCTCCGCGACGGCGTGCGATTCCACGATGGCTCGTCGCTCGACGCCGCCGCCGTCGTGGCGAGCTTTGATCGCGGCCGGGCCTTCCGCTACCGGATGCTGTTCGACGATCCGCCGGCGATCGCGCGCGTCCAGGCGGTCGACGCGCGCACGGTCCGGTTCGACCTGACCGCCGCGTTCGGGCCATTCCTCGCGCATCTCGCCGCGCCGCAGGCCGCGATCGCGAGAGGCACATCCGGCACGGGCCCCTTCGCCGCGGGCGACAGCGCGCTCGCGCCCGACGGCACGCTGGCGCTCCGTCGAAGCGACACGTACTGGCGCCGGGACGCTTCTGGCAAACCGCTCCCGTACATCGACGGCCTCGTCCTGCGACCGGTGCGCGACGCGGCTTCGCGGCTCGCCGAGCTGCGCGCTGGTCGTGTCGACATCGCTCTCGACCTTCCCGTCGCGCAGGCCACGGCGGCGCGCAGCGATCCGAGCCTCGCGCTCCTGGCGCGCCGCGACGCGGCGCTTGCATCGCTCGGCATCGACCCGACGGCGCCGCCCTTCGACCGTCAGGAGACGCGACGGGCGATCGCGATGACGATCGACCGGGACGCATTGTCGGGGATCTACGCCGGTCTGGTGCGCCGCGCGGCGCAGGTCGTTCCGCCTGGAACGGTCGGCTACGACGAGAGCATCGTCGAGTTCGCGCCGCTCGACGTGGCCGCCGCGCGCAGGCTCCTCGCGGACGCGCGCGTCTCGACGCCGATCACTACCGAGCTGGTCTATCCCATCCTTGCCACGATCGCGTACCCGGACCCGCAGCGGATCGCGCAGTCGGTCGCCGCGGACCTCGGCAAGATCGGGATCGTGGCGCGGCTCCGCGCGGTCGATCCGGCGGCGATGCGCGACGCCAAGGCGACGCTGACGCTCGACACGACCGTCGTCGGGCTCGATCCCGACGATGTGTTCTGGCCGCTTCTCGGCCCGCGGGCGGATGCAGGAAACGCACCCGAGCCGCTTGTGGTGGGGCTCCTGCGCAGGGCGCGCGGCGAGGCCGACCCGGCGAAGCGGGCGGAGCTCTACAAGCAGGTCTCGAAGATCATGCGCACCGAGGCGGTGCGCGTTCCGATCGTCTTCGCCGATCACACCGGCGCCGCGTCCGGGCGCGTCGCGGGCTACGTCCCCGCCGGCCGCTCTGAGTCTTTCGGCACAGTGTGGCTTCGGCCGTGACGCGGTCGGTTAGCGTTTAGGTGAAGTGATGCTCCCGATGGGCGGCGGCGGTCTCCACATGTTCATGTGGGGACAGCGCGGTGACGCGGCGAAGAAGCGGCCCACGGTCGCGATGTACCGCAGGCTCCTGCGATTCGTCGGACCGTACCGGTGGAACCTGGCGTTCGCGGCCGCGCTGCTCGTCATCTCCACCGCGCTTGGGCTCGTCTGGCCACAGATCGTGCAGCGCGTGCTCGACCTCGGCTTCAAAGAGCCTGGATTGCTGGATGAGCTCGTCGTCGTCCTGATCGCGGTCCTGCTCGTGCGAGCGGTCATCGACGGAGCCCGTCAATTCGTCATGGCGTGGACAGGCGAGAAGGTCATCTTCGATCTCCGGATGGCGATCGTGAATCACCTGCAATCGATGTCGTTGTCCTTCTTCAACGTGCGCAAGACCGGTGACCTCATGTCGCACGTCACCAGCGACGCGACTCTCGTGCACGGCGTCGTCACGCAGACCATCATCCAGGTGCTCGGTCAGGTTCTCACGCTCGTCGGTGGCATCACGATCATTTTCCTGATGAACTGGCGGCTCGCGCTCCTCACGCTCGTCGTCGCGCCGCCGATCGGCATCATCGGTCAGTACCTCGGCCGCAAGATCCGCGACATCTCGCGCGCCGCGCAGGACGCGCAAGGCGAGGCCGTCGGGGTGCTGCAGGAGGCTCTCGCCGAGGTGCGCGTGGTCCAGGCGTTCACCCGCGAGGAGTACGAGGCGAAGCGCTTCCACGAGAAGCTACTCGTCATGTTCCAGAAGAGCATCGACCGTTCGCGCATCGGCGCGATCATGTTCCCGGCGATCGGCTTCCTGGGTTTCGCTTCGTCGATCGTCGTGCTCTGGTATGGCGGCCACCAGGTCGCGGCGGGCGAGCTCACGCAGGGGCAGCTTGTCGCCTTCCTCCTCTACATGGGGATGGTCGCGGGGCCAGTCGGCGGCCTCGCCAGCCAGTGGACCGGCATCCAGCAGGCCTTCGGCGCGGCCGATCGGATCTTCGCGCTCCTCGACACCGCGCCCGACGTCCGTGATCTACCAGGCGCGGTACCGATCGGGCCCGTCCGCGGGGAGATCGAGTTCGACGGGGTGTCCTTCAAGTATGGAGAGGGTCCTCTGATCTTCGAATCGCTGTCGACCGTCTTCCGCGAGAGCGAGACGACCGCCCTCGTGGGGCCGTCGGGCGCGGGCAAGACGACGCTCGTCAATCTCGTCGGTCGCTTCTACGACCCGGTAGCGGGGCGGGTGTGCGTCGATGGACGCGACATCCGCGAGGTCACGCTGCGGTCATTGCGCGAGCAGATCGCGGTCGTCCCACAGGAGCCGATCCTCTTCGGCGACACGATCCGCGAGAACATCCGCTACGGCCGCCTCGACGCAACGCAGGCTGAGATCGAGGACGCGGCCCGCGCGGCCAACGCGACCGAGTTCATCACGCGAACGCCGAAAGGCATGGAGACGATCGTCGGCGAGCGCGGCGTCCGGCTCTCCGTCGGGCAGCGCCAGCGCATCGCGATCGCGAGAGCGATCCTCCGCGACGCGCGCATCCTTCTTCTCGACGAGGCCACGAGCTCGCTGGATAACGAGAGCGAATTCCTGGTGCAGCAGGCGCTCGACCGGCTCATGCGCGGGCGCACCACCATCGTCATCGCACACCGGCTTTCGACGGTCGAGCGAGCGGACCGCATCCTCGTGCTCGACCGCGGCCGCATCGTCGAAGAGGGCACGCATACCGAGCTGCTGACGCGCGAGGGTCTCTACCACCGCCTCTACACCCGCAAGTTCGTGGACGACGCCTCCACCGCAGGGCCCGAGCCCGCGCCGGAACCGGTGCTCGCGGGCGAGGTCATGCGCATCCGGCGTTTCCCCCCAACGACATAGCGCCGTAGGCTCGCGCCGGTGCGCTACTACGTGACGTCATCGGATCGGACCTGGTGGACGATCGCGCCGGAGGTACCGGGCGTCGCGTCGGAGGACGTTCCCTCGCGCGACGAGGCGATCACCCGCTGCAGGGCGCTCGTCGCCGAAGAGGTCGACGCGTACCGCCGGCTCGGGCACCCGCTCGACGTCGAGCCCTCAGAGGAGATCGTCGAATGGA
>Ga0209058_1004413_pt1 | contig 11217 bp, 15 predicted proteins | sample GraSoiAngelo_147_FD_185904 | JGI IMG/M metagenome (GOLD analysis project Ga0209058, IMG submission 185904) | Grasslands soil microbial communities from the Angelo Coastal Reserve, California, USA - 14_1009_05_40cm (SPAdes) (version 2) | ecosystem: Environmental > Terrestrial > Soil > Grasslands ... | reverse complement strand
GGCATGGGCCCGCATCGATTCGACGAACCCCGTCATCTCCTCCACCGTCTCGCCCCTGGCTCGGAGCGCGATCAAGAGGCCGGCAATCTGCACCGAGGTGGCCTCGCCGGCCATCACCTGGTCCATCACGGTGCGGGCTTGCTGCCGGCTGAGCGGCATGCCTTGCAGGAGTTGCTCGATCGCCTCCGTGGGTGTCACGGTTTTGGGTACTGGTACGCGGCGGGCGTCGCCATCACCAGCAGCGCCAGCAGCATCCGATAGCAGCGTGAAAAATCCGCCGCCCGGTAGCGGACGGTGCGGCCACCCGCGCGCTCGATATCCGGAATCTGTTCGCAGGAATCGGCCATGCTGGCATTCATCCAGTCGATCTCCAGCGTGAACGGCCCCTCGGGCTGGTAGAGCGGCCGCCCGGACCGCTGCGCGTAGGCCCGGTAGGCACCCTCCTGGATCCGCCGGCAGGCTTCGACTGGATGCAAGGAGCGAGCCGCCTGCCGACCGAGCGCTTCCTTGACGACGACAGTCTCGATGCCGGGGAGATCGGCGGCCGCCTGGTCGATGGTGGCGCGATCGCCGGTGATGAGCGCGATCCGAACGCCAACCGTGCCGGCCAGCGCCGCGTTCAGGGTGGCCTCGCTTTGCTCACGGCCATTGACCCGCACCGCGTAGACCGTGCGGCCACCGTAGGTGTGGTCCATGATGGCGCGCTCGGTACCGACCGATGCGTGATAGCCGACGAAGAAGGCGACCTCAAAGGTGGGATCGAGGCCGGCCGCCATCGAGAAGGGCTTGTCCGCACCGCTGATCAGCTCCACGGCATCGTCGAGTTCGTCCAGCAGGAAATTGCGCATGTCGCCGTGCGAGTCGTTGATGACGAAGCGGGTCGCTCCCGCGCGGCGGGCACCAGCGACGGCGGCGTTCGTCTCGGCAGTCATCAGCCGGCAGGAACGCTCGTACTCCGGCATGCCACGCATCACCTGGTGCAGGTGAACCACGCCGGCCATGCCTTCCATGTCGACGGAGAGGAAGACCCCGTTGCGTTCGTGCGATCGCGCCTGCGCACTGGTAGCCAAAGTCTTCCAATTCTAGGGACGATCTCGATTAGACTCGCCCGGTGCGCGTCTCCGGCATCCATCATGTGCAAGTCTCGATCCCACCCGGTGGCGAACCGGCCGCGCGACGCTTCTATTCCGAGCTGCTCGGACTACCGGAGCTTGAAAAACCGGCGAGCCTCGGAGACCGTGGCGGCGTCTGGTTTGCCTGCGGCGATCAACAACTGCACTGCGGGGTCGAGCCGGAGGTGGCCCGCAGCCGGCGGCATCCGGCCTTCCTTACCGACGACCTGGACGCATTGCGAGCGCATTTGCTGGCGGGCGATGTGCCGGTCGTCGACGACCGTCAAATCCCGGGCTACCGCCGGTTCTATGCGGAGGACCCATTCGGCAATCGGATCGAATTGCTCCAGCCGGAATAGCCCGGTTCGGGCAAACGTGGAAGTGGGGTCCTGGTTCCGGGGGGCTTGGAACAAGAACCCCACTGGCAAGTATAGAAAAGTGTCGCGTCCTTTTCCACCCCGTTTTCTAAGACGTTCTTAGGCTGGAGTCCGCGGCTAGTAACGGGCAACCAGGCGCAGGCCATCGGCAACTTTGTCGGGATTGAGCATGAACGCGTGTTCGAGGCTTGGGCTAAAGGGCATTGCCGGGACATCCGGGCTGGCGATCCGGCTGACCGGGGCGTCGAGGCTGGCGAAGCAGCGTTCAGCGAGCTCAGCTGCAATCTCCGCCCCAAATCCCCCGGTGCGGTTGGCCTCATAGACGACCGCGACGCGACCGGTCTTTTCGATCGATCGGACGCAGGACTCGACATCCCAGGGGCGCAGCGAGCGCAGGTCGATGATCTCGACCTCGATCCCGTCCGCGCTCAATCGGCTCGCGGCCTGGATCGTGACCGTTCGCATGTAGCCGTAGGTCACCGCGGTCAGGTCAGTGCCCGGCCGGACCACGGTGGCCACCCCGATGGGGAGAACGGCGGCTTCGCCGTCCTTAACCTCCTGCCGCTCAGCCCGGTAAAGCTTCTTCGGCTCCAGGAAGATCACCGGGTCCGGGTCACGGATCGCGGCCTTCAACAGTCCCTTGGCGTCGGCCGGAGTCGATGGCAGCACGACCTTCAGCCCTGGGACGTGGCAGTAGAAGGCCTCAGGGGATTGCGAGTGATAGAGCGCGCCCCGGACTCCACCTCCGGTTGGCGCTCGGATCACGAGCGGGCAGGCGAAGTCGCCGTTCGACCGGTAGCGCACCTTGGCGATCTCGTTCACGATCTGGTTGAAAGCCGGGAAGCTGTAGTCGGCGAATTGCATCTCCGCCACTGGTAGAAAACCCTCCAGGGCCAGACCCTGGGCAACCGCCGCGATACTCGATTCCGCCAGCGGCGTGTCGAGCACGCGGCGCTCGCCAAATCGCTGCTGCAGACCTTCCGTCGCCTTGAAGACGCCACCTTTTCGGCCGACATCTTCGCCGAGGACGCACACCCGATCGTCGCGCTCCATCTCTTCGTACAGCGCGTCGCGCACCGCCTGCACGAGGTTGCGCTCAGTCATCCGCATACACGTGACGGCCAAGTGATCCGGCTTGGGGGTCGGCCGCCGCCTCAGCCGACTCGGTGGCTCGCTCGACCTCGCGGTCGACCTCCTTGCGCAGGCTGGCGTCGGCCTCGTCGGTCAGCCATCCCCGCTGGATCAGCGCATCGCGCATCCGTGGGATTGGATCGCGCGCGGCCTCAGCAGCGAGCTCTGCGGCATCGCGGTAGGCGCGCTGGTCATCATCGGTGGAATGCGATTGCAGGCGAAGCACCTCTGCCTCGATCAAGGTGGGGCCGTCGCCGGCGCGGGCACGTTCGGCGGCCTGCCGCACGGCCAGCTGGACGGCGAAGAAATCATCGCCGTGGACGCGCACGCCGGGAATGCCGTAGCCGGCGGCTCGCTCCGCAACGCCCGGGCCGGCAACCTGCAGCGGCTGCGGCACGGAGATGGCCCAGCGGTTGTTCTCACAGAAAAAGATCACCGGGCAGCGATGAATCGCCGCGAAGTTCAGCCCTTCGTGGAAGTCACCCTGACTGGTGGCGCCTTCACCAAAGCTGACGTAACAGAGGTCGCCCTCCCCTTTCCACTTCAAGGCCAGGCCGATACCGGCCGCCTTCGGAATCTGCGGGCCGACCGTGCTCGAGCCAATGATCACCCCTCGGCGGCGACTGCCGAAATTGCCCGGCGTCTGACGACCGCCGCTCGAGGGGTCGGCCGCGCGGGCAAACGCCGACAGCATCAGTTCCTCGGAAGTGAAGCCACAGGCGAGCGCGGCGGCGAAGTTTCGGTAGTAAAGGCAGAAGCGATCGCGGCCAGGCTGCAGCGCCGTGATCGCCGCAACCTGGGCCACCTCATGCCCGCGCGGCGAGACAATGAATGCCAGCTTCCCCGCGCGGTTCAGGACGAAGCGCCGATCGTCCAGCGTGCGGGCGCGCAGCACCGTCCGATAGGCGTCGAGCACCTGCTCCCGCGTAAGGGTTCGATCGTCGGTCGGCAACCGACAAACTCTATCGCGCTGCCGGGTTACCCATGCGGGCGCACCGCGCCAAGCCCCACACCGTCGCCAACCGGCAGGATGGTGGCCTCCAGCTGCTCGTGGTGCAGAAACTTGTCGTTAAAGGCGCGCAGCGCATCAGTGTTCTCGTCATGCTCGCCGGCCGCGATCCGCCCGCTCCAGGTGAGGTTATCGACCGTGATCACGCCACCCGGCGCCATCTTTGGCAGGAGCGCGTCGAGATATGCGGAGTATTCCGTCTTGATGGCATCGATGAAGGCGAACTCAATCCCTGGCGCAAGTCGGGGCAGGACGCGCAGCGCCGGTTCGTTGATGACGCGCACCCGGTCGGTGACCCCGGCACGCAGCCAGTAGCGGCGGGCGCGTTCGGTGCGAGACCGGTCAGGGTCGATGGTGTCGATGCGACCGCCGGCGGGCAGCGCACTCGCCATCCACAGGGTCGAGAACCCGATCGCGGTGCCGATCTCGAGGACGCGCTTCGGCGCCACGGCCGTCACCAGCACGCGCAGCAGCCGCCCCACCGCTGGCTGGACGATCGGCACGCCCTCACTCCGGCCGGCCTTCAGCATCTCCTCGAGCACAGGGCCGAGTGGCGGATGAACGCCTTCGAGATATTCGAGGTCGGTGCTAACGGCGGGCACGCGCAGCCTCCACCGATGGGAAGTGGTTCATGGGACCGTGGCCGTGGCCGATGCCGGGGGCGGCGGCCAGCGCCCGGGTGAGATACTCGCGAGCCTGCCCAACCGCGGCGGCGAGATCGACACCCTGGGCGAGCGAGGCCGCGACGGCCGCCGAGAACGTGCAACCGGTCCCATGCGTACTGGTGGTCGCAATCCGCCGCGCCTCGTACTCGTGGACGCCGTCCGCGTCGACGAGCAGGTCGAGCACCGGATCGTCCTGGCTATGGCCTCCTTTGATCACCACGGCATGCGCCCCGCATTCCATGATGCGCCTGGCGGCGTTCACGCGGTCCTCGCGGCTGCGGATCGGCCGCCCAGCAAGCACCTCCGCCTCCGGGATATTGGGGGTGACAACGCGTGCGAGCGGCAACAGTTTCCGCCTCAGCGCGTCGACGGCATCGTGCTTGAGCAGTCGGTCACCGCTCTTCGCCACCATCACCGGGTCCACGACCAGCGGGCGCAACTCGTGCCGCGTGATGCCGTCCACGACCGCCTCGATGATCGCAGCGCTCGCGAGCATGCCGGTTTTCAGGGCGCCGATCGAGAAATCCTCGGCGACGGCATCGATCTGTGAGGCGATGATGCCCGGATCGATTTCCTGGACGGCGCGGACACCCACGGTGTTCTGGGCGGTCACGGCCGTGATGACGGTCAGCCCGTAGACGCCGAAGGCGGCGAACGTTTTCAAGTCCGCCTGGATCCCGGCGCCGCCGCCCGAATCGGACCCCGCGATGGTGAGCGCGACCGGTAGCGTCATCGCCGCCCCAGGGCCAGGTAGACGGCGGCGCCCGTGACCGCGCCGACGTACCCGGAGATATCGGTGTTGTGCAGCAAGTTGACCGCCAGCGGGCTCTGCCATAACGTCGAATCGACGAACGGCACCGCCACCGCCAGTCCGATCAGCCAGGCCACCACCGCCCGGCCCCGCAAGAGCACAAGCGGGCCGGGTCGGCGGCGGAAGACGAACATGTCGACGAGCACCACCGCGGCCCACGACGGCACCCACAGGTAGGTGATCAGGAGGAAGTTCGTGTACTGGTCCTTGAAGTTGGACACGAACATCGCGAAGAAGGCCAGGATGCCACCCAGCACGCCGACGGCGAGGGCCGCGGACCAGCGCCGCAGCCGGAGGTTGAGGGCAAGCGCGGACAACCCGGCGGTGTAGACGTCCAGGTAGTTTGCCCAGATCTCGCCGGCGGCGATGAAGAGCAGGAAGGGCACCACCACGGCGAGCGGCGCGCTGGCCGAGATCAGGGCGATCAGGTCGCGATTGGGATCGATGCTCGCCACGAGTACCCCGAGCGCACCGAACAGGAACATCGACGCCGCCGTTCCCGCCGCGATCCAGCCCGCGACGCTTCGCTCGGAGAGCCGCTCGGGCAGGTAGCGCGAGTAGTCCGAGGCAAAGCTGAACCATGAGGCGACGAGGGCAAAGATGACACTGGTGCCCAGCACCCAGGCCGCCAGGTGGTCGGCCCCGTGGACGCTGGGCTGCAGACTCCAGTTGATCTTCGGCAGCAGGGTCACACCCAGGACCACGCAGAAGCCGACAAACACGAAGGCGCCGTACTTTTCGAACACCGCGATCGTCTGGTGGCCGTACACCGCAACCAGGATCGAGACGATCACGACAACCACCAGGGCGAACCCATTGAGCACGTTGCCCTGCGGCAGACCGGCCAGCCGGGCCAGCTGCCCGAGCGCCAGGGCCGCGATCACGCAGTCGACGGCAAACCATCCAACCGCGAGGAACACCGTGAAGAACGCGCCGCCGTAGCCCCCGCGAACCCCGAAGGCGTGCCGGGCCGCGACCACCTGGGTGGTCCCATAGCGTGGCCCCGCGACGCTCAGCAAGCCATGCAGGATGGCCGCCAGCACCGAGCCGACCGCTACGGCCATGATCGCCTCAGCAACACCCAGGCCGAACGTGATCAGCAATCCGCCGGTGATCAGCGACACAAAGTTCGCGAAGGCAGCGACCCAGAGCCAGGCAACATCCCGCGGCGATCCCTTGCGCTCCGTCGATGGGATCGGCTCGATCCCATGGGTCTCGACCTTGAGAAACTCATCAGTGGGAGCAGTCTGCTCGACCACCCGCTGGTCGACCGTACTCATGTCTTCCCTCCGCTGGAATTACCCAGATCAGGTTCGAAGGGTTGGTGGAGCGGTCCACCTCTCAGCGTTCCAAACGCACCCCGTTATTCGAGTATAGCTACCAGTAGCGCTCTTCTCTCCAGGGGTCCGCGGCGTTGTTGTAGCCGTTGCGCTCCCAGAACCCGAGCCGGTCGTGGTGGACCCATTCCAGGCCCTCGAGCCACTTCGCGCTCTTCCAGGCATAACGCTTGGGTACCACCAACCGAAGCGGTCCGCCGTGGTCCGGGGTCAGCGCCGCCCCGTCGTGGCGATAGGCAATCAGGACATCGTCGTCGGCCAGCACCTCGATGGGCAAGCTGGTCGTGTAATCCGCGTCGCAGTGGGCGATCACATACTTCGCGTCGCCGCGCGGCTTGACCAGGGCCACAAGGTCCTTGAAGGCGACGCCCTCCCAATCGTTGTCCAGCCGGCTCCAGGTGGTGACGCAGTGCATGTCGGCGGTCAAGGTCGTCGACGGCAGCGTGCCAACGTCGTTCCAGGTCAGCGTCGCGGGCACATCCACCTCGCCGTAGAGTCGGAGCCGCCAGCGCGTCATGTCGTATCGCGGCGGGCTGCCGTACGAGAGAACCGGCCACTTCTGGGTCAGGACCTGACCGGGTGGAAGCCGATGCGGATCCTTGACCACCCGCGGATCCGGCTCGCGGTCGCGGCGGAAGAGAATCTCAGCCCCCACCGTGCCCTCCCCCAGACGGGGAGCGACCGGAATCGTCCGTGGGGCGCTCGAGTTCTTTGCGGAACTGATCGAAGGCGTCAACGACAACATCGCTGACCCCGTAGACGCTCAGCACCCGCTCGAGTGCTCCCTGGACTTCCGAATCCGAGAGCAGGTCCGTCTGCACCTCGTACCAGGGCACCACGTCGCCGGCGGCCGTCTTCCAGCTCCCGTTCTCGAAGCTGACCGGCACGAACCCGCGCTGGTTGTCGGGCTCCGGTGTCATGACTTGTCCCTAATCTATATCGGCGCGTATGACCCTGCTCGATTCCGTTCCCATCACGGCGTGTCACGAGTGCGTCGCCACGCTGACGCTGCCACTGGCACTCTTTTTCTTACTCGCCGAGACGACCGTTGGTGGTGTCATGACGGTCGCCTTCCTGCGCCTGACCGGCGGGCTCACCCACGGCTTTCTGAAATTCATCACCGTCACCTATGCGATCCTGGCCGCGCTGGCATTCCTCGTCGTGGCGGCCGCCCCGCCGGGGTCGTATCACCGGCTGCTCGCCATCAACCAGTCCGCGGCTGCGGCGCTGGTCTTTCTGCAGGGTTTGCTCGTGCTCGTCATGCTGATCCAGGTTGTCGTCACCTGGCGCCGCCAGGACGCACCCATTCGCAGCTGGCTCCCAACACTGTTTGCGTCGGTGCTGCTGCTGGCCGGGATCGTGGCAACGCTGGGGCCGCTCGCCGGCTCGGCGCCGGGGGCGGCCGCCATCGCCGTCGCTGTCGTCCTGGCCGCGTGGGTGCTTGGTACGGCGACGACCGGGATGTTACTGGGCCACTGGTACCTGGTAACTCCAGCGTTGACCAACGCGCCGCTGTTGCGCGCCATCCAGGTGCTGCTGATCAGCCTGGTCCTGCAGGCGATCTTCTTGCCCCTCGCGCTGGCCGGGCTTGCCCATTCAGGCTCCGTCACCAGCGCTCTCAGCCTGAGCCCGGCGCTTTCGGTCCTCTGGGCGCTCGGCGCGGTCGTTCTGCCGCTCGCCGCCGCCGGCCTGGCCCTGCAAACCTGCCGGATCCGCTCGTTCATGTCGACCACCGGCCTGCTCTACCTGGCGATGATCGCGATCCTGCCAGGCCAGCTGCTGGGTCAGCTGCTGCTCTTCGTCGTCGCGGCCGCCTGACAACGGCGCTACCCGTTACCCGATAGCCGTGGGGACGGGTTTCTCGGGCGGCTAACGGCTTGGCCTCAGCGGCCGTCCGGACCTAGAATCCCCCGTCGCCAATTCAGACCACAAGGGGGATTCTGATTGTCACGTTCAGTTACGAGAGCGGTTCTGATCACGGCTATTCCGATCCTGGCGCTGGCTATCGTCAGCGTGGTGGGGTCGCCCCGGACGCCTCAGGGGGCGGCGGCGAGCGCTCGTCCGATCGAGACCGCCAGGGTGGCGTTTCTCCACCCGGGGCATCCCGTCCTGGCGGGCAAGGTGCGACCCACGGCCACGCCGTCGCCGGCGGTCGCCACCGTGCCTGCCGCACGGCCGCCGATCGCCGCCCGGCCAAAGCCCGCCGCAAAGCCGGCTCCGCCCGTTTCGAGTGTCGGCGGAGCGGCCGGAGTCCAGTTCAACCTGGTCAACCAGGACCGGGCCGCCAATGGCGTCGCTCCGCTGGCCTGGAGCGGGGCGCTGGCGCGCGTCGCCCAGTACCGCGCCCAGGACATGCTGAATCGGAACTATTTCTCCCATACCGACCCGGCGACCGGCCAGCTGGCCTTCGTCCAGCTGCTCCACCTCTGGGGCATCCCATACAGCAGCGCCGGCGAGAACATCGCCTGGTCCACCAACCCGTCGATGGCCGCGATCAACACGATGTTCATGAATTCCCCCGACCACCGCGCCAATATCCTCAAGGCCGCCTACCACCGGGTTGGACTCGGCGTGGCTAGCAACGGCGCCAAGACCATGGTGGTCGAGGTCTTTTCGAACTAGCCTCAGCTTCGTTCTGGCTGCTTCTCAGCCCCCGGAATTTCCGGAGGCATTTCTGAGTTATTCTGAATACGAAGCGTTCAAGTAAGGGAGAGTCATGAGCAAAGCAGTCCAAGTTACAACCGCCACGTTCGAAGAGCAGGTCCTTCTATCAGACCAGCCTGTGATCGTGGACTTCTACGCCGATTGGTGCGGCCCGTGCAAGATGCTGTCACCGGTGCTGGAGCAGATCGCCGCGGAGCACGTCGACGTCAAGATCACCAAGGTCAACGTCGACGAGGAGCCAGTCCTGGCCGAGCGCTACCGGGTTCGCGGCATCCCGTACGTCGCGATGTTCCGGGACGGCAAGCTGGCGCAACAGGTGGTCGGCTACCGGCCCAAGGCCGCACTCGAGGCCGGTCTGGGCATCGACGCCAAGGTCGCCTAGAAACTCAGTGCGCGGCCCGCAGAGCCGCGCACTCCTCGCATGGGCAAATGGCCCGCAGCAGGCTGAGGCCGTAGATGCCGGTATCGTGGCCGTCCTTCCAGTAGGGGCGGATGCCGAACAGGCCGACCGCCTCCATCTGCGTGAGCTCGACCTGGTCGTCGCTGAGCTGGCTCGTGCTCGCCAACTTTCCCGGAAGACCAGCCTCGCCCGCGCACTCGGCACACGGACACCTCCAGCGGAGCAGCTCGAAGTCGTAAGCCGATTGATGGCCGTCAGCCCACTGGATCGTCAAGAGCCGCCGCGCCCGATCGGCCAGAATGTCGAGCGGGCGCTCACGGTCGGCCGGATCGCTGCTCTGAGGCCTCAGCGTGCTTGGACCGCTACGGCTTAGGCGGCCTCGTCGTCCCCAGGCGCGAGCGTCAGGTCGAGGTCCTGCCAGTTGGGCACCCGGCGCAGCTCAGCCAGCTGGAGCATGACGCGCCCCTGGGCCTCGAACACCGCATCGTGCACCGCGTTGAGGTCCTCGGCCGTCGTCGCCTGGATCCGACCGGCGAGCTCGGCATCGTGGCGCGAGGCGTACGCGACCACCTGCTCCCAGATGTCCTCGGGAAGAGCCCGCTCACCCGCCACGCGGAGTTCCTCCAGCCGGGCCAGCAGCGTATCGAGTGCCGCCATCCGCCAGTAGGCGAGCCGGACCGGGGCGTGCATCAGCTCTGCCTCGGCAGCCGCCTCGGACATCGCCCGGACCGCCGACTCGTACTGCGGCGCCGCTTTGCTCGACATCGTCATTCCTTGCAGCACGGTCACTCCCTGTGGACTCCCAACATTGGGGCCTGTCACTCGTACCCGATCCAGATCCCCAATAAACACAATGAGGGCGGACATTTCCGCCCCTTTGGTGGAATCCAGACTATAACAGTATATCTTCGCCCGCCAAAATGGTCAATCGGGTCGGCGCCCTACTCGGATTTGGACTCTCGAGCGAAACCCGGCGTCTGTCCGCGGCGCTTCTCACGCCGCAGATAAATCCGGTCCGGTCCCCCATTCGGTCCCGGCGCCAGGATGGTGAAGAGTTCGAAGCCCTCGTCTCCCAGCTGATTGGCCTCCTCGACGGTGTGGACAACTTTGTACTCAAACGGCATGTCAGCGCCTAAGCATAGCGCCGGGTCAGGCGAGCTCGCCGAGAATTCGAAGTCCCGTCGCGCTGCCGACGATGGCGGCCCGGGCGACGCGGAAGAAGAGGCCGTGCTCGAGGACGCCCGGGATCGCGTGGATGGCCACCCCCAGTTGCGCGTCGACAGTACCGAACGTGGTATCGAGAATCAGGTTGCCGTTGTCGGTCCTGAACGGCTGGCCTGCGGTCGTCCGCAGCTGCGGCCGTCCTCCCAGCGACTCGATCGACCGGCTGGTCGCTTCCCAGAGGAAGGGCAGCACCTCGATCGGGACGGGGCCCCGCCCCAGACGACCAACCAGTTTGCTCTCGTCGGCGATCAGGACAAAGCGCCGGCTGGCAACCGCGACAATCTTCTCGCGCAGCAGCGCACCTCCGCGTCCTTTGAGGCAGTTGATGGTCGGGTCGATCTCATCGGCGCCGTCGACGGCCAGATCGAGGGAACCATCGATCCGCTCGGTGGTCGGGATTTGTCCTTCTTCGGCGAGTCGCCGGCTCTCCGCCGAAGTAGCAACCGCCCGCACCTCGAGACCCGCGCGAACTCTTTCCGCCAGCCCG
>Ga0209058_1004411_pt1 | contig 11220 bp, 12 predicted proteins | sample GraSoiAngelo_147_FD_185904 | JGI IMG/M metagenome (GOLD analysis project Ga0209058, IMG submission 185904) | Grasslands soil microbial communities from the Angelo Coastal Reserve, California, USA - 14_1009_05_40cm (SPAdes) (version 2) | ecosystem: Environmental > Terrestrial > Soil > Grasslands ... | reverse complement strand
TCGGCGACCGAAGCCGCCTGGGTACTCTCGGTCGGCGTGGAGAACCCTCATCTGCTCGAGCTGATCGAAGCCGGTGGGCCGCCACTGCTCGACGACATGCTCGGGAAGTCCGCCCGCTCCTAAGCAGTTTTGGTCACCTCTGCAGGGATGACGTGTCGGCTATGTTCCCGCTGTGGTCCTTCAGGGGAAGCAGGTTGTATTGCGGCCTGGTGCAGCCGGAGACGTACCTCGTCTTCTCGCGATCCTCAGGGAGGCGGAGGTCGCCGCACGCTGGGGGTCACACTGGTCAGAGGATGATGTCGTCAAAGAGTTCGTGGAAGCAGACAACGCATCGGTGATCGCCGTCGATGACGAAGTCATCGGGGCTATCCAGTTCGACGAGGAAAACGACCCGATGCACAGACACGCTGGCATCGACGTATTCATCACGGCTCCTCGTCACGGTCAGGGGCTGGGATCGGACGCTGTCCGAACGCTCGCTCGCTTTCTGATCGAGGAACGTGGGCACCATCGGCTTACCATCGATCCCGCCGTCGATAACGAACGAGCGATCCGAGCGTATCGACGCGTGGGCTTCCGCGAAGTGGGCGTCATGCGTGAATACGAGCGCGGCACGGACGGGATATGGCACGACGGCTTGCTGATGGAGATGCTTGCCGGGGACTTCACCGATGAATGACGGGCGAACGCGGAGATCTTTTGCGGGAGGACAGGGATTCGAACCCTGGAGCGAGTTGCCCCGCTAACGGTTTTCAAGACCGTCGCCTTCGTCCGCTCGGCCATCCTCCCGCGAGGAGCGTACCGCCGCGTTTGTCCGATCTCGAGGTGCCGCCTAGGGTGGCGCCCGGAAGCGGGTCCGACGCGACGACAGCGGGGGGTGCAGCATGAAGGACAAGGAGCACGCGCCGATCACCGAGCACGAGGCGAAGCAGGTGGATCGTGCGAACACGGTCGGGAGCACGCCAGTCGTGTTCGTTCACGGACTGTGGTTGCTCCCCAGCAGCTGGGATCGGTGGGCGGAGCTCTTCGAGAAGAACGGATACACCGCGCTGACGCCCGGCTGGCCGGATGACCCCGACACGGTCGCCCAGGCCAAGGCGCATCCCGAGGTGTTCGCCAACAAATCCGTCGGTGACGTTGCCGATCACTTCGAGGACGTCATCCGTGGACTGAAGAAGAAGCCGGCCATCATCGGCCACTCGTTCGGCGGGTTGCTCGCCCAGATCCTCGCGGGTCGCGGCCTGGCGAAGGTGTCCGTGGCGATCGATCCGGCGCCGTTCCGGGGCGTGCTCCCGTTGCCGATCTCGTCGCTGCGGTCCGCGTCACCCGTGCTCAAGAACCCCCAGAACTACCACCGCGCGGTGCCGCTCACCTACGAGCAGTTCCGCTACTCGTTCGCCAACGTCGTGAGCGAGGAGGAGGCGAAGGAGCTGTACGCGGCCTACTCGGTTCCGACCTCGGGCGAGCCGCTCTTCGAGGCGGCCTTCGCCAACCTGAATCCTTGGACCGAGGCCAAGGTGGACACGAAGAACCCGAAGCGCGGACCTCTGCTCATCCTGGACGGCGAGAAGGACCACGTGGTTCCGTGGGCCATCGCGCACGCGTCCTACAGGCGCCAGAGACGCAACGAAGGCGTGACCGAGATCATGAAGGTCCCGGGCCGTGGCCACGCACTCACGATCGACCACGGCTGGCAAGAGGTCGCCGACATCGCGCTCGCGTTCGTTCAGAAGTACACGAAGGCGTAGTCGCCCGCGAACGAGCGAAAGGCGGAGGAAGTCCGCTACGCTGCAGCGGTGACCAGCGACGTCTCTTGGATCCCTCACGGGTCCGACCCTGAAGCGGACCTGCGGTCGATCGTGGACCACCTCCCGGCCGTGATCTACATCGACTCCGACGAGAGGCTCCCGCACACCCTGTACATCAGCCCGAACGTTGAAGCGATCCTCGGATACCCGCCGGCGTTCTTCCTCGAGGCCGGCCGGGACTGGGTTCGGCTGGTTCATCCCGACGACCTGGCCGGCGTGCTCGAGGCGTGGAAGGTGGCCTTGGAACAGGGAGGCCCCTTCGACCGAGAGTTCCGTCACCTCCGCCCCGACGGGACCGAGGTGTGGGTGCACGATCATTCCGTCCTGATCAGCGACGCGGACGGCAACCGACTCCATTGGCGCGGTGTGCTCATCGACATCACGGACCGTGTCCATGCGGAGCGCGAACTTGCCACCAGCGAAGCCCGGTACCGGGCACTCGTGGAGGGCATCCCCGCGGTCGTCTACGAGATGGGCCTCGACGACCAGCGGCGCACGCTCTACGCGAGTCCACACATCGAGGCCCTGTTCGGCTACACCCGGGAGGAGTGGCTCGACCAGCAGGACATCTGGGTGGAGCTGCTACACCCAGACGACCGCGAGATCGAGCTCGCCGCCCATGATCTGCACAGCGCCACGGGTGGTCCTTGGTCGCGGGAGTACCGGGTGATCGCCGCAGACGGACGCGTGGTTTGGGTCCGTGACCAGGCAGTCCTGCTGCGCGATCAAGACGGCCGCCCGCTCAACTGGCAGGGCGTGATGGTGGACATCACGGCACAGAAGGAAGCGGAGGAGGGACTGCGAACCTCGAACGACGACCTCGAGTTCCGCGTGCTGGCCCGGACCGCGCAGCTGGAAGACGCGAACGAGGTCATGACGCTCGAGATCGACGAGCGACGCCGGGTCGAAAGGGAGCTGCGGTCCGCCGAGGAGCGATTCCGGCACCTCGTCGAGGACCTGCCCGCCGTCGTGTATCGGCGACAGGTCGCCGCGTCGGACGACGGCCGCGACCACTCGTACTCGAGCCCGCAGATCGAGGAGCTCCTCGGCTTCACGACGACCGAATGGCAGGACGACCGGATCCGGATGAGCCGACTGCATCCGCACGACCGCGACCGGGTCGAGGACGGCTGGGAACACAGCTGCAGAACCGGTGAACCGTTCGAGATGCGATACCGCTACTTCGACAAGAACGGCGGGATCGTGCAGGTGCTCGACCGCGCCACGATGCTCGCTCGCAACGCGGCGGGCGCGCCGTTCCTGTTCCAAGGGGTCCTGATCGACCTGACGGCGCGCCTGGACGCCGAGCGCAAGGCGGCCGAGGCGGAGCAGCGGTTCCGCGAGCTCGCCGAGCTCGGCCCCGTGGTCCCGTACACCTTCGAGGTCGACCACGGAGAGCAGCTGCGGATCGAACACCGATACATGGGACCGCTGATGTCCGAGATCCTCGAGCTGCCACGCGAAGCGTGGAACGAGCCCGCACGATGGTTCGAGCTGATGCATCCGGATGATCGCGACCAGGTCGTGGCGCAGACGCGGGCCAACGCCGAAGGTGGGGAACCGTGGGACGTCGACTACCGGATGATCGCCGCGGACGGCCGGATCGTCTGGCTGAACGATCGAGGCCGCTGCGTCGAGCGCGACCAGATCGGGCGGCCGATCCGATTCCAGGGCGTGATGCTCGACGTGACGACCCGCCGGGCGACCGAGGACGCGCTCGCCGCCGAGCATGCGATCCTGCGCGATCTGATCGACGGGATGCCCGCCATCCCGTGGACCCATACCCAGGACCCGGACTCCGGATGGACCCGGTACGTCTTCATGGGTGCGCAGGCGTACGAGCTCGTGGGGTACACGTCCGAGGAGCTGGTTGCGGAGCCCTACCACTTCCCTCGGCTCGTCCATCCGGACGACCGCGAGCGCGTAACACGAGCGAACGAGGCATCCGATCGCACGGGCGTATGGGACGACGAGTACCGAGTGATCCATCGTGATGGTTCGGTCCGGTGGATCCACAGCGTTGGCCGCCGGGTGACGCCGCAAGGATGGGAGCCGGAGACCTGGCACGGGGTCACGATCGACGTGACGTCGCGGCACGCTCCGGAGGAGCCGGTCCGTGCTCCGGTCGAGGACCAGGCGGAACAGCAGGGCTGAGACCAACCTACGCAGTCCGCGCTACGCGCGAGGCGTCAGCAGCCTTGCCCGCTCCGGCAGGTACTGCCACAGATGCTCGGGGATGACGACGGAGCCGTCGGCCTGCTGATGGTTCTCCATGATCGCGATCAGGGTCCGTCCGATCGCCGTGGCGGTTCCGTTCAGCGTATGCAGCGTTTCGACGGTGCCGTCGCTCCTGCGTAATCGGGTCTGCATCCGGCGCGCCTGGTAGTCCGTCGTGTTCGAGCAGCTCGTCAGCTCCCGGTAGCGCTGCTGACCGGGGAGCCACACCTCGATGTCGTACTTCTTCGCGGCCGCGCCGCCGAGATCGCCCGCGGCGATGTTGACGACCCGGTACGGGAGCTCGAGCTTGCCGAGAACCTCCTCCTCGACGCTCACGAGGTACTCGTGCTCGTCCCAGCTGGACTCCGGTGTGGTGAACGAGAACATCTCCACCTTGTCGAACTGGTGGACCCGGAACATCCCGCCGGTGTCCTTACCGTAGGTGCCGGCCTCGCGCCGGAAGCACGTCGAGTACCCCGCGTAGCGAGCCGGCAGATCCGCCTCCTCCAGGATCTCGCCCAGGTGGAGCGCCGCCAGCGACACCTCGGCGGTACCGATCAGATACAGATCGTCCTCGGCCGTTCGGTAGATGTTCACGGCGTCCGTCGGGAGGAACCCCGTCCCGTACATCGCCTCCTCGCGGACCAGGACCGGCGGGATCACCGGGATGAAGCCCTTGTCGGTGAGGACGTCCATGGCGCTCCGCATCAGCGCGAACTGGACGAAGACGATGTCCCTCATCAGGTAGACGAACCGCGAGCCGCTCGTGCGCGCGCCGCGCTCCACGTCCAGCACGCCGAGGGCCGCGCCGAGCTCGGCATGATCCTTCGGCTCGAAGTCGAATGCGGGGAGCTCGTCGTGATTGCGCCGGACCTCGACGGCATCCTCGTCGGTGAAGCCGTCGGGAGAGCTTGGGTGTGGGAGGTTCGGGGTGGCCGCAAGGAGCAGGGTGAGAACCGTCTCCGCTTCGGCGAGCTGCGGATCGAGCTCCTTCAGCTCGGCGCTCACCTTCGCGACCTCCGCGATCAACCGCTGCTTCTCGTCGCCCTGCGCGCCACCGATCGCCTTCGACGAACGGTTCTGCTCCGCTCTCAGGTCTTCGACGCGCCGGGTCAGCTCCCGCCGCCGCTCGTCCGCCTTCAACAGCTCATCGACGCGCTCCGCCAAGCCCCGGCGGGCGAGCGCCTCGCGGAACGGCTCCGGGTCTTCCCGGATCAGCTTGATGTCGAGCATGCGGTCACACCTTCACTTGGTCGGGCTTCTTCTCCTCTCCCTCCTTCGCGGCCGCGCCAGCGGACTGCTGCGAGGCCTGCGTCGACGGCGAGCCCGATCCGGCTCCGGCGTCCATGTTGCTCTGCCCGTGGAAGATGCCGCCCTCCTCGACGACGAGGGTCTTCGACGTGATGTTCCCGTCGATCCGCCCGCCGCGCGCGAGGTGCGCCTTGCCCTTGACGAGGATGTTGCCTTTGAACCGGCCGGCCACGCTGACGTTCTGCGAGCGGATGTCGGCCTCGACCTGCGACTGCGGCGACAGCACGACGTCGCCGTCCGCGTTGATCTGCCCCTTCACCTGGCCGTCTATCCGCAGGTTGCCCGCTGACACCACGTTGCCTTCCAGACGCGCACCCGTTCCGACGATCGTGACCTCGCCGTTCTCGGCCATGTCCCTGTCCTTTCGTTCCGGGGGAGCCGGCACGCGCGGTGGTTCCGCTTGTTCGGGCTCCGCATCGTCGCGCCGCCAGATCATCGAGCCTCGGCCGCCTCGTGATCCTCCGTCATCGCCAGCCTGATCGCCTCTTCCTCTTCGGCCGACAGGTTGTACGTGCTGGTCCCTGCGGCGACGGGTTTGGCATAGACGCGCGTCTCTTGTCGTCCGTTGATGGACGTGAGGACCACACCGGTCCCGTGCTCGTCGAGCATCGCACACGAGAAGGAGAGCCGGCCGCCGACATCTTCGAACGCGTCGTAGCGCAGCAGCGCCACCCGCCGCACGCTGCCCTCGATCTGGAACTGCTGGCGCCGGTCGGTGCCGTTCAGCGCTCGGACCGCTTGCTCGAGCCGCTCGATCTTCCCGAGGAGCGCGCCCACGGCATCGTCGCCCGTCAACACGCTGGCCGGCTCCCGGTCTCCCGACCCGCCGGCGAACACCACGAAGCCGATCGCCAGCAGCGACAACCCGATCGCGATCAGGGCGACCAGCGTCAGCGTATGGGCGGAAAGCGTCATCCGCATCGGCCTCCGGATGTTCTCGACGGGGCGGAACCGCACGTCAGAGGCGGTTTCGTGAGGGACCGAAGTATACGGCGGTCAGTTCACGTCGCGCGCACGGAACACGAGGAGCGCCACGACCATCAGCACCGCCACGTAGGCGGCCGCGACGACCCACGCTTCGGTGAGCCCGAGCAACACCGGGGGCGAGCTGAGAGGACCGAGCGACGAGAAGGACTCATGGCTCTGGTCGTAGATGGGCTGTTGGGACACGATCACCCCGCCGGCCCGAACGAGGAGCCGGTCCTGGATGCTCGGACGGAACCCAGCGATCACGCCCTCGAAGAGCACGAGATAGCCGAAGAGGACGCCGAGTGCCGCGACCGTCGAACGACCGATCGTCGCCACCGAGAGCGCGACCAAGGCGAATCCAGCGGCCACGGTCGAGACCCGAAGGGCGGTCCGCACGGCGGTGCCCACCAGTCCCGGTGGAGCCCCGAGACTGGTCCCCCGGAGCGCGACCGCGAGGCTGAACGCTCCCAGCAGTACCCCTTGCAGGAAGAGCGTGACGAGCGCAACCACGAGCGCGACGACGATCGCGCGGATCAGCAGCACGCGGATCCGCCGTGGTTCCCACGTGAGCAGCGTGGTCATCGTGCCGGCCGACCAGTCGGCGCCTCCGAGCGAAGCCGCGAGGGCGACGCCGAGCAGGACGACGAACGTCGAGGTGTGCTCGATCACGAGCGCGACATCGCGGAACTGTAGGGCCGTGTCGACGTTCGGCGCAGCCTCGTCGGCGCAGAACTGGTCGAGCGAGGTGTAACCGGGAGGAAGCTGCGCCCCGGGTCCGAGGACCCGACCCTGCATGCAACTCGCGAACTGCTTCTGGAAGCGGGCCTGTGCGGTATCGATGTCCGCCTGGGTCGGCCTGTGCGAGTGAGCCCCCGCGATCACCATCGCCACGACGATCAGCAAGACGCCGCCGACGAGCATCATGGGGAGGATCCGGCGCGATCGCGCTCGTAGGAATTCCGACCGGAACAGGTGGATCACGGCCCGAGCCCTTCGTCCTTCGTCAGCTCCAGGAAGACGGTCTCCAGATCGACCTCCTGGGGCCGGAGCTCCGACACGTACAGGTCCTTGGCCGCGAGCACGCGCGTCACCCGCTCCGCCTGGTCGGGCGGGAGCTCCACGCTGAGCGTGTCTCCCGCGACGACGGCGGGGATCTGCGCGTCCGCCAGGACGCGCGCACCGGCCGGAAGATCCGCGAGCCTGACGACGAGCCCTCGCGCGCGCCCGGCGGCAAGCACCTCGTTCACGGGCCCAGCCTTCACGAGCCGCCCGCGCGCGATGATCGCGACCTGATCGGCCGTCTGCTGCACCTCGGACAGGATGTGGCTCGACACGAAGACGGTTCGCCCTTCGGCGCCGAGCGAGCGGATCAGCTCGCGCACCTCGACGATCCCCGCCGGGTCCAGCCCGTTCGCCGGTTCATCCAGGAGCAGCACCGACGGATCCTTCAACAACGCGGCGGCGATCCCCAGTCTCTGCTTCATCCCCAGGGAATAGGTGCGCACGGGGTCGTCGGCGCGCTCTGACAGGCGCACGCGTTCGAGCACGTCGTCGATGGTGCTTCGCGCGACGCGGTGGATCCGTCCCAGGATCTCCAGGTTGCGGCGGCCGGTGAATCGAGGGAAGAGCGCGGGTTGCTCCACGATCGAGCCAACCTTGCCGATCACGCTGGCGAGGCCGCCCGACACGTCGGCCCCCAGCAACATGAGGCTGCCGGCGTTCGGCCGAACCAGCCCCAGCACGCATCGGATCGTGGTGGTCTTGCCGGCACCGTTCGGACCGAGGAATCCGAAGACACCGCCATCGGGGACCTCCAGGTCGAGCCCATCGACGGCAACCGTCCGCCCGCCGCGGATCCTCCGGTACTCCTTGCGGAGACCGTGGAGCTCGATCACCCCCATGTGCCGCGAACCTTACCCCGGCTGCGGGTCGCCGGCGGATGGGTGGATCAGGGGACGGCGGCCCGTCAGACCCCACATATGGATCGGCCGCATTGACCTTCAGCCCCGAGAGGTTGTTGACTGACCGACCACCAGAGGAAAGGGATCCGCAGATGGGCGATGCGACGACGAAGCGTTTCGAGGCACCCGACGAGACCCGAGACTTCGAACATGGAAGGGTCGATGTTGTCCGTTTGGCCGGCTCAACCGCCGCTCAGGCGACGTTCGAACCAGGCTGGCGTTGGTCCACCGACCTCAAGCCGATCGTCGGTACCGACTCCTGTCAAGGCCACCACGTCGGCTACTGCGTCTCGGGCAGCTTGCACGTCGTCACGGACGAAGGCCACGAGTTCGACATCGGTGCCGGCGACGTCTACGAGATCCTTCCCGGCCACGACGCATGGGTCGCGGGGGAAGCCACCTACTCGGCCCTCGAGTTCCACAGCGAGACCGCGGAGAAGTTCGCGAAGAGCTAGGTCGAGTCGCTGCGCGTGGCTACCGTCTCGCCACGGAAGCGTGGTGGGCGAGGGGGGAGTTGAACCCCCACGTCCCGTCAAGGACACAGGAACCTGAATCCTGCGCGTCTGCCAATTCCGCCACTCGCCCGTGGGGAAAAGGGAATCGTAGCAGTGGCCACCGAGCGGCCGTAGCCTGTGCGGAGCCATGGATCAGCATCCCCTCCCGCCTCGGCCGGACGCACCGTTACCGGCCTCGCCCCAAGCGACCTGGACCCCGCCGCCTCCGCAGCCCGCGCCGCGGTACGCGAGCTTCTGGATACGGGTCGGCGCAACCTTGATCGATGGGCTCGTGTTCATCCCGATCTGGATCCCGTTCCTGGCCGCCGTGTGGAACAGGATGTCGACCGAGATCGACCGATCCATCGCCACGGGTCAGCGGGTCGACGTGACCCGCTACATGGGGCGGTACGCAGGCTGGGCGCTCGGGGTCGCCGTCGCGACGTACGCGTACCAGGCCCTGCTGGTGCGCTTCTTCGGAGGGACGCTCGGGAAGCTGGCGGTCGGGATCAGGGTCCGGACGACCGAACGGAATGCCGTCGGTTGGCGCGAGGCGCTCCTCCGGCCGATCCTGCAGCTGATCGTCAGCTTCGGATCGTTCGTCCCCGGCGCAGGGCTGATCACGTTGCTGGACGACCTCTGGATGCTCTGGGACCGGCAGCGACAGACCCTGCACGACAAGGTCGCCGGCACGATCGTCGTCTACAACTGACGGATCGCCGCGGCGTCACGAGGCGCCACGAGCCCAAGGGTAGGATTGGGGGCGTTGCGGCGGAACGGCCGCCGCGCATACGCCGCCTATCGTGCCCAACCTCCGCGACTTCGAACGGCGACTCGGGGGCCTCGTCGAAGGCCTCTTCTCCAAGACGTTCCGAAGCGGCCTTCAGCCGGTCGAGATCGCCAAGCGCGTGGTCCGCGAGATGGACGATGCCAAGCAGGTCGCGATCAACGAAGTGTGGGCGCCGAACCGCTTCGAGATCTCGCTCTCGGAGGATGATGCGCCCCGCTTCCAACAGATGGAGTCGGCGCTCGTCACCGAGCTGAAGCAGGTCGTATTGGAGACCGCAGCGGAGCGCGGATGGGGGCTCGTCGGGGCGCCCGAGGTCGAGCTGTTCATCGGTCACGACCTCCGGAAGGGCGACCTGGAGGTCGAGCCGTCGCTCGTCCAGGGGGAGGAGAAGGTCCCTCCCGCGGCCGTGGCCGAGGCCGCCGAAGCCGGGCACCACGGCGAGCTGCTGGTGCACGAGGCCGACTCGGTCCACCGAGTCCGGCTGGATAAGGAGATCGTGACGATCGGACGCCTCCCCGAGAGCGACGTGACGATCGAGGACAAAGGCGTGTCCCGGCGACACGCGCAGATCCGGACGAAAGACGGCCGCTCCACGCTGACGGATCTCGGATCGACGAACGGGACCAAGCTGAACGGACAGCAGGTCCAGTCGCGGCCGCTGTCCGACGGCGATCGGATCACGGTCGGCACCACGGTGATCGAGTACCGGAGGGTGTAGTGCTCGCGGACGCCGTCGAGCCGTTCGCGCTCTCGGCCCTCAAGTACGGGCTGTTCGCGTTGCTCTTCCTGTTCCTGTGGCGCTCGATGCGGTGGGTGGTCCGCGGGTTGAACGTGGATCGCAGCCCGGCCGCACCGATGCCCGGTCCCGGCGCGCGCGCGGGTTCGGATCGATCGCCGAGTCAGCCCGTGCCCGCGAACGTCCTGGTGCACGTCGAAGGCAAGGAGAAGCCGCGAACGCTCCGCCTGGCCGCCAACACGGTGATCGGCCGAGCGATGGGGTGCGACCTGCGGCTGGAGGACACGTACGTGTCGCAGGAGCACGCGAGGATATTCGCGAAGAACAGCTCGTGGTACGTGGAGGATCTCGGCTCGACGAACGGAACCTTCGTGAACGAACAGCGATTGGCAGCCCCCGCGATGCTCACGGCCGGCGACCGGATCCGTGTAGGGACGACGATCCTGGAGCTCGCACGGTGAAGATCGAGGCCGGCGTCGCGACGCACGTCGGGCAGGTGCGCTCGGGGAACGAGGACGCCTACCTGATCGAGCCGCCCTTGTACGCCGTCGCGGACGGGATGGGCGGGCATCGCGGTGGAGAGGTCGCCTCGCAGCTGGCGCTCACGACGATCGCCGAGTCGTTCCGCAAGGGAGCAGAGCCGTTCGCCGAGCAGGTCCAGGCGGCGAACCGAGCGGTCTTCGAACGCTCGGGAGCCGACCGGGCCGTCGCCGGTATGGGAACAACGCTCACGGCCGCGGTGATCCGAGGCGACCTGGCGCACCTGGTGCACGTGGGCGACTCCCGCGCCTACCTGTTGCGAGCGGGGTCCCTCCGGCAGCTCACGGACGACCACACGTTGGTGAATCGGATGGTGAAGGCGGGAGAGATCACCCCGGCCGAAGCCGAGGTCCACCCGCATCGCAACGTCCTGGTCCGGGCGCTCGGGACGGAG
>Ga0209058_1004403_pt1 | contig 11225 bp, 9 predicted proteins | sample GraSoiAngelo_147_FD_185904 | JGI IMG/M metagenome (GOLD analysis project Ga0209058, IMG submission 185904) | Grasslands soil microbial communities from the Angelo Coastal Reserve, California, USA - 14_1009_05_40cm (SPAdes) (version 2) | ecosystem: Environmental > Terrestrial > Soil > Grasslands ... | reverse complement strand
GTCCGTATAGAGCTGATTGAGCTTCGGGAATTGCGTCGGTCCGACACGCACGGCGTTGGCCTGGAACAGCAGGCGGATGCCGCGCTCGCCGAAGAACCCGACGATCTTCTTGACGACTTCATCGAACCCCGGGACCGACCGCAGCGTCTGCAGCGCGGCGCGATCCGCCGGATGCTCCCAGGAGACGGGAGCGATCTGGGTGAGAATTTTGCGCGGGCGAGCCGCGGGCAGTGAGGCTTCAGTCATGTATCTCGTCTCCAGCTATGGGATTCCTCATATACGACACGCCGCTAGGCGTGTTTCGTCGCGCTAATCATCCGCCAGCGCCTGATCGAGATCCGCGATGAGATCGTCCACGTCCTCGATGCCGACCGATAACCGCACGAGGCTGTTCGTGAGCCCCATGCGGCGTCGCATCTCGGCCGGGACGCTGGCATGCGTCATCGATGCGGGATGGCCGATCAGGCTCTCCACGCCGCCCAGGGATTCGGCCAGGGCAAAGATCTTGGTGCGCTGGACAAACCGACGCGCGAACGCTTCGTCGCCCAGCTCGATGCTGATCATCCCGCCGAACCCCTTCATCTGGCGGGTCGCCAGCTCGTGCTGCGGATGCGAGCGCAAGCCGGGGTAATAGACGCGCTGTACTCTCGGATGCGGCTCCAGCCACTCGGCGATGCGGCGGCCGTTCACGTCGTGCTGGCGCATGCGCAGCGCCAGCGTCTTGGTCCCGCGCAAGGCGAGCCAGCAGTCGAAGGGGCCCGGAACGGCGCCGGACGAATTCTGGATGAAACCGATTCGCTCGGCGACGTCGTCCCGTGTCGTGACCAGCATGCCGCCGACCATGTCGGAGTGGCCGTTCAAGTATTTGGTCGTCGAGTGCAACACGACGTCGGCGCCGAACTCGAGGGGCTGCTGGAAGAAGGGGGTCGCGAAGGTGTTGTCCACGACGAACAGCACTTTGGCTTTGCGCGCGATCTCGCCGGTGGCCGCGAGATCGCACAGACGCATCATCGGGTTGGTGGGCGTCTCGGCGTACACCATTTTCGTGTGCGGCGTGACCGCCGCGGCGACCGCCCGCGTATCAGCGCCATCCACGAACGTGAACTTGATGCCCATACGCGCCCAGATGTGCGTCATCTGCCGGTGCGACCCGCCGTACACATTCTCGCCGCTCACGACGTGATCCCCGGCGGAGAGCAGCTTCATCACCGCATCGAGCGCGGCAAGTCCTGACCCGAACGCAAAGCCGTGGAGCCCCCCTTCGAGCGCCGCGACGTTGCGCTCGAGCGCCTCGCGCGTCGGGTTGCGGGTGCGCGCATACTCGTACCCTTTGTTGCGCCCGAGTGCTTCCTGGATGTAGGTCGAGGTCTGATAGATGGGGCCCATGACAGCCCCGCTGAGGGGATCGCCCAGATAGCCGGCGTGCACGGCACGTGTCGCAAAACGGCGCGAGAGGTCCTGATCGGCGACGCGCGTCATGGCCGGAACGTAAGGGCGGCTTCCCTGGGGGGCAAGCGACCTTTAGTTTGGCTGGCCATGCCACCGTTCTCCGGAATGCGATGCCTGGTCGTCGATGACGAACCGCGGCTGCGTCGCGTGCTCATCCGCCTGCTCGAAGGTGAAGGCTTCACCTGCGCGGAAGCGGGATCGGGCGTCGAGGCGCTGGCCGAGCTCGAGAAGGGACCGGTGCCGCTCGTCATTTCGGACCTCCGCATGCCGGAAATGGACGGCGTCACGCTGCTGCGGGAAATCGTTACGCGCTGGCCGGAAACGGCGGTCATCGTCGTCACGGCCGTCGCGGAAGTCGAGAGTGCCGTCGCTTGCTTGCAGATGGGCGCGCTCGATTATGTCGCGAAGCCGTTTCACCTGGATGAGGTCCGGGCGCGGGTCTCGCAGGCGCTCGACAAGCGGCGGCTCATCGTCGAAAACCGCACCTACCAGCAGAATCTCGAGCAGCGCGTCGAAGCGCAGGCTCGGCGCATCGAAGAGCTGTTTCTCGAAGGCGTGCACGCGCTCGTCTACGCCCTGGAGGCGAAGGATGCGTACACGCGCGGTCACTCGATGCGCGTCGCCAACTATTCCGTGGGCATTGCGCGCGCCCTCAAGCTCGATGACGACTTGGTCGACACGATCGCCCTCGGCGCCGAGCTGCATGACGTGGGAAAGATCGGCGTGAGCGAGAGCGTGTTGCACAAGGCGGGAAAACTGTCGGATGCGGAGTACCGTCACATCATGGAGCACACGGTGATTGGCGCGCGCATCCTGGGGCCGCTCATGAAGGACGCCCCCGGCGCGCTGTCCATCGTCCGGTCGCATCACGAGCGTCTCGATGGCACCGGCTCCCCCGACGGGTTGAAGGGTGAGCAGATCCCGTTCGAAGCGCGCCTGGTCAGCGTGGCGGACGCGTTCGACGCGATGACGAGCGTGCGGCCCTACCGCCCGTCGCTGTCCGTGCAGCACGCGATGCGGGAGCTCGAGCAATGGAAGGGAGTGCAGTTCGATCCCGATATCGTCACGGCATTCTTGACAGCCTTCGCAGAGGGCACCTCGCTACCCATTCCGACGCCGCAGCTGCAGCCGCTCCGCCTCCCGCTGCGGGCCATGGAAGCTCGGCGGGCCTAGTCCATGTCCGACACGCTGATGATCAGTGTGTCGGGTGTTCGAGGTCTCGTCGGTACAGACCTGACTCCCGAAGTGGTGGCTCGCTGGGCCGCTGCGTTCGGTGTCTGGGGGAAGGGGAACGGTGGACGCGGGAAGGGGAAACCGCGCTTCGTCCTCGGTCGCGATGCGCGCACATCGGGCCCCATGTTCACGGCAGCCGCCACCGCCGGTCTCTTATCGGTGGGGTGTGATGTCATCGATGTAGGCCTGGTTGCAACACCCACGGTTCAGCTCGCGGTTGAGCACCACCGCGCCGCCGGCGGCATCATTCTCACCGCCAGCCATAACCCCATCGAATGGAACGCCCTGAAATTCGTCGGTCCCGATGGCATCTTTCTTGATACCGTCGCGGGCGCCCGGGTGCGTGAACTGGCCGCTGCAGCTTCCCTGCCGCGTGCCAAATACAATCTGATCGGCGGTGTGGAGGCGGATGCGGACGCGATTGCCCGCCACCTCGCCGCCGTGTCGGCGCTGCGGGCGGTCGACGTCAAGGCGATCCGCCGCCGCCGGTTTCGTGTCGCGCTCGATACGGTGCGCGGGGCTGGCGGCGCGGTGATGCCGGAGCTGCTGAAGCGGCTGGGATGTCGCGTCAGCGCGATCAACTTGGAAACGGACGGGCTCTTTCCGCGCCCTCCAGAGCCTGTGCCGGAGAATTTGAAGGCCCTCGGCGCGCTCGTGCGCCGGACGAACGCCGACATCGGGATTGCCGTCGATCCTGATGTGGATCGACTTGCGATCGTGGATGAAGAGGGACGACCAATCGGCGAAGACTACACGCTGGCCTTCGCGATTCGGGCCGTCCGGCCGACGGGCCGTCGTGCCGTCGTGGTGTGCAATCTCTCGACGTCGCTGGTGGTCGAAGACGCAGCTCGAGGGTTCGGCGCGACGGTGGTGCGTGCACCGGTCGGTGAAGCGCACGTCGCGCGCAAGATGATCGAGCTGAAAGCAATCATCGGCGGTGAGGGCAACGGCGGCGTGATGTATCCGGCGCTGCATGTCGGTCGTGATGCGCCGGTGGCTCTCGCGCTGGTGCTGTCGCTGCTCGCGCGCGAACGCGCCGCGGTCAGCGCGCTGGTCGCGCGAGCGCCGCGCTACACGATCGTGAAGGCAAAAGTTTCTCGGGGGCCCCGCCTCGAGCCGGTGTATGAGGGGTTACGGCGGAGGTTCCCGGACGCGGCCGTGGACACACAGGACGGACTGCGGCTGTCGTGGCCGGATCGGTGGCTGCATGTGCGGCCGTCGGGTACCGAGCCAATTGTTCGCCTGATCGCGGAAGCGCCGTCGAGCGCGGACGCGGAACGGCTGATCGAGGAGGGGCGGCGGTTATGTGCGGCATCGTAGGGTACACCGGCAAGCGAACAGCGGCGCCCGTCGTCCTCGAGGGTCTCCGGCGGCTCGAGTATCGCGGCTATGACTCGGCCGGCCTCGCCGTCGTCAACGGCGGCCTCCAGATCTTTCGCGCGCCCGGCAAAATCGCGGTGTTGGAACGCGAGCTCGGCAGCCAGCTGCCCGAAGGCACGACCGCCATCGCGCACACCCGCTGGGCGACGCACGGCGTGCCCAACACCGTCAACGCGCATCCGCACGCGGACTGCGGCGGCACGATCGCGCTGGTGCACAACGGCATCATCGAGAACGCCAGCGCGCTGCGCCAGGCGCTCGCGAAGCGCGGGCACGTGTTCCGCTCGCAGACGGACACCGAAGTCCTCTCGCATCTCATCGAAGAGACCCACACCAAGGGTGCGTCGCTGGTGGATGCCACCGCGGAAGCGTTGCGGCAGGTGGAAGGCACCTACGGCATCGCCGTGATCTCGAGCCGCGAGCCCGATACGATCGTTGCGGCCCGGCGCGGCTCGCCGTTGCTCGTCGCGATCGGCAACAACGAGAACTTCGTCGCGTCCGACGCCTCAGCCGTGCTCGCGCATACCCGGTCGGTGGTGTACATGGACGACGGCGAGATCGCGGAGGTCAAGCCGACGGATTACCGGATCATGGACCTCGCCACGGTCGAGAAGGAGAAGGTGGTCACGCAGGTGGACTGGGATCTCGCGACGATCGAACGCGGTGGCCACGCCCATTTCATGCTCAAGGAGATCCTGGAGCAGTCGGAGAGCGTGCAAAACACGCTCCGTGGCCGGCTGCTCGAGGAGGACGGGACGGCCCGCTTCGGCGGCCTGAACATCAGTAATGAAGAGCTGCTGAAGGTGCAGCGCATCGTCATCACTGCGTGCGGGACGTCCTGGCATTCGGGATTGATCGGGGAATACATGATGGAAGAGCTGGCCCGCATCCCGACCGAGGTCGAGTACGCCTCGGAGTTCCGCTACCGCAACCCGATCGTGGACGAGCGCACACTCGTGATCGGCATCTCGCAGTCCGGCGAGACGGCCGATACGCTGGCCGCGTTGCGCGAGGCGAAGCGGCGCGGTGCCAGGACGCTGGGGCTGGTCAACGTGGTGGGCAGCACGATCGCCCGCGAAGTGGACGGCGGCATCTATTTGCACGCCGGCCCGGAGATCGGCGTCGCGAGCACCAAGGCGTTCACGAGTCAGATCGTGGCGCTGGCGCTGCTCACGCTGAGAATGGGCCGGCTGCGCGCCCTCTCGATCCTGCAGGGGCGGGAGGTCGTGCGGGCGCTCGCCAAGCTCCCCGAGCTCGTCACGCGCGTGCTGGCGAAAGCGCCGGAAATCGAGCAGCTGGCCGATCGTCTGATTCGCGCGCAGAACGTGCTGTATTTGGGCCGCGGCTACAATTTCCCGGTCGCCCTCGAAGGCGCGCTGAAGCTCAAGGAAATCTCCTACATCCACGCCGAAGGCTATCCGGCGGCCGAAATGAAGCACGGCCCGATCGCGCTCATCGATGATCTGATGCCGGTCGTATTCATTGCGCCGAAGGACGGCGTGCATCAGAAGGTCATCAGCAACATTGAGGAAGTGAAGGCGCGCGGTGGGCGGGTGATCGCGATTGTGACCGAGGGTGACACGGCGTTACACAAGCTGGCGGACTACCGTATCGAGATTCCCGAGACACTCGACTTACTCACGCCGGTGCTGAGCGTGGTGCCGCTGCAATTGCTCGCGTATTACATCGCGGTACGGAGAGGATGCAACGTTGATCAGCCACGGAATCTTGCCAAGTCAGTGACGGTGGAGTGAGAGTAGTCCTACAGCGGGTATCGAAAGCAGAGGTACGAGTCGCAGGCCGGGTCACCGGACGTATCGGGCCCGGCTTTCTCGTGCTCGCCGGTTTCGCGCCGGTCGACACCGACGCGCAGCTGGCCTGGATGGCCGAGAAGATCTTGGGACTCCGCGTCTTCGGCGATGCCGAAGGCAAGATGAACCGGGATCTTGCCGAAGTCGGCGGCGGTGTGCTGCTCGTGTCTCAGTTCACTCTGTATGGCGACGCGAGCAAAGGACGACGGCCGAGCCTTATCGATGCCGCGCCTCCTGACCTGGCCAAGAAGCTCTATGAAAGATTCGTCGAGTTGTTCAAGGAAAAAGCAGGAACAATCGCTGTCGAGACCGGTGAGTTCGGCGCCATGATGGACGTCGAGCTGGTCAACGACGGGCCGGTGACCCTGGTTCTGGAGCGCTAGCGCGCGGCAGGCACCGCGACGATCGCGAGGCGATCTCCTGTGGGACTCACGGCGAGGCGCGTCACATTGCTCAGACCGGCGGCAGCAAGGTCCGCCACCTGCTCCCAGGCTCCACCGCGTCGCGAATCCCATTGATACAAGATCGTTCCGCTCGCCGTCAGCACGATTCCCGCAGGTGTCCAGGCGAAGAATTCGGCACCCGCTGGCACCTTTGTGAGGTTCGTTACACGACGCCTGCGGATGTCCAGCTCTTGGAGCGCGGAACCGGCAACCGAGTCGCGCTGCACGAAGCTGACCGACGCGCGCCCCGGGATCCGTTGCAAAGACCGACCGATGTCTTTGGCGAACACTTCGCCGCGGGCGGTCGGGAAACCGGCATCCGCGATCTGCAACGTGGGAGGCGAGCCGAGGACGAAGAGGACCAGCGTGTGGGCGTCGCCCCAGGCGTGGTAGCCCACCGGTTTGATCGAATCGAGCACCACGCGTGGTCGCGACCCGGCGAGGTCGAACGCCCACAAGCGCTGAGTCGAATCGGCTTCGACGCGCACCACTGAAAAGCCGCTGCCGTCCGGCAGCGGCGTGGGCGAATACTCGCTCTCGCGCGTGGTCGTGAGCCGGACGCTCGTCTTCTTGTCGATATCGTAACGGTAGATGTCCGCCTGGCTGTCCTCACGGATCGACGTATAGAGGAAAGCGCGGCCGTCCGGCAGAAAGAACGGTTGGTTGTCGTATCCGGATCGGGTCGTCACGTTGACCGGCGCGCCGACGACGACGCGCCCGTGATCAACCCGCAGGTCCGCCAAGTAAATGTCGGTCGCCGGCGGGGCGGCGGCCTGCAGCGCGAACAATCCAAGCCACAGCACGCCCAAAGATACCCCGAGGTATCTTTTTCCGCGTGCAACCGATCGTTCTCGCCTCCGGCTCGCCCCGCCGGAAGCAGCTCCTCGAAATGCTCCGCATCCCCTTCCGCGTCATCCCGCCCGACGTGGACGAGCATGTCTTGCCCGGCGAGACGCCGGACGCCTACGTGACCAGGCTATCGCGGGCGAAAGCCCAGGCGGTCCTCGCGCGTGCGCCGGGTGAGGTGATCCTGGCGGCGGACACGACGGTGGTCTTACACGGCACGATCTTCGAAAAGCCGACGTCGCCCGCCAACGCGGTCGAGATGCTGCAGCAGCTGCAGGGGCAGACCCACGAAGTCCTCACGGCGGTTGCGGTCGCCGCGGACGGCCGGTTGGAGCAGGCGCTCGACGTCTCGCGCGTGACGTTCCGGCCGAGCGACCGCCGCACTCTGGAGGAATACGTCGCCACCGGGGAGCCGCTCGACAAAGCCGGCGCGTACGCGATCCAGGGACTCGGCGCCCCGCTGATCGAACGCGTGGAGGGGGACTTCTTTGGTGTGATGGGGCTGCCGCTGCGACTGGCGCTGGACCTGCTGGCGAGATTCGGCCGGCCTTATCGCTTCACGCGATAGACCGGTACCTTCTTCGTCTTTCCCTTCACTTGAATCGGCTCCAGCGCTTCGACCGTGGGAGGATTTTTCAGCTCTTTGTAGAACGGCTCCGAGATCAGAATTTCATTGCCGCCAGCCGATGAGCACAGGCGGCTGGCGGTGTTCACCGCGTCGCCGATGACGGTATACTCGAGCCGGCGATTGGAGCCGATGTTCCCGGCGAACACCTCGCCGAAGTTGATGCCGATCCCGATCGCGAGCGGGTGGCGCCCCTGCTCCTGCCACTTCGCGTTCATTTTCTCGAGCGTCTCGATCTGGTCGAGCGCGCATTGCATGGCGCGGTCGGCGTCGTCGGCATGGGCGATCGGGGCGCCCCACAGCGCCATGATGGCATCGCCCATGAACTTGTCGAGCGTCCCCTGGTGCTCGAAGACGATATCCACCATTTCGGTGAAGTAATCGGTGAGCAGCCCCGCGATCTCGTCCGGTTTCATGGTCTCCGACATCGGCGTGAAGCCGCGAATGTCCGAGAAGAACACGACGACTGGCCGTTTCGTCCCGCCCAGCGCCACTTCGCCTTCCTGCTGCGCGATCTGCGAAGCGAGGTTGGGTGCGAAATACCGCTGGAAGTTCGACACGACGACGGCCTCGCGCCGCAGCCGGTCCGACAGCTGCGAGTTCTCGATGGCGACCGCGGTCAATCCCCCAAAGGCGATCAGGAACTCGAGGTCCTCATCGGCGAACGAATGTGTCGCGGTGAGATTGTCCACGTAGAGGATGCCGAGGACTTTGGAGTCCGAGCCCATGAGGGGGGTGCACATCGCGCTGCGGACGCTTTGGATGAGAATCGATTTGCCCTTGAAGCGCTCGTCGGCGGCGGCGTTGTCCGAGAGGATCGCGACTCGCTCTTCGACCGCTTTGCGGGCGATCGACTGCGGCACATGTTTCGCGGCGCTGGCGTCGCCGGTGCGGCTCTTGGAGATGCGCGGCACCAGTTCGTTCGACTTGCCGTCGAGCAGCAGAATCGACACGCGGTCCACGTTCATGATCTGGAACGTGAAGTCCACGACTTTGTCGAGCAGGCGATCGAGCTCCTGCTGCTTCGACAGCTCTTTGGAGACCTCGAGCAGCAGCGACAGCTTTTTCTCGCGCCGCTCCTCCAGATTGTCCGCCTTGACCTTCAGGTGCGACGCGCCTTGCGGCTGGTCGATCACGATCGCCGGCACGCCGCCCGATACGCTCACGGGCAGCTGGCGGACGATCGTGCCCCCGGCCGCCCCGCCCTTGGTTGACGGTTTGAAGTCACCCGGAGGCGGCACGACCTGGGGCCGCGGCAAGGGCGCCGTCACTTCCTTCACACGAAAGGCGACTTTCCCGAACGTCACGACATCGTTGGCGCCCGCGTCGGCCTCGGTGATCTTGGCGCCGTTCAGGAATGTCCCGTTGGAGGAGCCGAGATCGGTGACGCGGACGCCGCTTTCCGTCAGGACGATTTCGGCGTGGCGGCGGGAGATGGTGGGATCATAGATCGGCACGTCGCTCGTGACCGCGCGTCCCACCACGAGTTTGCGCCCGAGCTGGAGATCGATGGACTGCTCGCCGGAAGTGCTCAGCAACTTGAACACAGGCCGGCAAATATAGGCCCGACGGCCCTAATCACCAGCTTTGGCGAGGGCGAGCGCACGCAACACCGCTTGCGCTTTCGCCTCGGTTTCCGCGAATTCCCGCGCCGGCTCCGAGTCGGCGACGATGCCGGCGCCCGCCTGCACCACGACGCGATCGCGGAGCACCAGCGCCGACCGAATCGCGATGCACGTGTCCATGGTCGTGGCGCCCCAGCCACGCCGCTCCGGCTCCAGCTCGTCGACGATCTCCATCGCGCGCACCTTGGGAGCGCCGCTGACCGTCCCTGCGGGGAAGCAGGCGCGGAACACATCGAGCGCGTCGTATCCATCCTGCAGCTGCCCACGCACTTCGCTCACCAGATGCTGGACGTGCGAGTAGCGCTCGATCTGCAGCGATTCGGTGACGCGCACCGTGCCATACCGCGCCACGCGCCCGACGTCGTTGCGTCCCAGATCCACCAGCATCCGATGCTCCGCGAGCTCTTTCGCGTCGGCACGCAGCGCGGCGGCCAGCGCTTCATCTTCTGCCGGTGTGGCGCCGCGCGGCCGCGTGCCCGCGATCGGCCGGACCGTCACTTCATTTCCCTCGACCCGGACGAGGACCTCCGGCGAACTGCCCACGAACGTGACGTCGTCCAGCGCGAGGTAGAACAAATACGGCGCGGGATTCAACGCGCGCAAATAGCGGTACAGTCGCAGCGGATCGACCGCACCCGACACCACCTGCCGGCGGGAGAGCACCGCCTGGAACACGTCGCCGGCGGCGATGTAGTCGCGGATCTTGGCGACATCGCGCTCGAAGGCGGCGCGGGGGTAGTGTGACTCCGGGCGCAATGATCGGTAATCGTCTCCGAGCGCCAGCGGCGCCAGCCGGTGCGGGTCACCCAGCCGGGCAATCAGGATGTCCAGTCGTTCCTGCGCTGCGTCGTAGAGGCGCAAGCGCTGCGCCGCGGACGCCGTGGCGGGCACCTCGACGTTGGCGACGACGATCGCCCGACCGAACACGTTGTCGAGAATCACGAGCGAGTCTGCGATCATCACGACCGCATCGGGAACGTCGAGGGTGTCCGGCGGCGACGCGGGTAGCCGCTCGATGCTGCGCACCAGATCGTAGCCCAGGTATCCCACGGCACCCCCGGTGAAGCGCGGCAAGCCGGGAAGCGCAATCGTGGGCAGCGCGCGCATCCGGTCCGCGAGGTGCGCGATGGGATCCGTGGTCTCCCCGGCGTGCTCCCAACCTGTGCCGTGCGTCCAACGCTCGATCTGTTGGCCGCGATAGCGCCACACTTCCCGCGGTTCGGTACCGAGGAAGGTGTACCGGGCCCAGCGTTCGCCGCCGACCAGTGACTCGAGCAGAAACGCGAACGGCGGCCGCGCAATCTTCGCAAAGGCAGCCACGGGCGTATCGGCGTCTGTGACCACTTCGCGCGTCACCGGCACGATGCCCCCCCCGCCCTGTGTGGCGCGCTCCAGGAATGCGTCGCGTGGGTCCATGGTCTAGATTTCGCCGCGATGCGCTGGGGCAGGGGTGCTGCGCTGCTGCTGTTGTTGCCCGCCACGGGATCGGCCCAGGAGTGGAATGGCGATTCCGCCCTGGCGCTGGCGCGGCGCGCGATCGAGCGGCGCGCGCAGGCCGCCGTGGACACCGCGCTGCGCGACTATAAGGCCCAAGCTCACGGATTTCTCTTCTTCCTCGGGCAGTTCGGCGAAGGGCTCACCGAGCCGCCACGGCTGATAAAAGCGGACCAGCTGGAGCTGGAAGTGTACTGGAAGGCGCCCGGGCTCAGCAAGCAGCGCATCGTCGGCTGGCGCGATCGCACCGAGCTGCCGACCGACATCAACTATCACCGCGATCACCTCGGCATCGTGCAGAACAATTTCGGGCGCGCGA
>Ga0209058_1004396_pt1 | contig 11237 bp, 9 predicted proteins | sample GraSoiAngelo_147_FD_185904 | JGI IMG/M metagenome (GOLD analysis project Ga0209058, IMG submission 185904) | Grasslands soil microbial communities from the Angelo Coastal Reserve, California, USA - 14_1009_05_40cm (SPAdes) (version 2) | ecosystem: Environmental > Terrestrial > Soil > Grasslands ... | reverse complement strand
GTTGCGCATCCCGCACGAGCTGCTTCGCAAGCCGGGTCCGCTCACGCGCGAGGAGCGCGAGCTGGTGCAGATGCACCCGATCTGGGGGATCGAGCTGCTGGCGAGCGTCGAGTTCCCCTGGGACCTCAAACCCATCATCCGCTCGCACCACGAGCGGTACGACGGGACCGGTTACCCCGACCGCCTCAAGGGCGATGAAATCCCACTCGCCGCGCAGATCGTCGGCATGCTCGACGTCTACGACGCGCTCACGAGCGCCCGGGCGTATCAATCCGCGCGGACGGCGGACCAGGCGCTCGCGGAGCTCACGCGGTACCGGTCCTGGTGGTCCGACCGCGTGTTCGAAGCGTTCCTGAAGGCCATCGTCCAGCCAGCGGCCGGTCGGTAGCGAAGCTTCCCACGCACCGCTCGTCCCCGCGCAGCGGAGACGATTCCCACCCGTACCGCGCCACCCGACGCGGGTCTGTCACTAGACGAGATCCCTTGTGTCGGCTTCGTCTCGGCGCCTAATTACTGACGGAGGCATCACACGCAGGACTGGAGGCAACCCCCGTGAAGATCCGCATTTCCAGACTCGTGCTCGGTGCGGTGATATTGCTCCCCCTCGCCGCGCCGGCGCAGACCCGTCACGCGAAAGTCAAAATCACAGCGCCCACGAACGGCGCCACGGTGAGCGGGCCGGTGAAAGTCGTGCTCGTCGCGACCGGGGTGGAGATCGTCCCCGCCACGGTGGAGCGGCCCGGGACGGGACATCATCACCTCTTCGTGGACCACGACCTCACGCCGGTCGACGACACGATTCCCCGCGGCGTCACCGGGATCCTGCATCTCGGCCGCGGGCAGACCGAGTTCGTGCTGGACTCCCTCTCGCCCGGCCCCCATCGGGTGATCGCCGTCGTGGCGGATTGGAAGCATGTCCCCCTGAAACCGCTCGTGGTCGACACGGTGCGGTTCACGGTCAAGTAGGCGACGCCATGGGTCGCGCCCTGGTGCTCGCGCTCGCGCTCGCGTCCCTGACCAGCGGCGCGAGCGCCCAGAGCAGGGCGAAAGGATGGAATCCGATGAAGTTCCAGAAGCCGAGCGACGCCGACCTGCGCCGCACGCTCGCACCGCGGCAGTACGAGGTGACCCAGCACGAGGCCACGGAGCCGCCGTTCCACAACGAGTACTGGGACAACCACCGGCCGGGGATCTATGTGGATGTCGTGTCGGGTGAGCCGCTCTTCAGCTCGCTCGACAAGTTCGACTCCGGCACGGGGTGGCCGAGCTTCGCCAAACCGCTCGAGGGGGGCAATGTCCGCGAGCGCGTCGATCGGTCGCTCTTCACGGTGCGCACCGAAATCCGCTCGACCCACGCCGACTCTCATCTGGGCCACGTGTTCGACGACGGGCCCCCACCCACGGGATTGCGCTACTGCATGAACTCGGCGGCCCTGCGATTCATTCCGGTCGACCGCCTGGAGGCGGAGGGGTACGGCCGGTATCTCCCGCTGTTCCATGCGGCAGTGACGAAGGAACCGACGCCCTAAGTCACCCGACCGACGCGGACCACCAGGGGCCAGCGCACCGTTCGAACGGTCGTCGTGGGCCCCTGCCCCCAGGCGGCCTCGAGCGCGCGGCGGAACGTCGCGAACGGGCCAGGCCCTTCCGCCTGCTCCAGCGCCCACACTGCGGACCAGGTCCCCACGTAGCCGACCAGATCCGGGAGCCGCCACTCGAGGCGGATCTCGAGCGCGGGAGCTTCGATCTCCTCGAACGGAAATGACAACGAACGATAGCCGTCGTCTACATGTCGGCGCTCCGGCGGCCAGTACGAGGCCAGGACGTTCCGGTAGAACGGCTGGATGACCGCGTCCAGGTCAGCGCCAACCGCGACGACGCCGTAGCTGATCAGCGCGACGATCCCGCCCGGTCGGACCACGCGCCGCACCTCGGCGTAGTACGCGGAGAGGTCGAACCAGTGGACCGCCTGCCCGGCCGTTGCCAGGTCGGCCACGCGCTCGGGGAGACCGCTCGACTCGGCTCGGGCGCAGCGGTACTCCACCCTGGCGTGCGACGTGGCCCGGCCGATCTGCTCCGGACTCGCGTCGGTGGCCACGACCCGCTCGAACGGGCCGGCCAATAGCACCGACAGCTGCCCCGAGCCGCAGCCCGCATCCCAGGCGAGTCGTCGTGCCGGCGCGAGCCGTGCCAGAAAGTCGACCAGGGCGGCGGGGTAGGACGGGCGGTGCGCCGCGTAGGCGGCCGAAATCTCAGAAAAATGATCCTTGAAGCGCCCCGACCAGGTCACAAGTCCAGCTCCCACGTCTCGGAGACCAGATCCTTCCCGAAGCTGTGGTTCTTCTCCCGGTGCACGACGCGGAAGCCTGCCGCCTCGTACAGTCGGCGGGCGGCGGCGAGCTCGCTCTGGGTCCAGAGCATCATCTTGCGGTAGCCCGTCTGACGGGCAAACCGCACGCACTCGCTCACCAGGCGGGTACCGAGGCCCGACCCACGCGCCTGAGGCTCCACCAGCAGCAGGCGCAACTGGGCCACGGTCTTCGATCGTTCGACGAGGAACACCGAGCCTACCACCTCGCCGTCCTGCTCCGCGATCCAGCATCGCTCCCGTTTCGCGTTGTAGCGCTGGACGAAGTGCGCCACGATCTCGGCGACGAGCGCTTCGAACTGCTCGTTGTAGCCGTATTCCTGCGCGTACACGGCGCCGTGTCGATGCACCACCCAGCCCAGGTCGCCGGGCTGTAGCGGCCGGAGGTGGTAGGCAGGAGGGCGCTCCGCACGGTCCCCGAGCAGCCGCTCGATGATCTGCATCGCGCCGACCGCGCGCGCCTGCGCAGCGGGGGATAGGGCGCCGAGCAGGGCGGCCACCTCGTCGTGCGAGCGCGCGTTGAGCGGCGCGAAGACCTTCCGTCCCTGCGCCGTGAGCGAGAGGTGACTCTGCCGACCGTCGGCCGGGGAGCGGGTCTTGAGGACCAGCCCGCGCCGCTCGAACCCGCGCAGGATGCGGCTCAGGTAGCCAGCATCGAGCCCCAGATCGCGGCCCAGCGCCGTCGCGGTCGGCTTGTCGCGGTGGGCGAGCTCGTACAGCACACGGACCTCCGTCAGCGAGAACGCGCTCTTATACGCCCCCTCGCCCAGCACGCCGATTCGCCGGGTGTAGAACCGGTTGAAGCGGCGCGCCGCCTCCACCCGCTGCTCCAGCTCGCGCGGCGCCATACGGCCAATGTTCGCGAGATACTTGACTATGTCAAGTACTTCCTCTGGCCCCGGCCCTGCTTAGATTCCGCTGACCCTCATGGCCGACGCCCTGAACCGACCGCCCAAAAAGACCATCACGCCCGGTGCCTGGCAGGAAGCACGGGCCCTCATCTACGCGCACCGCGGCCGCCTGGCGGTAGGACTCGCGCTGATGCTCGTCAACCGGCTCGCCGGCCTGGTCCTGCCCTCGTCCTCCAAGTGGGTGATCGACCGGGTGATCAACCAGCACCACCCCGAGCTGCTGTTGCCGCTCGCCCTCGCCGCCGGCGGCGCCACCCTCGTTCAGGCCATTACCGGATTTGGCCTATCGCAAATTCTCGGCGTGGCGGCGCAGCGCGCCATCACCGATATGCGCCGCACCGTGCAGGCCTACGTCCTCCGCCTGCCGATCAGCTACTTCGACTCGACCAAGAGCGGGATCCTGATCTCGCGTATCATGACCGACGCCGAGGGGATCCGAAACCTGGTCGGCACGGGGCTGGTGCAGCTGGCGGGTGGCCTCATCACGGCCGCGATCGCGCTGGGCGTGCTGTTCTATCTGAACTGGCGGCTCACCCTGATCGCGATCCTGATCCTCGGCTGCTTCGGGGGCGGCATGGCGTACGCGTTCGCCAAGCTGCGGCCGCTGTTCCGCGATCGCGGCAAGCTCAACGCGGACGTGACGGGGCGGCTGGGCGAGACACTTGGCGGCATCCGCATCGTCAAGGCGTATCGCGCGGAGCGCAGCGAGCGGCTCGTGTTCACCCGTGGGGCCAATACGCTGTTCCGCAACATCGCCACGACCATGACGGGGATCTCGGCCGTCGGCGCCTTCGCCACCATCATCATCGGGGCGATCGGCATCCTGATGATCCTCGAGGGCGGGCACGCTATCCTGTCGAACCAGATGACGCTGGGCGATTTCTTCATGTACGGCGTCTTCATCGGTCTCGTGGCCCTGCCGCTCATCAACATCGCCTCGATCGGCACGCAAATCACGGAGGCGTTCGCCGGGCTGGACCGGATCCGCGAGATCCGCCGGCTGGTCACCGAGGACGCCGAGGACGGGGCGCGGGCGCCGCTCGCCGACGTGGCCGGGGACATCGCCTTCGAGAACGTGAGCTTCGAGTACGTGCCCGGCGCCGAAGTCCTGAAGCGCATCTCGTTCCGCGCGGCGGCGGGCTCCACGACGGCCCTGGTCGGCTCCTCCGGGGCGGGTAAGAGCACGCTGATCAATCTCGTGCTCACCTTCAACCGCCCGAAAGCCGGGCGCATCCTGGTGGACGGTCGCGATCTCGCCACCTTGCGGCTCGCCGACTACCGCCGGCAGCTCGGCGTCGTGCTGCAGGACAACTTCTTGTTCGACGGCACGATCGCGGAGAACATCGCATTCGCCCGGCCGCACGCGACCCGCGAGGACGTCGAACAGGCGGCGCGGATCGCCCACTGCGACGAGTTCGTGCGTCGCTTCGAGAAGGGTTACGACACCGTCGTGGGTGAGCGGGGCGTGAAGCTCTCCGGCGGCGAGCGCCAGCGGGTCTCGATTGCGCGGGCGATCCTCGCCGATCCGCGCATCTTGATCCTCGACGAGGCCACGTCCAGCCTCGACTCGGAGAGCGAGGCCGCCATCCAGGACGGGTTGCGCACGCTGCGGCGCGGCCGGACCACGTTCGTCATCGCCCATCGCCTTTCGACCATTCGCAGCGCCGACCAGATCCTCGTGATGGAGCGGGGTGAGATTGTGGAGCGCGGCACTCACGCCGAGCTGCTCGCGAAGCACGGCCGGTACCGCCAGCTGTACGACAAGCAGTACCGGTTCGAGCAGGACCTGTTCGTGAACCCCGGGGAGGACTTCACCCCCGAGCCGGAGGCGCCGGTGACGGCGCCCCCGCTCACCCCACCGGCCCGCCTCTAGCTTCTGCGCCTGGAGGGCTCTACACTAGCGCATGCCATTGATCGACACGAATCACCAGCGCGCGGCGCTGCTCGTCTTGCTGCTGGGCCTCGCGCTGGTCATCGCGCTCACCCCCTACGCCACGGGGCTCATCGGCATCCCGGTGTTGTACGCCGTGTTCGCTCCGGTGCACGAGTGGCTGTCGCTGCGGGCCCGGCCCAAGGTCGCCGCGAGCCTGGTGGTCGTGCTCGCGCTGTTCCTCATCGTGGTCCCCGGTGTGTCGTTCGCCGGGCTCATCGTCAATCAGGCCCAACAGATCACCGGGAGCGTCGTGAAGAACCCGATCCTAGGCCGGATCGCGCAGCTCGAACTCGGTGGGGTCGATATCGGTCCTCGGATCGCCGACCTCGGCGCGAAGATCGTCGGGTGGCTCGGCTCCTCGGCCTTCGGGCTGATTGGCACCGCGACGCGCCTCGCGCTCAACCTCACCATTTCGCTGTTCGGCTTGTTCTACCTGTTGCTGCGTCCCGGCGAGACCTGGGAGGCCGTCCGGCCGTACATCCCGTTCTCCGCCAAGAACACGGAAAAGTTGCGCCAGCGGTTCCGGGACGTGACCACCTCGACCATCATCGGTACCGGTCTCACCGCCGCGGCCCAGGGCGCCATCCTGGGACTGGCGTTCTGGATCGTCGGCCTGCCCAACGCGCTGTTCTGGGGCGTCGTCACGATGGTGTTCGGTATCCTGCCGATCGTCGGCAGCGGACTCGTCTGGGTGCCGGCGGCCATCGCGCTGCTCATCGGCAACCGTCCGGGCCCCGCCGCGCTCATCACACTGGTCGGCCTGTTCGTGGGGAATGTCGACTACATCCTGCGACCGATGGTGTTCCGGCGCTGGGCGAACATTCACCCCCTCATCACCCTCGTCGGTGCACTCGCCGGCGTGCCGTATTTCGGCATCCTGGGACTGCTGATCGGGCCGCTGGCGCTCTCGTATTTCTTCGAGCTCGTCAAGATGTACAGAGAAGAGTACTTGGGTTAAGAGGATAACCCACAACTAGACGCACAGACGCACAGCGGTGAACAGGTTTCAGGGAGCGGATCGGTGCTCCCGAGATCTGTCGCGCACATGCGACACACCCTCTTCCCGTCGACCGGAAACCTCCGGAACCCGCCCGGTGTAGGTACGAACAACTTCGTACTTTACGAACAACTTCGTACTTAATGAGGTCCGAATGCGGAAGCGTGCTCCGACGAACGCCACGGCGCCGGAGCTCGATCAGATCCGCCGGCTGCTTCACACGAAGAAGGGAGCACGTACATGATCATGACGCAGGCGCTGGGCTGGGCCCTCGTGGACTCGCTGTGGCAGGACGCGCTCGCCGCCGCGGGGCTCGCCGCCCTCCTCGCCCTGGTCCCGGTGCGGGCGGCCCGCATCCGTTACGCGTTCGCCACGCTCACCCTGGCGATGATGCTCGCCCTCCCCCTCGCCACCGCGGTGCGGCTGAGCGGGACGTCGCCCCAAATCAGCGACGTGGTGACTGCCACCTCCACGGTCGCCCCGGGGCCCACGGGCCCCGGCCCGCGAGCCGTGGCGGCGATTCCGACGCCCGCTGCGATCCGGGCCGCCATCGAGCCCGTCCTGCCCTGGGTCGTCCTCGCGTGGTTTGGCGGCGTGGTGGCCCTGTCGCTGCGGCTCGCGTCGGGGTGGCTGATGACGCGGCAGCTCGGGCGCGTGGGGACGTCCTCCGTGCCGGACGCGTGCGTGGAGGCCGTGGCGCGGCTGGCGGCGCGGCTCCGTATCTCGCGGCCCGTGCGCGTCCTCGGGTCGGCCGTCGTGCAGGTGCCTGCCGTGATCGGGTGGCTGCGCCCCGTGATCCTGCTCCCGGCGAGCGCGCTGACGGGCCTCACTCCGCTGCAGCTCGACGCGTTGCTCGCCCACGAGCTGGCGCATGTGCGGCGTTACGACTACGTGGTGAACCTCCTGCAGTCGGTGGTGGAGACGCTGCTGTTCTACCACCCGGCGGCGTGGTGGGTGTCGCAGCAGGTGCGCGAAGAGCGCGAGCACTGCTGCGACGATTTGGCCGTCGCGGTGTGCGGCGATGCGCACTTCTACGCGACGGCGCTGCTCGGCATGGAGCGACTCCGTGTCACGCCGCCGGCCTTCGCCCTGGCGGCGACGGGGCGCGGCGGCGCCCTCATGGGCCGGATCCGGCGGCTCGTGGCGCCGGTGCAAACGGAGATCTTCCCCCGCTGGATGGCGGGCGTGATCGCCGTGACCCTCGCGCTCGGCGGCGGCGCCCACCTGGCGACTGGGACGGCGGCCACGGGCGACCGCGGTGGCACGCGAACGGCGACGCTCGATTCGCTGATCGACCGCGTCGAGGCGTTGCGGAACCCGGCTGCGCGACACGAGGCGGTGAAGACCCTCGGCAGCCGCCGGGACCCGCGGATGGTGCCGCCGCTCCTAGCGATCGCTCAACACGACGGCGACGAGGTGGTCCAGCACGAGGCGGTCAAGGCCCTGGGCAAGGTGCGGGGCGGCGCCGGCGTGGGCGCTCTGCTCGAGATCGCCCGCACCCACCCCAACCCGTACGTCCGCGACAAAGCCGTCAAGATGGTCGGTAACGTGGCGACCCCCGAGGCGGCGCTCGGCATGCTGGAACGGCTCGCGGACCGGGACCCCGATGTCGAGGTCCAGCAAGAGGCCGTCAAGGCGCTCGGGCACCTGGGCAGCCCACAAGCCGTGGCGCCGCTGGCGCGCCTGGCCCGCGCCCAGCCCAACGCGGAGGTACGAGAGGAAGCGGTGGAGCAGTATGCCAGGACGGCCACACCGGAGTCCGCTCTCGACCTGCTCGTGGACAGGCTCGCTCACGACAGCTCAGCCACCGTCCAGGTGGAGGCAGTCGAGCGCCTGGCGGACCTGCCGAACGGCCTCGGGATCCCGGCACTGAGGAAGGCGGCCCGCTCCCACCCGAGCCGCCACGTGCGGGCCGAGGCGCGACGCCGCCTGGAAGACTACCGTTAGGGCGTCACGGGGGCGATCCCGGGGTCAGTCGCATCGGTCCGCTCGGCCGGACGAGGTCGAGCGGATCGACGGTGATGCCCCCATAGGCGGCGAACCAGTGCAGGTGTGACCGCGTCACACGCCCAGAAGACCCGACGCGCCCGATCAGCTGGCCAACCTCGACCGTATCTCCGGGCACCACGAGCACTCGGCTCAGGTGGAAGTAGCCCGTCACGAGACCGGCGCCGTGGTCGATGAGGATCGTGGTCCCGCTGAAGTAGAGATCGGCCACCAACGCGACGACGCCCCGATTCGACGCCCGCACCGGGTCCCCGCGCTGCCCGGCGAAGTCGACGCCCCAGTGACGGCTGCGCAGCACCTTGTTGAACACGCGTGCCACGCCGAACCCGCTGGTCACCGAGCTGGAACGTGGTCGTACGAAGGGGACACGCCACAGCCGCGGCGTCTCATGCGCCCGCTGCCTCACCCCCTGCACCAGCTCCTGCTCCAGCCGGATGCGCTCGGTCAGAGAATCGGGCGGCTCGGCAAATTCGGGAGCCACGCGGAGCCGCTCGCGTGGCACGCGCCGACGCCCCACCGGCAGCGCCACGCTGACCGTATCGCTCGTGCTGTCGGCGTGCTCCATGACGAGGCGCGCCGTGGCGCTGTCCTCGGCCCCGAACGGCACGGCGCCGAGCGCACCGAAGCCGTCCGCGAACCGCTCGAAATGCAGTGGCTCGCCCGACAGCTCGCCGGACACCGCCGTCACGTTGCCGCCTGCCGGGGGACCGACTACCACGCGCACCAAGGATCCTTGCAGCGGAAGGCGAGGCCACCAGGCCACCTGCGGTGCTGCGGTAGCGCCCTGCCCCGTCAGGACCGCGGGGAACAGGGACAGGGCAAGGGCGACGAAGTATTGGCCGGGGTCTGGCATGGGGCAGGATACCCTGCCCCGACCCGTGTGTGCCGGAACGGGCGCTAGCGCCCCGACAGGGCGCCCCGGGCGATCTCGAGCTCGGCGCGCGTTCCGTCGCTGTGCTGCATCAGCGCCAGGTATTCCCGGTAGCGCGTCCCGGCGGTCGCGAGATCGCCGGCCTGCTCCGACGCGCGGGCGAGCCCGAACAGGCTGCGCGCGCGATTCGGCTGCTGCGCGAGCGACGCCGCGTACGCCCGCGCCGCTTCGACTGGGCGGCCCAGCTCGAGCAGCAGGTCGCCGAGCAGCTCACGCGCGGGCAGGAGGCTGCCCGGGGTCACCGGATGCTTCTGGGTCACGTCCTCGAGGTCCGCCGCGGTCGTGGCCAGGCGTACCGCTTCCGCGGTGTCACCCAGCGTGCGCGCGAGCCACCCGGACGCCGCGAGGCGCTGGATGCGCACCTGTCCCGCCCAGTAGGCGTGCGCGCCACCCGCGGCTCCCTCCGTCCGCTCGATGTCGTCGAGTGCTGAGATCGCGGATCGCGCGCCCGCGGTGTCGCCGGTCCGCGCCGCGCCCAGCGCGTGGGCGAAGTGGGTGAGCGCCTCCGCGGCGCGCCACTCGGGAGACGGGCGGACGGCGAGTGTCGTCGCCTCCCGCCAGCGACCGCGCTCGAGCGCGTGGCGTGCCGGGATCGCCGCAAGCGCGTACGCGTTCGTCAGTGACCCGACGGGGTACACCGCCGTGACGGCGGCCGCCTCATCCACGACGCGCTTCGCTTCGGCGTCGCGGCCCTGCTGCAGGTACGCGTACACCAGATAGTCCCACGCGTGGCCACGCTGGTCCCACAGCGCGTTGAGGTGTCGCTCGTCCTCGAAGGCGCGGGCGGACGCGGCCGACCGGAGGTTGGAGGCGATGTCGTCGTTCCACAGGCCAAGCCGGGTAAAAATGTGCGACGGCATGTGCTGCGCGTGCGGTACGTCGGGGGCGATCTCGGCGTAGTGACGCGCCGCGTAGAGTCCCAGACGGGCGAGCCGAGGAGTGTCGTTGGTGTGAATCAAGTAGTGGGCGAGGCCGGGATGGCGCGGCTCAGCCTTGAACAAGGGCTCGAGAATGGCATCGGCCCGCTTCTGGTAGCTGAACGTCGTGTCGGTGGCGTTCGCCTGGGCGAGCGCGATGAGTGACAAGGCGTAGAAGATCGCCGCCTCACGGTCGCGTGGGTGGCGGCGCCGCACGCCGTCCATGGCCGCGGCGTACGCGGCGAGGCGCGCCTCGTGGTCTCTCTCGCCGTAGGCTGCGTAATATGTGCGGATGGCGGCCAGGTAGTCGCGCTCGCGCGGCGTTCGGGCCAGTGCGAGCCCGCGCTCGCTCGCCGCGAGACCGGCCGCGAGGTCCGCGCCCATCGGGGGCGTCCAGAGCGGGTGGAACAAGCTCATGGCCTGTCCCCAGTAACCCATCGCGCACGCCGTGTCGGCGACAACCGCCTCACGGAAGGTGTCTGCCGCCCTCTCGTACCAGAAAGAGTGCAGCAACGCCACCGCCCGCTCGAAGCGCGTCTGCGCCTCGGGGATGCACGACACCGGGAACACCACCCGACCGAGGGCCTCGGCCTGATGCGCGTGCGGCTCCTGCGCGGCGAGGCGACCGACCACTCCGAGCCAGAGGACGACGGGCACGGCCAACCGGGAATCAAGGCTCATGGACGTCTAATGTGCATGATCCCGCGATTATCTTCCACAGCGACCTATGAGGCTTTCGCTGCGGTTCATCATTCCGCTGTTCCTCGCGCTCGGCGCCCTCGCCTACGCGGTGGTGCCGCTGGTCGACAAGCTCGCCCTGCAGTGGTTCGAGCGGGATCTGGACCTCCGCGCCACGCTCATCGCCAGTACCGTCCAGGAGCCTTTGCGGGATCTGATCCGCGCCGGCAACCGCAGCAGGCTGCTGCAGTTTTTCACCCGGATCTCCCAGGACGAGCGCCTCTACGCCGTGGGCCTCTGCCCCATGGGCCTCGGCGAGCCCATCGCGACCCCGACGCTCCCGGCGGAGATCCGCTGCGCCCGCCTCGAGTCGTACGCGAGCCCCTCGGGACAGCTGCTCCAGAGTCCCGACGGCCCGCTGCTCGTCTCGGTCCGGTCGCTCGCGGTGGACGGCGCGCCCGCCGGAACCCTGGTGCTCGCGCACGACATGAGCTT
>Ga0209058_1004392_pt1 | contig 11240 bp, 9 predicted proteins | sample GraSoiAngelo_147_FD_185904 | JGI IMG/M metagenome (GOLD analysis project Ga0209058, IMG submission 185904) | Grasslands soil microbial communities from the Angelo Coastal Reserve, California, USA - 14_1009_05_40cm (SPAdes) (version 2) | ecosystem: Environmental > Terrestrial > Soil > Grasslands ... | reverse complement strand
CGGCGCTCGTCAGTCTGACCGGTCTCACGCTTGCGGTGAATTTCTTTCTCCTGTTCACGCTGGTCTACGTCGACCGGATGAGACGGGCGTACTGGGCATTGATGGTCCTCTCCGTCGTGATGCTGCTCCTGGTATTCCGATTCGGAATCACGATGATTAATCCGCCCACGGCGGACGCCCCTCTGTTCGTCCCGGTCTTCGACTTTGCCATTCTGGGAATCTACCTGGCGTACATCCTCACCTATTCGATCGTGGGAATTCGGAACCTGTATCGACTCTACCAGATCGTACGGAAGAGTAGTGTGACCCTGGCGCGACGGGCCGCCGGCCTCATGGTGACGTTCACCCTCGTCTTGGTCCTGGGCCTCTCGACGAACGGGATCCTCGGGCTGACGGGCAACCAAAGCTTCCCTCCCCCTCTCTCGACTCTGCTCATCTTCGTCGCCGCGAGCGCTTACTACACGCTCTATCCGATCGGCCGGGAGCGAATCTCGGAGGCGATTCGGATGTTCCAGGCCCGCCGCTATTCCATCAAGGCGGTGTTCCTGACGTTCCATGATGGCACGTTGATCGGGGCGAAAACGAAGCCCGGCGAGACGACGATCGACCAAGATCTCTTCGGCGCGACGCTCGATGTCATTCAGAATTTCATGCGAACTTCGTTCCCGATCCTCCGTGGGAAGTCGCTCAGCTCCATCGTCCACGGCACCTACACGCTCGTCATCGAGAAAGCTCGCTACTGCTACTTGACCGTCGTCCTCGAAGGCGAGGAGACGGATCAGCTCCGTCGACAGATGCGAGACGTCCTCATCACGTTCGAGGCGCAAAACCGACCCGCGCTCCAGAAGTGGCAGGGCGTCCCCAGCGAGGCGCGAGGGACCGAGCAACTCCTCACGGGATTCTTCGTCGAGTCGCCGCTCGTCTAGGCGTACACTTGGATAAGGCCCACGGGCGAGCCGACGACGAACAGCTTGCGCGGCTTCGGCGTCAAACGGACGATCTTCTGCCGGAGCCGGATCTCGCGATCGCGATACCGAGCCTTGATCTCGTCGATCGAGGCGTATGTCTTCGAGAGTGCCTCGCCCTCATTCAGGAGCTTCGCGAGGTATGTGACCGCGACCATCGCCGCGTACTCGTTGAAGTTCCAGTTGCTGTGGACCGTGCCGTTCTGCGAATAGACGTAGGCGGCCTTCCGCATCCGGATCGGAATCCATCCGCCCGAGATGCCGAGCTTCGTGTGCCGCACGACGACGTCGATCGGCGGCAGCGCCTCGAGGAGGGCCCTTCCATCGGGAGACAGGAACCACTCTTCCTCGTAGTCCAGCAGGAAATGCGCGTCGAACTTCGCGTGCGCGGGCATCGGGAACGCGCGGTTGAACTCCTGTTCGAGCTCGTAGCCCTCGCTTATCCCCTCCAGATGGATCGCCAGTCCATGGCGCCGCGCATACTCGCGGAACGGGTCGATGCCCTTCAGCAGGATCTCCAGGAACCGCTTCGTTTCCTCGGGACCGCGGTCGCGGTTGTAGAGCGTGTGTGTCATGATGACGTTCGTCCGGGCGCCGAGACTCGCGAGCGTGTGGACCAGTGCGAGGCAGTACAGGCCTGCGTCCGCGTCCACGTCGCCCGTCACCGGGACGGACAGGGTCGACCTCGTGCCGTCGGGGATGTCGTACATCACGAGATCCCGGACTCCCTGGAACGCCTTGTCCGAGTCGACGCCCAGCCCGAGGGAATGGGAGAGGACGTTCCATTGTTCCGAGAACGCTTTGCGGATCGCCTCCGGCGTCGCCAGTTGGAGCGCCCCTCCACTCCGGGCCGGGAGTGGCGTGCGTCCGTCGGTGTAGTCCGCCGATTCCACGAGGCTCTGAAAGAGGTCCTCCTGGAGACGGTGGCCGACGGGGTCGGCGTCGATGGAATCAGGGGGTTCCAATCCTGGTTCTTCGGAGGGCGCTGGCTTTGCCTTCGGCGTGCCGCTCGCGGTCACGAAGTCAACCCCTCTCCCACCGTTCCCAGAGATGATTATCAGGTATTTAGTTGCTACGAATGCTACCGAATGATACGATTTGAATAGATTTGTAGAAATCCTGAAGTATGCCGGCTCCGATGCGGAACGCATGGCGCGGACCGCGGCGGCGAGGCGTCCGGAGAAGATCCAGTTCAACATCCGCGTGGACGGCGAGGTCCTCGCTCGCTTCCGGGACTACTGCCGCCGAAACGGACTCGACCCGCAGGGCCAGATCGTCCTCTTCATGCGGAAGGTCCTCGATACGGAATTCGACTTTCAGGAGAGGCTGTGGTCGGCCCTGAAGGAAGAGCGCTCTTGAGGGCCGCCGCCCCGAGGGGTGCGTCGAACCGCCGAGAGAGCATCGCGAGTTCCTGGGTCCGCATCGTCTCCGGCGCGACGGTCAGGAAGAGCCGGCAGTCGTGGAGGCTCGCGATGTCCAGCGCGTCCTTGACGAACGGGAGCCACGACCTCACGTCGACGTACAAGGCGAGCTGATCCAGGCCGACGAGGACGATGTCGGTCCCCTCGTGGGCCGACGCGTAGTTCGCGATCGCCCGTCGGCCTTCCGTGTCGAGCGATTTCGGCCGGACCGTTGGGGTGCCGGGCTCCGGATGGTCCGTGACCCACACGATGTCGAAGCGGTCTCCATATCGCACGCGCGCCTTCGACGGATGCTCGGTCGTGAGCAGGAGGCCCCGTCGTGCGCCCACGAGCGGCAACGCGAGCGGCGCGTCCTGTGCGTTGATCGTCATGAGGACGTGGTCGGCCGTCCCGTTCGGCGTGGGATTGGGGTTCTCTTGGATGTCAACGAGTCGATCGACGGAACCGCGGAGCACCGCGACTTGGTCCGGCGTGAACGTCCCATGGCCCGCCGCGACGATCACGGTGCCCTTCGAGGCGCTCGCCTGGTTCACGACGCGTTTGAGGAAGCGCCCGACCGCGTCGAAGCCGGCGACGGCCGCGAGGTAATCGAGGTCGTCGAGCAGGACCGCGGTGCCCGGATTCTCTCGGAGGAACTTGACGACGGTGTGGACGAGCTCGAAGTCGAGGCCGTTCGGCCGAACGGTCCGCTCCGTGTTGGACGCGCTGGTGATCCATAGGATCGGCGTGCGCTCGAGCCCGAACCGGGCGGTGACATGCGGAGGCGCCAAGCCCGTGACGCACAGTCCCGGCGTCGCGGACACGATGTCTCGGAAGGCACCCATCGCGGCGCTCCGGCCGTTCTCGAGCACGAGGTAGTTCAGGCCGCGCTCCAGGCGGTGCCGGGGAACCCGCGCCGGGCGGACCTCGACGACCGGCTCGATCACGAGGTACCGGTACCGCGCGACCGCGTACGCGATGAAAATCGACCACACCATCGTGTACAGGGAGCCGAGGCCAAGCCGCGTATCGGTCGACGTCAGGACGGGCCACGCTAATTCTGTTACCGCCGCGGGCACCGTTCCGAGGAGGAGCCCGAAGACCACGACGCCTTGCATGCTCCGGCTCGGCGTCTTCCGGACCCGCCACCACGAGCGCACGAAGAGCAGGACACTGGAGAACATCCAGGCGCCGAAGAACGGCGCGAGGTACACGTACGTGGAGGAGATGCGGGCGCTCGGCCCGAACGCGTTGGCCGACATGCCGGAGATGATCAGGCTCGTCGATGTGACGAGGTACGCCCAGAAGACGAACGGCGCATAGATGGCGGCAAGGGCCCACGGTCCCCGGAACCAGGCGCTGCGGGACGGATACGTCAAGGCGAGGTGGTACAGCGTCGCCGGGACGAGGACGACCCCGACCCACGTGACGCGCGCCCAGAAAAACAACGTATCCGACGATGTCCCGGGGGCGAACGACCGCTGGACGATCTCGCCGAGATCCCAGATGATGAACGCGAGCATGACGAGGAACGCGGACCGGTTCGCGGAACCCCGCGGGTTCAGGCCGAGGACGTACGCGCCGAGGAACGCGCTCACGACGAGGGCGGCGAAAGGCAGGGTGGCGCCGATCGAGAGGACGAACTCAGTGGTCATTCGGACACGATCTCGAAGACGCCGCGCTCGACGAGGAGCGGATAGTAGTCCAAGTCATGCTCGACCCCGCGCATCTTGACGACGCCAAGATAACGTCGCACCGAGGTGCTCATGCCGACGTCGACCTCCCGCAGGCGCAGGTGGATGATCGTGTCCGAGAGGAATTCCTCGACGCCGAAGTGGGCGAAGGCGGTCGCATCCCGGGGCATCTCCGAGACGAGGAACGTCGTCGCGTTCAGGTCCCGCAGCTCCTCGAAGAACTGGAAGATCTCGTTCCGAGGGCTCTCGAACGGCGCGAGGGCGTACAGCGCATCGAGGCTGTCGAGCGCGATCAGGTCGCAGCCCATCTCCTCTTTGTATCGCGCAAGCTGGCGACGCAAGCCCAGGAGCCAGCGTGGCTGCTCCCGGACCTCTTCGATCTCGCGTCGCAACGCGCGGACGTCGATGATGTGGACGCCTTTCGCGTGCCCCGGGTCCATGCCCAACGAGGTCATCTGCGAAATGAGCGAGGTGCGGCTCTGCTCCATCGACAAGTACAGGCCCGAGGCCCCGTGCTCCTTCGCCTCGTGGAAGAGGATGCGGTACACGAACGACGACTTCAGAGAGCCAGGAGGTCCCGCCACCAGGACGATGTGTCCGCGCGGGATCCCGCCGCTGAGGCGATCGTCCAGGCCCACGACATACGTGGGAATCTTGTCTGTCGCCTGCGACAGGATGGAACCCCCTCCCGACCCGAACCGGCGGTGCCGGGCAAAGGCCTCCAGCAAATAAAACGTTATCGCGCGAGGTCTACAGCCGCCACACTGGATCGCGGACCGGAGCGCGGGAACCGCCATCGGGAGTCGCGTGTTCCGCCATCCACAGAACCATTAAACGTGCGGCGATGTTCAGGCGGCGATTCGCATGCCCGCGACCGTTGTGGTGGGAGCCCAGTTCGGCGATGAAGGCAAGGGGAAGATCGTCGACTACCTTGCCGACCGCGCGGACGTCGTCGTACGGTTCCAGGGCGGCGCGAACGCGGGCCATACCGTCCAAGTGGGCGACCAACTGTACGCGTTTCATCTCCTCCCTTCCGGCGTCCTCCGACCGCGGTCGATGAACGTGATCGGGAACGGCGTGGTGATCGATCCGCCGCAGCTCCTGAAAGAGATCGAGGAGACACGGGCTCTCGGCCACTCGGTGGAGAACCTGCGCATCAGCGACCGCGCCCATGTCGTGATGCCGTACCATAAGATCATCGACGGCCTCGAGGAGAAATTGAAAGGCAACCTGGGAGCTGGCACGACCCTTCGGGGGATCGGTCCCTCGTTCGAGGACAAGGTGGGCCGTTTCGGGATCCGCATGTGCGACCTCGTCGATCCCCTCGCCCTCCGCGAGAAGCTCGAGACGATGGTCCCGATCAAGCAGCGGCTCATCGACGCGTACGGCGGGACGGAACGCCTCGATCTGGAGGCGATCTACAAGGAACAGGTCGAGTACGGCGCGCGTCTCGCGCCGTTCGTGGCGGACACGTCCGTCTGGCTCGACGCGGCGATCCGGCGTCGGAAGCGCGTCCTGTTCGAGGGCGCCCAAGGCACGCACCTCTGCATCGACCACGGGATCTATCCGTTCGGCACATCGAGCGATTGCGTTGCCGGAGCCGCATCCGTCGGTGCGGGGGTGGGTCCGCAATTCTTGACGGACATCGTCGGCGTCGCGAAGGCCTTCACCTCCCGCGTCGGCACCGGGCCGTTTCCCACGGAAGTCGAAGGGTCCACCGCGGAATATCTTCGCGAACGGGGCGGGGGCGAATACGGGACGACGACACGACGGCCGCGGCGAGTCGGTTGGCTCGATCTCGTGATGCTGCGGATGGCCGTGCGGGTGAACGGACTCGTGAGCCTCGCGGTCACGAAACTCGATGTGCTCGGCGGGCTCGATCGAATCCCGGTGGGTGTGGGCTATCGTGCCGATGGAGAGACGGTCAAAGAATTCCCCGCGAGCATGCGCGTGCTATCGCGATGCGAACCGGTCTACCGCGAGTTCAAGGGCTGGCCGGATCTCAACGAGTCCAACTGGATCGCGACGGCGAAGAAAGGGAAGCGAGCGCTGCCGGATGCCCTGCGGAAGTATCTCGAATTCATCGAGGCGCAGCTCAAGGTGCCCGTCCGGATCATTTCGGTCGGTCGGCCTCGGGCCGCGACGATCGGCCACTGAATGGGTTCAGCTCGTCGATCCGAGCTCGCGGGCCGTTTCCAGCCGAGCGATGCGCTCTCGGAGCTCACACGCCTTGCAGATTTCGTTCACCGTCGGCTCTCCGCAGCGCGCGCAGGCGTTGAGGGACGCGGGAGGAAACTCGGCTTGGAGCAGAGGTCGCATCCGATCGTAGCCGCTGACGATCGCGTGGCGCGTCCCGGGGCTCTCCTCCTCGAGACGATGCACGATGTCCCGGAACCGGCCGCGCTGGGCTCGCTCCGCGTACGGGCACGTCGCATCGTGGAATTCGATGCCCCGCAAGAGCGCGTACAGGTAGACCTCTTTCTCCGGGATCATGCGGAGCGGCTGGATCCGCGGCACGAGACCGGGCTGTCGCGTCTCGTGAGGTCCCATCCGCGCGAGTTTCTCGATGTCCCCGCGAGCGACGTTCATGAGGATCGATTGTGCGGTGTCGTCGAGGTTTAACCCCGTGGCGACGTAATCCGCATCGACCTCGCGGGCCGCGCGGTTGAGGGCCTCCCGGCGGAACGGCCCGCAGTAGCTGCACGGGATCGCTTCTGGATCCACGACGACGACATCGTCCATCGCGTGCCCAACGGTGTCCGTATAGGCCAGGAGGCGGTGCTCGATTCCGAGTCGGGCGCAGAGCCGCCGCGCGTAGTCGATTCCCTGGGGACGGTACGATGCGATCCCTTCGTCGATCGTGACCCCGACGAGCTCGACGTCGTGTCGGTTCTCGAGGAACTTCGCGAGGAGCGCCGCCGTCGTGCTCGAGTCCTTCCCGCCGCTCATCCCGATGGCGATCCGCTCTCCGCCGACGAGGTCGACCTGGGATCGGAACTCGCGCTTCACCCGCCGCTCGACGAAGTCGAGGAAATGCGCGCGGCACAGATGCTCCCCGTTGTACCGGAGCCACTCGACGGCGGGGGCGCCACATCGGTCGCACGCCACGCCGATCGAATCGGTGCGGAGGCTTAAGACCTCATGGGCCCGGAGGCGGACCCGAAGGAGGAGGCGAAGCGGTTTGCGCGGCTCCCGGCGGCGGCGCGATTCCGGGTCCGGCCAGGTACGGGGGAGCGGCGCCGAAGAAAGGCGTCGGGCGGCGGACGATTAATGCGTACGCGACCGCGACGAGGATGACGGTCCACGAACCGACGAAGGCGCTGATCAGGGCCGAGGAGAGGACGGACACGAAGGCGGACACGATGGGATCGCCCGCCGAGGAGGCGAAAGCGAGGGGGACCGATATCACGGTGCCGATGACGCCCCCGAGGATGGACACGATGAGGATCGCGCCGAACAGGGACCAACGGTGGCCGCGGGTCATCCGCCAGCTCCTCGAGAGGCCACCGACCGCGTTCGCGTTCTCCATCATGATCGCGGGAGCGTAGAGGACCAAGGACACGTAGAGGTAGATCGCCACCACGCCCAGGCCGACGAAGAGGCCCAGGCCGCCGCACAGAAGCGCAATCGTGCCCGTGGCACCGCTCAGTCCCGCTAGCAGGGCGACGAGGATCAGGAGCAACGGGAGCGTGACGAGGCCGAACAGGATGAGCCCGAGCAGGATGTTTGCGCCCAGGATGCTGGGGAACCGCGTGAGTCCCCGGCGGAGGGCCTGCTTCACCGTCATCGGTTCGCCCCGATACCGGCGGACCGCGTATTCCGTCATGGCGCCGGTGACGATGCTCGTGAGGATGGCAGAGAAGACGAACGCCGCGACGGCGTAGAGGAGAAGGCGACCGAAGTTCAAGGTCGGGAGCGACGTCGGAGCGAGGCCACCGAAACCCCCGCCGACGAAGACAGTCCCGAGAATGGCGAACGAAAGGACGACGGAAAGCACACCGGTCGCGGCGCCCAGGGCCAAGTACACGACGAAGAATGGCAGGAAGTTCTTCGTCCATACGCCGAACAGGCCGGATAGCATGTCCGAGAACGTCGCGCTCTGCGGGAATGGGGGCGGATAATACGGGTATCCGCCCGGATATGGCGCGATCGGGGGCGGGCCAGGGGGTGGCGGACCGGCCGCGGGCCCGGCACGTGCCACCGTGGCGGCGGTCCCGAGAACGGTCCCGCAATTCACGCAGAAGGAGTTCGTCGAAGCGTTCGTGGTCCCGCACGCAGGACACATCGTCGAGGCGGACAAGCGCAACCCCCGCCGGGCATGTCGCACGCGGGTAGTTGAGTCTTGTGGCGGGCTTCCCCAGAGCCGCGTCGTTATTTCGAGTGAGAACCGCGCCGACTCCTTTATCCGGAATCCGCGGAATTTCGCCCATTCTCCGAGGGAACGCCATGGACATCAATCAGCTCGGCCTCATTCTCATGGGGATCGTCCTGGGTTGGTTCCTCCTGTTCGCGGTGCGCCGGTACAAGGTCCAGTGGGGCGCCTTTGCGGCGTTCATGGCGATCGTCTTCGGCGTCAGCATGATGTCCTTCCTGTACGCCCGGGACCTCCTCGCGTACTACGGAATCGGCATCTTCATCGGCTTCGTCGCGAACATGGTCGTCCGCGTGGCCGGCACGACGGCGGGCGGCAAGTTCGGCGAAGGCCTCCTCGAGATCAGCGCGTTCGAGCGCAAGGAGTGAGGCATGCCAGCGGACGACGTCCGCGCCGCGAAGGCGGCGTACGAGGCCGACATCTTCGCCCGGGCGAACGTAGTCGGGGTCGCGATCGGCAACAAGAGCATCCGCGGCCGCGAGACGGACGAGCGCTGCATCGTCGTCTTCGTCGAGGCGAAGAAACCGGAAGGCCAATTGCGACATCGGGACGTCGTCCCGAAGGCGTTCGGCAGCATCCGGACGGACATCGTCGAAACGGGCCGCTTCCATGCGCTGCGGTCCGAACAGGCGATCGACCTCGAACGGACGAAACGGATCCGTCCGGCGCCGGGCGGCGTGAGCATCGGCCATGTGCAGATCACTGCCGGGACGCTCGGCGTCCTCGCTCGGCGGAACGGGCGGCCCGTCATCCTGTCGAACAACCATGTCCTCGCGAACCAGAACGCGGGCCGGGTCGGTGACCCGATCCTGCAACCCGGGCCTGCGGACGGCGGCCGTTTGCAAGACACGATCGCGCGCCTCGTCGATTTCGTCCCGATCCAGTTCAAGGAACGGGAGCCCGGGCCGATCGCGCGGTTCCTGGCGCGCCTTTTCGGGCCTCTGCTCCGCGCCGCGGGCTGGGGCCTCAAGCGCCTCCCGAGCGGTCACTCGAACCTCGTCGACGCGGCCGTGGCCGAGCCGGTCGAGACGCGGCTCGTCGCCTCGGACATCCTGGGCATCGGTCGGGTGCGGGGCACGAAGGAACCGGATATCGGGATGCGGGTCCGCAAGAGCGGCCGCACGACCGGCGTCACGGCAGGCCGCATCACGGCCATCGATGCGGTTGTCGAAGTGGACTACGGCGGCCCGACGGCGATCTTCCGGGAGCAGATCGTGAGCGACCTCTTGTCGAAGGGCGGCGACAGCGGTTCGCTCGTCGTCGACGAAGGCCGGCACGCGGTCGGCCTCCTCTTCGCCGGCGGGGCGACGACGACGCTCATCAACCCGATCGCCGCGGTCGCGCACTTCCTGGACCTCGCCCTCGAGTAGGTTCGGCTCGGTCCCCGCCAAAGCCTTATTACGCATCCGTCGGATTCGCCGCGCGTTGGGGCGGCGATGAAGGAACTTTGGGTCGAGAAGTATCGACCGAAGAGCCTGGACGAGGTCGTCGGCCAGGAGGAGATCGTCGAGCGCCTCAAGGCCTACGCGAAGACGGGAAACCTGCCGCACCTCCTGTTCGCGGGTCCCGCGGGCACCGGCAAGACGACGTGCGCGATCGCCCTCGCCCGCGACATGTTTGGCGAGGACTGGCGCCAGAACTACTTCGAGCTGAACAGCAGCGACGAGCGCGGCATCGACACGGTGCGGACGAAGGTCAAGGAGATCGCGCGCCTCGCGCCGTTCGGCGGGACGAACTTCAAGATCATCTTCCTCGACGAGGCCGACAACCTGACGGCGGACGCCCAGGCCGCCCTGCGGCGCACGATGGAGACGTATTCGAAGACGTCCCGCTTCATCCTGTCCGCCAACTACTCGTCGCGGCTCATCGAGCCGATTCAGTCCCGCACGGCGGTCTTCCGGTTCCGCCCGCTCAAGCCCGATGCGATCGCCGAGTACATCGGACGGATCGCCAAGGCGGAGAAGCTCAAGATCACGGACGACGGGATGGAAGCCCTCGTCTACGTCGCGGAAGGGGACATGCGACGCGCGGTGAACGCGTTGCAGGTCGCCGCCTCCCTCGGCTCGACGGTCGACGCGGACGTCCTGTACAAGGTCTCGAGCACGATCCGACCCGAAGAGGTCAAGGCTCTCATCGAGAAGGCGCTCGAGGGAGAATTCCTCCGGGCGCGGGAAGTCCTCGACAAGCTCCTGATCGAGTACGGCCTGTCCGGCGAGGACATCGTCCGGCAGCTCCACCGGACCGTCTTCGACCTGAACATCCCGGACGAATCGAAGGTGCGTCTGCTCGACCGGATCGGGGAGACGGACTTCCGGCTCACGGAGGGGAGCAGCGAGCGGATCCAAATCGAATCGCTCCTCGCCCACTTCGCGCTGATCGGTCAGGACCTGAGCAAGAAGTGATCACGGCCCGAAGAGCGGGGCCCACGACTTGTACGCCGTCTGATCCTTCGGCGACGCCTCGGTCATCCGCGCGAGCGCGAGGACAATTGGGGCCGCTTTCGTCGCGACGAACTCCGTGATGCACGCGTCCGCGAGGAGGAGATTGAACCCCTCGTTGGCCATGGGGGAATCCCGGGATCCCAGGTTCGCGATGACATCGAGCTTGCTCACGACCGTCTCCTCGTCGACTTCCCCATAGACTTTCGGCTCCGGGGAGCGAACGCGGAGGGCGGCCTGGAAGAGGACATACAGGCGCTCACTCGTCCGGCTGAAATTCAGGACGAACCGCGACGCATGGGCGAACAAGAACCGACGGGCGGCTTCCGTATCGTAGCCCTTCGCGGTCAGGAGCCTTCGGGCCGCCGCGA
>Ga0209058_1004391_pt1 | contig 11240 bp, 6 predicted proteins | sample GraSoiAngelo_147_FD_185904 | JGI IMG/M metagenome (GOLD analysis project Ga0209058, IMG submission 185904) | Grasslands soil microbial communities from the Angelo Coastal Reserve, California, USA - 14_1009_05_40cm (SPAdes) (version 2) | ecosystem: Environmental > Terrestrial > Soil > Grasslands ... | reverse complement strand
TATGAAGTCATCCTGGCCGAAGACGGCTTCGATGCGCTTTCCAAGATCTCCGATCATCAGCCGCAGGTGATCTTCGTCGACATCATGATGCCGCGGCTCGACGGGTACCAGACCTGCGCGCTCATCAAGCAGAACCCGCAGCTCAAATCCACGCCCGTGATCATGCTGTCGAGCAAGGACGGCGTGTTCGATCGCGCACGCGGCAGGCTCGCCGGATCCGATCGCTACCTGACCAAGCCTTTTACTAAGGAAGGGCTGATCGAGGCGGTCAACGAGTACGTCAAGCCGGCTTCGCTTCCCACCTAATCCATTGAAAGGCCATCCGTCATGCCAATCAAGAACATCCTCATCGTCGATGACTCCGCCACCGATCGCCAGTTTCTCAGCGAGCTGCTGGTGAAGAACGGGTACAAGGTCTCGACTGCCGACAGCGCCGAAGACGCGCTCGCCAAGGTCAAGCAACATCGCCCCGACCTGGTGCTGATGGACGTGGTCATGCCGGGCCAGAACGGCTTCCAGGCGACCCGCATGCTGGCGCGGGACGACAGCACCAAGCACATCCCGGTCATCATCTGCACCAGCAAGGCGCAGGAGACCGACAAGGTGTGGGGCATGCGCCAGGGCGCCCGCGATTACATCGTGAAGCCGATCAATCAGGCCGACCTGCTGGCCAAGATCGCCGCCCTCGGCTGATGGCGGCCAAAGCTTCCCTGCGGGATTACCAGCGCGAGCTGACGGCCCGGCTGCAAAGCGCCGAGCTCGGCAGCACTGCTTCGAAGCTGGCCATGCAGGTAGGCGAGGAAGGCTGGCTCGTCGACCTGGCGGATGCCGGCGAGGTCATTCCCGTCACGCCGATCAGCGCAGTGCCCCTGACTCGCGCGTGGTTCAAGGGCGTCACCAATATCCGCGGCAATCTCTACAGCGTGGTCGATTTCTCCGCCTTCCTCGGCGGGCCGGGGGTCGCCGTGCGCGAGCAGGCCCGCCTGCTGCTCGTCGGCGAGCGCTTCCGCGTCAGCAGCGCGCTGCTAGTGGACGGCTCGCTCGGCCTGCGCAACGCTTCGCAGCTGCAGCCGCGCGCTCGCGACGCGGCGCAGGCGCCCTGGATCAGGGCCGAATACACCGATGCGGAAGGCAGGCCGTGGAAAGAGCTGGACCTGCCGACCCTGGTTCAGCAGCCGGAATTTCTCGACGTGGGAATCTGAGGGGCTTGGATGGATAAGAACTGCGTTCGCCGGCTTCTGATCGCTCTGGCGGTGCTGCCGGCGCAGCCCGCGGCGGCTGAAAACGGCGTCACGAAGGACAGGATCGTGCTCGGCCAGTCGGTGGCGCTGACCGGGCCGGCGTCGCAGCTCGGCATCCAGATGCGCAACGGCGTGAGCGCGTACCTGGACTACGTCAACGCGCAGGGCGGCGTGCACGGCCGGAAAATCGAGCTGATCACGCTCGACGACGGCTACGAGCCTTCGCGCACCGTGCCGAACACGAACAAGCTGATCGACGAACACAAGGTTTTCGCCTTGATCGGTTACGTCGGCACGCCCACCAGCGTGCCCGCGATCCCGGTCTTCACCGAAGCGAAAGTCCCGTTCTTCGGCCCGTTCACTGGCGCCGAGGCGCTGCGCGCCCCTTTCAACCGCTACATCTTCCACGTGCGCGCCAGCTACTACGACGAGACCGACAAGATCGTCGAGCAGGTGCTGTCGATCGGCGGCAAGAGCATCGCCGTGTTCTACCAGGATGACGCCTACGGCCAGGCCGGTCTCAAGGGCACCGAGATCGCGATGGCGAAGCGCGGCCTGAAGATCTCCGCCCTCGGCACCGTCGAGCGCAACACGATCAAGGTGGAGAATGCGGTAAAGACCATCAACGCCGCGAAGCCCGACGCCGTGGTGATGATCAGCCAGTACACCTCGTGCGCGGAATTCATCCGGCAGATGAAAAGGAGCGGCAGCGCGGCGACGTTCTACAACGTCTCGTTCGTCGGCAGCAAGGCGCTGGCCGACGCGCTCGGCAGCGACGGCGTGGGCGTGGCGATCTCCCAGGTCATGCCGTTCCCGTGGGGGGCGGCGGTGCCGGTCGTCAAGGAGTACCAGCGGCTCGCGGCCAAGGCGGGCCACCCCGATTTCAATTTCAGCGCGATCGAGGGCTTCGTCGTGGCCAAGGTCTTCGTCGAAGGGCTCAAGCGCACCGGCAGGGATCTGACCCGCGAAGCGTTCATCGATGCGGTCGAGAGGATGCAGGACGTCGACGTGGGCGGTTTCTACGTGAGTTATTCGTCGAACAACCACGCCGGGTCGAAGTTCGTCGACCTGACCATCATCGCCCGCGAGGGCAAGTTCCTGCGCTAGGAAACCACGGAGAATCGCATGGCATTCAAATTAGCCGTCAAACTGCCGTTTCTCAGCCGCGGCGAGGCCGCGCAGCAGGGCGCGCCGCTGCGGCGCCCGCCGCAGGCTGCCTCTGGCGGCATCCTGGCGGCGCCGCTGCGGCGCATCGGCCGGCTGACAGGCGGCCGGCAGCTCCAGCTGCTGACCGCGCTGCTGGTCCTTCTCCTGCTCGCCGATGCCGCGATCGTGGTGGTGGATGCGCGACAGGCGACTTTCAATTCGCTGTACATCGCCGCGGTCGGCAAAATCCGCATGCTGTCGCAGCGCCTCGCCAAGGCGGCTCAGCAGGCCTCGCAGGGCAACGCCGCGGCATTCAAGCAGCTGCGCGACAGCCGCGACGAGTTCGCGTCGGAAGTGAAGCTGCTGCAGTCGGGCGGTGTGGCGAGCGGCGTCGATCTGCCGCCGACCTCCGAGCGCGTGCGGCCGATGCTCTATGCCCTGGACCAGGAATGGAGGAAGAGCGAGCGCAACGCGTCGCTGGTGATCGCCGAGGAACGCAACCTGGTAGCGCTGGGCCAGGCGGTGCGATCGATCAATGCCGGCAACCCGGCGCTGCAGGAGCTCACCGACGAGATCGCCGCCATCAGCGTTCAGTCCGGCGGGTCGGCCCGGCAGAACGCGATCGCCGCTCAGCTCATGATGCTGACGCAGCGCATGGCGAAGAACGCCAATGCCATGCTCGCGGAGGAGATCATCGACCCGGAAGTCTCGTTCCTCCTCGGCAAGGACTCGAACACCTACCGCGACACCCTGCAGGGGCTGCTGCAGGGCAGCGAGGCCTTGCGCATCGGCCGGGTCTCCGACGCGGAGATGCGGGGCAAGCTCGGGGAGCTGGAATCGGCGTTCAAGGACTATCAGCGCGCGGTGAGCGAGATCCTCGGCAACATGCAGCGCCTGGTAAGCGCCAAGCGCGCCAGCCGCGACATGTTCAACGACAGCGAGACCCTGCTCGGCGCCGCCGAGCGCCTGAGCGGCGGCTACGAGGACGAGCTGAGCGCGCGGCGCATCAACTACGTCGCCATGGGCGTGGTGTCGGTGCTGGCCGTCCTGGTGCTGCTGCTGATCGGCAAGGCGTACGTCGACGACAGCCGGCGCCGCGCCGAGGAAAGCGAGCGGATGAACCGCAGCAACCAGGACGCGATCCTGCGGCTGCTCGACGAGATCGGCAACCTCGCGAACGGCGACCTCACGGCGCGCGCGAAGGTGACCGAGGACATCACCGGCGCCATCGCCGACTCGGTGAACTACACCATCGACGAGCTGCGTCGCCTGGTGACCGGCATCACCGGCGCGGCCCAGCAGGTGACCGCCGCGACGCAGGAAGCGCAGACAGTGACCGGCCAGCTTCTGCAGGCGGCGCAGAAGCAGGCGAACGAGATCCAGGGCACCGGCCAGTCGGTGGCGCAGATGGCGCAATCGATGAACGAAGTCTCGAAGAGCGCCAACGACTCCGCCAAGGTGGCGGAAACATCGCTGCATGCCGCCGGCAAGGGCGCGCAGGCGGTGCAGAACGCGATCCGCGGCATGAACGACATCCGCGTGCAGATCCAGGAGACCTCCAAGCGCATCAAGCGGCTGGGCGAAAGCTCGCAGGAGATCGGCGAGATCGTGCAGCTGATCTCGGACATCACGGAGCAGACCAACGTGCTGGCGCTGAACGCCGCCATCCAGGCAGCCTCGGCCGGCGAGGCCGGACGCGGCTTCACGGTGGTCGCCGAGGAAGTGCAGCGGCTGGCGGAGCGCTCGGGCGAGGCGACCAAGCACATCGGCGCGATCGTGAAGAGCATTCAGCGCGATACGCAGGACGCGGTGGAGGCGATGGAGCGCAGCACGCGCGGCGTGGTCGAGGGGACGAAGACCGCCGACGAGGCGGACCAGGCGCTGCGCGAGATCGAGCAGGTCTCGAGCCGCCTCGCCGAGCTGATCGGCTCGATCTCCGGCGCCACGCAGCAGCAGGCGGTGTCCGCCGCGCAGGTGGCCGGCAAGATGAAGATCATTCTGGGCATCACGCAGCTGACCACGGAAGGCACCAAGAAGACCGCCGCTTCGGCGGCGCGGCTGACGGCGCTGGCCGACGGCCTGAAGAACTCGGTGGCGGGCTTCAAGCTCGCCTGACTGGACCATGGCCGACGCCACCATCCTGTCCTGGATCACCGCCGAAGTGGATCAGGCGTTGGAGGACGTGCGCGACAGCATCGCGAGGTTTTCCGCGTCCCCGCACGATCCCGCCGCGCTCAGCATATGCCCCGAGCACCTGCACCAGGTGAGCGGGGCGCTGCGCATGGTGGGGCTGAGCGGCGCGACGCGCTTCTGCGAAGCGATCGAAGGCAGCTTCTCGGGAGCGAACGGCTCGCGGCCCAGCACCGCGTCGATCGGCATCATCGACCGCGCGGTGCTCGCCCTGAAGCAGTTCGTCGACGACGTGGCGCGCGGCCAGGCGAACGTGCCGCTGCGGCTGTTTCCCGTCTATCGGGAGCTCGCCAAGCTGCAGGGCAAGGCCGATAGCTCCGAAAAGGAGCTGTTCTTCCCCGATCTGACCCCGCCGGCGCCTTCGCATCCCAGCCCCTGGACGCTGGCAAAGAACGAGCTGGCGCCGCATCTGCAGGCGCAGCGCGCGCGTTTCCAGCGCGGGCTGCTGGCCTGGCTGCGCGGCTCGGCCGCCGGCCTGGAGGACATGCGCCAGGCGCTCGACGCGCTCTACCAGGTGTCGGCGCAGCTCCCCGAGCCGCGCGCGCTCGCCTGGGTCGCGATCGGGCTGATCGACGGCCTGCTCGATGCGCCGGAGCCCGACTGGCAGGCGGGCGCCAAGGTGCTCTGCAACAAGATCGATTTCCACATGCGGGACCTCGTTGCCGGCTCGCAGGCGGTCAACGATCCGCTGCTGCGCGAAATGCTGTATCTGGTCGCGCGCGCCAAGCCGTCTACGCAACGCCTCAAGGACATCAAGCTGCTCTACCGCCTCGACAGCCTGATTCCGTCGCCCGAGGCCGGCGGCCAGAAGATGGAGCTCGACATGGACTGGCTGCAGCCGGTCCTGAGCGACGCGCGCTCGCGGCTGGACGCGCTGAAGGCGGTGTGGCAGCAGTACGTGACCGGCGAGCCGAAGAGCGTGCTGCGGTTCCGCGAGCTGGTGAGCTCGTTCAAGACGAAGGCCGGCGAGCTCGGCAACAAGCACCTGATCAAGCTGCTGGACGCCATCGCGCTCGTCGCGACGCGGCTCTCCGACCCGTATCCGCCAAAGAGCCAGTTGATGGTCATCGAGATGGCCTCGGCGTTCCTGCTGGCGGAGGGCGTGCTCGAGAATTTCACCCGCCCGCCGGCCGACCTGCAGCAGCAGATCGGCATCATGGGCGGCTGGCTGCTCGACGCCGCGCAAGGCAAATCGACCGGCGAGCCGCCCGCCGGGCTGCGCGCCGATCTCAGCCAGCAGATCGGCGCGCTGCAGCTGCGCGCGCAGGTGGCGAAGGAGATCCTCGCCAATCTCCAGTACGTGGAACAGGTGCTCGATGCCTACTCGCGCGAGCTGGCGGTGCGCGAGGCGCTCCGCGGCCTCGACACTCACCTGCGGCAGATCCATGGCGCGCTGGCCGTGCTGGGATTCGAGCGCGCCACCCAGGTCATGGCGATCTGCGAAGCGCTGATCAAGGCCTGCGCCGCGCGCGAGCGCGATGCCTCGCTGGAGGACATGGACTGGATCGCCGAAGGTCTCAGCAGCCTCGGCCTGTTCCTGGCGCCGTGCGTCAACGGGCGCGATCCGTCCGAGAAGGCGATCGAGCTTTTTTTCAGCCGCTACGAGAAACGCGCCGCGACCGCGGCGGCGCCCGAGAAGCCGCAGGAAAAACCCCGGGAGACGCGGCCGGCGGCGGAATCCGAAGGCCTGCTCGACATCTTCCTCGAGGAAGCGGGCGAAGTACTCGGGAATATCGATGCGGCGCTGCCGCGCTCGCGCGAGCGGCCCGGCGACCGCGACGTGCTGACGACGATCCGCCGCGGCTTTCATACCCTGAAGGGAAGCGGCCGCATGGTCGGCTTGACCGATCTCGGCGAGGTGGCCTGGGAAATCGAGCAGGTCATGAACCGCTGGCTCGAGCGGCAGCAGCCGGCCTCCCCCGAGCTGCTCGAGCTGATCGCCCTGGCGAGCGCGGCCTTCAGGGAATGGATAGGCAAGCTGCGCGGCCGGGAGAGCCTCGCTTTCGACGGCAAGGCGATCGTGGAACGGGCTCAGAAGCTGAGGGCCGTGGAGCCGGAGCCCGAGGAGATCACGGTCGGCACCACGCGCCTGGCGCGCAGCTTCTTCGACATCTATGCCAAGGAAGCGCTGCAACACGTGCAGACGCTTGAAGCGCAGTCCGAGGCTTCGGATGAGTTCGCGCGGGCGGCGCACACGCTTGCGAGCAGCTCTCGCACCGCTGGCTTTGGCGCGGTAGCTGATCTCGCCGCGGCGCTCGAGCACTGGACGCCCGTCGCCAGCCACGTCAGGGCCCCGCGCGACGTGGAACCAGTGAGGGAGGCGGTCGCCAAGCTGCGTGAAATGGTCGCCGCCCTTGCGCAGCGCCAGGCGCCGGCGCCGGCCATCGAAGCCGCGCGGGCCCTGCACGAACTGACCGCGCGCCTGCAAGCGCCGCCACCAGTGCCAGTCGAGCCGGCGGAGCCGGCTCCTGCCCTTGCCGCGAAGAGCGGCAAGGAGCTGCGCGTGATGAAGGACGACATAGACCAGCAGCTGCTGCCGATCTTCCTCGAGGAAGCAGAGACCCTGGTGCCGCACATCGGCAGCGACCTGCGCGACTGGAAGGCGAACCCTTCCGACCAGAACATCTCCGACTCGCTGCGCCGCGGACTGCACACGCTCAAAGGCAGCGCCCGGATGGCAGGCGCGATCCGGCTCGGCGAGCTGACGCACATCGTCGAAAGCCAGATCGAGGCGGCGATCGAGCGCGGCGAGTTTTCGGCGCAGCTGTTCGATCAGCTCGAGGCGAAGATGGACCGCCTGAGCCTCGACCTGGAGCACATGGGCGGCCGCCTGGTGGCGCCGGCGGCGGCTTCCCCCGCGCCTGCGCTTGCCGCCGAGCCGGGCGCGGCGCGGGTCGAGCCCCTCAGGGCCGAGCCGCCGCTGCCCAGCCCGGCGGCGCTGCTGCGGGTCAACGCCGATATCCTCGATCACCTGATCTCCGAGTCTGGGGAGATCGCCATCGCGCGCTCGCGCATCGAGGCGGAGCTGCGGCAGGTGAAGCAGTCGCTGAGCGATCTGAACGACAGCGTCGCGCGCCTGCGCAACCAGCTGCGCGAGGTCGAGGTCCAGGCCGACAGCCAGATGCAGTCGCGGCTGTCGGTGCTCGAGGAGCGCGACCGCGACTTCGATCCGCTCGAGTTCGACCGCTACACGCGGCTGCAGGAGCTGACGCGGATGATGGCGGAGAGCGTGAACGACGCCGCGTCGATCCAGCAGTCCCTGCTGAAGAGCCTAGGCGAAACCGACGCCGGCCTGCTGCAGCAGGCGCGCATCAGCCGCGACGTGCAGCAGGAGCTGATGCGCATGCGCGCGGTGCCGTTCTCGAACCTCAACGAGCGCCTGTACCGCATCATGCGGCAGACGGCGCGCGAGGTCGGCAAGAAGGCCGAGCTGGAGATCGAAGGCGGCCAGGTCGAGCTCGACCGCAGCGTGCTCGAGAGAATCGGCGCGCCGCTCGAGCACATGCTGCGCAACGCCCTGGGCCACGGCCTGGAATCCCCGCAAGAACGGCTGGCCGCAGGCAAGCCGGAATCCGGGCGCATCGCCGTCAGCCTGCGCCAGGAAGGCAATGAAATCGCGCTCGTCGTTAGCGACGACGGCGCCGGCCTCGATCTCGACCAGCTGCGCAAGAAGGCCATCGAGAAGGGCGTGCTGACCCGCGACCAGCAGGCGAGCGAAGCCGAGCTGATGCAGCTGATCTTCGTCTCCGGCCTGTCGACCGCCGACAAGCTGACCCAGCTCTCCGGCCGCGGCGTGGGCATGGACGTGGTGCGCAGCGAGATCGCCTCGATCGGCGGGCGCGTCGAAATCGCCAGCACGCGCGGCCGCGGCACCACCTTCACCGTCTACCTGCCGCTGACGCTCGCCGTGACGCAGACCGTCATCGTGCGCGCCGCAACCAGCGTCCTCGCGGTGTCCTCCGCCATGGTCGAGCAGGTGCTGCGCGTCAAGGCGGACGCCTTGGCGAGCCTCTACGAGAAGGCGGTCATCGAGTCGCAGGGCCGCTCCTACCCGTTGCTCTACCTCCCGCATCTGCTCGGCGGGCGCGGCGCGACCGAAATCCAGACCTACAACTCGGTGCTGCTCCTGCGCAGCGGCATCCAGCGCATCGCGTTGCACGTGGACGAGCTCATCGGCAACCAGGAAATCGTCGTCAAGAACATCGGGCCGCAGCTGGCGCGCGTACCGGGCGTCGGCGGCGCGACCGTGATGGGCGACGGCCGGATCGTGCTCATCATCAATCCGGTGCAGCTGGCGCAGCACGCGAGAAGCGCTCTGGCGAAGACTGCGATTGCGGCGGCGGCAATGGCGGCGCCTGCGGCCGCGGCTGCCCCGCTCATCATGGTGGTCGACGACTCGCTGACGGTGCGCAAGATCACCAGCCGCCTGCTCGAGCGCGAGGGCTACCGGGTGCTCACCGCCAAGGACGGCGTCGACGCGCTCGAGCTGATCAAGGACACGCTGCCTGCCGTCATGCTGGTCGACATCGAGATGCCGCGCATGGACGGCTTCGAGCTGACGAGAACCGTGCGCGGCGACCAGCGCACCCGCGGCATTCCGATCATCGTCATCTCGTCGCGCACCGCCGAGAAGCACCGCGACCAGGCGACGCAGCTGGGCGTCAACGCCTTCCTCGGCAAGCCGTACCAGGAATCCGAGCTGCTCGAGCAGGTCATGAAATATCTGCCGGCATGAAGCTAGAACCGAAAGAGCAGCTGGGCAAGTACCCGATCCTGCGGGAGATCGGCAGCGGCGCCACCAGCCGCGTCTATCTGGCGCGCGATCCCTTCGCCGACCGCGAGGTGGCGATCAAGGTGTTCCTGTTCGACACCCATGCCGACCCGCACAGCGAGCGCATGCTGCACAAGGCCTTCGTCGCCGAGGCGTCGCTTGCCGGCAAGCTGAACCACCCGCACATCGTCGACATCCTCGACGCGGTGGTCGAGCCCGACCACAGCTACCTGGTGATGGAGTACGTGCCCGGCAAGACGCTCGAGGCGCACGCCGACGTCAGCACGCTGCTGCCGCTCAACAAGGTGGTCGAGATCATCTTCAAGTGCATCCGCGCGCTGGAGTATGCGTTCCAGCACGGCGTGATCCACCGCGACATCAAGCCGGGCAACATCCTGCTTTCGCAGTACGGCGAGACCAAGGTGGGCGACTTCGGCGCCTCGTTCCAGCAGCGGCTCGGCCACGAGACCACGCAGATCACCGGTGTCGGCTCGCCGGCGTACATGTCGCCGGAACAGATCCGCATGGAAGCGCTGACGCACCAGACCGACATCTACTCGCTCGGCGTCACCATGTACCGCCTGCTGACCGGCAGGCTGCCCTACCAGGCATCGACGCAGGCGGCCCTCACCTATGCCATTCTCAACGCCGTTCCGCCCTGTCCCGCGACCCTGCGTCCCGACCTGCCGCCGCTGCTCGACCAGATCGTGATGAAGGCGATCAACAGGGATCCGAAGGAGCGCTACAAGTCCTGGCTCGACTTCGGCAAGGACCTGAGCCAGGCCTTCGTCAGCCTGCGCCTGGCGGGGGAGTCGATCTCCGAGTCGGAGAAGTTCAACAAGCTGCGCGAATTCCCGTTCTTCGAGGACTTCAACGACGTCGCGCTGTGGGAAATGGTGCGCATCGGCAGCTGGAAGACGGTGGCGGCGGGAACGCCATTGATCCGCGAGGGCGAGGAGGGCGACAGCTTCTACCTCCTGGTCGACGGCGAAGTGAAGGTCACGCTGTCAGGCAAGCCGCTCGCCAGCCTGAAGCCCGGCGCCTGCTTCGGCGAGATCCTCTACTTCACCGAGCGCGTCCAGCGGCGCACGACCACCGTGACGACAGGCAGCGACGCGACCGTCATCGAGTTCAAGGCCGACGCGCTGCGCGCCGCCACGGACGCCTGCCAGGTCGGCTTCAACAAGGGCTGCATGCGCGTGCTGGTCGACCGCCTGGCGCAGAGCGACGAGCGGATCACCCGGGCCGCGTAAGGCGGCTGCTCCCCAGCCGGGATCGCAGCGCGGCGCGAGCTATAATTTTGCCGCCCTTCCAACTCGCCGTTTTGCCATGAAAGTCCTGGTCAGCGTCAAGCGCGTGGTCGATTTCAACGTCAAAGTGCGCGTCAAGGCGGACGGCACCGGCGTCGAGACCGCCAACGTCAAGATGTCGATGAACCCTTTCGACGAGATCGCGGTCGAGGAGGCGGTGCGCCTGAAGGAAGCCGGCGTCGCGACCGAGATCGTCGTGGTGTCGTGCGGCGTGCAGGCCTGCCAGGAGACGCTGCGCACCGCGCTCGCGATCGGCGCCGACCGCGCGATTCTCGTCGATGCCGACGCCGAGTTGCAGCCTCTCGCGGTGGCGAAGCTCCTCAAGGCCGTCTCTGAACGCGAGAAGCCGCAGCTCGTCATCATGGGCAAGCAGGCGATCGACGACGACTCCAACCAGACCGGACAGATGCTGGCGGCCCTCCTGGGATGGCCGCAAGCGACGTTTGCCTCGAAAATAAAGCTCGAGGCAGACAGGGCCGTAGTGACGCGCGAGGTCGACGGCGGGCTCGAGTCCGACGCCATCAAGCTGCCGGCGGTGGTGACCACGGACTTGAGGCTGAACGAGCCGCGCTACGTCACGCT
>Ga0209058_1004385_pt1 | contig 11248 bp, 10 predicted proteins | sample GraSoiAngelo_147_FD_185904 | JGI IMG/M metagenome (GOLD analysis project Ga0209058, IMG submission 185904) | Grasslands soil microbial communities from the Angelo Coastal Reserve, California, USA - 14_1009_05_40cm (SPAdes) (version 2) | ecosystem: Environmental > Terrestrial > Soil > Grasslands ... | reverse complement strand
GCGAGACCGTGCCGCTCCGCGAGCTTGCGCAGCGCACGGAACCACCCGCGCGAGTCCTCGGCGCGGTCCACCGCGGGCGGAATCGCCATCAGTCCGCGCAGACGCAAGCCGCCGAGCGCAGTGAGCGCTCCCACCGCGGTCTCCACCGCCTCCGGCGGCCAGCCCCCCTTTGAGGGCTCGATGGCGACGTTGACCTGCACGAGCGCGTCCACCGGACGGCCGCGCGCGCGGGCGCGGCGGTCGAGCTCACGCGCGAGGTCGATGCGATCGACGGAGTGGACGACATCGAACAGCTCGAGCGCCTCGCGGACTTTGTTCGTCTGCAGGTGCCCGACGAGATGCCACGCCACCGGTCGCCCGAGCTCCGCGATCTTGTCACGCGCCTCCTGGACCCGATTCTCGCCGAGCGCGCTGAGTCCCGCCGCCAACGCGGTCCGAATCCGTCCGACGTCGACCGTCTTGGACACGCCGATGAGCAGCACGTCCTCGGCGCGACGCCCGGCCCTCTCCGCGGCGCGCGCAATGCGCTCGCGGACGCGCTCGAGATTGGTGCGGATATCCTGCTGCATAGCCAGCATCGGGGATTCTAGCACGCGCTTCTGCTATCCTCGGAGGGCATGCCTCCGCTCGGCGACCTCGCGCTGATGATCCAGTCGCGTTATCCATTCATCGCGGTCGAGACGTCGGAGGAGGACCGTCTGGAGACGACGCTGGCGGAGATCGCCGCGGACCTGCGGGTGCCGTTCTTCGTGTGGACGGTGACGAACGGGCTGCATCGACACGGCCTGCCCAACGCCATCTACGACAGCCAGCAGCCGCTGAAGGGCCTGAACAACGTCGCCACCATGACGGGCGAGGCGATCTTTCTCATGAAAGACCTGCACCGCTACCTCGGCGAGCCCGCCGTGGTGCGCAAGTGCCTCGATCTCGCCCCGGCCTTCGGCCACGACCGCCGCGTGATCGTGATGTCGGCCGTCAAGGTCGAGCTGCCGGCGGAGCTCGAGCCGCTGACGGCACGTTTCACCCTCGCGTTGCCGGACGCCGCCGAGCTCAAGAGCGTCGTGAAGCGCGTCGTCGCCGAGTGTTCGCGCGAGCGGCCGGTCTCGATGGGACTGTCGCCGGCCGACCTGGACCGTCTCGTCGATCGGCTGCGCGGCTTCACCGCGTTCGAGGCCGAGCGCGCGATCACCCAGGCGATCCTGCGCGACAACACGCTGGATGCCAGGGACGTCGACTTCATCGTCGAGCTCAAGAAGGACATGCTGCGCAAGGACGGCGTGCTGGAGTACGTCTCGCCGGAAGAGAATCTCGCGGAGGTCGGCGGCTTCAAGAACCTCAAGGCCTGGCTCGAGAAGCGCAAGAAGGCGTTCACGCCGGAGGCGAAGACGTTCGGCCTCGAGCCGAGCCGCGGCATCCTCCTGCTCGGCGTGCAGGGCGCGGGCAAGACGCTGGTCGCGCGCGCCGTCGCGCGCGAGTGGGGACTGCCGCTGCTCAAGATGGAGCCGGGCCGGCTCTTCGACAAGTACATCGGCGAGACCGAGAAAAACCTCGAGCGGGCGCTGCGCATGGCCGAGCAGATGGCGCCGTGCGTGCTCATGATCGACGAGCTCGAGAAGGGCCTGTCCTACAACCCTGGAGGCGATGCCGACGCGGGACTCTCGAAGCGGGTGTTCGGCCGCCTGCTCGCATGGCTGCAGGACCGCAAGGCGCCGGTCTTCGTGGTCGCCACGTCGAACGACATCGGCCAGCTGCCGCCCGAGCTGACGCGCAAGGGACGCTTCGACGAGATCTTCTTCGTCGACCTGCCCAACGCCGAGGAGCGCCGCGAGATCTTCGCCATCCACCTGCGCAAGCGCAAGCGCGACCCGCGACTGTTCGACCTGGCCGAGCTCGTCGCGGCCTCCGACGGCTTCAGCGGCGCCGAGATCGAGCAGGCGGTGGTGGCGGCGCTCTACACCGCGTTCTCGCGCGGGGTCGAGGTGACGTCGGCCATCCTCGTCGAGGAGCTGAAGGCGACGAAGCCGCTGTCCGTCACGCGCGCCGAGAGCATCACCGCGCTGCGCGACTGGGCGCACGACCGCACGGTGATGGCGAGCTGAGCGCAGAATTAGCTGAGCGCAGAATCGAGGACCGCCACGGCTTCGCCGGGGCGGTCCGAGCGTTGGGGGGTTTGGGGGGCCATGTCGGGGCCCCCCATTACGGTAACGCCGCGACGGTGACCAGCCGGCCGCGATTGCCTTTGCGGTAGGAATAAAACAGCGCGGGATGACACGCCGTGCACAGGCGCGGATTCTCGATGCGCGCCGGATCGACGCCGGCATCAGCCAGCAACTCCTCGTTCGCCGTCCATAGATCGAGCAGCAGGCGGCCGTTCGACGACGGCCGCGCCCACCGCCGCCAGCGCGTCTCACCGAACGCGTGCGTGAAGTCGCTGACGACCGGCTCGTCGACCTCGTAGCAGCACGGGCCGATCGAGGGCCCGATGGCCACGCGCAGGCGCGCCGGACTCGCGCCGAGCGCCGTGGCAGCGGCGACGGCGGACTGTTGAGCGCGCTTCACCGTGCCGCGCCAGCCGACGTGGGCGAGCGCCAGCGCGGCGGACTCCGCGTCCCAGAGCGTGATGGCCAGACAGTCCGCCGTGAAGACGGCCAGCGGCATGCCGCGCTCGGCCGTGGACAGCACGTCGACGGCGCCGGCGACGCCGCCGCGCGTGAGCCCGTGCGCGACATCGGCGCCGTGAACCTGGCGGGCGTACGCGACGCGCGCGAGATCGAGACCCGCGGCGGCGAGGGTCTCGTGCGCATCGCTCGTGAACGGCGACGTCGGCTGCGAGGGTGACGTGACGCCCGGACAGTGGCGCGTCGTGCTCGCGTGCGGCAGTCCCGCCGCCGCCAGCGCCGGGAACGTGAAGTAGCGTGGCGGCTCACCGTGCGCTGTGAGTGACGTCATATCGCGTCATCCCCACTATAGAGGAGCGGCCCCGACCATAGAGGAGCGCCTCGGGTTCCCCGGGGCGCTCCGAACGCTGGCCGGGGCGTCCGAGGGGGCGTAGCCCCTTCGCTTAAAAAACTGGGGGGCCCTTTCGTGGCCCCCCAGTTACCTAATCGGCGCTGCGGCGCAGAAACGTGGGCACATCGTAGTCGTGCTCGGTGTCGAGCGCGCTGTCGCCGTCGGCGCGCGCCTCGCCGGACCGTCGCCGCCACGCGGGCGGCGCGCCGTTCGCCGATGTGCCGCCCACCGAGCGCGACGCGCGCGGCAGGTCGACGATCTTGCCCGCCGGCTCCAGCTGCGTCTTCTTTTCCGTGAACCCGGTGGCGATGACCGTCATCCGCACCTCGTCCTCGAGACTCGGATCGAGAACGGCGCCGAAGATGATGTTGGCCTCCTCGTGCGCCGCCTCCTGCACGATGCGCGCGCCCTCCTCGACCTCGTGGATCGATAGATCGTGGCCACCCGTGAAGTTGATGAGGATGCCGCGCGCGCCCTCGATCGACGTGTCGTCCAGCAGCGGGCTCGCCACCGCTTTCTGCGCGGCGTCGAGCGCACGGTTGGCGCCGCGGCCGACCCCCGTGCCCATCATCGCCATGCCCATGCCCGACATGATCGTGCGGACGTCGGCGAAGTCGAGGTTGACGAGGCCGGGAACGAGGATGAGATCGGAGATCCCCTGCACGGCCTGCTGCAGGACGCTGTCGGCGACGCGGAAGGCCTCGAGCAGCGGCGTGCCGCGATCGACGACGGACAGCAGGCGCTGGTTGGGGATCGTGATCAGCGTGTCGACGACGGTGCGGAGCGCTTCCAGGCCCGCCTCGGCCTGGAGCATGCGCTTGCGGCCTTCGAACGTGAACGGTTTGGTGACAACGGCGATGGTGAGGATGCCGAGATCGCGCGCGAGCGAGGCCACGATCGGCGCCGAGCCGGTGCCCGTGCCGCCGCCGAGTCCCGCCGTGATGAAGACCATGTCGCCGCCCTCGAGCAGCCGCGTGATCGTCTCGGGATCCTCGAGCGCGGCGTTGCGGCCGACGTCGGGGTTGGAGCCGGCGCCCAGCCCCTGCGTGAGCTTGGCGCCGAGCTGGACCTTGACGGGCGCGGGCGAGCTGCGCAGCGCCTGCATGTCCGTGTTGGCGACGATGAAGTCGACGCCGGTGAACTGCGCGGCCATCATGCGGCTCACCGCGTTGCCGCCGCCGCCACCGAGGCCGATCACCTTGATCTTCGCTGCCGCTTGCGGCGCGTCGTCCAGCTCGAAGAGCGGGCGCCGTGCGCGATCTCGCTCCATCCGGTCCTCCTCTTGTGGGCGGGCCGCCGCCCGCCGCGTTCGTACGCCTCCCTCGCTGCTCGTCGTCGCGAAGAGCGGCGGTTGCTCGCCGCCGCGCGATCGTCCTCCGCTAGAGGACTTCACTGAGCCATCCCATGAGTCGCCGGCCCCAGTGGCCGAGACCCGCGCCGCTCGTGTCCGACCACGTGGTCGCCGGCTGCTGCCGGCGCGCGCCGTACAACGCGAGCCCCACCCCGGTGGCGTACATCGGGCTCTGCACCACCTCCGCGAGGCCGCCGAGGGAAAACGGCACGCCCCGGCGCACGGGTTGATCGAAGACCGATTCCGCGAGCTCGGGCACGCCCTGCATGATCGAGCTGCCACCCGTGACGACGACGCCCGCCGTCGCCGCGTCCTGGAAGCCCGCGCGCGTCAGCTCGCGCGCGACGAGCGTGAAGATCTCCTCGACGCGCGGCTGGATGATCTCCGAGAGCACCTGGCGCGAGAGCTGGCGCGGCTTGCGCCCACCCACTGACGGCACGTCGACGGTCTCCTCCGCCGGCACGAGCGCCGTGAGCGCGCAGCCGTGGCGCTTCTTGAGCGCTTCCGCGTCGGCCATCGGCGTGCGCAGTCCCACGGCGATGTCGTTGGTGATGTGGTCGCCGCCGAGCGGCAGGATCGCGGTGTGCCAGACGGCGCCGTCCCGCAGCATCGCGAGATCGGTGGTGCCGCCGCCGATGTCGATGACCAGGACGCCGAGCTCCCTTTCGTCGGGATAGAGGACGGCCTCCGCGGAGGCGATGGGCTCCAGCACGACGTCGTGCACGGTGAGGCCCGCACGGTTCACGGAGCGGATCACGTTCTGCACCGACGCGACGGCGGCCGTCACCACGTGCACCTCGACCTCGAGCCGCACGCCCGACATGCCGATCGGCTCGCGCACGCCGTCGGCGTCGTCGACCGCGAACGCCTGCGGGAGCACGTGCAGGATCTCCCGGTCTTGAGGGATGTTGATCGCGCGCGCGGCGTCCACCGCGCGGTCGACGTCGGCCTGGCTCACCTCGCGATCCTTGCCCGACACCGCGACGACGCCGCGGCTGTTCACCGAGCGGATATGGCCGCCCGCGACGCCGGCGTAGACCCCCGACACCTCGACGCCGGCCATGTGCTCGGCCTCGCCGACCGCCTGGCGAATCGCCTCGACGGTCGAATCGATGTTGACGACGACGCCGCGGCGCAGCCCGCGCGACGGCGCGGCGCCCACGCCGACGATGTCCAGTCCGTCGTCCGGCCGAGGTGAGGCGACGACGGCGCAGATCTTCGTCGTGCCGACGTCCAGCCCGACGATCAGCTCGGGCGTCTTGTTGCGTCTCACCGGGGCGCCCCGCTTCGAAGCACCACCTGGTCCTTGAACCGCAGATCGACGCCGCTCACGTCCTGCGTCGCCACCTGCGCCAGGACGCCCTCCAGCCGCGCGAGCCGCTCGTCCCACTCCTCGGCGCCCAGCCGCACCTCCACGCCGTCGACCGTGTAGAGCACCGGCCCCTCGGGGCGGCTCATGTCGATCTCGGAGATTTCCGCGGCGAGCGCGCCGCCCGAGCGCAGCAGCGCGCGAATGAGCGCGACGGCCGCGCGTGCCTTCGGTCCCGGCGCGGTCCGCATGGAAGCCAGCTCCTCCTCGGTGAGTCCGCTGATCACCGGGACGCCCGGCGCGACCGCGCGGCGCTCCTCGCCGAGCACGTGCCCGTCCTCGTCCATCCAGTGCAGGCGCGCGGCGTGCACGAGCGTGAAGGGCCGACGTTCCTCGACGAGGATGGTCACGCGGTTGGGCAGGTCGCGCACGACGTCGGCGCGACGGATTTCCGGCAGCGCGGCCACGCGCGCGGCCACCGCGCTGCCGTCGAGCGTCCACAGATTCGCGCGGGGCGGGATCGCCGCCGCGGCGAGAATTCGCGCGACCGGCACGCGCGAGGCGCCCTGCACCTCGACGGCGGCGACCGCGAACCGCGGCGATGTCGTGACCCACCACCCCGCGCTCAGCACCGCCGCCGCGACGCCGAGCACCAGCGCGACGGTGACCACGCGCCGCTTCAGGCGCGCGAGCGCCGCGGGCGGACGCGCCCGCCGCCGCGCTCGGCGCTGACCGGCGACGAGGGACGTGCGCTCGCCCAGCTCGGCCAGCGCGCCCACGCCGCGCGGCGAGAGCAGGCCTCTACTCACCGAGGATGCGGATCTCGGTCTCGAGCGTGATCCCGAAGTGGCTGTGGACCCGCTCGCGCGTGAGCTCCATCAGGCTCAGGATGTCGGCGGCGCCCGCACCGCCACGGTTCACGATGAAGTTGGCGTGCTTGGACGAGATCTCGGCGCCGTTGATCCGCTTGCCGCGCAGGCCGGCCTTCTCGATCAGCCGCGAGGCCAGATCACCCGCCGGGTTCTTCCAGACGAACCCCGCGGAGGCGAGCGCCAGCGGCTGCGTCGACTTCTTCTGCTTCAGCCGCGCGCGGATCTCCTTCTGGATTTCCGGCAGCGGCCGTCGGTGGAGCTGCATCCGGCAGCCGATCAGCACGGCGCTGGCCGGCAGGTGGAAGGCGCGATAGCCGAAGGCGCCGGCGGGCTTGAACTCGCCGAGCGAGCCATCGGGGTGCAGGAAGTAGACGGCGCTCACGAAGTCGCCGATCCAGCCGTCGACAGTGCCGGCATTCATCGCGAGCGCGCCGCCGATGGTCGCGGGAATGCCGACCAGGCTCTCGATGCCGCCCAGATTGAGGGCGGCCGCCTCGCGGATCAGCGCCGAAAGCGAGACGCCGGCGCCGGCCAGCGCCTCCTCGCCGTGGAACTCGGCGCGGCCCAGGCAGCCCTCGAGCTTGAGGATGACGCCGTGCACGCCGCGGTCGCGCACGAGCAGGTTGTTGCCGCCGCCGACGACGGCCACCGGCAGCTGCTCGCGGTCGGCGAACATCAGCGCGTGGCGGATGTCTTCGACGTCCTGGGGGACGACGAAGATGTCCGCAGGACCGCCGATGCGCAGCGAGGTGTGGAAGCTCAGCGGCTCTTTGAACCGCACTTCCCCTCGGATCTCTCCTAACATTGAGGCCTCCGTTCATCCGAACCGGTTTCGAGCCGACGGAGAATCTCGGGTCCGAGCTGGCCGACGTCGCCGGCGCCCAGCGTCAACACGATGTCGCCGGGGCGCGTGATCTCGCACACGTGCGCGACGACCCGCGCGCGATCGCCGCCCAGATAGGTCACGTTGCGGTGACCGTGGGCCCGGATTCCTTCCGCGAGAGCGGCGGCGCTCACGCCCTCGATCGACGCCTCGCCGGCGCCATAGATGTCCATCACGACGAGCACATCAGCCTGGTTGAACGCGGTGAGGAAGTCGTCGAAGAGGTGCTTGGTGCGCGTGTGGCGGTGCGGCTGGAACACCGTGACGACGCGCGCGTCGAATCCCGCCTTGGCGGCGGCCAGCGTCGCCCGGATCTCGGCGGGGTGGTGGCCGTAATCGTCGACGACGGTGACGCCGTCGGCGGTGCCACGCACCTGGAAGCGGCGCTGCACGCCCGCGAAGGCCGCGAGCGCTTTCTGGATGGTGACGAACGGGATCTCGAGGTCCAGCCCGACGCCGACCGCGGCCAGCGCGTTGAGCACGTTGTGACGGCCGGGAATCGCGAGCGTGCACTCTCCGAGCAGCGCGCCGTGTCCGTAGACCTCGAAGCGGCTCGTCATGCCGGCCAGCCGCACGCGCCGTGCGACGAGGTCGGCACTCGACTCCAGACCGTAGGTCACGACGCGCTTCTCGACGCGTGGGATCAGCCGCTGGATGTTCGGCTCGTCCAGGCACAGCACAGCCGCGCCGTAGAACGGCACCTTCCCCACGAAGGCCACGAAGGCGTCTTGAATGGCCTCGAGCGAACCGTAGTGGTCGAGGTGCTCGGCGTCGATGGTCGTCACCACGGCGAGGGTCGGATCGAGCTTGAGGAACGAGCCGTCCGACTCGTCGGCCTCGGCGACCAGGAAGTCGCCCTGCCCGAGCCGCACGTTGCTGCCGAGACTCGTCACGCGGCCGCCGACGATGATCGTCGGGTCATAGCGCCCCTCGGCGAGGACGGCGCCGATCATCGACGTCGTGGTCGTCTTGCCGTGCGTGCCGGCGACGGCGATCCCGTACTTGAGCCGCATCAGCTCGGCCAGCATCTCGGCGCGGGGGATCACGGGCATCGCGCGCTGCCGCGCCGCCTGCAGCTCGGCGTTGTCGCGGGGGACGGCGGAGGAGTACACGACGACGTGTGCGCCCTCGATGTGCGCCGCGTCGTGGCCCGTGAAGACCTTGGCGCCGAGCTGCTCCAGCCGCTCGACGGCGTCGTTGCGGCGGGCGTCCGAGCCCGTCACGCGGTAGCCGAGATTGAGCAAGATCTCTGCGATGCCCGACATGCCGGCGCCGCCGATGCCGACGAAGTGGATGTGCTGATAGCGCTTAAACATGGGCGTGCTGACTGATGTTGAGGAGCATGCCCGTCGCCAGCATCGTCATCAGCAGCGCGGAGCCGCCGAACGAGATGAACGGTAGCGGCAGTCCCTTGGTCGGCAGCAGCCCGGTGACGACACCGAGGTTCAGCAGCGTCTGCGTGGCGATCAGCACGGTGATGCCCAGCGCGAGATAGGCGCCAAAGGCGTCCGGCGCTCGCAGCCCCACGCGCAGCCCGCGCCAGACGAGGACCGCGAAGAGCGCGACGATCGCGACGGCGCCCACGAACCCGAGCTCCTCGCCGAGGATCGCGAAGATGAAGTCCGTGTGCGACTCCGGCAGATAGAAGAGCTTCTGCCGGCTCGCGCCGATGCCCTGGCCGAGCACGCCGCCGTTACCCAGCGCGAGCCACGACTGGATGATCTGAAAGCCGCCGCCGCGAGGATCGGCCCACGGATCGACGAACGCGGTGATCCGCCGCATGCGATAGGGCGCCATCCAGATCGCGACGACGATCAGCGGCAGCGCGGGCGCCGCCACCCACGCCAGATGCTTGATGGGGCTGCCGGCCAGGTAGAGCAGCGCGAACGTGAGCACGATCAGCGTCATGCAGTTGCCGAGATCCGGCTGCAGCAGTACGAGCCCCGCCAGCACGCCGCCGACGAGCAACGGCGGCAGCGTGCCCGTGCGGAATTCTTCCAGCGCTCCGCGCTTGCGCGCGAGGAACGCCGCGAGGTAGACGACCAGGGCGAGCTTGGCGAGCTCGACCGGCTGGAACGAGACGGGGCCCAGACGGATCCACCGGCGCGTGCCGTTGATGGCCTGGCCGATCGGCGGCACCAGCACGAGCACGAGGCACACGCCGGCCACGATCAGCGCGGGCACCACCGCCTTCTCCAGCCAGCGATAGTCGCAGCGCAGGGCCGCGAGCAGCACGCCCGCGCCGAGCAGCGCCCAGAACAGCTGCTTCTTGAGGAAGAAGTACGGATCGTGGAAGCGATCGGCCGCGACGACGGCGCTCGCGGAGTACACCATCACGACGCCGACCGAGAGCAGCGCAACGGCCGCGCCGAAGAGCCAGACGTCGGGCGTGAGCCGCCGCGGCATCAGGCGAGCTCCTCGACGAGCTTTTTGAAGACCTCGCCCCGGTGCTCGTAGTTGTCGAACATGTCGAACGACGCACACGCCGGCGACAGCAGCACCACGTCGCCCGCGCGTGCGGCCACGCGCGCGGCCTGGATGGCGCTCGCCATCGTGTCGGCGGCGGTGACGTCGATTCCCGCGCTGGCGAGCGCGGCGGCGATCTTGCCGCCGTCCTCGCCGATGAGGACGCCGTGGCGAACACGGCCACGGGCGGCGTCGGCGAGGGGCGTGAAGTCCTGGCCCTTGCCCTTGCCGCCCGCGATCAGCACGATGCGCTCCTCGAACGACTCCAGCGCCTTGATCGTCGAGGCGACGTTCGTGCCCTTCGAGTCGTTGTAGAACTGCACGCCGGCGATGTCGCGCACGAACTCGATGCGGTGTGCGACCGCGCGGAAGCGTCCGACCGCGCGGCGAATGGCGTCGATGCCGATCCCCGTCCACAGCGCACACGCCGTCGCCGCCAGCACGTTTTCGACGTTGTGCGCGCCGCGCAGCTGGATCTCCGCGAGTGGGCAGATGCGGTCGACGTGACCGTTGAGCCGCGCCACCAGCCAGCCGTCCTGCACGAACACGCCGTGCTCGAGGGCGTGCTGGCGGCTGAACCACAGCACGTGCGCCCGCGTGCGCGCCGCGAGGCCGCGGGCGCCCTCGTCGTCGGCGTTGAGCACCGCGCAGTCCTGCTCGGTCTGGTTCATGAAGATGCGCGCCTTGGCGTCGAGGTATGAGGCGAACGTGCGGTGCCGATCGAGATGATCTGGTGTGACGTTGAGCACGGCCGCCACGCGGGGCTGGAAGGCCTCGATGGTCTCGAGCTGGAACGACGAGACCTCGGCCACCACGAGGCCATCGGCGGGAAAGTCGAGTGCGCGCGCGGCGAGCGGCGTGCCGATGTTGCCGCCGACGAAGACCGGACGCGGCTGCTCCGCGAGCAGTGCGCCGGTGAGCGCGGTCGTCGTCGTCTTGCCGTTGGTCCCCGTGATGGCGATCGTCTCGGCCTCCATCGCACGCCACGCCAGCTCGAGCTCGCCGATGACCGGCACGCGACGCGCGCGCACGGGCGAGAGCTGCGCGCCGTCCAGCGGCACGCCGGGGCTGACGACGACCAGCTCGACGCCGTCGAAGGCCGCGGGGCCGTCGACGAGCCGCACGCCGAGAGCGCCGAGCGCGGCGACCTCCGCACCGAGCGAGGCGACGGCCTTGGCGTCGGTGCCACGCACATCGGCGCCGGCGGCGGCGAGCAGGCGGGCGGCGGCGATCCCGCTCTTGGCGAGACCGACGACGGCTACCCGACGCTCGGCCAGCGTCGCCAGGTACGCGCGCCCTCTCGTCCCCACCTGCACCTCCTCCGCCAGGAAGCTCATGCGCTCCTTCCTATGCTCGCC
>Ga0209058_1004383_pt1 | contig 11252 bp, 7 predicted proteins | sample GraSoiAngelo_147_FD_185904 | JGI IMG/M metagenome (GOLD analysis project Ga0209058, IMG submission 185904) | Grasslands soil microbial communities from the Angelo Coastal Reserve, California, USA - 14_1009_05_40cm (SPAdes) (version 2) | ecosystem: Environmental > Terrestrial > Soil > Grasslands ... | reverse complement strand
TTATGTCCGACGGGCTACGTATCTGAGCGAGGCTTACCGCCTGGCGAATCGAACGGAGGACGCGGTCAGGCTCGGCGTCCAAGCCCTCGAGTTCGCCCGTGACCACCAGCGACGGGCGGAGCAGCCGTTGGCTCTGCAGGTTCTGGGCGAGATCGCGTCGCATCGCGATCCTCCGGCTGTCGAAGAAGCTGAAGCCTCCTTCGGGGAAGCCCTGGCCCTCGCCGGTGAACTGGGCATGCGCCCGCTCGTCGCCCACTGCCACCTCGGCTTCGGCAAGCTATACGGGCGCGTGGGCAAGCGGCAAGAAGCCCGAGAGCACCTCACGACCGCCACGGCGATGTATCGCGAGATGGACATGCGGTCCTGGCTTGAGAGGGCGGAGGCAGAATTGCGCTGCCTCTAACGGGCGAGGCAGAGACGCTATCTACTTTCTATCGACATTCCTGCCCCCAAAGGGGTCCAAATGGGGCAACTCAATCGCGTCTTACTTTGCGAATTCTGCATTGGTGATGGATCTAGCGTTCCCCTGGAAGCAGACCCGATTCCCCGGTCAGAGCGCGCGGTAAGGTAACACCAACAAGAATGCCCTCGATCCCGGAAGCATCGGCACGCTGAACCCTGGACGACGTGTCCTCCTCTCAGGGCGGTACCGGTATCGTCCCTCCTCCAGCCGATCCGCCGTGTGGCGTCGGTGGCACAACTGGGCGAACGCCGGCCGGGCTGTTCGCTGCAGGCCGGCGTTCGCGTCGACATTCGGTTTGTTCGTCGCGCTCGCGCCTAGTCGTTGGCCTTGCAGTCCTTGCCGAATCGGAACGTGTAGTCATAGTCAGTACTGGGGGTGCCAGCCGTCTTGAGCGTTCCGCCCCCGCAGATGCCTTCGAGCCCGCCGCTGCCGGTGCCCTCGACGACGACGAACTTGGCTTCGAACGGAGCTAGACCGGGTGGGCAAGGACAACCGGATCTATCGACGACATTGTGGACAATGAATGAGAAGCTGCCTGGCTCAAAGCCCTCCAATGTTCCCCAGAAGTGGCCCGTATTCGTTTGGAAGGCCTTCTTTTCGACTACATCGTCTCTAACTACCGTTTGAAGAGCTACGGTTGTCCCTTGAAGGGATCCAACGTACGTGCTCAGCGAGTATCGAGACAGGATGACGAGGTTGCCCTGAGTCCGTTGGGCTATGTCCGGATTGGCGAATGTGGTGGTCAACGTTCCGACAGCCCTTGTTTCCCCCCCGGCGCTTGCTGCTCGCGGTTGGGCAATCGTGACCAGGCCGGCTGCCGGCAAAATCAAGGCGACACTGAATGCGAGCGCTTTGCAGTTCATAGATCCCCCTTTCACTGGATACGAACGTTCAAGATCGATGGTTCCTCTCACGCCCCTGCGTGCCGGAACCGCGGTCTCAGTCGCTGCTAGATGAGAAGGCAACGGCAGTGCCATGGTGGAAGCTTGAAAAATCGCGCACGTAGCCGCTGCCGGTAGGCCCGTTGGACCTGGTGGGGGAAATTCCCCAGTAATATTCGAAGCGGCGTTAGAATGCGCGCACCGTGGCGCCACTCGGTGGATTAATAGGTGACAGCCCGGCTCTAGTTGCTGTCCGGAATCAGGTCGAGCAGTTGCTGCGGCGCCAGGCCGGGTCGCGCCGCTTTCCTTCCGTCTTGATCCTCGGTGAGACGGGAACCGGCAAAGGACTGCTCGCCGGCGCTATCCACGAATCGGGGCCTCGGGCGGCCGGCCCGTTTGTCGCGGTCAACTGCGCTGCGATCCCCGACACTCTGTTGGAGGCCGAACTGTTCGGCTTCGAGCGCGGGGCCTTCACCGATGCCCGCCACGCCAAAGCGGGCCTATTCCAGACGGCTCATCGGGGCATCTTGTTCCTCGACGAGATCGGGTTGTTGCCCGAGAACCTGCAGGCCAAGCTGCTCACGGCGCTCGAGGAGGGCGCGGTCCGGAGGCTGGGCAGTACGCGCGCTGAGCGAGTGGACGTCTGGATCATCTCGGCCACGAGCGAGGATCTGAAGGCTGGGGCCCAGCGGTGCGGGTTTCGCGAGGAGCTCTACCACCGGCTTGCGGTGGTGATGCTTCGACTCCCACCCCTTCGAGAGCGAGGAGCGGACATCCTCACGCTCGCCGAACACTTCTTGACGCGCACGTGCACCGAGTATGGGCTGGCAGCGAAGACGCTCACTGCGGACGCGCGGCAAGCCCTCCTGGCCCATCGCTGGCCGGGGAACGTGAGGGAAGTGGCGAACGTGATGGAGCGAGCCGCCTTGCTCGTCGACGGCGGTCTGGTGACTGCAGACAATCTGGGGCTGGCGATTCCTCGAAAGCGAGGCACATCCTCTCGAGAGGAACGCGAGACAACTCGCCGTGATGCGCCGGTCGGCATGTCACTGGGCCAGGCGGTCGAAGACATTGAGCGTCGGCATATTGTCGAGGCGCTGCACGAAACCCGTTGGAACATCTCGCGCGCGGCGAACCGATTAGGGGTGACTCGCGACGTCCTGCGCTACCGCGTTCAGAAGTACGGACTACAGCTTCCTCCCGCGACGGCGGAGCCGACGGAGCCGACCGACGGCCCGCACCACGCGGTCCCGCCCACCACAGGCCGCGGCCCGGTCAATTTGCAGTGGGAGCGCCGGCATGTCGCCCTGCTCCGTGCTGATCTCGTCCCGACGGCGCCGGTGATAGCTGTCCCTGCGGCGACCGCGGCGCTCGCAACCCTCGTGGAGAAGATTGAGAACTTCGGCGGCTGGGTCGAGGAGATCAGCCCCGAAGGGCTCGTGGCGGTGTTTGGGCTCGAGGCCGTCGAGGATGCACCCCGCCGCGCGGCGCACGCGGCGCTGGCGATTCAGAGGATCGCCGCGGTCGCCCCTCGAGTTCGAATTGGTCTGCATGTCGGCGAGATCTCGATCGGCCAGATCGGCGGTGTGTCGCGGGTCGACCACACGGCAAAACGGGAGGCGTGGGAGCAACTGGAGGCGTTTGTCGGGGAGGCTGGCCCGGGGACCGTGCTCGTCAGCGAGGCGACACGCCCGTTCCTCGAGCGACGCTTTGTCCTCGCACCCGGCGTGGCCGGCGATGGAGCGACGCGGACGGTGTGTCGTCTGGTGGGTCTCGAGCGAACGGGGCTGGGCTTGGGCGAGCGGCTCACGCCGTTGGTGGCCCGGAGCCGTGAGCTGGACCAGCTTGTGCGGGCGCACACGCAGGCCCAGACGGGCCACGGCCAGGTCGTCGCCGTCGTCGGCGAGCCCGGTGTCGGCAAGTCGCGTCTTTTCTGGGAGTTCATCGAGTCGCACCGCGACCGGGGCTCGCTGATCCTCGTCTGCAGTGCAGTCTCCTACGGGAGGCAGACGCCCTATCTCCCGGTCATCGATCTGCTGAAGGCGTATTTCCGGATCGAGCCGCGCGACAGCACGGACAAGATCCGGGAGAGGGTGACGGAGAAAGTGTTGTCGCTTGAACTCGCGCTGGCGCCAGCGCTCTCCGCCCTCCTCGCACTCCTCGACGTGCCGAACGACGACGCCCAGTGGCGGGAGCTCGATCCGCAGCAGAAGCGGCGGCGGACGCTGGAGACTGTGAAGCTGTTGCTGCTCGAGGAGAGCCGTCGCCAGCCGGTCGTCCTCGTATTCGAGGATCTCCACTGGGTCGACTCCGAGACACAGGCGGTGCTCGACACTCTGGTCGAGAGCGTCGCGAGCTATCGTGTTTTACTTCTCGTCAGCCACCGCCCCGAGTACCATCCCACCTGGGTCGGTAAGAGCTATTACGCGCAGCTCCGGCTCGATCCGCTCTCGCCTGAGAATGCCCAAGCCCTCCTCGATAGTCTGGTGGGACGTGACATGGCCACTGCTTCACTCAAGGCGCTTCTTATCGAACGCACCGGCGGCAATCCGTTCTTCCTGGAGGAGAGCGTGCGGGCAGCGGTCGAGACGGGAGTGCTCCTCGGCGATCGTGGTGACTACCGATTCGCGCGGTCCGTCGGCGAGATCCGGGTGCCCGCCACCGTCCAGGCGGTGCTGGCGGCACGCATCGACCGGCTGCCGCCGGAGGACAGAACGCTGCTACAGACGGCAGCCGTCATCGGCAGGGACGTGCCATTGGCCCTGCTCAGGACGGTGGCGGACCTGCCGGCGGAACTGCTCAGCGCGGGCCTCATGCGGCTGCAGGGGAACGAGTTCGTGTACGAGACGAGACTCGTCCCCGAGCTGGAATACACCTTCAAGCACGGCTTGACGCACGAGGTCACCTACGCGGGCCTCCTCGAGAATCGACGGCGGCCCCTCCACGCTCGGATCATGGAGGCGATCGAACGGCTGTATGCCAACCGGCTGGCGGAGCAGGTCGATCGCCTCGCCTACCATGCCCTCCGGGGTGGGGTCTGGGACAAAGCCGTTGCCTACTTCCGTCAGGCCGGCGCAAAGGCTGCCGCGCATTCTGCCTACCGCGAAGCAGTCTCGTGCTTTGAGCAGGCTCTCGGAGCCCTCACGTATCTCCCCGAAAGTCGCGAAACGATCGAGCAGGGCATCGATCTTCGGCTAGAGCTTCGCAATTCGCTCTTCACACTTGGAGAGTTCCGGCAAATCTTCGACTGCCTTGCCGAAGGTAGAATTCTCGCCGAGCGGATCGGCGATCAAGGCCGGCTGGGGTGGATCTCCGCCTACACGGCTGCCCATTTTTGGTTGTTGCATGATCCCGACCGCGCCGTCGAACCCGGCCGCCGCGCGCTCGCCGTGGCCCAGGCCTGCCGGGATTACGCCCTTCAAGTCGTGGCGAATTTCCGTTTGGGGCAGGTCTATCTCAGTCTGGGCGACTACCCTACTGCAAAGGAATGTTTCGAGCGAAACATCGAGTTCCTCGAAGGCGACCTGATCCATGAGCGCTTCGGCGAGCCGTTTGTGCCCTCGGTTCTCTCCCGGGTCTGGCTGGTCTACGTGCTTGCCAAGCGTGGAGAGTTCGCGGAGGGAATCGCCCGAGGAGAGGAAGGGGTGCAGATCGCCGAGACAGTGAATCACCCCTTCAGTCTGATCATGGCGTATCGCGCTCTCGGACATCTCTACCTGCGCAAAGGCGACCTCGACGTGGCGATCCGCTTCCTCGAGCGCTGCCGCGAGCTCGGCCAGACCTGGAATATCCCGACCTCCCCATCCGGGGTCCCCTCGTACCTGGGCTATGCGTGCATCCTCTCCGGGCACCTCGCCGAGGGCCTGCCACTTCTCGAGCGGACGATCGAGGAGTCCCTCTCGAGGGGACAACTGCAGGGCCGTACCTTCCCGTTTATCCACCTGAGCGAGGGCTATCGGCTGGCCAACCGAATAGAGGATGCGATCCGGCTCGCCGGTCAAGCGCTCGATTTCGCCCGTGATCACAAGCTACGGCCGCACCAGGCGTGGGCTCTCCGGGCTCTCGGCGAGATCGCTTCGCATCGCGATCCGCCGGATACCGAAAAAGCTGAGGCCTTCTACCGAGAGGCGCGGACCCTCGCCGACCAGCTTGGGATGCGTCCGCTCGTCGCCCATTGCCACCTCGGCTTCGGTAGGCTGTATCAACGCGTGGGCAAGAGTCACGAAGCCCGAGAATACCTCGCGAGCGCTGTGACGATGTACCGCGCAATGGACATGCGGTTCTGGCTTGAGAAGGCAGAGGCTGAGGTGCGCCGCCTCTGAGACCCAAAGGTTCTGTTTCGGCGCTATCTACTTTCTATCGACATTCCGGCCCCCAAATGGGTCCAAATGAGGCAACTCAACAGCGTCTAACTTTGCGTACTCTGTGCTGGTGTGGGATCTAGCCTTCCGCTGGAAGCAGAAATCGTTTTCCAGGGTTGAGTAGCTAAAACCAAGATATGTCGGCATCGCCATCCGTGTCTTTGCGCTAGTCGGCGCTCTGATGAGTTCTGTGGCTGCCCTTGCGGCATGGCGTTCATTGGCTTCGTCCCGCAGTACCTCGAAGTCGCAGTGTGGGCGACGCGAAGCCTACCGCCGCGCGGTCGTCGGCGGCACGATTCCGTTCATCCGCAGATAGACCACGAGCTGGCCGTGGTGGTTGCGGATCTGGTACAGCGGTCCCTGCCAGAACGTGGCGCGGGTGACGGTGCGGTCGCCGAACGGGAACTTCACGGGCTCGAGGAGCTGGGCGTCGGTCAGCGGCGTGATCATCTCCTGCGCGCTCTGGAACGTCTTCTTCAGCAGGCCGATGACCTCGGGCTTCGCCATCGCGCCGTGATGGGCGGCTTCCGTCTTGGTGCCCTTGGCGGTGTCGATGAAGCGCTGGGTGATGCCGGCGACGTGCACGAGCTGGTCGCCGAAGCTCGAGACCTCGGGCGTCGGCTTGTAGCCGTACTTCTCGGCGGGCATCACTTCGGCGACGTCGAGGATCTCGGTGGCGGCGCGCTGGAAGCTCGCCGCGAGCTCCTTGGCCAGGCTCGGCGCCGGCGTCTGGGCCGAGAGCAACGAGGGCACGGCGGCTGCGACGCCGGCGAAGAACACCACGCACGCGTAGGTCAGGGTTTTCATGGTCGCCTCCCGGCGAGATTCATCCTACACCGTTCACTCCTGGTCGAGGTGACCCACCCGAGCGCGCGTGCGTGGGCGGTCACCGGCACAACCGGCGGTAGAGCGCTTCGTAACGCGGCACGATGACCTCGGCAGAGAACCGCTCGCGCGCGCGCGCCTGCGCGGCGCGCCCGAGGGCGTGGCGTCGCGGCTCGTCGTGGATCAGGGTCTCCAGCGCCTTGACGAGGGCGGCGACGTCGCCGGCCGGCACGAGCAGAGCGCTCTCGTTGTCTTCCACCACCTCCGGGATGCCGCCCACGCGCGTGGAGACGCTCGGGCAGCCGAAGCACATGGCTTCGAGGATGCTGAGGCAGAAGCTCTCGGCGTCGGAGGTGTAGAGGCCGACGTCAGCGATCTGAAGATAGTCTTCGATAGCGTGGACCTTCTCGCGGACGATCACGCGGTCGGTCAGGCCGAGGCGCCGCACGTCGCCAGCGAACGGCGCGAACGCCTCACCGGCGAGGATGAGGAGCTTGAAGGCCTCGAGCGGGCGCACGCGCGCGGCGGTTTCCAGCAGGAGGTCGACGCGCTTGCCGTGGCGCAGGTTGGACGAGTGCACCACGAGGACTTCATCGCCGAGGCCGAGCTCGCGGCGCACGACCTCGGGCGGGCGGCTGGGCGGGCGCGGCGCGAAGAAGTTGTGGATGACCTCGATCGGGCCGTCGAAGTCGAGCACGCGCTGGGTTTCACGCTTGAGCGACTCGGACACGGCGGTGACCGCGTCCGATGAGGCCAGCGCGTGCTTGATGGCGGGCGCGTAGCCGGCGTCGTGGCCGAGCAGCGTCGTGTCCGTGCCGTGCAGTGTCGTGACAACGCGGGGCTGCTGGCCGGGCGGGAGCATGGCGCGCGCGAGGATCGCGGCGGTGGCGTGAGGCACCGCGTAGTGGACGTGGAGGACGTCGAGGCGATGATCGCGGCTCACCTCGGCCATACGCACCGAGAGCGGCAGGGTGTAGTCGGGGAACCGGAACAGCTCGTACTCGTTGATCGCGACGGGATGGAAGTGCAGGCGCGGTGCGTCCGAGGGCAGGCGGAACGGACGCTCGTAGGCGATGAAGTGCACGTCGTGCCCGCGCGCTGCCAGGTCCTCGCCGAGCGTGGTGGCCAGCACCCCGCTGCCGCCGACCGACGGGTAGCACGTGATGCCGACGCGTAGCGTGTCCGCGGCCATCTCAGAGACCGTGTGCGCCGCCGGGCGGCATGTCAGCCCGATAGCTCCGTGAACGCTTCATCCGATCGCTCGATGTCCTCCCGTCGGACGTACGCGATCTCCGGCGCGTCCTCGGGCCGAAGATACGCCTGCTCGCCCGCGCCCGTCACGTAGTGCGTGCAGTGGATCACCGACTGCATCCACCGCAGCCGCGTGTCCCGCGTCGGGCTGATCTGCTCCTTCCTGAACCGGGAGGTCGCCGCCGGCAGCGTGACGAACGAATCGCCGCCCTCGTGCAGGTAGAGCGGGCCGTCGCGCGCGCGTGCTCGCACGATCTCGCCCTCGTACGGCACGTCCACGAAGAAGTCGTCCACGTCGCACGCGCGGCGCCGCACCTCCGGATCGCTCGAGCGGACGACGTCCACGCCGTCGAGCAGGCCCATCCCGCGGTACATCTCGAGACAGAAGTCGGCCACCGTCTCCGCCGACGTCTTGCGGAACAGGTCGATGACGGGGTGGTCCACGTAGTTCGTGAGCTGCCCCCGTGTCCTGGCGTGCCAGTCGGCGGCGATGCGCTTGGCGTAGAGCGGGGAGAACTTGCGCTGGAGTTTGCTGACGACGGCGAAGTTCAGATACGCGGGCTGGCCCGTCGCGCGATGGCGCAGGATCGTGCGTGTCTCGCGTGGATCGTGATCGCTGTCATGGTAGAAGTACACGACGCGCCCGCCGATCTCTGCCTGGAGGCGTCGCGCAGTCCGGATCTTGGCCACGAGGAACCGCCGCGGGAAGAATCCACAGGGCTGCTGGCCGAACGCGATGACTGGCCCCGCGCTCATCCGGCGCGGCCCTCGTCGTCGAGAGCGCGCGGCGGCAGGACCGCCTGCAGGGCCACGCTCAAGGCGATGCACGCGGCGCAGCCGATGAGGTTGTACCAGAGGTAGCCGATGTTGAGTGAGAAATACATCACGATCACAAGGGCCTGCGCGGTCACGGCCGCGAAGAACACCGCGCTACCGCCCACGCGGCGCAGGAAGAACGCCACCAGGAAGAGGCCGAGCAGGACGCCGTAGAAGATCGAGCCGAGGATGTTGATGGCCTCGATGAGGTTCTCCGCGAACCCGGCGAAGAGCGCGAACGCCACCGCGAAGACGCCCCACAGCGCCGTGAAGCGTCGCGCCACGCGCATGTTGCGCGCCTCGTCGGCGGCGGCGAGCGGGCGGAAGTGGCGCCAGAAGTCGATCGTCGTCGTGGTGCCGAGGGCGGCGAGCTCGGAGGCCTTCGACGAGAGTGCGGCCGCGAACATCACCGCCACCAGCAGGCCCACCGCCCCGTGCGGCAGTTGCGTCAGGATGAACGTGATGAAGACGTAGTCGGAGTCCTTGGTCTTGGCGCGCGGGTCGGCGGCCACCAGGGCGGCCTTGGCCTCGGCGCGGATCGCATCGGTGCGAGAGCTGGCCGCGACCATGGCGGCCCGCGCGCTCGCTTCCCGCGCGGTGTCGTCCGACGCGCGGGCCTGGAGCCACGCGCGAATCGCGGACTGGCTCTGCGCGACGGCGCTGGCGTGCTCGGCCTCGATGGCGCGGAAGCGGCCGTCCTGCGCGTGGCGGCGCCACTCGACCTGGTTGAAGAACACCGGGGGTGGCGCGAACTGGTAGAAGACGAACAGGAGCGCGCCAAGCAACAGGATGACGAACTGCATCGGGATCTTCAGCACGGCGTTGAACATCAGCCCCAGGCGGCCCTCGCGCAGAGCGGCCCCGCCGATGTAGCGCTGCACCTGCGACTGGTCGGTGCCGAAGTACGAGAGGGAGAGGAATAACCCGCCGAACACGCCGGTCCACACCGTGTAGCGCCGGCTCGGATCGAGCGAGAAGTCCACCGCCTGCAGCTTACCCAGCGCGCCGGCCACGGACGCGGCGCCGGTGAACCCGAGGCCGTCGGGCAGCCGGAGCAGCAGCACGACCATGGCCGTCACCATGCCGGCCGAGATCACCGCCATCTGCCACTTGTGGGTCAGGGCGACGGCCTCGCTGCCGCCGGTGACCGTGTAGACGATCACGAGCAGCCCGGTGAACACGATGACGAGGTCGAGCGGCCAGCCGAGCACCGTGGAGATGATGATCGCGGGCGCGTAGATCGTCACGCCGGTAGCGAGGCCGCGCTGCAGCAGGAAGAGGCCGGCGGCGAGCAGGCGCGTCTTCTCGTCGAACCGCTGGCCGAGGAACTCGTAGGCCGTGTAGACGTTGAGCCGCCGGTACATGGGCAGGAACACGGCGCACACGACGATGAGCGCGAGCGGCAGGCCGAAGTAGTTCTGCACGAAGCCGATGCCGCTCTCGAAGCCCTGGCCCGGGATCGAGAGGAACGTGATCGCGCTCGCCTGCGTGGCCATCACGCTGAGGCCGATCGTGCCCCAGCCGGTGGACGTGTTGCCGCGCAGGTACGTGCTGAGGCTCCGCACGTGGCGCGTGCGCCAGGAGCCGTACGCGGCGATGCCCACGATGGTGCCGAGCAGCACGACCCAGTCGGCAACGTTCACGAGAAGATCCTCGTGAACACGGTTAACAGGATCACCACGAGCACGAACCACCCGAAGACGAACAGGTAGACGCCGCGCCAGGTGCCGAACCCGGGGATGCCGGGCGGCTCGGCCTCGGAGCGCTCGTCGGGGCGCGGCGCCGGCGTCACTTGCCCAGCGAGACGAGATTCGCGAACAGCCGATACGCGCCGGGGACTGCTTCGGGGAGCTGGCGGAACCACGCCAGGCTGGTGTAGACGAAGTATCCCTTGCCGTGCCGCGCCGCGAGCAGGCCGCCCTTGAGCGGCGTCTCGCCGGCGTCGCCGGCCGCGAGGATCGCGGTGAAGCGCTCGTCCCACTGAGCGGGGAAGTAGAGACCGCGCTCCTGCACCCAGCCCTCGAAGTCCGCCGCGGTGATGCGATTCGGCGTCGTCAGCACGGGATGCTCGGGCGCCAGGATCGTCACCGGCGCGTGCTCATCCGTCACGCGGTCGCGCGAGAGGCGCAGGTGGAACGGCGCGAGCCAGCCCTCGCGCAGGCCATCCAGCGTGTTGTACTGCGCGACGACCGTGCCGCCCGCCTCGACGTAGGCGAACAGCGCGGGCAGGCGCTCGGCGAGATCCGTCCTCACGTTGAAGGCGCGGATGCCGATGACCACCGCGTCGAGGCCGCGCAGCCGTTCCGGCGTGAGGTCGGCGCCGGTCAGCGACGTGACCTCGTATCCCATCTGCTCCAGGGCGGCGGCCACGTCGTCGCCGGCGCCCGGCAGGTAGCCGACGTGGCGGCCGCGAGTCGCCAGCTCGAGCGACACCGCCTTGGCGCGCGCCGGGGGCTGCAGGAGCTGGAGCGGCAGGTGATCGTAGCGAACCTCGACGCGCTGCTGGTTGAAGCGCCGGCCGTTGATCTCCACGCTCGCGCCCAGCGGCGTGGCCGCGAGCTGCGCCGGCGCGGTCACGGTGAACGTGAAGCGCGCGTGCTCGCCCGGGGCGGCGAGTCGAAACGGCTGCGAGACGGGCGTCACGGTCCAGCCGGC
>Ga0209058_1004381_pt1 | contig 11253 bp, 7 predicted proteins | sample GraSoiAngelo_147_FD_185904 | JGI IMG/M metagenome (GOLD analysis project Ga0209058, IMG submission 185904) | Grasslands soil microbial communities from the Angelo Coastal Reserve, California, USA - 14_1009_05_40cm (SPAdes) (version 2) | ecosystem: Environmental > Terrestrial > Soil > Grasslands ... | reverse complement strand
CCGGAGAGTGCAGGCTCGGTGCCGTGAATCATCGTCAGGAACCCTGGTCCGTTCGGCGTGCGCTCGAGCAGCACGCACGCCGCACCATCCCCGACGGTGAGCAGCATGCGCAGGTCGTCCGGTGGCGTGAATTGCGAGAGATTCTCCGCCATGACAACCAGCACGCGTCTGCATCCCGCTTGCAGCAGCAACGCCGCCTGCACGAGACCGAGCACCCCGCCGCTGCATCCCGCTTTGAGGTCCATGCATGACGCCCTGATCCCGCATTGCGCAGCGAGGAGCGCCGCCTGGCTGTTGCACGGATTGGGATTCGACGTGCTGACGAAGATCAGGGCATCGAGACTGCGGATGTCCTGCGCGCGGCGCGTTTGTAGCCGCTGCACCGCAGAGCGTGCAAGGTCGAGGGCGTTCAGGCGCCCCGCGTGCGGCGGCGTGCCCGGCAACTGTGTCAGATGTCGCCGGGCAACGCCGAGCTGGGCGATCAACTGCCGGGAGGCCGACGACGACACAGCTGCCGCCGCTGCGGGTCCAGCGAAGCGCGAGCTCCGTCGTCTCCGGGGCGCCGACGGCGTCGAACGCGTAGTCGGGAGGCCGACGACGTCAGATAGCGCTCCGCGTTGTCCGGACACGCGGCGCGCAGGACGGTGGCCGTGTCGTACGCGGACATCATTCCGAAGTCGCAGGTTTCGACGTCCACGATTCGGACGCCCGGCGCCTCAAGCCGCATACATCGCCACCGTGGTGAAGGCCTGGTGTGCGTTGAACTCGTTGGTGAGGTGCAACGGCTTGATCTGCGCGTTGGGGAGCGCGTCGTGCTCGCGGCGCCGCAGCCAGTCACGGAGCTGGCCGCGCTCGGTGACGATCAGCTGGAGCGGCGCCAGGAGCGCATCTTCCCGCTCGAAGTCGTAGCCCTTCGCCGCCTGGCGCAGCTCGCGCTCGATCGCCCGCGCGAATGTGGTGAGATCGTCGCCGGGCCAGGCTGCCGCGTCCAGCACCACGCGATATCGTCGATCCGAGCACGGCACAAAAAGGAATTCCGGGAACCGACGCGCGCGGTCGCGGCTGGCCTCCTGCATGGCGCGCGTGACATCCAGCTCCGTGAGCCGCTCGTTGCTCACCGAGATTTGCCGGTCCTTCTTGCTGACGAACTCGATCACGGGTGTCGCGCGAAAGAACGACGTGACACGCACGATGTCCTCCATGTCGTAGCGATACAGTCCACCGCCGTTCGTCACGACGAGGCGGTACTCACGCCCCGCTTCCAGCTCGTCGGCGCGTAACGCGGCCGCAGCGCCGTCGTCGGGAATGAACTCGAGAAAATGCGACGTCACCGCCAGCGCGCCGCCAGGCCGGTTGGCCTGCAGCGGGATCGCGAAGACTCCTTCGCTCGCGGAAATCGGGAACTCGAACGTCTGATCGACGCCAAAGGCTCGACGAGCGTCGTCCAGGTAATAGCTCATGTTGCCGCCCTGCCAGCACACCAGCACCCGCAGCGCGGGAAACAACGTCTGGGTGGGGAGCGAGCCGTGCGCCAGCCACGCGTCTCGCAGGGCCCGAGCACGGAGCGGGTCGCGGCGGCCGGACCATGTGCCGCGCGCCGCCGGCGAGCCCCTCGTGGTGAGCGTGCCGTCCGCCACATCGGCGATGAGGCGTTCCGCGTTGCGGTCCAGCGCTCGTCGCATGTTGATGAGGTTGACCGGCGAGATCGCGCTGAGTACGCCAAGCCGCGGCTCGTCCATGAGAATTCGACCGGCCGCGTACGCGCGCTCTTCGGGGTCGTCGATCGTGAAGATCCAGTACGGGGCGACAAAGCGGCGCCGCACGAACCGGGGCAGGTTTTGGTAGTTGAAGCCCGATGCGAATCCCTGCGGGACGCCCGCGGGAGAACGGCCGCCCTCGGCGGACCCGACCAGGAATTGCATCTTGAGGCGGCGCGCTTCCGGAAAACTGGCCTCGAGCGCGCCGTTGAAGATCATGGCGCTGCGGCCGACTTCACGGTGGTACTCTGTCGTCACCGGGATGTACTTGAAGCGTCCCGTGGATCCGGCCGTCATCGCGAACCGGAGCGGCCGGCTCGGGCACAGCGTGTGCCAGCGGCCGGCGTAGACTGCATCCAACTCGTCTCGCATCTCACCGTAGGACCGCACGGGCACAGTCGCCTGGAATGCGCGTATCATGTCGCGCGGATTGCCGAGCCGTGCGATGCGGGTGAAGTCATGTTGCAGGCCGAATTCGCTCTGCGCGGCGGAGGCGAGTATGCGGCGAAGCTGCGCGGCCTGTGCCGCCAGCGGCTCCCCGCAGGCGACGCGAAACCGCTGCACTGCGAGTCGAAACAACCACGATGCGATCACGACGCAGCCTCGAGCTCGTGCCGGATCTTGGAAGTCCAGACCGTGCCGTCGGGGATGCGGACGTCATCAGCGATGATCGCGCCGGATGGGACGAGGCAATTCTTCCCCACGACCACCCGGCGACCGATCCGGGCCGCATTGTAAATCGTAGTGCCGGCGCCGATGCGGGAGTCGTCGCCGATTGCGGTCCGGGCACCGATCGCGACGGCATGTTCGATGACGCAGCGCGAGCCGATCGTCACGCCTGGCGCAAGATGGGCATAGCCACCCACCAGCGAGTCGTCGCCGATGATTATCCTCGCGACGATCAGCACACCGGGCCGGGGTTGATACGAGCAGATCAAGTGCGCATACTCGCCGACGAGGCTGCGCATGCCGACGCGCACGTGATGGGGCTCGCGCACGATCGTCCGCGACGTGAGCCAGGCTCCTGGCCGGAGGCGCGCGCCGAACGCCCGGAGCACGAGGAGTTGGAAGAAGCGACTCGTGAAACACAGCGGCTGAAAGAGTGTGAGGTAGAGCGAGGGAGCCCACGCCTTCAGCGCCCACCGCACGCTGCCGCGGTCTCCCGGAAGCCGGAATGTGCCCGGTTCGCTGACGGGCAGCATCCGGTGCAGCGTCGCCATCCCCAGCAACGCCGACCACGGGGCGAGCACAGCCCACACGACAAAGCCCGGAACGACGCCGATCAGTGGCATGGCGATCAGCGGCAGCGCGATCCAAGCGGCAAACCACGCCCAGCCCACCCACCAGAGCAGCTCGAGGATCAGCACAGGTTCACCTCCACGGCCGCCGGATCGCCCTCGAGCACCAGGTCCACGACCTGACGCGCCACCTGAGGCGCTTCAGCGACCTGGAGGCCATGCCGACGCGCGAATGCGTCGGCGACCGCCGCCGTGCGCGGCGTGCGGACGATCCCGGGATGGGCGAGGTGCACCCGGATGCCCCGCGCCGCGTACTCGTGGTGCGCGGTGTGCGCGAGGCCGGACAAGAAGGACTTGGTCGCGCAGTAGAGTCCCGCGCCGGGAAGTCCCACGTCCTGGGCCTGCGATCCGATCCACACGAGGACGCCGGTCCGCTGGCGGCGAAACCGATCCAGCAGCGCCGCCGTCAACTGCAGCGCGTGGGTGCAATTCGTGCGGATGGTCTGCTCGATGGTCGCGCGGGAAAGCGCGTGCAGGTGATGCGGTCCTTCGGTGTACGCCGGATTGACGCCGACCGTGAGAATCGCCGCGTCGACCCTTGCGGCGCGCTCGACGAGCGAGACCAGTGTGGCGACGTCAGCGACACATCCCTGATCGCAAACGAGCGTCTCAATGCGCGCCCGCGACTGGCCGTCGAGAGTCTCGCGCGCGCGATCGAGCTTCGCTCGCGAACGGCCCGTCACCAGCACGGGGGCCTTCGTCCGCGCCAGGAGCTCGCGCGCACACGCGAATCCGATTCCCTCGCTTGCGCCGGTCACGAGGATCATACGGCGCTCCCGACATTCCCCCAGCGCACCAGCTGAATCGCGCCGGCGAATCCCGCGCCCACCGCGCCCAGCCACACCCACGTGTCCGGCGCGATGCGTCCCGCCGCGACCGCCTCCGAAAGTGCGATGGGCACCGACGCCGAGGTGGTATTTCCGCAGGCCGGAAAATTGATCCAGGTCCGCTCCTCGGCGATCGCGAGATCACTCAAGATCTGGCGGACGAGAAACAGGTTCGGCTGATGGAGGCAGACGAATCCGACATCGTCCACGGGAACGCCCGTTTCCGCGACGAGCCGATCCGCGAGATGGCGAAAGCCGGCGCGCGCCGCATCCGCCACGCGCCGCCCGTCGGTCATCGTGATGCAATTGCGCTGGTGCAGCAGTCCCGCTTGCGTGATCGGCTCGCGCGAGCCGCCGGCGGGGATGTACACCGCTTCGGCGCCCTCGCCGTCGGCGGTGAGGATGGAATGTCGAATCTCGGCGCCGCCCCCGCTCCCCGCCGTCAGGACGACTGCCCCGGCCCCGTCACCATAAAGGAAAGCCGTGCGGAGATCGTTGAAGTCGAGCTGGCGGGACCGTACGTCGGCGCCGATCACGAGCACCGGGTCCTCTCCGGTCGCGACACAACGCGCACCCAGGTCGAGCGCCTGCAGGAATCCCGAGCACGCGCCGACGACGTCGATCGCGGCCCGCCCGCGCAGCCCGAGCTTGCGCTGCACGATACAGGCAGTGGCGGGGGTCGGATAATCACCGGACACTGTCGCCAGCAGGATCCGCCGGATGTCCGTTGCCGGGACGCCGCTCGCGTCGATGGCGCGCGCCGCGGCTTCGATGGCGAGATCGGAAGTCGCCTGATCCGGCGCCGCGAAGTGCCGCGACACGGCGCCGACATGGTTGCGAATGAAGTACGGTTTGATCCGCAGCCCGTGGCGCACGATCAGCTCTTCGTTGGTGATCGGCGGTCCGGGCAGGTAGTGGCCGACGCCCGCGATGCGCGCGTTCATCGCGCCAGCACCATGTGCGGCGCGCTCCGACGCCGAGGCCGCGGCTCGCCACCGACCAGCCGGGGACCCGTGTCGCAGTCGAGGAACCGATCGAGCTCTGCGGGGAGGTCCTCCGCCTGCACCACGGCGTCGAGTGCGCCCTGGGCCAGGAGATCGCTGAAGCCATCGTCCTGCGCGGCCGCGGCGCTGCGCCATTCCGCGAGCAGGCGCGGGCTGCCGCTCAAGACCTGCTCGACAATGCGCTCGTGCATGACGCCGAACTGCGCGCCGGGCAGCGCGATCGTCCGCGTGCCGCCAAACACTTTCGGAATCGAGAGGGCCGTCGCGCCGCCGAAACAGCGGCCCGCCACGATGCTCATCGCGCCGTGCGGGTAGCGGATGATCTTCTCGCCCACCCAGAGGATGCGGCGAATGTTGTTGGCATCGCTCTGCTCGCAGCGCGGATCGATGCCCGGCGAATCGAGCACGCTCACGATCGGCAGGCGCAGCGCGCGGAAGAGATCGAGCCCCGCGCCGTATTTCTCGAGTGTGCGAACAGTGATCATGTTGTTCGACCGCTCGAGCGGATTGACGAGCAGGCCGAGTGGCTTGCCGCGATGCGTGCCGATGAACAGCCGGACGCGCGGGCACCAGCCCGGGACGACTTCGCGCGGCGCTGCATCCAACATGCGAAGGAGGAGCGGGCCGGTGCGCACGCCCAGCTCGGGGCGTGGGCCCTCGTCCGGTTGCCGCGCGATCAGGCCGCGGCACAGGCGCAACGCGTCGTCGAGCGACGGGACGATCTCATGCACGAGATCGTGGCACTCAAGACACCGCTCGGCGGCCGCCCGGGTCTCGAAATCGACGCCGGTGCCGAAGAACAAGCGGATGACTTCGGGACCGGTCAGATTGATGTGCGTGTTCCGGGCTACGGCGACGCGGTAGTGACCCAGGCCGTACAGGAGCGGCGCCAGCCCCAGGCACTTGCCGACGGCGCAGGTCAGCAGCAGTCGCTCCTCCGCGTAGCGGAGCAATTCCGGCCACAGCGCGAACGCCTGCGTAAAGGCGCTCCGACCTTCCATGAGGCTCAGACCGGCCGAATGGACCACGTAGATGAGCGGGATCGCATCCGCTGATTCCCTCAGCTGCCGCAGGAAGGCCGCGAAGCGGAGCGAGTTGCGCCGCCCGTACGACGAGGCTTTGACGCGAAAGTCGCTCCACGCAATCGCCACGGTCCGGCCGTCGCACTCACCCAGCGCCGTGACCAGTCCCTCGCACTCCTGGCGATCGAACGATTCGGCCGACACGCCGGCGTCGACCCAGACGCGCAGTGTCCGGAACCCAAAGGCGTCGAAGACCTTCCGCAGGAAGGGTTGTGTGCCCTCCGCGACGTCGATGAGGTGGTACTCGAGCGGCTGCGCCTGGAGACGGGGGCTCGTCATGGGGGGACTGTAGCGGCGGGGGCGCAAGCGGCCGTCAAGCCGTAAGTTCAAGCCCGGAGGCGCCAATGACGATCGATCCCCTATTCGATCCCTTGAAGGAACGCCTGCAGCGGGCTGTGGCGCCCGATTATCGGGTGGACCACAGGATCGGTGAGGGGGGGATGGGCGTCGTCTACCGCGCGCACCAGGTACGGTTGAACCGGGGCGTCGCGATCAAAGTCCTTCGGCCCGAGCTTTTCACCGCCGACGGCGCTGAAGCATTTCTTCGTGAAGCGCAGACGCTCGCCGACGTCAAACACCCCAACGTCATCGTTATCCACGACACCGGCGATAATGAGGGCCTTCAGTACTACATCATGGAGTTGGTCAACGGGCCGACGCTCGAGCGTCGTCTCGCAGCGGGTCCGCTCCGGTCCGACGAAGTCATAGGGATCGGCATTGACGTCCTCCGCGGTCTTCAGGCGATGCATCGCCTGGGATTCGTGCACCGCGACATCAAGCCGAGCAACGTGTTTGTGTTGTCGGATCGCGCGTTACTCGGCGACTTCGGGATCGCGCGGCCGTCCTCGGATGACGAAAGCGACCCACACAATCGAGATGGCACTGCGGAGTACATGGCTCCCGAGCAGGTCGAGGGAAAACCGGTCACGCCGCGGACCGACATCTACACCACCGGGGTCGTCCTGTACGAGGCGGCATCAGGGCGCCGGTTCCACGAGCAGGGCGAGCGCGTCGATTGGAAGGGCATTCCGCACGATCTCGCGGGCGTGCTGCAGCAGGCGACCGCGAAAACCCCCGCGGAGCGGTGGCCCGACGCGAGGTCCTTTCGGAAAGCCTTGGAGCAAACCCAGGGCCCGGATCTCTGGAGATTGATCGAGGCAATCGGAGGAAGAGAGACCGTCATTGGCGCGGCTATCGTCGCGATCCACATCCTCTCGCCTCCTGCACCGACGCCCGCCAACCCGAGCAATCCGCGAGTGGCGTTTGGCGCAATCGACTACGTTGGTCCGGCCGCCCAAGGCGCCGTCGCCGATTCACTGGCTCGGCTGGTCCGCTCCGACCTGCGCGACCATATCACCTTCGTAGACTCGGCGTCGCTCGTTGTTCAGGCGCGAATGACGGTGACGGGCGGCGACGTCGCCCTCCGCCTCACCGGTGGGATTCCGGCGTCCGAATTTCACGTCCCACTCGAGAGTTGGCCCACGCTCAGTGACTCGATCAGTTACGAGATCGTGCTCGGCGTCTGGCGCGATCGCAGCCCACTCGCCGCATCGCTGCCGCCGCGCGCCCTCCCCCACACGGCCGAAGGACTGGCTCAGTTCCTCGAGGCGGAGCAACTCGTCGGCGAGGCAGAGTGGGAGAAGGCGTACGCCGCGTACAAGAAGGCTGTCGCCACCGACCCGAGCTGCTGGATCTGTCTCTGGCGGATGACGGAGGTCGAGCGTTGGCTGGGCATCGAGGAGGACCCCGATCGCATGAGGAGAGTTCTGGCTCACGCGGATTCTTTGCCGCGTGCGTACGCCAGTCTGATTCGCGCCGCACAACTGCCCCTGAATGCACGACTCGACACGCTGCGCGCCGTGACCGAGCGCAACCCGGGATTCTTCCTGGGATGGTTCCAACTGGGTGACGAGCTGTTCCACCGGGGTCCGCTCATTGGCCACAGCAGGTCCGAGGCGATCCCCGCATTCGAACGGGCGGCGCGGCTGCGGCCGGACTTTGGACCGGCATGGGAGCATCTCGCGTGGGTCGCAACCGCGGAAGGAGACTCTGCCAGCGCGGAGAGCGCATTCGATTCGCTGCAAGCTCATAGCGGCGTGCCCGACCCCTTCTCAGCCGTGCTCCGGGCGCTGCTCCGCCTCGGGTTCGAATGGCGCTTCTTCTCGCCCACCGAGGCACACGGCGTCACCGTACAGATCGTGAATTCGCCAGAAGCCCAGAGCAGCCCCATCCTGGGCGCGGGGCCGCGGATGCTGCCGACGTTCGACGTGCCGCGAGGTGCGATCGCGTTAGGGCAGGTGCTGGAGAAGAACCACTCGCGGGACGTACGCCGCTCCGCGCTGATCGCTCAGACAATGGGCTCGCTGGCGCTCGGCCGGCTGGAGGATACGCGTAACCTGGCGGCCACGGCCGCGAACGTGTCGCCCGAGGCGAATCTCGATCTCTTTACGGCGGAACTGCAGGCGGCGCTCGCATTTCTCGAGGTAGGAAGTGCCGCGACGGCAGACGTCGTCGAGGGCCTTCGTCCGTGGACCCTGAGCAACGACGAAAAACTGCGCGATCGTGCGGTGTGGATGAGCGCGCTGCTCGAGAATCCCCAACAGGTGCGTCCGGTCGCATCCCGCGACCTGAAGGCCCTGCTCGTCGCCGAATCGCTTGCGGCTGCCGGCCACCCCGGCGCCGCGCTCAAACAGCTCGATCCGATTGACGTCGACTCCGTCGCCCGATGGGTAGATCCGTTTTTCAGAGCTATCGTGCATTTCCAAGGCGCCGTCTGGCGCGCGCAGATCCGCGACATCGAAGGCGCCAAGAGCGAACTGGTCTGGCACGAGCATCTGGACCTCGTGGGCGTGCCAACCGGTCTGCCCCAGGCGGCAGACGTCGACTGGGCGTTCGGTACATTGGCGAGCTGGCGCCTCGCGCGGCTCCTCGACGGCATCCGGCGAGCCGACCGCGGCGAAGCGTGTACCGCCTACGCCACGGTCGTGCGACATTGGTCTGATGCCCCGGCTCCCTATGGAGCACGGGCGGACACCGCTCGGACTCGTACGCTTGCGTTGAACTGCGCAGCGCTGGGCGCACGATGATTCGCTTCCAGACGCTGGGAACGCTCGAAGTCACCATGGATGGCGCGGAAGCCCCCTCCCAGCTGCGCTGGAAGAAAAACATCGCGCTGCTCCTGTACCTCGCCCGATCGCCCAAGCGCCGGTGCACGCGAGAGCAGTTGATTGGCCTGCTGTGGCCGGACAAGGACGACGACGCCGCGCGCCAATCGGTGCGCGAAGCTATCCGTGTCGTGCGCCAGTACGTCGGTGAGGGTCTGCTCACGACCACCGGTGATGTGGTGCAGCTGGTCGATGGCGCAGTAGAGCTCGACACGGACCAGCTCGAGAAACTCGTGCGGCAGCGGGACTGGGCGCACACCACGCCCCTGATCAACGGCCACTTCCTCCAGGGCTTCAAAGTGCCCGATGCGGCCGGCTTCGAGGACTGGCTGACGGTCGAGCGTTCGTTCTGGGACGGACTTTCGATGGACGCGCTGCTGCGCCACGCCGAGGAACGGCTCGACGCGGGCGACGAGCTCGGCGCCGACGAGCCGCTGCGCCGGGCCCGCGAGATGGACCCGCTGTCACAGCGCGCCCTGCGCGCGCATCTGCGGCGCCTCGCGGGAGCAGGTGATCGGGCGGGCGCCCTGCAGCTGTTCGACCGGTTCGTGAAGGACGCGCGCCGCGATGGGGATGTGACCATCGAGCCCGAAACACAGGCGATGGTCGACCGGCTGCGCAGCGGGCGCGCGTGGCACCTGCCGAAAGAGGCGCTATCGCCGGAGCGGAGCGTGACGTGGCGTCGCGCGCCGCTGCTCGGCCGAGACCACGAGCTGGAGACCGCGCTCAGGCAATGGCGTCGCGCGGGCGATGGCCGACTGGCGCTCCTCGTCATCGAAGCCGAATCCGGTGGCGGCAAGACGCGTTTCCTGGAGGAGCTCGCGACGCGCGCCGCGGTCGGCGGGGGAATCGTGATCGGTACGCGCGCCGTCGCAGCCGACGTCGCGCATCCCGCCAGTGCGATCCTGGGACTCGCGCGCGGCGGGTTGGTACATGCGCCCGGAGTCGCGGGCGCCAATCCCGGCGCGCTCGCCACGCTCGCCACCCACGCGAGCGAATGGGCGGAACAGTTTCCACAGAAAAGCACGGCAGCGAGCACAGGGACTCTCGACGCGGCAATCGCCGAGGTGCTGCGCGTGACGACCGCCGAGCAGCCTCATCTACTGGTTTTCGACGACGCACAGTGGATCGATTCAACGTCCTACCAAATGATCGAGCAGCTGGCGCGCGACCTCGCGCGCGCGCCGGCACTCATCGCGCTTGCGACGACGCCGGAACCCGCCCCGCCCAAGCTTGCCGAGCTCCGGGCTCGCATCGGACGGGATGTCCCGGGCGCGGTGACCTCGCTGGGCAAGCTGAACCACGAAGCGATCCTGCAGCTGGTCGGATGGGCTCTGCCGGCGTATACCGGCGAGGCTGCCGATCGTCTGGCGCGACGCATCGCCGCCGATTCCGGAGGTTTGCCGCTCCTCGCGGTGGAGATGTGTCACGCGATGGCGCAGGGCCTCGATCTCGAATCCACCAATGGGGCGTGGCCGCACCCGTTGCGGACACTCGACTCCACGTTCCCTGGCGACCTCCCCGACACGATCGTCGCGTCGATCCGCGTCGGGTTTCGCTGCCTGACGCGGGCGGCGCAGCAGGCCCTCGTCGCCGCGGCGATTCTCGGCGAACGCGTCGCGGCATCGCGAATCGGCTGTGCGACGGATCTGAAAGGAGACGCGTTGCATGCGGCGCTCGACGAGCTGGAATGGCGCCGCTGGCTCGTCGCGGAGGCGCGCGGCTACGTGTTCGTCGCCCGCATCGTGCGTGACGTCGTCGCGCGCGACATGGTCACTGAGGGGGAACGCCAGCGCATCCTGGTCAAGAAGTGCTAACGGTGCGACGAACCACTCGTCTCATGTATCATTCCGTTATCCTCTCAGGAGAAGCCCCATGAAGTACGGGTCGTCATTCGCGTTCCTCGCCGCAACGTTGCTTCTGGTGCCCGCCGCCGCATTCGGACAGGGCGGCTATGGTCGCGGCGGTCTGAGTCAGGGCGGCCGCTATGGACCGCCCGCGCCGAAGCTGCCCGGCGTCGAGCTGGTCGGGCCGCTGGATACGGCACTCGCGCGCGTGATGCTCAACCTGTCCGCCGATCAATCCACCCAGTACGCGCAGGCATACGACTCGTTCATGGTC
>Ga0209058_1004379_pt1 | contig 11254 bp, 9 predicted proteins | sample GraSoiAngelo_147_FD_185904 | JGI IMG/M metagenome (GOLD analysis project Ga0209058, IMG submission 185904) | Grasslands soil microbial communities from the Angelo Coastal Reserve, California, USA - 14_1009_05_40cm (SPAdes) (version 2) | ecosystem: Environmental > Terrestrial > Soil > Grasslands ... | reverse complement strand
GCGCCTTCACGGAGGGCCCGTTTGGTCAACGCCAACACCGTGGAACTCTTGGCGAGAAGCTTATCAACGTACCCGTCAACGGCTTCGCTGAGACTTGTGCGGGGCACGACTTTATTAACCAAACCCGCGCGTTCGGCCTCCGCAGCCTGGATGGGTTCGCCCATCAGGACCATCTCTGAAGCCTTGTGGAAACCAATCGCGACGGGCAAATAGGCAGCAGCCACCGGCGGATAACACCCTAGGGAAATCTCAGGTTGCCCGATCTGGGTCTCACGGGCAGCGATGACCAGATCACACATCATCGCAAGCTCCGCGCCGCCTCCGAGAGTGTAACCATGAATTGCCGCGATTGTGATGCAGTCGGATTTCAGGATTCGCCGAATTAGATGATGAAACTTCTCGATCATGCTTTCGATTTTTCCCGGCATGTGATCCGAGACATCCACGCCAGCCGAAAATGCCCGATCGCCGGACGAGGAGAGAACCGCCACCTGGGCCTTCAGCTCCTCGACCTCGGACCATGCCGCGTTCAATTCATCCAACATTTCAAGATTGATGATGTTCAGCGGCGGACGATTCAAGACTATGCTCACGACACGCGGGCCGGGATGAAACTGAATGGTCGAGTAGCTCATGGGCGCTTACCCGGCGCAGGTTGGCCGGGTACAGGGGAAGGGTTTCCGATACCAAATGGCTGTTGACCCTGCTGTGGTCCTGGAGCAGACCCGAAAGGCATCGTGGGCCCGAAAGGTGTCGCACCCGTCTGCGGACCAAATGGCGAAGCCGAAGGCGAACTCGGAATCGGTGTTGGGAATGGACTGGGCTGGCCTTGGAAACCCTGCCCGGGTATCTGACCGGGCTGTACCGGCTGTTGCCCTCCGGGCTGCTGGCCACGCAGCCCTTGCGGGCCGCCCATGCCGAGAATCGCGAGGAATTCCCACTCACTGTACTTCTGCCGTTGGTTGTACACCATGACGGAAGTTTCATCACTATCCGAAGCGACACCGATAATGCCGCCCGCGGCAACAGGCGTCCCTGTGCCGCTGCCGATCGGATTGAATGGACTCTGCCCCGCCGGCTGCCCCGGGCGCTGTACCGGTTGTTGCAATGGTTGCATCGGCGATTGCTGACCGAAGAATGCCTGGGGTTGCTGACCAAAGGATAGCGGCTGTTGGGCCAGCGGCTGTTGCCCGCGCTGCAGTTGTGTTGGTTGCTGCGGCTGTTGGATTCCCGGCTGTTGCACTCCAGGCTGTTGCACTCCAGGCTGTTGTCCGAAAATTTGCGTATTACCGAATAGAGACTGGGGGTTCACGTTCTGCCCGAACACCTTTGAGCCGCTAAGACTGCCGTCTGGGTTGATACGAATGAGTCTAAAATCTTTTCCCGTGATCGGGTCCTTGTACGCGCGGCGCAAGAAGCGCAGTCCGTTGGTCTGGACCAGTTGATCGATAGAGCCCGGATTGACACCAAACTTTCGTTGATACTTCTGAATGGCGCGCGTGTACTCTTCCCCTCGAAAGATCAGCTCCTTTTCACGCTCGCGCTTGGCTTGCATTTGATAGGCCGGCACGGCGGCGGCAGCGAGGATGGAAGCGGCGGTTGCGAAAAAAATCAGCGCTGCGAGCGAAAATCCAGCATCTTGCCGACGTTTTTTCATGCCTACTTCAACAATGGCAGTGTTTGCCGCCGATTGGTCTCGAGATCTTCAACCTCAACAGAAGCCGTCGAGATTTGATTGATCCGATAACGCCCCAAGAGAATTTCGGAGGGCGTGACATTGTAATGACGGGATGCGTCGTCGGTAAGGAAAGCTGTCATCTGTCCGCCGGGTGCGCTCTCAACAGCATAGCCCTGATACTTCAGCGGAATGGGTGGCGGTCCCGGCGGTGCTGCGGATGCGGAAGGACCGCTTGTGGTTGGTGGCAAGCCGGCCGATGGCGGAGCAGGCTGCTGTGGGCCCGGCGGCGTTGACACGGAACCGCCAGACCCAGGAGCTGAAGGACGGAAAGGCGCCGGCGGAGACGCCGGAGGCTTCTGGTATTGGAAAACATTTTTTCGTCCGATCTCTTCCTTCGAACCCTCAGCCTTTTCGATCAGATCCAGCCGGATTCGCGCATCGGTGGGAGCCGGTGGATTCGTGGAGGTTTTCGTCTCAGGAACCTGTACGGCCGCCGTCGTAGGCGGCTGGTTCATGCGATAGCCCAACAGGACGGTCATGCCAAGAACAACCAGGAGCACGATCAGAATGTTGAACTTTTGACGATCCTGTTTACTCATTGATAAAAAAACGTCTCGACATTCAACCCAAGCGAAATGTCCGACGATTCCGATGCCGGTGAATCCGTCCCGTGCAAATCGATGGAGTCGATAATAAAGAACGTCTCGGAATTTTCGAGATCCTTAATGAAATTCACCACGTCCGGATAGGCACCCACCACCGGTATCCTTATTTTAACGGAATACAGCCCATATTGCGGAGCCTGATCGATACCATAATCCTTGTGCGTATTCTGAACTTCCGCCTCTCGAACCATAGCGTCGAGCCGTACCAGTATTTCCGACCAACCAGCATTGCGCGGGATGAAATGCATCGAGAACAACTGCCGGCGATCTTGCTCCAAAGTCGCAAGCTGCGCATTCAACCGTTCCAGGAGGTCGATCCGTTGGCGGCGCGCATCGATTTCGCGGCGAAAACGTTCGACGGAATCCTGCAACCGGTAATATTCCGACCGCGCAGGCTGATAGAGAATGAAAAAGAACAGAAGATTAACGACACCAACAACGGCCAACACGCCTGCGAACAGAAATTGTTTGCGCTGCCGCCGGTAGGTCTTCACTGTGCTTGCCTTTCCGGACGATAGACGACGCTAAGTTTGACGTTGAAATCCACGGTTTGCATCTGACGCTTCTGTTCGGTGCTAACCGTAATATTTTGAAAAACAGGCGACTTCTCCAACCTGTGGATGAATTCCGAAATATCAGCGATGCTTCGGCCCAGTAAATCGATTTGCAAGGTGATTGCCCCGTTCCCACCTATTTCCGGAGCCAGATTCACAAGGTGAACATTGTTGGGAACCAGCGTCTCGAGATCCGCCAGCAGCCGGGTCCATGAGAAATTCCGTCGCGCAATCAAGCGATTCAGAAATCCGATCTCGTTAAGCTTGGCCGTTGCTTCGGGACGATCTAATCGGGACTCGAGTTCAGCAACGCGTTTGCCCAGCGCTTCGGCTTCGATGCGCGTGTCCACTTCCGCCGTTCGGATGGCTCTGGCCAATCTGGAGAAGCGGATAAAGCCCATTGTTTGCCACAGCGAAAAGGCCAGCAGCAGCACAAGAATGCTTCCCAGCGCGATGTTGATGAGCCGGTACGGCGGGAAAGGTTTTGTTGAAAGATTTAGATCGAATTCTGCCACGTAATTAAGTCCCGCTATGGACTAATGTTGACTCCACGGGGCCGTCCCGTGGAGTCAACGAAGAACCGGAGCGGAAGTTATAATGCACGCCCCCGAGTGCAGGCTTGAAAATATCATCAACGTTCGCCGGTCCGATTGGTTGAGGAGCTAAGCCGAGTTTATCGCGAAGCTCAAACAATGCTGGACGGATATCCCGATCATATCCGCACACAAATAAATGTTGGAGACCTGTCCCTCCTAACTTGTCCTGGTAATACAGCACCGTCGGATAAGATGCGTCGTACAGAGACGCTTCGGTTACGCGCCGGTAAAACTGCATGCGCTGGTCTTTAAAAACGGTCGTCGTTACACAGTCCGAGGCGATCTTTAAAAACAGACTATCGCCGGCCGGAGCGTGGAACAGATTCAGTGTGGCGAGCGTCGAAGGCACAACCATGCCGGCATGAATGTCCAGCGAATCGAATAGATTTTCGTATTCCTCCACGACGGCTCGCGGCGAGAGCGCAACGAGAATATCCACCCCCACACGGCCGCTCCGAGGCCCCAAAATACGATAGGCAATTTGAGCGGAATCGACATCAAAGGGTATCGCCTTCTTGAGTTTCCACCGGATGAAGGTGCGCTGCTCTTCGGGATCTTTCGAGGGATTCTCCGCCGTTAAGAATGCGATCCGGCTTGCATCGTCCGGCAGAACCAAGGCGATCTCGCTCCCAGCAAATCCAGCCTGGCTCAAAATTTCCTTCACGGCGGACCGCACCGATTCGGAATCCCGGATGTTGGCCTCGGAGTGCGAGGTCGATAGAAGACCGGCAGGTAAATTGGATGCGACCGTCGCTTTAATTCCGTTGCGGCTGCGGTGCACCCCGGCCAGGATGACGTGCTTGGACGTCAGCTCGCAGGCCCACAAAGGCACCTGGGGTTTGAAAACATCCGTAAGCTTTTCAGCGAGTCCCTTACTCAATGAATGTGACCTTGTTAATTTCTTTCAGCGTCGTGATGCCGGCGAATGCTTTTTCGAGCGCGGACTCACGAAGAAACGTCATGCCCTCGTCATGCGCCAAACGCTTGATTTCCGAAGTAGGCCGTCTTTCGATGATCATCTCGCGAATGCGATCGGAAAGATCGAGGAGCTCCTGGATCGCGGTCCTGCCGCGATATCCCGTACCGTTGCAGTCCAGGCAACCTTCTCCTTCATAGAAGGTGAAATCCCGGTACTGTTCAGGCTTTAGTCCGGATTCGGTCAAAAGCTGTTCGCCGTAGCGAACGGGCTTGCGGCAGTTTCCGCAGATGACTCGCACCAACCGTTGTGCCAGGATGCAATTGAGAGCCGAGACAAAATTGTATGGGTCGACGCCCATATTCAGGAACCGGCCAAGAACGTCGACGACGTTGTTGGCGTGAACCGTCGTGAAGACGAGATGGCCTGTGAGCGCCGATTGAATGGCAATCTGGGCCGTCTCCACATCGCGAATTTCTCCGACCATGATCTTGTCCGGGTCATGACGGAGAATCGAGCGGAGGCCGCGGGCGAACGTCAGACCTTTCTTTTCATTGACGGGTATCTGGGTGATGCCCCGGATTTGATATTCCACGGGATCTTCGATCGTGAGAATCTTGTCTTCCTCGTTTTTGATCTCCAGCAAGGCGGCGTATAGTGTCGTGGTTTTGCCGCTGCCTGTCGGCCCCGTAACCAAAACCATTCCGTACGGTTCGCTGATATAGCGGCGGAATTTCTTGAGATCGTTGTCGGAGAATCCGACCACCTCGAGGTTCAGGGAACGGAATTTCTCGCTGAGCGACTCTTTGTCGAGGATACGAATAACGGCATCTTCACCGTGAATCGAGGGCATGATCGACACGCGAAAGTCGATCGACCGTCCCTTGTACCGGGTCTTGAATCGTCCATCCTGGGGCACACGGCGTTCGGAAATATCCAGCTCCGACATGACTTTGATGCGGGAAATGATCGTCGAGTGATGCTCTTTCGCAATCGGAGCCATCGCCTCGTTGAGGGAACCATCGATACGGTATTTCACACCAACTTCCGTATCTCTTGTTTCAATATGAATGTCACTGGCGCGCCGCTCGAGTGCTGTAAAGATGATGGTGTCGAGGAGCCGGATGATCGGACTGGATTCCCCCTGCGTGATCTTCTCAATGGTGATGGTCTCGTCGCCGCTCTCGTCTTCCCGGATCAGATCGAGCTTGAACCCCTCCGTCGCTTCCTCCAACATGCGCTGCGACGATTCGGATTTCTTAAGCAGGTCCTGAATTTCCGAAAGCGGCGCGACCTTGATAACCAGCGGGCGTCCCAACAGTGCTGAAACCTCGTCAACGACGACAAGGTCGCTGGGATCGGCCATGGCGACCACCAGTGCGTTGCCCTCCAGCCGCAACGGCACAAAGTTGTAGCGGAACATCAGATCAACCTGAATCGAGTGAAATAGCTCCAGATCGAGATGGCTGCCCTTTAAGTCGACAAATTCGTACCGATACCTCTCCGCCAATTGCTTTGCTGCAGCGCGGTCCTTTTCTTTGTTTTCCAGAACTTCTTTCATGTTTGCACTGACGTTCCAATGCTAAAGATCGGCATGTACAACGAAATTAGAACGAAGGCAATGAACCCAGCGACGAAGATCAGGATCACCGGCTCAACCCAGCTCAAGAGGGCAGTGGACCGGAGGTTGACGTCTTCATCATAAAAATCCGCAATGTGATTCAGCATGTCGGGCAACGATCCGGTTTGTTCTCCCACTCTAATCATTTCCAAGGCCAGATCCGGGAAATGCCCCGTCTTTTCTAAACTGTCCGAGAGCGGCTGTCCTTCGCGAACCTGTGTCATGGCTTCCCGGAGCGAATCGCCGATCACACGATTGCCCGAAGCATCGCGCGCCACTTCCAGCGCGGAAACCAGCGGAATCCCGCCTTGAAGTAATGTCGCTAGCGTTCGCGAAAGCTGGGCCATAGAAAACATCGTCCACAGGTTCCCAACAATGGGCACCGTCAGCTTCAGTTCATCCAGCAAACGGCGGCCACCGCCGGTGCCGGCCCAAATCTTCAGGGCGACGGCCGCCCCCACCAGTATTGGCACGATCAAGACCAAGTGAGCCTGAATCGCTCCCGAAACAGCGATCAAGAATCGCGTTGTGACGGGCAGAGGCGTATTTAAATCTGCGTATAGTTGGGCGAATTTGGGTATGACATACGTCAAAATGACCCCAACCATCACAATTGAAAGGACAACCAGAAAGGCCGGATAGATCAAGGAATTTAAAAATCTCTTCCGGACGCTCAATACGGTCTTCTCGTATTGAATGTAGCGATTGATGACCTCAACCAGATTTCCGCTACGCTCGCCGGCAAAGATAGACGAGTTATAGACGGATGGGAACACGCCCTGGGCCCGGAGTGCCTCCGACAATAAAGAGCCGGAATGAACGCGATCGCGCACATTGACGATGTGATGTTGTAACAATGGGTTACGGATCTGATCTTTGAGCAAGTCTAGAGCTTTCAGAATCGGCAACCCAGCTCGAATAAGAGCCACGAACTGCTGATTAAAAAGGATGAAATCTTCGTCTTTGATCGCCTGCGGACGCTTCCGCGGCCGGAGTGACAGAGACCAACCCCGAGGACGGATGTCCATCGGCAGCAGTCCCTGCTCCTGAAGGTGATGACGCACCTCGTCTATATTCTGACCAACCAAGACCGCTTTGATTACCTCGCCGCTTGGCTTGGCATACTTACATGTAAATTCCATCGCGGAGTTTACTGTCCTAGTCCTTGTACAACATCAACGCCCGGCGGGACCTTGAAATCAAACAATGAAGATCGAAGGCCCGTGTTGGTCCGAATACTCGAGAAGATGAACTCTGATCGCGATCCGTCGGAATGGGCGAACCGGAGGCGGCGGATTTGGTAATTCGAAGGGTCCACTTCCATGACAATTTCCTGGAAATCGGTCTTTCGCTTCGGATACATCCGCACGACTTTGAGGCCCTCAAAAAATGGCTTTGTGTTGAGCAACTCGAAGCGAGTGAACTCGTTGCGAAGATTCGCCTGCCCGAGCAAAAACATCATAGGAATCCGGTCATCAAAAGATTGTTTGACGGCTTCCTTGTTGACCTGCCGGTCAGCGGGCACATAGAAATAAACAGTCTTACCATCGGAGATGAAGAGCTTGTCCTCCGGATTCTTGTATTCCCATCGCATCATCCTCGGCCGCATCAGATATAAATGACCGGACTCCTGCTGCTTTCGGTTCAAAGCATCTTCAAAAATTTGAATAAAATCCGATGAGAAGTCCTTCATACGGGCAAATGAGTCCTCAACACCTTGAATGATGTCGGAAAGCCCCACTTGCCCCACTTGCCCCACCTGCTGCGGTCCGGCGCCGGCAGACACGAGCAACGCCACGCAAAACTTGAGTAAGTAACACATATATTTGAGATTAAGCCAATTGAACTGTGCAGATCAATGAGGCGATATCAGGCGCTCCGTCGCAGATTGTATTTAGCAATGCAATAAAGTGCGGCAATTCCATCCTTCCAGGTGATTTTCTTTCCCTCGCTGTAATCTCTGCCGAAATACGAAATCGGCACTTCATAAACCCGGCAGCGGAGCTTGGCGATTTTCGCTGTGATTTCAGGTTCAAAGCCGAACCGGTTTTCCTCGATCCGAATTTTCGAAAATACCTCACGGCGGAATGCCTTGTAGCCGGTTTCCATATCGGTCAGGTTCAGGTCCGTCAACATATTGGAAAGGAGCGTCAGGATCCGGTTACCGAGAGAATGCCAGAAAAACAACACGCGGTGAGGGCCTGAAAGAAATCGGGATCCGTACACGACGTCAGCCAAGCCGCCGGCGATGGGTTCAATCAATATGCCGTATTGAGCCGGGTCGTACTCGAGGTCTGCGTCCTGGACGATAACGATGTCCCCTGTCGCCGCCGCAATGCCGGTGCGAAGCGCGGCGCCCTTCCCTCGATTCAGGGAATGGTAGAAGAAGCGGGCCGAAGGGATGCGGCCGCAGATCTCGATCTGGTGAAGGATTTCTCGTGTACCGTCTTTAGAGTAATCATCGACAATGATGATTTCTTTTTCGTAGGGTGTGTTGCCGATTCGCTCCAGGATCTGCTCAATCGTGCACTTTTCGTTGTAAACAGGAACGACGATGGACAGTTTCATCGGTAGTCCTGCCGACTTATCGTTTTGCGGAGTGCGTCTATTTTTTGTTGGAGAAAGCGATTTTCCGGTTCAATGAGCGCAGCGCGCTCATACGCGGCAATCGCATCAGTGCTTTGGCCTGAATTCTCCAACGATACACCCCACATAAAGTAAAGCATGGCATCGGGATTGGGAATACTTTGTGCCGCCTGGCGATACATCGATTCGGCTTCGCTCACGCGGCCCTCCTTAAGGTAACAATCGGCCATGCGCCGCTGTGTATCGGCATGTTTGGGATCGATCTGTATTGCGCGATTCAAAAGCGGCCAGGCACGCACACAGCTTGTCGATGTCGTCCTTGCCAGAGCCAGCGCCGCCAGCAACTCGGGATAGTCCGGAATGATTCGCAGTCCAGCTTCAAGTTCGCGTTCGGCTTCATCATTTCGTCCCGCCTTTGTCAGAGCGAAGCCCCAACCCAGTCTCGCCTTCGCACTATTTGGAAAGACTCGAACCATATTTTTGAAAAACGTAAAATCATCCCGCCGGATGTAATCATGGCTGTTGCAAAGGACAATCCCCACGGTCAAAGCACCGAAGCTGACCAGCCGGCGAACGCGGCGGTCTGCGAGCTGTGACAAAGCTGTAGCGCCGACTAACGCAAGGCCTATCAATGGAAGGTATAGAAAACGCTCGGCCATGAGAATACTGATGGGCATGATCCAATTTGAAGCGGGGATGAACGCGATAAGAGCAAATGATAGACCGAAACTCACCGCCCTGTTGCGGTGACGATAGAAATAGGCCGTAACCACGGTTGCCGCGATTAATAAAAGGCCAAGCCAGGCATCCCAATCCAGGAAATTCGCGATGGGGATGGCATTGTAGTCGTAATCACCCGCAAGATTCAGTGGGTAAAAGATCAGAATCAGATATTGGATGAACACACGGCCCGAGGTCAGCAACCTTTCGAAATAAGTGAGCCGCCCACCCATGTACTGGGCAGATACGGGAATCCCCAGGCCGCCCAGGACGGAATAGCGCAGGGCGAGATAGGCGAGCGCGACAAGGACCAGGGGTAGAAGACGTACCGACTTTGCCCACAGTGTCCGAAATCGACCCCCTCCGCTCGCTACGCTCGCGGTCTCCCCCTCACGGGGGGGAGAATGATTCTCCCCCTCCGTGAGGGGGAGAGCCGCCCGCGAAGCGCGAGCCCGCGCGAAGCGCAAGCGCGATAGCGCGCAGCCCCAAGGGAAGGGCGAAGCATCAAAAAAAGGCGGCAGGGGGTCGCTAACGCGGAAACCTCTCGCTTTGGAATAGGACCGATCCAACAAAAGGATCGCGGGTAGTACGATCGCGTTTTCTTTTGAGAGCACGGCCAAGAAGAATGCCAGCGCGGTCCAACCGGTACGGCCTTTGCGGAAGAGCAGCCAGGCGGCGAGAAAAAAACAAGCCGCAAACAATTCACTGCGGCCGACAATAGTCGTGACAGCGTCAGTGTGGACGGGATGCACGAGGTAGATGATCATCGCGATCAACGGCACGATTCCGGCGCCGGCGATGGTTTGACACAAGGAAAACACAAGAACACCATTGATCGCGTGCACCGCAAGATTGGTCAGCCGGAATCCGGGCGCCCACCGTTTCCAGATCGCATAATCCACGGATAGCGAAAAGACCACGAAAGGGCGATAAATGCCTGCGTACTGTTGCTTAGTCCAATATGGCGATTTGAGAAACTGAATCGGGCTAATCGTGCGAATAACAGGATTGGAACTTACAATCGGAGCGTCGTCGAAAACGAAATCATTTGGCAGCGAGTTAACATAGCAGAGCGCGACTAACAGGAACGAGATGACAAAGGCACCCCTGGTACTAAACATCGCAGCCATCGCTCTGATAGGGATATTTTGTCTTCAGGCGCTGCTCGCCATAGGCCGGTTGTCGGCGACTTCGGATGAGCCTATCCACCTGGCGGCAGGATACAGCTACTTGCAGACACGAGATTTTAGAATGAACCCGGAGCATCCGCCTTTGGCAAAATTGTTGGCTGCGCTGCCGCTCCTGGCGCTTCACCCCGGGTTCGATACATCGGAACAAAATTGGAAGGCTGCGGTCCAAGACGCATTCGCCTTCAAATTTCTTTACGGAAATGACGCGGACCGCTTGCTGTTCTGGTCCCGCGCGGTGATGGTGCTCATCGCGGCGCTCGGCGCTGCCGTTACTTTTCTGTGGGCTCGTGATCTGTTCGGCCCCGAAGCGGGCATATTCGCGGTGACGCTTTACGCGTTCTGTCCGAATCTCCTTGCACATGGAATGCTCGTCACCACGGATGTTCCGGTGGCGGCTTTCAGCATTTTGACGCTTTACCTGTTTTGGAAACGCGGAGAACAGCCGTCGTGGCTGGGCGACTTTTCGACTGGACTGGCTCTGGGTGCTGCCATGGCGGTCAAATTCTCCGGCGCGCTGTTGCCTATTGTCCTCGCCGGCTTTTGTGTTGTGCGGAAGCAGATAAAAAGCCTTTTCACGATTGCCGCGGCCTGCCTGCTGGTCATTGAAGCAGCTTATCTGTTTTCGTCCTCTCCGCTCCTGTACTTTCGAAACATGGGTTTCGTCAATGCCAATCATCTGAAAAATTATCCGTTTTATCTGTTCGGAGAGTTGAAGCCGGGGGGCTGGT
>Ga0209058_1004378_pt1 | contig 11258 bp, 8 predicted proteins | sample GraSoiAngelo_147_FD_185904 | JGI IMG/M metagenome (GOLD analysis project Ga0209058, IMG submission 185904) | Grasslands soil microbial communities from the Angelo Coastal Reserve, California, USA - 14_1009_05_40cm (SPAdes) (version 2) | ecosystem: Environmental > Terrestrial > Soil > Grasslands ... | reverse complement strand
GGTTTTCCGTGGCCGGAACGGGTTCTCAAGCTGGACGAACTGATGCCGCGAATGAAACGCCAAATCATTTTATGGTGGATCATGTCGATCCTCGTTCCGGCGCGTTTGCTTTGGTGGCTTTTGCAAATTCCAAAAGCAGGCGGTCACATAGAAGCGCTCTTGCTTTTTACGAGTGGAAGCACCGGCGACCCAAAAGGAGTCGTGATGAGCCACCGCAACATTGTCGGAAACGTCTCGCAGTTCCGACAGTTGCTCGACGCGAAGAAAGAGGACGCCATTCTCGCATCCCTGCCGTTTTTCCACACGTTCGGATCGACCGTCACGCTTTGGTATCCGCTTATCGAAGGCGTGCCCATTGTTACTTATCCAAATCCGTTGGAAGCAACAAAGAATGCAGCGTTGATCGAACGACATAAACTGACGCTTCTGCTGGCGACACCCACTTTTTTGCGCGGTTATTTGCGAAAAGTCGACCCGGACAAGCTCCGCAGTTTGCGTCTCGTCATCACCGGCGCGGAAAAGCTTCCCCTCGATCTCGCGAAAAATTTCGAGGAACGCTTCAACCAGAGAGTGTTTGAAGGCTACGGGCTCACCGAAACTTCGCCGGTTGTGAGCGTAAATCTACCCGAGCCGCGACCGACCAAGCAGGGCGAACAGGTACAACCGTCGAGTCGTTTGGGTTCCGTGGGAAAAATGGCCCCCGGAATCGCCGCGGAAATTCGCGAACCAGAGACGAACCGCAAACTTTCGTTGCACGAAAGCGGAATGCTTTGGCTCCGTGGAGTAAACATATTTGAAGGTTATCTGCGCGATCCAGAACGCACAGCCGATGTGCTTCAAGATGGCTGGCTCAAAACCGGCGACCTCGGCCGGTTCGATGAGGACGGATTTCTTTACATCGAAGGACGTCTCTCTCGCTTCTCAAAAATCGGCGGGGAAATGGTGCCACACGAAGTGATCGAACATAAGATCGTCGACTTGCTCGATCTCTCCGGAAAAGATGAACGCATGGTCGCCATTGTGGGAGTGCAAGACAAAGCCAAAGGCGAAGCGCTCGTGCTGCTCAGTGCGGTAGATGTCGATCTTGCCCAGTTGCGCAAAAAACTTCATGATGCCGGTGTGCCAAACTTGTGGATTCCCAAACACGTCCAGCGCGTCGGGACAATTCCCGTTCTTGCTTCAGGCAAACTCGATCTAAAGAGGTGCAAGGAACTCGCTTTGGAATAATAGCATTCGTGGCAGCGTCGCTTGCGTTGGCTCTTCCCGCGCAGTCGCGACTTCACGAGATGCTGGCTAATGCTACTCGTCCATCGCCAGATGATAGATGGAAAGTAAACTGGCGCTGCGACGAGAGGTCGGAGCGCGGGCCGTGCATCATTACTCTTTCTCGCGAATCAGACGGGCAAGTTTTTTTCCGCCATTCACCTTTACCCCGCTATATCAAGGCGGTCTGGAATCGCAATTCTACAAAATGTCTCCTGCTTGATGCTCCGGATAATGCAAACACGTTTCTTTGGCTCCTTCGGATTCGAAATCAGCAGACGACGGTAGAAAAACTGGATTATGAAGCTATCAGCACAGAAATCGAGCGCGCGAAACCGGAAACTCGTAGAAGGAACCGCACATGACAGGATCCGGTGTCGAGAAAATGACCTGCGACTCGGTCTCGGACCTTCGCCTACATATCACGTACAACAACATTTCTGAGGTTGTCCGCGTCGAAACTTCAACGCTGAACCAACCTCGAATAACGGTGCTTTCTTAGCGCCCCCCGAGGGAGATCAACTCATTCGATGCGCTCGCTGTTTCATTCAGCTGCTAATTATGTTGCCGCGATCTCGATGAAGTTGCTGTTTGGATGCGTTGCGCGCGTCCACGTTGTGCGGGGTAAAAATGCAAATCACAACGGTGGATTTTTGCTGGCGGCAAATCACATCAGCCACTTCGATCCGTTTATTATTTCGTCGGTGGTGCCGCGCAAGATCGATTGGATGGCAATGGCGGAATTCTTTCCCCTTCCGTTGCTGGGATTTCTCTTGCGCGCTGTTGATGCGTTTCCGGCGGATCGAAATCGTGCCGATCGCGCGACTATCCGCAGCGCGATTGAGCGGCTGAAGAACGGGCGGATCGTTGGTCTCTTCCCAGAAGGCGGCATCCGTAACGGCGCGCGCTCGTTGCTGGAAGGCGCGCCCCTCCGACCGGGCCCATCAACACTTGCCCATATCGCCGGAGTTCCAATCCTGCCGTGCGTGATCGTCGGCAGCGATCGTCTCTACTCAAAGGAACGCTGGTTGCCACTGCGGCGCACGCCCATTTGGATCGCCTTCGGCAATCCGATCAAACATTTTCCCGATCTGGAAAAATCTACCGCGCGCGCATGCATCGAGCGCGAATTGGCCGCCGCGTTCAAACTTCTGTACGCTGAGTTGCACGAAAAGTTTTCGCTCACACCGGACGATCTTCCACATCCACCAAGAGAGCGAATGCTTAAGAAATCGCGCCATATCGTCAACCACGCCTCTGTTCCGCTTCGTGATCTTCCCGTCCTTCGTAGTGAAGCCGAACGACACGTGATGCAGCGTTTTGCCGCGAGCGGTGTCGATTTACTTATGTGCGCGTCGATAAATCTGCTTCAGTCGCGTCATCATCTGCACGCGCGCAGTCGTGGGGAAATGGAGCACTACGTGACAGCGTGCGAGAAGCTCACCGCCGAGAATTTTTATGCGGTGCCAAATGACGCTGAAATTGCCGCTCCAGTCGGCGAAAGGCCTGGGGTCACAATCACATGGCCCAGCCCAATCAATACAAATTTTCCCGCTAACAATACCGCACGTGCCGATTTTTTCCCATGCGCGCGAGGCTGGGAAGCACCGACAGTCCTCATGTTGCACGCGCTCATGTCGGCAAGCCACATCGGGTATCGTCGTTATGCTGCGCGCTTTAACGAACTCGGTTGGAATGCATGCTTCGTGCACCTCCCGTATCACTATTCACGTGTCCCGCGCGGCTACTGGAATGGCGAGCTCGCGGTCACTGCCGATCTCATCCGCAACGCGGAAGGGTTGCGTCAGGGGGTAATCGAGTTGCGGCAACTGATGGCAATATTGCGCGAACGCGGCTGCCAACAGTTCGGCGTGCTCGGCACCAGTTATGGCGGATGGATCGGCGCGCTTCTCGCCACGGTTGAGCGGGATTTTCGTTTCGTCGCGTTAATGGCGCCGATCGTAAACGTTGAGCACGCGATCTGGGAGAGCCCAGCGGCCCGTTTCATGCGGCGCGAACTGCGTCGGGCAAATATCGATCCATCTCTCGTCGCGCGGCATTTTCATTTAAGCTCACCGATGCACAATCAACCGCTATGCGATCCTGTTCGGGTTCTGTTCGTCGCAGGCGAATTCGATTTAATCGCGCGACCCGAACATATCGAGGCGATCCAGCAAAAATGGCGCGGATCGGAATTGCTGCGAGTCCGCCAGGGCCATTTCGGCTACCGCATGATTCGCGAGACAATTGCGCAACTAGAAGAGCGCAGATTGTAATGTCGATCTTGTGCTTAGCTTCGAGACTCCGACGGAGGCGACCTGATTTCAAGAAACTCCAAACTTGGTCCAAGATCGCTAAACGCGGCTTCCGCAAGAACATTGTGGCCTTCGGCAGAGGCATGCCAGCCGTCGATTGCGTGAAGCAATTCGACGCGGCTCAGATCGGCTGTCGCTAAGGCATCCGAATATCGCACCTGCAACTTCACGTCTCCCCCAAATTCGTGATTCAACTCGCTCACCATTGCGCGCAATTCCTCATTCACCATCAGTGCAAGACGAATCAGATTGGGGCGGTAGATTGGCCGGAAAGAAGTGAAATATTTGTAAGTGGTTTCCAGATGCGGATAACGGGCCGCGTCTTCCGCTCGCAGGCGCTCTGCGATTTCGCGCCCTTTGAAGTACGCCTCGAAATTCACGAGACCATAGACCACGATTGCAACACGGTGAGGCTGCATGCGCGCGCATGAAATCAGCCGCCGCATCTGTCGTGCAAAATTTTCCCGAAGATGCCGGCTTTGTCGCTGCAAACGACTCTCCGGCTGCTCCAGTTCGCTGGGCGGACTTCGCCACGCCCAATCGATGTTGTTGTGTCCGATCGAGATCAGAATTAAGTCGGGAAATCGCTTCGCCTTCAGTAAGTGGCTAATTTGTCCGGAGAAATTGCGCGTCCGAAGAATTCTTCGAAAAAAATTCTGCCGCTCTTCTCCGTGATCGACGAGCGCGCCGATGCCGGCGTATTCCATAGCAACAAACGGGGTGAAGTCCTCCAGCCTCTTCGAGACGCTTCGAATGCTCGCGGGCGATGGATTGGTGTCGAGAAACCAGTTATTACCACGACAAGTGCGCGCGCGCCAAAACGTGCTCAGGAGCGAGGAGATATAAACGTTCGTGCAAACGCTGTCGCCGATCATGGCAACGTGCGGCAGCCGCGCGACCAACTCAGCCCAAGTAATTTCCCGATCCCGATAAGCCAGGTAATCAGGATGAAAACGCGACGCTGGTTGGGCTATCCGTTGTAAGAAATTCGCACTGACCACTGGAACAGACTTCTTCACGGGCAGCCGCCTTGTTTGTCATTGTCGACTTTAATCCAACCAATCCATCGCCCCGAGCAAACGGCGAAACTCTGTGTCGTCAATCGAGAGAGCGGGCAACCATTCACCGATTGGTTCACGTCTCCACCATGCTTTGTCGCGCAACGGTGCGAACTGGTAACGATAAAGGCGTGCGCGAATATACCTAGGCGGCGTGCTTGGAAACGGACTATTGGCGAGGAGGGAGAGCGTACCGGGATCATTGTGGAGGAGTTTCCAGACGAAATGCAGTGTCCAAGGGTATTCGGCCGGTGACGCCATGGCTGCGAACCAGATTTGCCAGTCGATCCGCGGTTGATACGGCGCGACGAACGGCGGGCGACGGTTTGGATCACCCGGCTTTGCTTTAAACTCATATTCCTTCCAATTGGTGTCCCCCGTGATCAATGCGTCATTCGTTCCTTCAAAAATAATTTCGGGACGTTCGCGGCCGACGGTGCCAAATGCGCCGTACGTATTTACGAGATCAAGCGGATCATAGGAGTAATTCATCAGTTGCCGCCCGGACACCAGGTTGAGGACCGGCGCAATGCTCAGATAGACAACCAGGATCGACAATGCGATCGCGACCGTGTTGTTGATGCGCGACGGTTCCGATTCCTGCGCAGCCTTCTCCGCGCACTTCACCAGCGCCTTCGGCAAAAGGCGGCGAAGGAACGTGTCGTCGAAGCAGGCGAGGAACGGAATGATGGTGACGTAGTTCAAAAACGATAGGTTGCCGCTAATGATCAGAACCATTTGAAAACTGACCAACAAGATCCCTGCGATGTGCCGCGCAGTGCGCGGGCCGAACGAGAACCACGGCACGATCAATTCGACGAAATGGTTCCAGGCCACTCCGAATTTGTGAAACCAAGCCGGCGCGAAATGCAGATAGCGACTGATAGGATTCGGGATGGGCTGTGTTTCGTAATGATAGTAAAGACAAGTTAGATCGCGCCAGCAAGTGTCGCCGCGCAGTTTGATTAGACCCGCGCCAATCATGATCCGAAAACCGAGCCAGCGAAAAAGCCAGAAAACGAAGATTGGCGGTCGGCATTTGGGAAACGGGCGGCCGTCGAGCAAAGGACACAGAAAGATCGACAAAAACCCGGTTTCCAGCAGTTGGATCTCCCAACCGTACCCATACCAGATTTGCCCGATGTGGACGATCGACATGTACATCGCCCAGAGAACCGTGAGAATGATCGCATTCGCGTAACCCCCGAGAACAATCAGCGACAAACCCAATCCAATCCAGGCGAAGATCGACAGTGCGTTGTCCGAGATGCCGAACCAGAACAGCGTCGGGATATTGAACATTCCGGCCATTCGCGAGCCAAGCTGCGTTTGGATGCTGGTAAGAAAATGATTCGCCGGAGTTAATCCGTGCTCGCCGATGAGCGGCACCAACTGCTGCGCTGCTATCAAAAATGCGATTGCATAAACAGAACCGAGCAGCCGCAGAATGATGAAGCGCGTCAGCCAATAAGAATTCCCGCGCGCGAAAAGCTCTTCGAAGAAATCACCCATCGATGGCCGCTTCAGACAGGATTAACAGGATTTCTCACAGGTTTGAAGGAAAACTAGCCCTGATAAACCAAACAATGTCATGAATCCTGTCTAAAGACGTTTTGCTGGCTCGCCCTGTCGGCATTAATCAAATTGCCGTTATCTGACGGCCTACAATCTAGAATCTGAAATCGAAAATCCAAAATGGAATACCAGGGGGGAGAATCGAACTCCCGACCAAGGGCTTATGAGTCCCCTGCTCTACCGCTGAGCTACCCTGGCATCAAATTGCGGCGAAAAGATTCAATGCCGCGTCGGGACATGTCAACGGATTCCAACCTACTGTTTCGCCTTCGAAATGTACGGGGCAAGGTCTTTTTCACGGCCAGGGAGCGCGGCCATGAAGCACACTCCGTTGTGCTCTGTGACCGCGGCAACCCAGCCTTCTTGATGAACGTACCGCCAGCCGGGAAACCTCAACACTGCGCCCGTCTTGACATCCCTCTCCGCTGGAAAAAGAAAGAACTGGATGCGTTTCTCGGCCACCCAGATTTGGGCGACGCGTTGCGACTGATCGTCTTCGAAAACGCGGCAGCCGATTGTCCGAAAATCCGCGAACTCGGCCGGCACGTCGTAATGTTCCAGCCCATGTTTCATGAAAAACAAATCACTCAAGGTCCCAGCATCAGCACTCACCGGATCGAGGAGAACCGATCGTGTCGAGGCGGCAATCGTCAATAATTTCCGTGCGGTTGCCGATCCCGGAAAATCATTCAGTCGTGCAACGAACTGGAAGACCAGCACCCCGGCGATTACCACAAGAGCGATCCCGATCGCGAGGACGGCTGGGTTGCGCACAGTTTTTTTCCACGTCCATTTGGAAGGCGAGACTAAGTCTTTGGCGGAAAACCATTCGGCAATATCTGGCGGAATGGGAATGCTGCGAACTAGGCCGGCCACCGCTTGATCGAAGCTCTGTTGATTTGCAAATTCATCGGAGGTGCGTGCACGGAAAACCGCCGAGCGCATGGATCGGTCGCGCATCTGTTCCTCGGTGATCGGCGCGCAGTTAGCAAGAGCCCGTATCCTGCGGGATAAGTGCGGCGTTTTCATACGTTCGGCTTTTTAGGAAGCATGGCATCCAGCCAGGCTTGAAATTGTCGCCGTCCCACCGCCAGCAGCCGTGAAAGCTCGCTTAGCTTGAGTTCCGCCAAATCGAGAATTTCTCGGTAATCGAACTCATCGAGATAAAAAAGTGTAAGGGCAGTCCGCTGAGGGTCCGGCGCGCTTGAGATCCAAATCGCCAGCTGAGCGGGCTCAAGCTGCTCAATTTGCGATGGAGCTTCCGGAACTATGTCATGCTCGTCGATTTCTAGAGGCTCGGCCTGCAAGTCAGTTTCGCTTGCTTCCAAGCAACGCCAGCGCGCATCGCGGAAAAGCCAAAATGGCTCCTTGGGCAGTTCCCCATGAGCGGCACGCAAGGCCGCCTCGCGCAAAGTTGTCTGAAAGATTTCCTGTGCTTTGCGCGCGTCGCCCAGCATCAAAAAACAAAAGCGATAAAGTTGCTGTAAATTTTGTTGCGGACCGAACACGCGGATTTTTCAAAACCCGAACGTTACGCGCCTGGGCACCGCCGACAAGGGAGGATTCGCGCTGACGGCGAACAAGGCGGCAGCAGCGATGTCCGTATTAAGCGAAGCTTTTCAAACGCTGCGCTACCTCCTCAGCGTTCTGCCGACTATTGAAAGCAGAAATGCGAAAGTACCCTTCTCCCTGTGCGCCAAAACCGCTGCCGGGCGTGATGACCACGCTTAAGTCGCGCAGCATGCGATCGAACATTTGCCAGCTCGTCAGGCCATCCCGCGTTTTCACCCAGATGTAAGGGGCATCTACTCCGCCGAAAACCATCATGCCGGTTTTTGCCACAGCTTCGCTGAGAATTCTTGCATTCCCCCTGTAATGGTCAATGAGAGCGCGAACCTGCTCTCGGCCTTGTGATGTGTAAAGAGCCTCCGCACCACGTTGCACGGGATAACTCACGCTGTTCGCCTTTGTACTCCAGCGCCGATGCCAAAGTTGGTGGAGAGGCATTCGTCGCCCGCTCTCTGTTCGCGCGAGTAACGAATTTGGCATGACAGTAAATCCGCAGCGTACCCCGGTGAAACCGCCGTTCTTGGAAAAACTGCGTAATTCCACTGCGCACTCGCGCGCGCCAGGAATCTCGAAAATCGAATGCGGAATATTCGGCTGCGCAATATACGCTTCATAAGCAGCGTCAAAAACCAGCAATGCCTCGTGTTCCTGCGCGTACTCGACCCACCGTGAAAGTTGTTCGCGAGATGCAACCGCTCCGGTAGGGTTATTGGGAAAACAAAGATAAACAAGATCGACATGTTCTTTTGGCGGTTCGGGAACAAATCCGTTCTTGATGGTGCACGGCAAATAAAGAATGCCTTCGTAGCTGCCATCTCCTTTCGCCCGGCCGCTGTGGCCCGCCATCACGTTCGTGTCGACATAGACCGGATAGACCGGATCGGGGACCGCGACTTTGTTTTGGTCCCCAAGAACATCGAGAATATATCCGCAATCACATTTCGATCCGTCAGAGACAAAGATCTCATCATCCGCGATCTCGACGTTGCGGTCCCGATAATCGTTTTGCGCAATTGTCGATCTTAGAAATTCGTAACCTTGCTCGGGACCGTACCCGCGAAAGGTTTCGCGTTTTCCCAGCTCATCGACCGCATGCTTCATCGCTTTGACAGCGGCGCGCGGCAGCGGCTCGGTTACGTCACCAATGCCGCAACGGATCAATCTTTTCGCCGCGTTCGGATTCGCCTCGCAAAATTCGCGGACGCGACGCGCGATTTCCGGAAAAAGATACCCAGCTTGAAGCTTGAGATAATTTTCGTTTAGATACGCCATTTTCCTCTGTAGCGGCGGTCTGTGGCCGCCGAACCAGGTACAAGTTTACCGGTGGTCACAGACCGCCGCTACAGTAAGAAGCTATGATCGAGCGCTAGCTATAATTTTTGGCGACCGCGTCCCAGTTCACCACGTTCCACCAAGCCTTTATGTAGTCAGGCCGACGGTTCTGGTACTTCAGATAATACGCATGCTCCCAAACATCGACGCCAAGGACTGGCTTGTTGCCATCCATGAGCGGGCTGTCCTGATTCGGCGTGGAAATGATTTCGAGCTTTCCACTCTTGTTCTTGATGAGCCACGCCCAGCCGCTGCCGAAACGGCCCACCCCGGCGGCTGCAAATTTCTCTTTGAAGTCGTCGAAGCTGCCGAAGGCGGATTTGATGTCATCGGCAAGCTTGCCTTTCGGCTCGCCGCCTGCGTTCGGACCCATGATCTTCCAGAAGAAGGAATGGTTGGCGTGTCCACCGCCGTTATTTCGCACCACAGTGCGAATATCTTCCGGAACAGCGCTTAAATTACTGATCAAATCTTCGACCGATTTATTTTCCAGATCGGCTTTGCCTTTGATCGCGTTATTGACGTTGGTGATGTAGGCCTGATGATGCTTAGTGTGATGAATCTCCATCGTTCGTGCATCAATATGCGGCTCCAGAGCATCGTAAGCGTAGGGTAATTTTGGTAATTCGTAAGCCATAGATAGTACTCTTAGATCGGATTAAACCCAAGAACAGGACTTATTTTTCCGTGCCTGGCGCGCCCGGCGGTCGCGCCCTACCGGTCGCAGGGATAAAAACTCGGGCGATGTCCGAGACCACTGCGATAATTCACATATGTCGCAAGCGCGAGCAGCGGAAAATTCTGGCGATACATGTCGTATTTCAAATAGAACGTGCGCGGAAATCCGGTCCCGGTAATTTGATCTTCATCCCATGAGCCATCGGGTTTTTGCGAGCCAACCAGGAAACGTAGACCTCGCTGAATACTCCGTCGGTCGAGATCGCCGCACGCGCAAATACCCATGATTGCCCACGCTGTTTGTGATGCGGTGCTCTCGCCAATGCCTTTGGTTGACGGATTTTCGTAAGTGCCGCAGGTCTCACCCCAGCCGCCGTCGTTGTTTTGACAGCTCTCCAGCCAGTCGCGGCCGCGCAATATCCAGTCCTGCGTCATATCCTGGCCGATCGCGCGCAGGCCCCGCAGCACTTGCCAGGTGCCATAAATGTAATTGACGCCCCAGCGACCATACCACGACCCGTCATGGTCTTGCGTATCGATCAAGTATCGGATTGCGTCGCGGACACTCCTGGCGCCGGAATCAAAACCAATGTACCCCAGCAGCTCGAGCGTGCGCGCAGTCAGGTCGCTGCAGGTTGGATCGAGAATTGCATTGTGATCGGCGAACGGCATGTCTTCGAGCCACGGTGTCGTCACGTTTTTGTCAAACGCAGCCCAGCCGCCATCTTTACATTGGAAGCTCATTTGCCAGTCGAGTGCACGGTGAAAGACTTCATCGAGTGATCGTCGATCTTTCGGCTGTACAAGCCGCAACGCCATCAGCACCATAGCCGTGTCGTCAGTGTCGGGATAATAAATATTATTGTACTCGAATGCCCACCCGCTCGCCTTGGGGTGCGAATTATTTACTGCCCAATCACCGCGGATTTGCACCTCCTTATTAACGAGCCATTCGGCGGCTTTTTGCAGCGCGGGGTGTTCTGCGGAAACACCAGATTCTGCCAGCGAGATAATATTGATTGCAGTGTCCCAGACAGGCGAGAGACAGGGTTGTATACGAAAATCCTCGGGATCGTCTATGAACAGCCCGGCGAAATCTTTTTCGGCCTTGGCGTAAATCGGATTCGTTTTCGAATAGCCCAGCGCACGCAACGCGATCAAACAATTCAGCATCGCCGGAAACACCGCCGCGAGGCCATCGCTGCCCTCACCAATGCGCTCGAGCATCCAGCGCTCGGCTTCTTCGAGCGCACGTCGCCGCAGCGGGCGAATCCGAAGCGGCTGCAGAAACTTCAAAACATCGTCGAGTCGCAGAAAGAAATTGCGCCACGTCCAGAAGGATTCACTGCGGGGCAGACGCAAATCGCTTTGCTCGGTACCGAGCGGGTAGAGTTCATGCAATTGCTTTTCGCCAGGTAAAATGCGAGTGGGCTTGAAATGGCTGATGATCGCCAGCGGCATGAGCATT
>Ga0209058_1004375_pt1 | contig 11265 bp, 5 predicted proteins | sample GraSoiAngelo_147_FD_185904 | JGI IMG/M metagenome (GOLD analysis project Ga0209058, IMG submission 185904) | Grasslands soil microbial communities from the Angelo Coastal Reserve, California, USA - 14_1009_05_40cm (SPAdes) (version 2) | ecosystem: Environmental > Terrestrial > Soil > Grasslands ... | reverse complement strand
TCGGCACGTTGGGAGGCTGTTGCGGCGAAGCGCGGGGGATCAACGATGCCCGCCAAGTGGTGGGCGGGAGCGCGACGGCGGCAGGTTTCACGAACGCCGTCCTCTGGACCGTCCCGGGCCCTGACGGCCCGCAGTCCCCCGGGAACCTAGCGTGTGAACCGGGATCGGCTTCGGCAAGCCCGCACCCAATCGGTGGGGGGACCGGAGGGACGATTCCCGCGGCGCGATCGAAACTCGATGCCTTCGGGAACTAGCCGGTGCACGGAACCGAGCACCCACGACAAAAAGTGGACTAGGCTTCCCGTCCTCGGTGCCCGTTGGACCTCGAACTGTTTGCGACCAAACACAACCGAAGCGTCAGCTTATCAGGGACCCATTTCAGTCCGGGCGTCATGTTACGGATGGGAAGAACACTCGTGATTGGACTGCTGGTCCTCTTCGCGCTATCGTTGGTAACGGCGTCTCATGCCTCGTCCACGGTCTCGGTGCGAGACCTCGGAGTCCTGCCGGGTTACACGACGACCGAGGCCCAGGGGATCAACGAAGCGGGACGGATTGTCGGGACGAGCGGCGACGGCGGATCCCAGTCTCGTCCGTTCCTGTGGAACGACGGCGTCATGACGAACCTCGGGACGCTCGGCGGCAGCCGCGGCATCGCACATGGGATCAGCGACACCGGTTTCATCGCCGGCGAGAGCGAGGTCGCCTCCCATGAGATGCATGCGTTCCTCTGGGAGAACGGAAACATGAAGGACCTCGGTCTCGGCGTCGCCTTCGCGGTCAACGATCAAGGACAGGCGGCCGGCTGTGGATTCCCCACGTCTTCGGCGCCCCCCTGTCATGCCGTCCTCTGGCAGAGCGGCCAGGTGACGGACCTCGGGACCCTCGGCGGTCGTTCCGGCTCGGCGTACGACATCAACGACGCCGGCCAGGTCGTGGGCAGCAGTCTCTCGACCGACGGCTTCATGCACGCATTCCTCTGGCAAGCCGGCACCATGACCGACCTCGGAGGTCTGCCGGGCTACCAGTTCAGCGCCGCGTGGGACATCAACGCCGCGGGCCAGGTCGTGGGCAGTAGCATCGGCGCCGACGGCATCACGCACGCCGTCCTCTGGGAGGCCGGCGTTGTCCGGGACCTCGGGAATCTGGGCGGTCGCGCCACGATCGCGTACGGCATCAACGACGCCGGCCAGGTCGTGGGGATCTCCATCCCCGCGGACGGTCCGATCGACGGATTCCTGTGGCGGGACGGCGTGATGACGAAGTTGCCGACCCCGGGCAATGGCGACGGCGCAGGGTCCGACATCAACGGGGCCGGTCAGGTGGTCGGCGGCCACTACCTGTACGCGTTCGGCGCGACGCCAGCCACGCCGATGTCCGGCATGGCGTTCTACATCGCGTCCGCAGGGCTCGCCGGGGCGACGTTCGCCTTCTATCACGTTCGCCGGAGCTTCCGACCGCGGAAGAATCCGAACAGGAGGTGAATGTCGAACCGAATCTTCTAGAAACTAGCACCGGGGGCAACGGTCGGGATCCGCTCCCCGAGGTGCCCCCGGACGTCCCGCGTGTTTTCGCAGCTCTTCCGTTCCATCGAGCGCTCCGGTCTCTACATCTCCGCGGCCCGCACTCCGAGGAGGAAGGTCTCTTGTCCCAGGCCCGCCTCCACGACGTACGATTTCGCGTCCGGCTGCGTGACGAACTGCATCTCGAGGGCGTTCGAATCCCGCAGGATCATGTCTTTCCAGGGTTGAAGCATCGCGCGGAACGACTTGTCGGCGACCAATTCGATTTCGACGATCCGGTCATCGGCCAAGCGCATGTCCTTCCGGGCCTCGCGAACGATGTTCACGATTTCCTTCGCCCACCCTTCGGCGATCAGTTCCCTCGACATGCGCGTATCGAGATAGACGACCCCGCCCTCGAACGGCTCTTCGACGACGTATTCCGGGATCGACTCGATGAACGACACCATCGACGGGTCGATGCGGACCTTCTGGCCCTCGATCCCGACGGAGTACTCGCCTCGGTCCAGTCCCGCTTTGATCTTCCAGGCGTCTTGGGACCGCAGCAGGATTTCGATCTTCCTCGCCCAGAGCTTGTACGCGGCGCTGACGGAGTCCATGTGGACCTGCACGTCGATCTTCATGCCGCGCCACATGTCGTTCGGGGAGACGAGGTCGAGCTCTTTCGCCCCGCTCTGTCCCACGATGACCTTGCGGAACGCACTCACGGCGTCGTAGCCGAGCTGGTCCACGGTCTTGATGGCGATCCGCGCGACGGGCCAGTATCGCTCGATCCCCCCGCGATGTTTCGCCTGGAACGCGGCCTCGAGGGTGAGCCGCAGGAAGTCGACGTACGCGTTCACCTGCTCGTCCGAAATCTGAAGGGTGCCCGCTTCCTTCGACGCGATGATCGTCTGGCGGATCTGACGGGAGATTTCCTCCGTCGGGCCGACGGTCGCGTCCGAGACCTGGCGGAGGACCGCCACGGCTTGCCCGAAGCCTTCGCGCTCGATGGACTTCCGCGCCCACGTGAGGAAGTCCGATTGCCCATCGCCCGCCGCGAGGAGCCCGCGCTCCATCAGCATCGGGATCTTGCTGACCGGGCTGTCTTCGAGCGGGCCGAGCGAGACGCCCGCGACGTCGGTCGCGAAGAGGACCTTCCGCACCGCGTCCCGGATGCCCGGGAGCTCCGCGGGGTCGCCGGACCATTCCTCGAGCCGTGGCCCGTACGCGTCGTGGATGTCCTTGAGGACCTGGACGACGTACAGGGGGAGGATCGGCGGTTCTTTCCCGCGCATCGTCACGGCGAGGAACGCCTGGGGACCGCGGGCCGCGAGGACCGTCGTCCCGCCGAACGTCGCGGTCTGGATGCTCTTCCCGCCGTTGGGGAACGCCCGGTTCACGAACTCCTTCACCTTCGCCTCGAGGTTCGCGGCGCGGGACGCCTCCTCCGGCGGCAGGAACGTCCGGGACTCGTGGCACACCAGGGCGCCCGTCGAATGGAACAGGAGGCCGTCGTCGATCAGGTAGCCGGTCTCCGATTCGACGCGGACGACCGCGGTGTCGGTCGTCTGATGCTTTCCGTCGTCGAGCGGTCGCGTGTAGTGGACCTCGAAGTCGAAGTCCATCGTGCCGGCTTCCTTCGGCTTGAGCCCGAATTCGAGCGACACCTTCTGGTTCGGCTCGATCTTCTCGATCGTCCGGAGTCCCAGGACTTCGACGGGCCCGCTCACGATCGGGGTGACGTGCTCGGCGGGCCAGTTCCCCTTGTTCGTGATGTTCATCTCGAACCGGTTCCAGCGGTTCGCCTGTAACCCGGCGTTCGTCGTCTCGAGGAACAGACGCGGGTACCGATCCTTCAGGAGTCCCTCGACCTTCGCTTTCGCGGTCACCTCGGCCCGGTCGATCAGGGATTCGGCCCCTTTGAGGTCCTCGAGGCGCATCGCGTCCTCCGCCTTCTGAAGGAGCGCTTCGACGTCCGAGAGGTCCCCGTGGACCGCCTGCGCCTGCGCGACCGTGGTCCGGATCCGTTCCATGTCGGCCCGTGCCTTGTCGAGCACCGTCCGCCGGCGTTGGCGCGTGAGCGATTCTTTCGCCCGCCGCAGGTATTCGTCCATCTGCCGGGCGTTCTTCTTCTGGATCGCCCCCTCGATCTTCGTCAGGTACGATTCCGCCTCGCGGACGTCCAGGTTCTGGCTCTTCGCGATCGAGATGTCGTTGATCAACGAAGCGAGCTCGACCTCGACCTTCTTCGAGGCGATCTCGCCCTTCTGCCGCTCGAGGGACTCGTGGAGGCCTTGCTGGATCTCCCGGACCCGCTCGTACTTGCCCTCGTGGTAGGCCTCTTCCGCCTCCCGCAGGAGGAGCTCGGCCTGGCTCGTGTCCGCGCCGATCCCCTTCATCTCGCCGACCGTGTCGCGGGCCGCGGTCAGGATGTCGCCCATCCGTTCCCGCAGCTGGCTCTTGACGAGGTCGGCCTGCGTCCTCGCCTGTTCGATGAACTGCCATGCGAGCTGGATGTCCGTCTCCAGGGTCGACTGGGCTTTCGCCAGGAGTTCGTTCGCTTCGGTCGCCTGGGCCGTGCCGAGCGCGTCGATCGCCATCGCGGTCAGGGTGACGGGGCTCTCCGACAACGCGCCCATGTCCGCGGTCGGGTTCTTCGCGACGAACACGAGCTTCTTGATCATCTCGTCGATGCCGTCCAGCTGGTGGAGGAGCCCGGTCCACTTCTCGAGGACGTTCCCGTACCGGTCCTCGACCTCCTTCAGGACCTGGAGCATGTACAGCGGGAGGAGCTTCGGCTCCTGCCCGACGATCACCGCCGCGAGGAACGTGTGCGGCGAACGTTCGATCAGGATCTTCGAGTCGCCGAAATCGAGGCGCTTCATCCCGATCCGCGTGCGGGTCCTGAATGAGTCCTTCACGAAGTCCTGCACGACCGTGAGCATGCCGGAGAAGATGTCCTCGTCGATCTCCTCCCGGAACTTGCGGCTGTGGTGCGCGATGAGCCGACCGTCGGAGTGGATCAGGAAGACGTCCTCGACGAGGTACGTCGACGCCGGTTCGACCTTGATCTCCTTGGTGTCGCGGACCTCGTAGCGGTTTTCGTCGAAGAGCCGCTTGTACGTGATCCCCACCGCGACCGGGAGCGGGCCCGTGCCCTTCGGCCTCACGCCGACTCGCACCGGGACGACCTCGCCCACGCCGATCTCCGCGATCGGTGCGACGCCTTTCGCCTCGAGGTCGCCGGAGAACTCGATCTGGACGTTCCGCGCCGGCAACTTCCCGCGGTTCTCGATCTCGACGACGTACTGGTTCCACTCCCCCGCCTGCAGGCCCGCCGCCGGAAGGCGGAGCGCCAGGTTCGGATATTTGTTCTTGATGAAATTCTGGATCTGGATTCCGACCGAGACTTCGGCCTGTTTGATCAGGATGTCCGCCATCGCGATGTCGCTCGCGTGGAGGGCGGCCTCCGCTTGCTCGAGCGAACCCTCCGCATCTCCGAGCTCGGCCCCGAGGCGCTTCGCGTTCGCCATCATCGTCGAGACCGCGTGGACGCGGGCCTCGTACCTCTCGAGGAAGTGGGACTTGCGGGACTCCTCGAGGGACGCGCGCGCGTCCGCGAGTCCCCGCTCGAACCCGTCGACGTTGCCCTCCTCGATGGCCTTTCGCGCCCCTTGCAGATGTCCGCGCGCGGCCACGGAAGGGACCCCGAGCCGTTCGGACTGGGTGACGAGCTCCTCGAGGCTCTGGATCTCGTCCATCGACCTCTTGACAATTTGATGCCGCTTCGCGTCCAGCAAGCGCTCTTGCAAGTCCCCTCGCAGCCGGTAGACCGCCTCGAGGTCGTCCGCGGCGGCGGCGTCCTCGGCGTGCGCACGATACTCTTCGAGTTCCTCCTCGTGGAGGCCGAGGGACACGCCTTCCTCAATCATGGGCAAGAACGAGCCGACGACCGAACCGAGATGCGCCTTGCGCGCCAAGTCGACTTCTTCGGAGATGCGCTTGGCATATCCGCCGACCTCGTGCAGCTCGCCGGCGTCGATCATCGCCTCGGCCCGCGCGAGGATTTCCGCCGCCGTCCGGACGTCCGCCCCGAATTTCGCGTGGGCCTCGACCTTGGCCCGGAGCTCCGACAGGCTGTCCCGTGCGACCCGCGTCTCCCTGTCGCGCCGGGCCTCGTCGAGGATGTCTTCGATGACCTTCTTGTACTCGATCGCCTCGACGAAACGTCCGTCATCGATCGCCTCGCGCGCATTCAGCAAGACGACCTCCGCCCGGCCCGGGTCGAGTCCGGTGGATCGCACTTCGGCGACCTCGCGTTCGACGTAGGAGACGAGGTCTTTCGCGGCCGCCTCGAGTCCGTCGTTCAGGCGGGCGGCCATCTCCTTCGTTTCCGTGAGCTCCTGCGAGATGTCATCGAACCGCCCTTCTTCGAAGGCGGTTTCGGCCCGGCCGAGCGCCGCGTCCGCACCGTAGATCGAGATGTCCGCGCGTGCGAGATCGGAAATCGTCTTGCGGATCGCCGCGAGCTCCGATCGGGCGGCCTCTTGGGCTCTCCGGCGGGCCTCCGCCTCTCGACTCTTGAGCTCCCGGAGCCCCTCCGCGACCTCCTTCTCGGCGGCCCGCGCATGCTCGACCGCGTCCGCATACTCCCCTCGCTGGAACGCCGCTTCCGCGGTGTCGAGATGGGCGACCGCCTTCTCGACTTCGAGTCCAGCATCTCTCCCTTCGTGGATCTTGCGTTCCGCGCGGCCGATCAGGTTCCTCGACGCGGCGACGAGCTCGTTCATCAGCTCCTTCGCGGTCGCGTCGAGGTCCGTCAGGATCACATCGACGTCGTCGAAGTTCCGGTCCTCGATGGCGTGTTCCGCCGCTCGCAGACTTTCTTCGGCACCCGTGATGTCGATGTCCGCCTTCCGCAAGTCCATGATGAGCTTCTTGACCATGATGAATTTCGTCGCGGCACTGCGCGCTTTCTCCAACGTCCTCCGCTGTTCCTCCTGATGTCGGACGTGCCGTCGGTCCGACAGGAGTCGATCGATTTCGCCGTTCGCCTGAAGCACCTCGGCAGGTTGGCCCGCTTGGACGGCGGCTTGTGCGCGCTCCAGAAGGGCCGTGAACTCCGGCGCCTCGATGCCATCGCGGGTCGCCTGCTCGACTTCCTTCCGCGCCCGTTCCAGAGCCCCCTTCGCCTGGTGGTTCAAGGTGACCTTGACGCCTTTCACGATCCCATCCGCAGAGGCGACCAGGTGTTCCGCCTCCTCGAGGGACCCTCGGTCGATCGCCTGCTCGGCGGCCCCGAGCGTCTCGAGCGCGTGCGCGAGATCCACGTTTTGCGGAAGGAGGTCTTGGATCTCGGCCCGCACAGACTCCATCCGCCGGTGGATCTCCTCCGTGCGCTCTTGTTTCGACCGCGCGACGTCCGCATCCGATTTTCGTTTCGTGTCCGCCGCCGCGTGCGCGAGCTCTTCGACCTCGGAGATGCACGCCTTGCCCGCATAGATCGTGTCGCCGTAGCGAGCCTCGGAGTACGAGGTCTCCGCATCTTGCAACATTTGGGCCGCGGTGTCGACTTGGATGCCGTCGGCCTTCGCCCGAGCGACCTCGCCGCGAGCCTGGCCGAGGACCTCCGCCGCGGAGCTTCGCATGAGCTCGCGCGTCGCGAAGATGTCGTGTTCGACGCTGTCCAGGAGGGCGTCCGCGTGGAAGAACCGGCGTTCCTGGATCCCGATCGCGGCGTCCGCGAGCTTCCCCTCCAGGCCGACCGTGTCGTTCTGTCCGCCCTGTCGAAGCGCGACGATGTCGTCCCGCGCCTCGATCACGCGCACGTTCAGCTTCGACTCCGTCTCGGCGTCGGCATCGGCCATGCGTTTGTCGATCAAGGCCTGCATGTCGAGCTTCTTGCCGAGCGAGACCGCATCGTCGACCTCTTTCAGCAGCTGACGGGCGACGGCGGGGTCGAGGCCGCGGGCCGCGTTCATCAGGATGATCTGGAGGGACTGCTCCATGATCGTGCGGAAGTGCGAGTCCCGGGCACTTTCGGCGGCGTGACGCGCCCGGGCCACCAGGCGCCGCGCGGCCGCGAGGTCTTTCGCCTCGACCGCCTTCGCAAGATCGACGAGGTTCTGCTCGAAATCGGCGGCGTCGGCGCCGAGATTCCGCAAGTCCTCGCCGTCGACCTGGAGGCTCGCGAACGCGTCCCGGACCGTCTGGAGGAGGGAGGCTTCCCGGACCGCGTCGTGGGCGTCCTTCGCGAGGGCTCCGACCTTGCCGTACTCTTTCGCCTCGAGGGCCGTCCGGGCGTCGTCGAGGATCGCTTCGGCGCGGCTCACGTCGACTCCTTTGCGACGCTCTCGAGACGCTTCGCGGGCGGACTCCCGCAGACTCCCGTCGACGACGGCGTACCGCCGCGCCTCCTGCAAACCGCTCCGGGCCCTCTGGGCTAGGAGGGGAATGTCCGCGTAGACGCCCCGTCGGAGCGCGTCCCTCGCCTGGGTCAGGACCTTGCGGGCCTCGGCGATGTTCACGCCGTCCCGGCGAGCCGCGTCGACGTCCGCCGCGGCGCGGTCCAAGATCGTCTCCGCGCGCGCGTACTTGCGCTGCGCGTCCGCGTGCTCGATTGCCTTCGAGGCGAGCGGCCGGATTCGATGGTACTCCCGCAGGGCGAGCGCGTTCCGGGCTTCGGCGAGATGGTCCTCGGCTTGCTCGACATTCCCGCCGCGCTCGCTCGCATATCGCACACGGGCTTCCGCTTTTTCGACGATTCCTTGGAGGACCCGCTCGCGTCGCTGGTCGAGCGTCCGGATGGAGACGCGCCGAAGCAGGCGCTCCGCCGCGATGAAGTCCCCGCCGGCCACGAGGGCCCGAGCCTGGTCGATATTCCGCTGAAATGCCAACGTTTCAATGCCGGCCTTCTTCGCCCCGTCGAGGACCGCGTCCGCGTACGCGAGCGCATCGGCGACGCGCGCCTTCCGCCGCGCGATCTCGAGGACCCGCCGAGCGGCACGGGCGAGATCCAACGCCCGTCCCAGGTCGCCGGCGGCCTCCGTCTGCTCCGCCCGTTCCAATAGGCTCCGGGCGAACGAAGGGTCCGGGTCACGGCTCGAGGCGACCAGGTCTTTCCGGGCGGCCGCGAGGGCCCTTTTTGCGATTTCCGGCGTCGTCCTCGTGGTCAGGCGGCGGTCGAACGGCTGCCCGCAGACATCGCAGGCGGATCGCCCGTCCGGTACATCCGACTCGCAGAGGGGGCAGCGGGCCATGTGGCTCCAACCGAGGGGTCGCCCTCCGCAGCGGGAGGGAATGACACCGTTGGATGTCGGCTAAGCCGCTATAAAAGAAGCGTCCTCGATATCTCACGTGATAACCGTATGGCTCGGACCGGTTCCGGGCCCGTTCCCGAAAAGCTTCAGTAGCCGCGCGCCGTTCGCGCGGCGGTCTGGGCCATCCCGCGAGGGCAAACCCGGAGGTGTCTCGATTGGCGGCGCGGCGGGGTCGTTCGCTCGTCGGGATGGCGGTCGTTGACCGCGACGGCGTGGAGGTCGGCTACGTCTCCGGGGAAGAGGCGAACGCCCTCGTCCTCGGGGAAGGCTCCGGGGGCCGCATGCGGCTCGGCCGACGGTTCGTGAGCGCGGTCGTCGACCGCGTCACCCTCCGCGGACCGGCGTCGGAGATTTTCGTCGGACTGAACGTCATCGATTCGGACGGTGAGTTCGTCGGCATCGTCCGGGACACGAACGAAGCGGACGATGTGCTGGATTCGTTCATCGTGGAGGACGAGTCGGGAGAAATGGTCAACGTCCTCCTCGAGGACGTCCGGGCGATCGATGAGTGGGTCGAGCTCTCGGTGGCCGGCGACTCCCTCTACGAAAAAGGCTAGGCCTCGTCCTCGGACGCCGGCGTCATCAGGATCCCGGTCCCGAGCCACACGAGGAGCCCGATCGTGACGAGGATCCCGCCGTACGAGGTGACCAGGTTCACTGCGATCAGGGCCACGGGCAGTAGTGTCCCGATCACGAATCCGAGGCGGACCATCGCAGGCGCCTCGATGCCCTCATGCTCCTAAAGGTTTGTGAGCGCCGACTGGGCGATCGGCCCGAATCCTGTCCTAGACGCGCTTCGAACGGGCGCGCCCTTTCTCCGCCGCATGGCGGATGGCCATCAGGTTCTCTCGAATCCGGTCGGGGAAGATGCCGCTGCCCGATACGAGGATGTCGGCGCCCGCCTCCGCCGTGATTGCCGCCGTGTCGACTTTGATCCCGCCATCCACTTGGATTTCCGTCGCGAGACCTTCCTTGTCGACATACAGACGGGCCTCGTGGATTTTCGGCACGACATCCGCACGAAACGCCTGCCCCGAGAATCCGGGGTGGACTGTCATGATGAGGAGCAGATCGACGTCCCTCAGGAACGGACGCGCTTTTTCGAATGGCGTGGCGGGATTCAGGACGACCCCCGGGCTGATTCCCGCATCGCGGATCTTTCGGAGGGTCGCGCGGACATCATGGTCGCTCTCGACGTGGACCGTGAGATCGTCGACACCGGCGTCGGCAAAGGCCTGCACGAAGTCTTGCGGATGCGTGACCATCAGATGCGCGTCGAAGGGGACCTTGGTCAGTGCCCGGATCGACTTGACGATCGCAGGGCCCATCGTCAGGTTGGGGACGAAGTGGCCATCCATGACGTCGATGTGGAGCATGTCCGCCCCGGCCTCGGCGGCTTCGCGCACTTGGTCCCCCAGGCGGTCGAACCGCGCGGACAGGATCGAGGGTGCGATCTTGATGGGCATCGAGCGGCGCAACGGACGCGCGTGGAATAAGATTTCCCTCCCCGCGGCGACCGCCGCATGGAGGACGACGTCGGCGGGAGCGTCTAGGCTCGATGGAACGACGCCAGTTCCGCGACGATCTTCATGCCACCGAAGAAGTTGACCGCTCTCACGACGTTTCCGACATCGCCGCTGAACCACGCTTCCGCCGCGAGGCGAGGCCGGCCGCATTCATCGCCTCCAAGGCCCACCACGGGTCCCTCGCGATCATCCGTCGCGAGTCGGTCGATCGTCGGCAGGGCGACGCGGACCGGGATCGAAGAGAACATTCCCGCGGGTGTCGTCACCTTCTCCAGCTCGCCGGAGTGAAGCATCAGCCGGATCGGCGCCGTGGCGTTGAACATGTGTTTGAACCCGAACGATTCGTTCGGTCCGTCGAAGCGCCACTCGATCATAGCGTGGATCGTTGCGTTGCTCGAGACGTTCCAGGTCTCGTTCTCGGCGATCGGGAACGCCCAGATGTCGAGCGCGGGCTCGTAGGTCGTCTCGACGGTCGCGGTGTACGACGTATTGAACCAACCGCGGTCCGTCCAGAGCGAACTCTTCAGATGGACCGTCCGGACCTCTTTCAGCTCCGCGAGATCGGAAGCGCGGTACAATGCATACCCGTCCACGGTCGCATTCTCCATCACCGGTCGAAACAGCATCAAGGTCGACGAGTTCGTCTCTCCCGCATCTCGGGCCGCATCGAACACGCTCCCGAGGTGGAACGAGCCCTGCATCGTCACGTTGTATTCGGAGTTGTCCGCGGACACGACCGTTCGGGTCAGCGCTCCGGTGAGGGACGGGCTGCCCCACGTCGGACCGGTGACAAAGACGTCCGGCGGGGTCGAGTTCACGTTGTACGTCCAGCTGTCTCCGACGTGCCACGTCGGCGCATTGATCGACGTCGCTTGCGGCGTCTGCGGCGTCTTCGGGCCCGATGGAGAGCCCAAC
>Ga0209058_1004374_pt1 | contig 11265 bp, 12 predicted proteins | sample GraSoiAngelo_147_FD_185904 | JGI IMG/M metagenome (GOLD analysis project Ga0209058, IMG submission 185904) | Grasslands soil microbial communities from the Angelo Coastal Reserve, California, USA - 14_1009_05_40cm (SPAdes) (version 2) | ecosystem: Environmental > Terrestrial > Soil > Grasslands ... | reverse complement strand
TACGTCTTAGATACGAATCACTACAACTGGGCAGAAATCCATCCAGTCTATACACTCACAATATCTTGACCCTCTGAGAGAACGTGAAAGAGGATTTGATTCCAACCCGGATGGATATGATGGTTCACGTCCAATGCCAGGAGGATCTACCGTTGGACGTGGAAAATCCTCACTCTTTTCCGCAACAAGAGTAGACTAAGGTTATTACACCCCCAACCCGAGAACAAAAAAGCAACTGTGTCGAAGTTCATAATGTCACTACGAGACGACGCGTATCAGGTTCTTCAACTGGAGGCCACGAGAAGATGGATCTCAGTACAAGAACTGCTCAGAGCTGTAATTATTCCTGAATGGGTAGAACAAAACCCGCCCGCTCAGAAGATACTAGGCCCACGCCTAGCACACCCGCTAATTCGATCATGATATGCCAGTCTTGCCACTAGTCGACGGAGAAACGTGGCACCTCAGATATGATGCCTAGGCGCGAATGCTAGAACCGTCCACGACAAGTGCTCTAAGGACATCCAGTAGAGCGGCACGAAAGACTACCTCAATTTTCGGGGCTCATGATGTTCTGAACACTCCATTTGCATCGCACTAATCGAAAGGTCCTGCCATCCAATCCCCTCAACCTCTGCACCCGTGCAGAAACCCCCTTCACAAGTGTCCCTTTGTGTTGGTTCGTGGACGCAACCCCAATATGCCGACCATAGGGTATGGGTCGTAATAATGGATAATGGATGAAGCGGGAGCAGAGAATATCTCAGGATAAGTGTACCCACGCCCAAGCCTTGCGCAATAGGGATGGAACCATGGAGTGTTCCGAATGCGGCAATACATGGGAGTCGTTACAATCCTACGTTTCGAATTCTCGAATGAAGCCGTCGAAGACCCTACACCACCACGATTCGCCGAGTATTGCCTAACGCCCGGATACTGTCCGGCGACCATTTGGTTGCCAATGTTTACTGTAGGCAGGTAAGGATCCAGACTTCAGCTATTGGTCCCTTGACAGCGTCTTCATTTCTTTCACTATCATGCCCATAGAAATCAGGTGAAGGAAGGTTTTCAGAAACGCTTTCTGCACTATCGGTTCCAGTGCCTGTCCAGTCTTTACGTATTCTGCTGTCCAAGAGACGAGCCTTGAGGATTTTGTCAGGAGAACCATCCTGATCTTGCCGTTTCTTGTCAAGTAGCGCTCACCGATGATTTCATCTTCAGCGTCACCTGCATCGATTTGAGACACCTTGCCCACGCAATTGTCGGATTGATATCAAGCTCGCGATAATAGTCGAGTTCAACTTGGCTGAAGGCAAGCCGGTGACAAATCCAGTCCGTGAAAGTGCGCGGAGGCTCGTAGAGTCTTGCAAAACGTTCAGTTGTTCTTCGCTGTCGTTGGGCTGCTTGGCACTTCGCCGGTCGCAGCTAATACAGCACATTGAGTAGCATCTCGCTGTTTCTGACCCGGAAGCCCTGAGAAGACGATGGCGCTCATGGAGTCTCTTCCGTCGACGGCACGTGGGGAAAAGTCTACATGAGATCGTTATTGCGTGTCGGTTAGAAGTCGGAGTCTAGTAGATTGCCTAGGGCGCTACGGTTCTGCGCCTGTTTGCTGCCATGCCGTATCTGTAGCGCAGATAGAGGACCTGTAGTCCAATTCCTATCGCCGCGAATACGCCTCCAATCGTTATTGAAGTGAGGCTGTTGTTCGTGAATCCCCACCACATGAAAGCCGCAGCGAGTATGAGCGCGATTGTTGGAGGATTGGGGCCTCGAATATCGAACATTTCCGTTTCCAAGAATAATTCCGCTTCCGCGGCTCTTAAGCCGGGTGATACTATGCTCCAGGACCATATTGCCGTCAATAGTAAGCTAGGGTTACACGCTTAGGGGGCTGTCGTGGATCTAAACCCTGAGCTTGTTTCGACCATAACACATTCGTGAGTTCGTCAATTTCATGCCTTCTCGTCACCAAATTGGACCCTATTCCCTAGAGCCAGTGACGACTCAATTATCTAGGAAGAGTCGGCGACCATTGAATACCCGACGGCAGGAACCTCTCGAATTCCAAGAGCAGTGCCACGATGGGAACGGGATCTTCACGCCAACTGTAAGCATTGCTGTTATTGGCGCGGGTTATTGGGGAGAGAAGGTCATCAGAGAGATTCTGATCCTTTCCCGAAAGACTAGGATGGTGAGTCTGCGTTCGATTGTTGACAATTCTCCCGCCGCGCTGGAACGGTGTCGCAAGAAGGTTGGACCATTGGATTACAGAACAGATTATCAGAGCCTCCTCTCAGACCCGGACCTCTCAGCAGTTCACGTATGCACGCCAAACTCGACCCATTTCGAAATAGCATCAGCCTTCATCAAGGCAGGAAAAAGCGTCTTGGTAGAGAAGCCCCTCGCCCTCAGCTCCAGAGAAGCCTACGAGCTTGTAGAGCTGGCTAGAGCTTACAGAGTAGTGCTGTCTACGGGGCATTTTCATAGATTCAACAACGGACTCAGAGCACTAAAGAGCACGCTTGAGCCGACGATACTCGGAGAGCCCCACTATCTCGGGCTAGAATGGACAGGCATCTCACCTCCACAAGATCAGGGAAACGTCATAACCGATCTAGCGCCACACACCTTTGACATAACCAACTGCCTGACAGGGCTGTGGCCCGACAAGATTTCGTGCTTCGCGAAGGGATATAGGAACAGAGAGAGTGAAGAGGTTGCCTTCATCACATGCGAATACGAGAGCGGCCTTTGCGCTGAAATCGAGGTAAGCTTGCTTGATTTCCGGCAGCGTAGAAACCTGAGGATTGTGGCCGAGAAAGGGAACGCCAATCTAGATTTTCTAGATCAGAGAGTGGTTCTACAGCACCAACACGGAGTCGTGAATATGCCGATAATTCCAAGTAATATTCTGAGAGAAGAAATCGAACATTTTGCGAACTGTATCAGTCGCAGTAGACTTTCGCAAATCTTCTCCAACGACAATGATGGACTGCTGGGCGCACACGTAGTCACTTGCCTTGAGGCAGCGAGAGAATCCCTATCAGAGGAACAGTCAGTGAGGGTCAAGTTCCCCTCTATGAACGGTGAGTCGGTGGCGATGAACTAAAGTATGAATATGCATTCGGATTATCCTGATACCGGAGAATCGGGCGAAACGTACGAAGTGGAACAGAGTTCCGGCAAGCGCTAGCGGCTGCTGCGGTTTGAAAGCTACAATGTCTGTGATCGCGCCTGTGCGTCTAATCCTGCCGCAGAAGGGGGTTCAAGACAGGTACGAACCTTGGCTCTCTGACGCAATGCCTAAGCCAAAGAAACAGTACCTCGTGCCGGTCTCTGACAAGGAGACTTGGGACCACATGATGCTGGCCATCAAAGAAGCTCTGGAGACCCTGCAACAAATGTCTCAACTGCGGAAACACTAGGGGTTGCGGCTAGAAAAACATCCGGGCTGCTGTCGGGAATCTCAGGATTGGAGAGACGACCTTCACGCTGGCGGTCTACTGCTTTTAATCGTCGAAGTCGCGCGGTCTAGCCTTTCTTTGTACGGATCGTGATCCCCGTCTGTTTCGAACAATTCTGCCAGATTGGGGGCTCGTTGAGTAGCGTACATTAGCAGTTGTCACGCTCCTTCCGTGTACCATGTTCTCGAGTCGGCGGTTCTGTGCGTGGTATCTGGCTAGGAATATGGTCGCGGTGGAGGCTCCACCGAGGATGAGGCCAACGGTGAGCAGGGATAGTCCTGAGAATAAGCCAGTCATGCTGCATAGGGCACATATTCCGCTACCGGGTTGATTGTCCGGTTGTTGTTGAGGCTGACCCGAGGGCGAGGTTTGAGCTACATTCACTTGCTGGGTCTTCGCGCTTGTCTGACCGTTATTGTCTGTAGTGGTCAGAGTTACTGTATAAGTTCCTGCTGTTGCGTAGGTGTCAGTCGTGCTGGCTCCGGTTGCCGTGTTTCCGTCTCCAAAATCCCAGGAATAGGTGTATGGGCTTGTTCCGCCTTGGGCTGACGCTGAAAAGGTAACGGTTGTGCCGGTGGCGATAGTTGATGACGGGGAGTAGGTTAGACTGGCTGATAATGACGATGAGCTGCTACCCCCGCTAGTGAATACGTCATTGAACATGTATCCCGCATTCGCGGCAGCCGTGTCGCCCTGGGCTAGTGGGGAGATTCCCCAGTTGCTCTCTATGGTCCTAACCGCTGCATACTCGTCTATCCCTGTCGTGTCTAGGGAGACGTAGCCCTTCTTGACTGTTGTACCATAGAGCAGGTTGGGGGAGGCATTATTGGCATCGCAGGAGCCGTTGCTCCCGCCGCACTCGTCCCACCAAAGATAGAGCAATGTACGATAGCTTGGATTTGTAAAGACATTAGAAGCTAACAGCGAGCCAGAAGCAGGACTGGCTATGCTACCAGACCCTACGAGGAACGCCTGAAGATAACTGTCTCCAGTGGAGACACTAACATCATGCATGTTGTTGCCGTCGGTTGGAGTATACCAGAGAAAGTTGGGAGGCGTAGCAGAATCAGCAGCAGTAATGATATCGCTGGTTGAAACTGAGGAGCTGGTAAATGTATTTGCGCCGGAGAATGGAAAGTGGTCGTCTCCTCTTGGGCAACCTGACTCGCAATAAGCCTGCCATGTGAGACCCGCTGATGCGAGACTCGTTACAAGTTGTGGGTTACCGCTGACTGAACTGAAAGAGTAACCATCGCTGATTCCATATGTGTAGCCGAGCATAAACCCGACGTAGCACGCTGCAGAACAGCCGTTGAAGTCGTTAGTGTCAGCAGCGGTCGCGCCGTAGCTATTGTAGTTGGGCAGGGTTGAGCCGAGAGGAAGCATGCCGCAGAGAAACGGAGCACTACTAGTAGGACAGGATGAGACTGTTCCAGATCCGAGCACGGAAGCATATGCAGTATTCTCCATCGCGATGATTACAATATGATCAAAATAGGTTCCCGTCGGGGCGGCTGAGACTGGCCTAATTGAGGTGACGAGTGATACACTCAATACCGACAGAGTTACGAGTAGTAATGCCAAACCTACCTGCTTCGGACTATGGGCTAAGTTCATGTTGTTCCAATCCTATTCTTGTCGGTCTCGGTTTCTCTGCGCTATTGGCGAGAGATTCCGTAGTGTCGGAGCGAAGAACCAGACTCTGTTCGTTTGAGCGAGTTCCCCGGCGAGAACTACTATAGTCTGAAGATTCTCAAAGGCAATGTTGAACCAAGACGAAACTCACATGGTTCTTGTGCCCATCTTCGCGTGGACTGTATGTGTGCTGACTCCACTCAGAACCCTGAAGCCAAATCAAGATACAGTCTCGAACATCAGCCCGCGGCTGAAGGCTTATGGCCGGGTCCAAGTTTTATGCAGTCCTCCCCGTGCTGCTCTTATTCCGTATTACACTGACAGCCTTCCACCGGATGTCGACACGCACGTGCTCGGCGAGAATCTTTCCCCGGCTATATGTCGAATGAGCCGTGGAATGAGATAGCGTCGACCAGGATCACTGACGCGTCCGTCCCATTACAGGCAAACACGACAGCAGTCTGCGGTAGGCTAGTTATTGCGTAGTCGACCTCGAACCTTCCGTTCTGGTTCGGCATCAGACTCGTGAATCCCTGCACTCGTCCCGTCTGATAGTGAGGCCCGCAAGGGGGCTGCGCCATTGATCGCGGTGCTGGCGATTACAAAATCGAGGGTCGAAGTCTCATCGAGACAGAGCATGTTCCCTTGCCAAAGTTGGCAGTGCAGTCTCCACAACCTTTGCCCGGGCAAGACACCGCTGCCGGTGTGGACGGGTCTGAGTCGGCGACCATTGAATACGTAGAAGGCAGTCGTCATGCAATCGGCTATAACCTCGAACCCGAGTTATCCTGACCCCATCGTGAGGAAAATAATCGCGAAGACTGAACGTGCAGTCCCCAAGAAGAATACCGACTCTGATGACGCGGAGCTTACAACCGGCGAACTCTAGTCTGAGGTAGAGTCCACATTAATTGCATATCCTTGCGTTGAGTGGTCTTGGGCCATGCGATTGGCTTTGCAATAGTGTTCGTAGTCGTCAGATGGATTTTCAAACGGTACTTCAAGGGAAGAACTCAGCCACAGCCCACGATACCTTCCCCATTCGGACCGCCCGAAAAATAGGCTCTGGACGACTGAGGGGCAAACTGTTCAGCCTGCCGGAAGGACAGTTTTCGGGGTCTCTCACGCTGATACGCAGGTGGGCGGAGACTGCAAGATAATGGCGCTACCCGACCTCGTTTGGAGAATCCTGCTGCAGAAAGGAGTTCAGGACAGGTATGAAACATCCCAGAGAAGAATAAGACCGATCTGCCCTTCTTCTCCTAATTACTTGTTCTCTTTCTGGTTGAGCTTGGGGGATCCCAGCGAAGCAGTCCCTTAGCTATCATTCCTTGCTTGGTTACAAAAGGCGTATTCTTTTCGAGAATCGTACAACTTTCTGTTGGCTGGGGCTGTTTGGCTAATGACTGTGGACAATGCAAGTTTCTGGAAATGTGACAATTGCGGATACATTAACGATGCGAGATATATCTTCTGCGAGAACTGCAAACGCGGGGTCCGTCCAGAACACTCAGAGATTGACGATTATCTTGCCAACACAGTTGTAAGAGAAATGTGGAAGAGTCAGAAACAGAAAAACACAGAATGATTCAGGTACGACGAGCCCTCGACTCACAGTACAGCAACCTGACTAACAGCGCGAACGACCAGTATCAACACTATGACTTGGGTCATTGAGATAACCAGCGCATTACCCATGACTCAATCGGATGCCATATCGGCCTGCCAGAACTACACAAACAACATCACGATACCCACCATCAATGACCATATCACGGTCACCGGATCCTACGTTTTGGATACGGACCACCATAACTGGGCCGAGATCCACCCAGCTTACACTCTCGCAATATCCTAACTCTAGATCATCTTTGACGTGCTATAGTATGTAGCAGAGCCAACTTGCGGACTCTAAGAATCAGATAAGTTCACCAACTAGTCTTAAGGGCCGTTCTCGATTGTATCCGGGCACATCATATTAAATATGAAAAGATCTTTCCCGGCCACCTATCCATTGATCCCTTCTAGATTCTTGGTCAGCATTGTCTTAGCACTCATACTAATGATGGGCGTGTACTCTTTCCCGTCGGCCTGTGCGCAGCGCGCAGGATTAGGTGGGCCTCAGACTTGGCACGTGTCGGTTGGTGGTCAATCCCCTGACGGGGCGGTTCAGGGCGAAGCATACTATCCTCACGTCATAACGATAGATGTTGGGGATATTGTCGTGTGGTCTCTCAGTTCCGGCGAGCCGCACACTGTCACATTCTTCGGCACGGGCCCTCTCCCTGACATCTGCGCCGCTGCATCTGACTTTTCACCCTGTCCCCTTCCTCTGCCCTCACCCTACAACGGGACAAGTTTTGTCGGCTCGGGACTGATGCTTCCCACAGGCTTCAACTGGGACAACAACTTCCCTCTTCCCCATGGAAACCAGACCTTCGCTCTAACCTTCGGCAACCCTGGAGCCTACATCTACCAGTCAGTGGTCCAAGCTGGAATGCAGGGAGTAGTGATCGTCCACGCCACAGGCACGCCCTATCCGTTTACTCAGAAGGAATATTCCGCGCAAGCCCAACAACAGTTGAATGGTGACCTCACCGCTGCACGACAGGCCCTCGCCTCGTTCAGGCAGCCCGAAACTACTACGGGTCCGGACAATACGGTGATTCACTACGTTGCGGCTGGAGTAGACGCGCCTGAGACCACGACTCAGTCATTGGCCCCTGGGGGAGGGTCCTCGGTAACAGGAACGGCCTCGCTTGCCGTATCCGTTTCCAGTATATCCTCGACGCTGAGTGTCAAGGTGAGCTTGTCGGGATTGACTCCCGGCCAGTCATACTCCCCCGCTATCAACTACGGAGTATGCGGGACAATTGCTCAAACCAGTCCGTTTCTTCTCGGCCCGTTCACGCTGAACAGCACCACAGCAGGGGCTGACGGAACGGGACAGAGTTCTACAGAAATCACGACCCCGGTCAGTGGTAACGGGATCCAGAATATTCGTATTCAAAGCTCTGGCTGGTTTGTTAGTGTGACCCAAGCCGTCGGCGAAGCAGGCGCTAACCAAGTAGCCTGCGGAAACCTGGTCTTCCATAACACAGAGGTGATGAGATTTGTTCCCGGAACGGTCCGCGTTCACTCGGGGGATACAGTAGTTTGGAGAGCACCTGTCATCTCGGTCCCCTTCATAATATTCCCAGCCGGACAGCCGGTTCCACCGTTTCCAGATTTCGCCTTTGCCGGTCCGACAGGGAATGCAACCACATACGATGGAACAACTTTCTTCAACTCGGGAGGCTTGTTCCAAGAACAGACCTTCGTTCTGACGTTCACAGCCCCCGGATCCTTCCAATATGTTGATCCGCTTGAGCCAGGAATGTTCGGCACTGTAATAGTCCAAGCAAACCATCCCAACGACCAGTTTCAGGGAGTCTAGTCGATGCAATCCCATGGAACCGTTGCAAGCAGATATCTTCTGCATTCGCGGGATTGTTGCTATTATTGCGGCTGCGCAGTGGATCATTGGGGTATTCATCGCCCAAGGCTTCTACCCGAGTTACACCATTACTCAGAAAGATCTTAGCGATCTGGGAGCTACCTGTTATAATGCTACAATGCCCACGCCCGGCTCGTGCGAGATATTCCAGCCCTCCTCAATAATCTGGAACACAGTACTATCTCTCGTAGGGATACTGACCATTGCCTCCGCTTAGATGATCTATCGCGGTCTAGGCAACCGGCTCTTCTCGTCGCTGGTAGGTCTCTTCGGTCTCGGGGCTCTGATCGCAGGCGTGATTCCAGAGAATGTTGACCTTACTACACACGGCCTTGGTGCGCTAGTCTCGTTCGTCGCCGGAGCAATAGCTGCAGTTACGGTCTACAGAGTAAAGCTAGAAGCGCCCCATATTTCCGATACCTATCGATGCTGTTTGGACTAATCTCCCTGGCCGGATTGGCTATAATGCTCAGCCTATCGTTCGCAACGCTGGAAAGCAGTGCCATCGGACATGGAGGAGATGAGAGAATCATAGTTTACCCGTTGTTCATCTGGGAGACTGTTCTCGGGGTCTTCCTGATCAGAAACCTGCCGAGGACCCTTCAGCGCTGACCAAAGAGCGGCTGGGACAACGATATTGAAAAAATGAGGGGTCGACTATGGGAATGGTACGGGGATAGGGCCCTTCTATCCTATACCTTGGTCTTTCGGGTCATTTTGAAGATCAAGACGGAGGTGATAGCCGCGACGACAGCCACCGCAGCTGCTAGGTAGACAACGATCATCGGGTCCCAAGGGACTGGGGTTGATATTGTCAGGAGGTTTGGAACATAGTATCCGATGTATGTGGGGTCGTGTTTGATGCCGATTCCTTCCCATGTTGGATAGGAGATTCTGTAGATCAGCTTGGACGAGCTGTAGTTCAGGTCCGAAGATGCGGGTAGGCCGGCGATGTTGGGAAGGCTGGCTTTCACATAGTCTTGGGCTCTAACTACTTGCAGGGCTCCTGCACCCCTAAACGCTTCCACTGGAAGGGAGTTGTTGGGTGCGGCGGCATAGACTGTTCGCAGGCTGACTGGAGGGTTGGTCTGGAGTGTGTAGTTGTCGTTGAAGCGGAACTCGTAGGCTGTAGAGCCGGGCACGATAATCTGCGCCGTGTTTACTTGGGATGAGGTCTGGCTGGTCTGAGAGTCATAGTCGATGGAGGAACCGTTCGTCCTGACAGCATATCCTTCAGAAGAGACTGCGAGTACGAAATGTAATAGTGAGAGGCTTAGTCATTTCAGTGTCACGTTTGGAAGAGTTGGCGGGACGAGTGTCACATTGCCAATTTCATAGCTTGTCTTCAGATAGGTTGTGTTTCCTGTGATGGAATAGTCGTAGAACAGCGAGAGATGGTCGATCAATACTTGAGACGCGGGCTGGCCTCCGCCGTAGCCGTAGTTGTAAGCCGGGTCCGCTGTGATGAGGTCTCCCTGAATCATGCCATAAGTGACGCCCCAATCATAGTGAGGAACATTGTTAGTGAGGGTCTTCTGGACCGGACTGGTCGTGAAGCTCTGGGACGCGTTCAGCTGGATAGTATACAATAGCTCGGTGCTCGGAATGGCGTAGTTCGCATCGAGGAAACCGTTCCCGTTCATATCATTGTAGACCTCCATCGCCATCAATGCGTTCGCGACAAAGACGCGCGAGTCCGAGGTGTTGTATGATTCCCCGACAAACGCCGAGACGGGAGAGGGTGCCTGGAAGGAGTGCAGTGCTAGGAATATCGTATGGGTCCCATTAATGCTGATCCAAGCGTACCACGCATCGAGTGAGGGAAATACCTGCACGTCTCCGCTGGAATATTCCTGGGAGAAATCGATCGAGGAAGACTGCGCCAAGAGAGGAGTATGAACAAGCGCAGGCAAAACTATCGATGAAAGCATGATCACTACAATGACGACTATCACGGCATACTTCGAGAGAAAACGAACCCTCAAGCCTAATTTTCTCCACATTCCGACCTAAGTGCACCCCATATACTATTGATGTACACAAGTGCGACAGAATGAGGTTCGAACTGAAACAACTAAGCGAGGCTGATGAGGAGTACTCCTATCCATGGACAGCCCATCACTGACGTCGTGGGACCCAAGGATGATCACTTCTCGCGTGTCCGCTTGTGGCCTCGGTTCTTCGACGGGACCCACCCTCCATCCCTCGTCCTCTTGTATCCCTGGTCGTAGTGGCGGAAGAACTCCTCGGGCGTAATCAGGGACTCTTCTGGAACGATGGCGCCCCACCCCGACCCGCTCAATAGGAGCTCCTTGAAGTCGGGGTTCACTATGATATCCTTGGAGACTTGAGCCCGGTCGTGCCAAATCTCCATGTCGAGTATTCGGAGCCGTTCCCCTCGGTCGGCGATGAGTTGTGTAGCGACCTCGGGCCCGGCCGGTTTGCCGACTAGGTCCCCAGCTTTCACCTCTGTCTCCGAGTCATTGTATCTCAATGTCCCTTTCCCAGTGAGGATCAAGTAGTATTCGTCCACGTGCGAATGACTGTGGAATCGAGCAGCGCTCTCGTCCTTCTCGACCAGTCTGACCCTGAAGAAGGCGCGCCCAGGCCCGAGGAGCGGCATCAGGAACCTGTCGATCGAGCCCGTCTCCTTCCTCGAAGTCAGCG
>Ga0209058_1004373_pt1 | contig 11265 bp, 7 predicted proteins | sample GraSoiAngelo_147_FD_185904 | JGI IMG/M metagenome (GOLD analysis project Ga0209058, IMG submission 185904) | Grasslands soil microbial communities from the Angelo Coastal Reserve, California, USA - 14_1009_05_40cm (SPAdes) (version 2) | ecosystem: Environmental > Terrestrial > Soil > Grasslands ... | reverse complement strand
AATATCATGCTCGACGAAGATGGGTGGGTCGTCGTCACGGACTTCGGCATCGCGAAGGTGCTCCAGGCGGAAGGGCTCACCATGACCGGCGTAACGGTGGGCACGCCGACGTACATGAGTCCCGAGCAGTGTGCCACGACGGGCGAGGTGACCGGCGCATCGGATCAGTATTCGCTCGGCGTCGTGGCGTACGAGATGCTGACCGGGACACTGCCATTTCAGGACGAGTCGATCATGTCCGTCATGTACGCGCACTTCAACCGACCGCCGCGGCCCGTGACGGAGCTCCGGCCCGACTGTCCTCCCAATCTGGCCGCTGCGGTCATGCGAATGCTGCAGAAAGATCCGGCCCGCCGGTGGCCCACCATGGACGACGTCGTGGCGGTCTGCGGCCGGCCGTCCCTGCGTCACGACGATCCGATCCGGCAGGATATGAGTACGTTGGCGCGCGGCACGGCGCAGCCTGCCGGTCCCAAAACGCCGACGAGCCCGATCGTGATGTCACGGGTGCGGACGCACACACCACCCACACGTCGCACCCGGCGCTGGCTCTGGCCGGGTGTCGGCGGGGCGATTGCCGTCATCGCGTTGGGGCTGTGGTGGACGTCGCCGTGGCGGCTGTTGAGTCGGCGCACGACCGCGCCGCCCGCGGCGCTCCTGGATTCCACACGGACGACCGCCGCGGGTGCCGACTCGAGCCGCGCCGTGCCACGTGCCGAACCGGCGCCGCCTCCGGTTGCGCCCCGGCCCGCTCCGACGTCACCACGTCGGGCGGCGCCACGAGACTCGGTCGCGCGACTCACGTCGCAACGCTTCGACAGTCTGATTGGCACGCTGCGCGCGAGCGCGCTGCGTGCCCAACAGCGGGCGGCGTTGGCGGGCGCTACACCGGCCGATCTCAGCGACGGGCACGCAGCGTTCGCGAGCGCAGAGTCGCTGGCGTCCGCACGGCGGGTCTCAGAGGCGATGATGCAGTTCGCGACGGCCGCGTCGCTGTGGGCCGACGCCGAGCGCGCGTTGCGATTGCGCGGGGCCCGCGACACCGAGCCGCGCCGTGTCGCGGAGCCTGGACCGCCGCCGGCGGCGCCAGTGCCCGTCGCGCCCCCCGCCGCCGACCCACGCCCGGATATCGAGAAGCTGATCGCGAGCTACGCCGCGGCGCTCGAATCGCGGGACATCGATCGACTGCGACTCGCGTATCCCGGACTCACGGCGGCGCAGCAGGGGAGTTGGCAGACGTTCTTCGACCGCGTGCGCAATCTCAAGGCCAGTCTCACCGTCACCAGCCTGAATGTGGCCGGCGCGTCCGCCGATGCGTCGGTCAGCGGCGTCTACGAATACGACAACGCCAGCACGGGTCGCGCTGAGCGACGCCCGGCGACGTTTCGCGCGACGCTCGCGCGGGACGCGAGCGGCTGGCGGATCACCGCGATCCGGTAGCGCTTCTCGAAGGCTAGAAGTTGTACTCCAGGCCGGCGGTCCAGAGCACGTTCGGCCGCAGTCCGCCCCGGTTCAGGGGCCAGAGCGTGTTCGCGACGAGCGTGATGCCGCTGTGCGTCACGAACTTGAAGCCGAACGACCCGTTGATCACATCATCACGTTCGGTGGGAATGTTCGTCGGCTCGACAGTGCGACGGAACGGCAGGTCGTAGGTGACGGTGCCCGGCAGCCGCAGCTTGCTCTCACCAACCTGGAGCTCCGACACCAGGTCGACCGCGATCGCCGCCCACGGCGCCATGACGTGATCGAAGCCGACCGTCGAGAGCACCGCGCTGTTCTGCGAGCGCCCACCGCGAAACAGATATCCGATGTTGGCATGCGGTGAGAACGCTCCGAATCGCGCCGACAGGATGCCGAGACCGCGGGCCGCGATGTGACCGGCTCCCAGTAGATCGTCCGCGCTGCCGGTAGGGAAGCGCGCGTCGGCCAGCACGGAGAAGTTGGTCCGCTCCGAACGCATGAGATTGACCTTGACCCGCGTGGCGATGTCGCCGACGCCGGTTGCTGATCCTTCCACGAAACGGGATGTCGAGAGCTCGGGGTTCGCGGGGGTGCCGCCAAAGAAGTGCTGGGCGGTCGTGCCGCCGAACGGCACGATTTGCGCGTTGCTCGTGCCGCGTAGGGACGAGGAGACGATCGGGAGGACCACGCCGATGTCGACCCGATCGAGCAGGCCGAAGGTCACGAAAAACGACGTGACCGTCATGTCGATGTCGAGCGCCAGCCGCAGGTCAATCACGTCGTTCTCGTGCGTCGGGACGCCGTACGGCGCGCAGGACGCCCCCACGACGGCGTCGCAGGCTGGGCCGGTCACGTTCTCGTGCGTGAACGTCATCTCGATATCGTTGAGGTTCACGCCGCGCAACGTCTCGAAGTGCAAACGGTTGATGTTGGCGCCGACGAACACGCGGCCGCGGCCCAGCGTCGGGGCCCGCTCGCCGAAGACGGCACCGGGCGAGCCCGAGGTGGGAACCGGGACCCCGGCTTCGAACCGGAAGGTCGAGCCGCCGCTAGTGGCACTGACGGGGAGGTTACCGACGTTCTGGCTGATCGCCGCGCTGATGAACGAAATGAGTGATCCGTTATCGGCGTTGGCCGAGGGCACGAAGTGATCGGCGTGCAGCGCCGTCGCAGAATCGGAGCCGGCGGTCCCGCCCAAGAACAGCGGGTCCTTGCCGCTCGTGAAAATGAAGAGCTGGGAGATCTTGTCGCGGAGCCCCTGGGCTGGGAGGGGAGTGGCTGCCAGCGCGAGCGACACGAGACTCCATAAGGTGCGCCGCATCGAATCCTCCAGCGACATGTGAGGGGTTGTGACCGGACTCGAAGAGACGGGACACCCGTGTGCGCGTCAACCCCTGAGAGTGTACTATCGGGCATGCGGCCATACATCCTCGACGACCTGACGTGGAAAACCGTCCGCGACACGCGCTACGAGGTCGCCATTCTGCCTTGGGGAGCGACCGAAGCGCACAACTATCACCTTCCCTACACGACCGACAACATCCAAAGCGAGGAGATCGCCGCCCGCGCCGCCGAGCGCGCGTGGCAACGCGGGGCGAAGGTGGTCGTGCTGCCGGTCGTGCCGTTCGGCGTGAACACCGGCCAGCTCGACATCCCGCTGTGCATCAACATGAACCCCAGCACGCAGGCGCTCGTGTTGCGCGACGTCGCGCAATCACTCGCGGGGCAGGGGATCGGGAAGCTCGTGATTTTCAACGGGCACGGCGCCAATGATTTCCGCCAGATGATTCGCGAGCTCCAGCCGCAGGTCTCGCTGTTTCTCTGCGTCGTTAACTGGTACCAGGTCCTCGATCTGAAAGGGTTCTTCTCCGACCTCGGCGATCACGCGGGTGAGATGGAGACGAGCGTGATGCAGCACATCGCGTCGGAGAGCGTGCTGTCGCTCTCTGAAGCTGGGCCGGGGGCGGCGCGGAGGTTCAAGATCGCCGCGTTTCGCGAGGGCTGGGCGTGGGCGCCGCGGCAATGGCGCCAGGTCACGGATGACACGGGTTCCGGAAATCCCGCAGCTGCGACTCCGGAGAAGGGAAAGCGCTACGTTGAGGCCGTCACCGAGAAGGTCTCGGACTTCCTCGTGGATTTGGCGAAAGCCGATAGCGCGAGACTCTACGAATGAAATTGACGGCGCTGGCCACGGTTATTGGTCTTGTCCCACTGGTAGCGGGCTGCTCGGAGCGCGCGCCTCGCGCTGCCGCGTCCTCCGACTCCACCACGCCCGCGGCCCCGCTTAAGTCGACCGCCGGTGCACCGCCGGCCGTCATTGAGTCCACCGCCGCCGCACAGCCGGAGCGTCCGCTCATAAGCTGGATGCGTTCCTCATTCGGCCCGACTGCCCGCCAAGTCACCGTCTTCGACGAACGACCCGCCGGCTACCACGGCACCGACCGCATCATCGTCATCCGATCGCTCTCGACCAACTCAACGGCCATGCAGTTTCACGTTTACGTCGTCAACGAGGCCATGGATCACGTCGTACGCTCCGTTGAGTCATGGACGGCACCGTGGCCCGATTTTACCGTTCGCCTCGACAGCGTGACGCCGGACTCGGTCTACGTCACGGGCAGGAGCACTGGCTACCGTCGCACACTTTCGCGTGCCTACCAGTGGTGGCCGACGGGGTGGAAGCAGCCAAACCTCGGACGACCGCAAGTCGCGATGGCCGCACCGGTTTGTGACGACTCGCTGCGGGTAGACCTCGATGCCAGGACGATCGCTGGGATCTGGATGAATCAACCCCTCGAGGCCGTCAAGCGCGAGGTCGGAGCAGCGAACGTGATTGAAGGAACCACGGAGGCGGAAGGCGAGACTTCAAAGATGTACACCATCAAGCTATGCGGGCACGAGGTCCGGCGCTCTTGGAACGGCGTCTCCTGGCACGACCCCGTGTTCCGTACCCCTGAGGGTCTCGGCATCGGCTCTCCCCTCGCGGCCTTCGACACGGCGTACGGAAAGGGTGAGGCCACCGGGGAGGAGGGGAACAGCGTCCGCTATTGGCCACTGAACGGTGTCGGCCACTTTTTCGTCGACGTGCCCGACGGGTGTCATGACCTCGCCGGCGGCCACTGGGTGGTAGGTCGGTCGTGTCGGGCGACCCGCATCTCCTTCATTGTCTTCGAAAAGCCGTGATGCGGCCAAGAGCCTGCGCCAAGCCCTACAGCCGTTTGAAGTGATACTCGAGCTCCAGCCGCCAGCCTTGCCGTTCGTAGAACTGTTTCGCCCGCTGGTTATCCGCGAACACCGCAAGCGTCAGCCGCCGAAACCCTTGCTGCCGTCCCCACCGCTCGGCCGCGTCGAGTAACGCTCGGCCGACCCCCTGGCCTTCGGCCTCCCGCGCCACCGCCAGAATCGCGACGTGGCCGTGTGCTTCATCGGTGAAGTAATCGCGCCGCGTCTCGAGCAGGAGGATGCCGACGACACCGGGCTGCCGGTCGGCCACGAGCATTGCGGACGCGGCGCTGGGAGCGTCGAGCGCGTCCTCGAGCGCGCGGCGCTCGCGTGACGTGATCTCGGTGGCGGTCCGGGTCGTGGGGGCAAACGCCGCCAGGCGGTCGGCCACGGCGAGAATCGCCGCCCGATCCGCCACCGTCGCCGGGCGAATGACAACGCCTGCCAACGTCGTCTACTGGCCTGTCGCCGCCGGCGCGCTGAGCCAGCGCGCGAACCACGCCGCCACTTCCTTATAGAAGAAGCGGCTGTCCTCACCCTTCAGAATCCAGTGGTTCTCCTCCGGCCAGATAATGAGGCGGGAGGGAATCTGCTGGCGCTGCAGCGCGGTCCAAAACTCGAGCGCGTTGTTCATCGGCACGCGGAAATCGCGCTCACCCACCGACACGAGCACAGGCGTGTGCAGGTTCGCGGCGCGGCGCATCGGGCTCTGCGTCCGCCAGATTGGATGGTCCTCCCACGGCGGGCCGCCGACATTGCGCTCGCGATCGTAGTTGAAGTCGCTCGTCGCCCATTGGCTCTCGAGGTCCCACTCACCGGCGTGGCTCAGCAGCGCCCGATAGCGGGTGGTGGTGACGGCGAGCCAGTTGGTGAGATGCCCGCCATAGCTCGCGCCGCCCGCCACTTGCCGCGACGCGTCGATGAACTTGAAGCGTTTGATCGCGGTGTCGGCCGCTTCGTTGATATCGTTGGCCGGTCCTTCGAGCGGATCGAACTGAATGTCCTGCGAGAACTTCTCCCCGTATCCCGTCGAGCCCGTGTAATCGGTCATCAGGACGACGAACCCGGGAGCGGTCGCGCCGAGTAGGTGCGGATTCCAGCGCAGGCCAAAGTTGTCGGTCCACATGTTCGCGGCGCCGCCGTGAATCAGCACGAACAGAGGGTAGGTGCGCGTCGAGTCGAACCCGGCCGGCACGGCGTAGAAGCTGTGGATGCGCTTGCCGCGGCTTGAGGTGAACCAGAACTCGCGCAGCGGTTGCCATTCGATCTGGGCGGCGCGCGCGGCGTTGAACCGTGTGAGCGGTGTCCCGCGGCCCGTTGTCGCATCTACCCGCACGATTTCCGGCGGATGCGTCGCGCTTTCCCAGACCGCCGCCAGGCGCACCGTGCCGGCCGTGGTTCCCGCCCCCGCCCCCCTGGCAACCTGGAGACTCCCGAATGTGCCGCTCGTCATCGTGCCGACTTCCTGCTCCTTGCCACCCGCAGCGGGCGCGCGGAACAGTCGCTGGTGACCGGCATCTTCGGCCAGGAAGAACACGCTGCGGTTATCTGGGCCAATCGTGTACGTGCCGACGGAATGGTCTGGGCCACCCGTGACGACGCGCGGCGCGGCGTCACCGCTCCTTGGCCACGCCCACGCCACGAGCCGGCGGTTGTTGAACGTGTGCTCGTTCGTTGGCGTCATCACCGCGAACAGGGTCTTGCCGTCCGGACTGAATTGTGGCGCGTCGTAATCGTCACGGCCCTGGCTGAGACGCTGCGGCTCACCACCGCTCGCGCTCACGCGCCACAGGACCTGCACAACGTCGCCATGTGTCCAGTCAGTGCGGTTAGTGGTCGCGGCGAATACGACGCCGCTGCCGTCGGGCGTCCAGGCGGCCGCGAGATCCTCGCCGCCAGTGCCAAGCTGCCCTCCGAACCCCGCGGCCTGAACCAGTTGTGAGCCGGCGAGGAGATCTTTGGCCGCGGCGTTCGGGTCGAGCAACTGCACGAACAGATGCGGCCGCCGGTCGTCGAGCCAGTGATCCCACAGCCGAATCGGCGACGCATCGTACACGCGCGCGTTGTACTTCCGCGCCTTGCGTTCGACGGCCGCGACGCGGTTTGCCGAGTCAGTCGACGCGCCCGGATAGACCATGCTCGTGAACAGGATCGCCTTGCCATCCGGTCGCCACAGCGGACTCGATGCACCGGTCGAGAGGTTCGTCACGCGCTGCGCGTCACCCCCCCCGCTCAGGTCGAGCACATAGATCTGTGCGAGATCGTCGCCCTCACGCCGCGCACCGAACGCGATGCGGCGGCTGTCGGGACTCCAGTCCACGCCACTCTCACCACTCTTGGTGTTCGTCAGGCGCCGCGGCTCGGCGCTGCCGTCGGTTGGGACGAGCCAGAGATCGCTGACTTGCTCCCCTTCGGTGTAGGAGGGCTCGGTGACCGTGAACACGACCCAACGCCCATCGGGGCTGATCGCCGGAGATGAGATCCGCTTCATCAGGAAGACGTCTTCGTGGGTGATCGTGTGACGTTGTTGCGCGGCCAAGGACGTGCTGGAGATCGCGATGACGAACAGGTGAATCAGGCGATGGGCTTTCATGGTCCTCTCAACGCATGTAGGGAGCGACGTTATTGGCGATCGTGTGAAACTCGGCCTCGATCAGCGGCACCTTGTGAAACTCGAGCCATGCCTCGCGCGGCGCCAGGTTGCCGCCGGCCGCCGCATCCGATCCGAAGAGTACTCGGGCGATCCCCAGCTGGCGAATGCGTGAGGCGATCAACTTCAGGTCGTCGGGCGTGGCATTGCGGTCGACCGTTGTCACATCGAACCAGAGGCGCTTGGCGCGTGGATCTCGGCGCGCGATGAGGTCGACAAACGCCGACACGGCGTTATCCGTCGTCGTGTCGTACCCGCCGGCTCCAGCCAGGTGAGCGATCTGCACCGGTACGTCAGGAGCCGAGGGCAGGATCGAGTCGATAAAAATCTGCGCCTCCGTCCGACCATAGGGCAGGTTCCGCGAGATCGACGCGCGCATGTGAATCACGATCGCCATGTGTTTGTCGTTGGCGGCCCGAAATACGCGGCGCAGCTTCCCGAGATCCTGCGCGCTGTGATAATCCACGGCGGAGTTGCCGATGTGCAGCTTGAGGCCGGTGCGGAGCAGGGGATTGGCGGCGCAACGGTTCAGCTCGACAAGGGCGTAGTCGCGCAGTGGATTGACGCCACAGAACGCCCGCAGCCGGTCGGGATAGCGCGCGACCTGCGCCGCGGTCCAGTCGTTGTCGGCCTTCACATGCTCGTAATCGTTCTCGACGTTTCTGCTCGGATTGCTCCAGCTGTATGCCGTCGAGAGCACGAGCGCCCGGCGGATCCCTGCAGAGTCGAGCAGCCGGATGAGTTTGTCGGCATCGATCGGCTCGACCCCGACCAGCTTCGCTAAGTCAGGGCTGAAGAAGTGCTGGTGATAATCCACGAGCGGTGGACCGACCTGCGGGCTCGCCGAGCCCGGCACGATCGAAAGCAACACCCCGACGGGAACCCACCTCATGACCGACTACCTCCGGTAGACATCGGTACCCAGGTACTCCAGCCCGGATCCGGTACCCTTTGACGGCGCAAAGCAATGTCAACAGGGTCGTGTAAGTTCAAGCCCAACCTCGAAGGATGGTGCCATGCGTCGCTTGACAGTTACGGGCCTCATGCTGTGTGCACTCGCGACCGGTGCTCAATCGCAGCGCCGAGCAGCGCGTCCCTGGGTCGATCGGTGGTTCATCACCAGCGACAGTGTGCGGCTGCACTATTTGAGCGGGGGCAGCGGACCCGGTCCGACACTCGTATTCGTGCCCGGCTGGACGATGCCGGCCGACATCTGGGAGCCGCAGCTGCGCTACTTCGCGGCCTCGAGGCGCGTCATCGCGCTCGATCCCCGTTCGCAGGGTGCGTCGCAGCGGGCCAGCGATGGGAACTACACCGATCGTCGTGCACGGGACATCCACGAGCTCATTGCGCACCGCAAGGACGCGCCGGTGGTCGTGGTGGGCTGGTCGATGGGCGTTCCCGAAGCGCTCGAGCTGGTGGAGCAGTTCGGCACCCAAGACATCGCCGGGCTCGTCCTGGTCGACAATTTCGTGTGGGTTCCGCAGGGCTCTCCCCTTGCGGGGTTCATGGACACCTTGCTCTTTCACCTGCTCCGCGATCGTCCGGTGTTTACCGCGACGTTCGTACGCGGGATGTACCGCACGCCGCAGGATTCCACCTACCTCGCGCGCATCACTCGCACATCTCTTTCGACGCCCACGACAACGGCCTATACGCTGCTCGCCAGTACATTCGCCACCGGGCGCCGCGACTGGCGCCCGGCGTTGGATAAGCTGGACCGTCCACTCCTGTTCGTCGGCTCGGCGTTGATGCGCGAAACCGCCGACACGGTGCGCAATCATGTGCACGATGCGCAGGTGGAGATCTTCGAGAACGCCGGTCACGCGCTGTTCGTAGATGAACCCGATCACTTCAATCGCGTGTTGGAGGACTTCCTGAAGCGGCTGCGCTGACTCCTACAATCGGAACAGGTAGCTCAACTTCACGAACACTGCATCGCCGGTGCGCGTGAGGCCGCGGAACCGAAACGCGTCTTCGTCCAGCATGTCGCTGCCGTACCCCGCGAACACCACGGTGCCCGGCACCGGCTGATAGCTGATCAGCGCGTCGACGTGGAACAGATTGGTGGCGCTGGCGCTCGTGCGGGTCACGCCGCTCGGCCCGGCGATCAAGATCGGCGCGTTGGTCCGCGAATCATCGCGCAGCGAGTCGGTCTGATCCTGGATGTACTGCCCGACCAGCCGGAGGAACAGCGGCCGGGAGACCTGGTACTCGATCTTGGCGCGCGCCACCCGGCCAACGTTGACCAGGCTGCCGTCGGTACGCCGATTCACCTGCTGCCAGAAATAGCTGAACGAGTTGCGGAGACGGTCCGTCGGCCGGTACGAGATGTTGAGACTCAGCAGCAGCAAATCGGCCGATGCCCACTCGAAGAAGTTTTCGTCGTGCCCCTGGAGAAAGAAACCGCCGCCACTGAAGTGCTTCCACTGTGGCGTGCCGATCTGGACGATGTACTCGCCATTCCCGATCGTCGGCTGCCCGACGAACGGAATCGTGTCCAAGCCCCCGCCAGATTTCGGGACCTCGAGTCGACGGTTGGCATACAGAGCTGAATCGTACCCGAACGACTCCACGAAGTATCCGCCGCCGACACTCCAGCCGCCGCGCAAGACTGTGTTCACATTGAAGTGCAGCTTCTGGTCCTGAATACGCCGCCCGTGGATGAAATTCTGATATTGCCAGATGCCATCCACGACGATATCGCCCGTCAGCCGCTGGAGGAGGGCGCCGGCCTTTCCGTAGGTCGTATAGCTCGGATCGACGTAGGCATGCACGATGCCGTTGCGGCCGAGGAAGCCGCTTGCGGTGTGGAAGTCGTCCGAGATCCCCGCAAACAGGCTGCGCAGTCCCCAGATGCGATGTTGAATCGTGAACTGCGTGAGCCACAACGGCGCGGTCGTCGTGACGCCGCTTGCGCGCGTGCGACTGCCGGCAAATTGGAAGTTCAGCCCGTAGATGTCCTTGAACACGAGCCGGCCATCCGTTTCAGCGACCCGGTTGTAATCGGTATAGGCGAAGCCGATGCGCGACCCGTGGCCGAGGCTGTGCTGTGCGCGCACGATGTTAAAGATCGGATTATCGTCGCCGCTCGCCGACGCGAATTTCTGATCCACGGCCGACATGACGCCGATGTCGGTGCCGTGGGTATTTCCGGTGAGCTTCACCGCCACGACCGGTTGCACGATCCGGCGCGTGTAGATCAGGTTCTGGGGAACCTGAAAGAGCTCGCTGCCTTCGAGGAAAAACGGCCGCTTCTCGGGGAAGAAGAGCGCCTGGCGCGGATCGAACGCGAGCTGGCCGGCATCCGATTCGACCTGCGAGAAATCAGGCTTGATCGTGCCGTTCAGCGTGAGATTATCGGTGAGACCCCACCGCACGTTCCCGCCGACCTGTGGGTTGCCCATGTCGTAGTCGTACCCGGAGGTGCCTGGCGTTCCGGTGGCTTTGGTCGTGGCCTCGGGATTCAGGTCCATGACAAGCCCGCGATGCATCCCCGACAAGCCGATCAGATTGCCCGACTGTCCGACGAACGTCGCATTGGCGCGCTTCGCCGGGAACCAGGTGTCCTCGAATCCTGAGTGCTTGACTTGGCGGATGATGTTGAGACTCCAGTCCTGGGGCTGTGTCGGCTGATAGCGCAGGCTCTTGAAGGGAATGCGGACCTCGACCTCGTAGCCCCAATCCGTCACACGTCCGCGCGATTGGAAGACGTAGTCCGGGCTGAGGTCCGGCTGCTCCCGTCCGATGACCCCACCGCCGATGAACCCACTCGCCGAGATGTTCGCGCCCTCGATGAGCGCGCCGTCGCCCTGCACACCCAACGGGTTGACGGCAAACATCAACGCCTTCTTGCCGTCGTGGAACGTGCCGAGCAGGATCTGGATGTTGTCATCGCCAAAGATCTGGTCGCGGTCGGCGAGGGTCGCGGT
>Ga0209058_1004372_pt1 | contig 11266 bp, 10 predicted proteins | sample GraSoiAngelo_147_FD_185904 | JGI IMG/M metagenome (GOLD analysis project Ga0209058, IMG submission 185904) | Grasslands soil microbial communities from the Angelo Coastal Reserve, California, USA - 14_1009_05_40cm (SPAdes) (version 2) | ecosystem: Environmental > Terrestrial > Soil > Grasslands ... | reverse complement strand
TAAGTACAACGCAAAAAGATAGCGCGAAGGAACAAGCAAGGCCAATGGCGAGGTACATTAGTGCCGCCATCCAGAAATCCAGCCGGGACATGTGAAAGGCTGCAGCAAATAGCCAAAAGGCTATCCCGATCCCCGCGCAGAGGCCGATTACAGCCGCTATATATTTCTTCATAGTGAGAGAAATCGGGGACAGATTTATTTCCCAGCCTTGTCCCGATCCGACAGTCTTCAAACGACGCCGGAAATTCTCTGCGGTTTCGAAGAGCTTGTCAATTGCCTCAGGTCACACGGAGGCATGCGGCATAGAGCGAACGTTCGCCGGAGCGGCGGGGACCCCGCCCGGCATCCGGAGAAGGAAAGCTGGAACTGACCAAGGCACCGCGATCACACGGTCGCGGCCGCGGGAATTCCAGAAGGTTTCCGCTCCGGACTGCCGTGGTAGGGGTGCCGCGAGAGGCGCGGAAGCGAGAGGCCGCATGCCTCCGTGCGCCATCAAACGGGCCTGACAATCTCCACCGTCGCATCTTCCGGAATCCGTCCGACCGTAGATTCCCGCCCCTTCCGATCCTTTCTGACAATCTGATCGATCCGCACGATCGCCCCACGGTGCCACTTATCCACGTCCGCGTTGCCCTCGGATCGATCCCGCTCCAGCCGTCCGACCTCTGGCCGTCCCGTTTCATTGCACAACCAGGCCCGCTTCTCTCCTTTCATCTCCCGCAACTCACTCACGACCCGATAGACGGTGGAGGCCCGCGGCACGATGGTCCGGCCGTCCTTCCGGAGGAGCAGATAGGAGAACTTCAGGGCATCCTTGATGAACCCGACCTGCCGGTCGATCGCGGCCACGAGCGGCGGTGGTGTCCAGGGACGTTCCTCGTGGCACCAATCCTCTTTCTGGACTAACGCCGGGCAGGACTGCTCATGCAGACACGGGCTGTAGACCGTGCAGGCCCTGTCCTCCAGCAGGATATCTCGCAGGCGGTGCAGGTTCCGCGAGACCGCGCGCAGCGCAGGTTCCACGATCATGAGGGTCCCGTCCCGGTGCAGCAGATCGAGGAGGGCCCGGACCAGCTTGGCGCGCCGACTGATCGGGTCACGGGACGTGAGGAACAGCTCAGTGAGGGTATTCGCCGCCACGATGAGGTCATAGGGAGCGTGCTGGCCTATCTTCGGCTGGCCCCCCTGCCCGAGGCGTTCGAGATCGGCACGCACCGGCAGCAAGCGCGACTCCGAGACGGGATCTGAGTGGGTGTAGATCTTCCAGAGCCGCTCGCACTCCCGGAGGCCCGAGGCCGAGCGATCCACCGCCACGACCTCGACCGCCAGGCGGGCGAGAGATGGGTTCCGCAGAATCCAGTCGAGCGCCCCGAGGGTCGCCGTGCCCGGACCACAGCCCAGATCCAACACGGAGAAGGGTCTGAGGGACGACCCTGCTGCGTCCGGATGGGCCGGCATTTCCGCCAGAAGCGCCTGCACCTTGGCCAGATTCACCGGGAGGTAGTACGCGAGGTAGGCCAGGCGCAGACCGTCGTCGGCCAGATAATCGGTCACCAGCGCGTTGCTCCCCCGCGTGAACCGCCGGGAGAGCACCACGACACCGCGACACAGGGAGGGCGGCACTTCCTGCCCGTTCAGGCCGGTGGCCTCGGATAAGGTTCGGAGAAGAGGGGCGGAGAGCGCCTGAAACCGAGGCATGGTCCTGTTGACCCCTAGAATGAGCGTGGTGTATCCTGGGACACCCTGGGAGCCTTCACCATGACCGACGTGATCATGCAAGCCTACCTGGAAGTCGAACGGGCGATGGAGCAGTACAACAAGGTGCTGCAGGACCAGGTGGCCATGATGCGGTCATCTGAGGCGACCGACGCGACCAAATTGGAGCGCATGACCCATGGGGCCAAAGCCATGCGCGATAGCAGCATGATTTACCTCTCGTACGCCAAGTTCATCGCCTACGGCATGCCTGACAGCGAAGAGATGATCCAGGACGACGTACAAGGCTAATCAGAGATCAAAAACGAAGAGCCCGTCCGGTGTTCCGGACGGGCTCTTCTGATTTCAGCCGCGCCAGCTCGGTTCAGATATTCTGCATGAAGTGTGCGACCGCCGCCTGGTCGACGTCACAGCCCATGATCGCCGACATGGGGACGTTGGTCGACTTCTTTCCGGTCAGCCCCCCAGTTACCTCATCGACAATCATCTCGACCGGCATGGACATGCCGCCATACACGTGTGGGCCGGCGATGATCTTGGCCTTGGAATGGCCGTAGATCGCCGCGGCCACGTCCTTGGCTAACCAGGCCACGTAGTTGAACTCGGGAATGACAATCAGCTTGGCTTTCGCGCAGAGCTGCCGCAATTCGGGAATCGGGAAGGGCCGAAGCGAGCGGATCTTGATCAACCCGACCTTGATGCCCTTGTCCGCGCACAACCGGATGGCCTCCCGGGACTGAGCGACGGCGCTGCCGGAGGCGATCAGGATCGCGTCGGCATCCTCGGTATTCTCAGCGGTGCACAGCCCGCCCATATATCTGTTGATGTACTTTCTGGCGCGCTCGACCGCCGCCCACACTTCCTGCTGCCAGACCGCATGGATGTTATAGGCCATGAAGTTTGACTTCTGGACCGGCGCGTCGCGCGATAGCCGGGCCGGCGGGTTCTCCGCGTCCAGCACCGGGACCGCGCCCCGCCAGGCCTCCCGGGGCGGCAGCTTGATCCCCTTCTCCTGCATATGGACGTAGCCGCGGGCATGGGTGACGAAGAAACCGTCGCAGGCCACTCCCACCGGCAATGTCACATCGTTCTTCTCACTGATGATGAACCCCTTTATGATGAAGTCGAAGAGGTCCTGTTGATTTTCGCTGTGAAAGAGAATCATGCCGCAGTTCAGAAGATAAGATATCTCGATATTGTCCGGCTGGATCGCCAGCGGCGCATTGACCACCCGACAGGTGAACATGGCCAACGCTGGCAGCCGATGGCCGGGCCATGACGCGATCGGCTCGAGCCCGCGCAGGGTGCCTGGCCCGGCCGTCGCCGTAAAACAGCGCACGCCTGCCCGCGAGGCGCCGGCGATGGCCGACATCACGCCGTATTCCTCTTCGCCTCGATAGTACTCCTTGACATACCCTTCACCGTAGAGCACCCCGATGAGCTGCATGGTTTCGCTCTGGGGGGTGATCGGATAGGCAATCGACAAGTCCACGTTGGAGCGACGCACCGCCTCTTTGGCGGCTTCGCTTCCCGTAATAAACTCCTTCGTCCGAGGCGCTTCGAAGAACATATACTCGGGCGTGACCACCCGCTGCCGCTTGGCCTCAGCGTGCGGGTCTTTCTTCACCTCTCCGGTTTTCGGAGCGGCCACGCTGGTGATCGGATCACCCTGGGGGTTGGTCTTCTGCTCGGGCTCGAGGCTGGTGATCGGGTCGCCTTGGGGATTGGTTTTCACTTCTGCTTCCAGGGATTCGCTCATCGCTCCACCTCTTATCTCCTAGCCAATAGCCCGCAGCGAATAGCGGATAGCCAATACTGTGGTCGCGAAGCTATTAGCTACTCGCTGTTCGCTATTAGCTCTTTTCCGCTAGGCTTCGCTCCGCATGTGTTCTGGTTTGTGCCCGAATGCCGCTGCGCCGGCCAAGGCTGCCTCAGTTGGCATGAAGGCCAACGGGTTGGTGTGTGTCTTTCCGCCGTGCACCTTGGACTGAATTCCGGTGAATCGCACGTTCTCCCCGTTCGCCGGCAATTTAATGCCCATCTGTTCACGCACCCGCTTGAATACCTGAGCAACCCGCTGCAGCTTCGCCTTGTCGGCGTCTCGTATCGTGAGCATGGCATCTTCGTGGCCCTGCTCCGCGCAGATCGCCATGGTGCAGCAGTTCGTGCCGGCCCGGATCATCTTGAGGGTGAGGTTGGCGTAGTGACAATGCACACCGATGAAGATGCAGGCCTCGATCTTGTTCCCCCAGATGGTCAGGTTCGGATGGTTGGGGTTTATCAGTTCCTCCGGATTGACTGTCGGGTACTTGGGGCGATAGTCCGGCATGGGGATGATCAGGACCTCAGGAATCTGAGCCGCAATTTCCAGGACTGCCTTCGCCTTCTCGACCGCGTGCTCGTTCCATGCCCACAGCACAAGGGGGCCCGGGAAGATAGTCGCGTTGGGGCTGGTCAGCATCTTACTGGCCATCTCCTCGATGACCTTTTCTTCATTGGGCTCCAGGATTCCATACTTGAGCCCCTGACCGGGGTCCGGGAGCATCACCCCCAACTGTGCAGCCGAAGGGGGTAGGAACCCGGCCGGCCCAGGAATGATGATGCGCTCACCTGGCTGCTGCGTGGTCCCCGCTTGTTTTTCCATCTTCGATCCGAATTCTATCCGATGACAGGGCTTGCCAGCAGCACGGTCGTCGTCTTCTCGCCGTAGGTTATATTGTCGGTCAGCGCCGCCATGGGAAGCTGATCGATCATAATCATCTTGATAGCGTGATGCTTGGCCATGTTATCGCAGACCCAGACGCATTGCGCGCAGCCCTTACACCGGTCGACCGCGACATAGGCGGACCCGTACTTCAGCCCCTTCTCTTTCCCGGAGTCATTGTTGTAGAGGATCGTATTGGCTTCGGGACAGAACTGGGTGCAGAGCTTACAGCTCGTCGCGGCACAGATTTCAACGTTGATGTCGGCTACAAGATACATGCAGGCCTCTTTCTCCGGCGGTCAAGCCTTGGCCGCGGCGGCGGCTTCCGCCTTCTCCGCCTTCTTTGCGGCCTTGCTTACTTCATCCCAACCGTTCTTTTCCGCGAAGTCCCATCCGGCTTTGATTACCGCGACATTTTTGTCGATCAATTCCTGCTTCTTCTTGAACTTCCGTTCCACCACGCTGTCCAACGCGGCGGTGCCGCCCGACACCACAAACCCCTTCCCGATGAAGCGGTCTTTCACCGCTTGGGCCAGCGCGTCGATCGTGGTCAAACCCGTGATGCACCCGATCGCGCCCATCAGCGCCATGTTGGTGGCGAGGTCCATCCCGGCGACTTCCAGCGACAGCTTGGTGGCCGGCAGGTAGAACAGCCGCGCGCGGCGCTCCTCCAACTCCCGCGCCTGGTCCTTATGCAACTTCATGGGCCCGTCGTTGTTGATCAGCGCCACCCCATCCTCTTTCAGCCCGAAGTAGAACGGCATCGTATAGGACTTGCCGTGCGTGATGACCTGCGGGTGGAAGATGATGATGATGTGCGGGAAGGTGATTTCCCCGATCTCGTAGATCGGTTCGTCCGAGACACGCACGTAGCTCTCGACCGGCGCCATGCGCTTCTCCGACCCATAGAACGGAACGATCGTGCTCTCCCCGCCCGCGTTGATGACGGCCGTGCTGAGGATGTGCGAACCGGTGACGACCCCCTGCCCTCCGACGCCGGCCATTCGGATGTTGAAGCGTTTTGCCATCGCCCCTCCTCCTTACACTCAGTCGTCCTTGCCGGGTGCCCGACCGGCGCGCGCTCAGCCCTGGGGAATCGCGGCCGCCGTCGCTGGCTTCGCCACGAACTCTTTGTACCCGTACCGGTCCGCGAGGTAATGCTTGGCGTCGTCGGTGATGTACTCGGCGAACTTGTACCGGTCGTCCTCGACGGTCTTCGCGTCTTCCATCACCTTGTCCGTGGGAATGGCGTACTCGATATTGCAGGAGGTGTAGGCTTGGATATAGGTTGGACCCACTTCTCGGGCGATCAGCACCGCCTTCTTGATCACGCTCTCGACCCGCCGCGGGTTATTCGGCACCACCGTCGCGACGTAGGCGCAGCCGGCGATCTTTGCCATGCCGACCATGTCCATCTTCTCGAACTTCTTGCCGAGCGGCGCCATCTTGAGCACCGCGCCCTGGTTGGTCATGCCGCTCTCCTGGCCGCCGGTGTTGCCGTACACTTCGTTGTCCAACATGATCGTGGTGAACTTTTCCTTGCGGAACCAGGAATGGAGTGTGCCTGAGAAACCGATGTCGGCCATGCCGCCGTCGCCGACCATCACCACCACGTCTTTGGGCTTGTCGCCGAACCGGAGCCGCAATCCCCTCGAGAGCCCGCTCGCCACGCCGTTTTGATCACCGTAGTTGCCATAGACGAAGGGAATCGCCGCCTGCGAGATCGCGAGACGACCGCATCCCGCCGTTCCCACCGTGATGGTGTCTTCCGGATTCGGGAACGAGATGATCGCCAGCCGGATGAACAACGTCATCGCGCAACCGGCGCACATGGGGTGCTCCTCCAGGATCTCCTTAAAGCTCCCCATCTGTGAGACCGTGACCTTCTTCCCGAAGGGACCGTGCTCGACCATGTCCCGATATTCCTTCGGCATAAACTTCTCAAACCCTGGTGAAAACTTCACGTAATCGAGACTCATCGGGCGGCCTCCTTCTGGGCTGGCTGGAAGAGCCAGCCGGTCATTCTCTGAATTCTGATTAGGTGCTTCGGTAAAAAACCTCTTTATTCTGACCCCGTTTTGAGGGGCTTGAGTCTAGCAAAGGGCTTTGAAAGTTGTCAATCGGAAAGTTTCCCAAATCCGCGCCCTAGAATAAGTCTATCGCATCGTATAACTTCTCGAATCTTAATGCAACTTGACAGAAGGCCCACGGTGGTCGAAAGAAGGCCTACCCGGGTTCTTCCCGGTAGGCCATTGGCCCTAACCCCGGGGCAGCCGGGGGGCTCCGCAGAGCTGCGTAGACCTCAGGGTTTTCAACTAAGCTTGACGCTAGGGCGTCAGTTTCCTATAATGGCAAAACTTTGCGCAAATTCAGCCTTCTCAGCGGGCGCGTCGAGGTCCCGCGAAACCCATCCTGAACGGCCAGCGTGTGAAGGGTGACTGATCACGGATCGAACGCTCGGCATGAAACCGCTCACCGTTGAGAGCCTCGATAGGATCAAACACCTGGCGGCGGACCTTGTCCGTGAGGCCAGGAAGCGCTTGCCGCACTGCCACTACGCCGATCTCCGAATCGACATGACGGAAGTCAAATCGGCGCGCGCCGAGAATGGCGCCGGAAAGTCCGCTCTAGACGACTATGTCTTCGGCTTCGGGGTCCGCGTGCTGGCCGGCGATCCGCTGCCCTCACCGGGCTACTTCGGGCACCGCCTGGGGAGTGCTGATCAGTCCCGCCTGACCGCCATCTTCCGTGCCGGTCTTCGGCACGCCTACGACCGCGCCATCGCGAACGCCAAGCACCGAGAAGAAACCCGAAAACGCTTCACGGGATTGGCCGGCAGCCTGGCGGGGCTGCCGCTGGCCCCGATCGCGATCCATCAAGACACAGTCAAGGCCGAATACGCCGTTGACCCGCGGTCGGTGCCGCTCTCCGAGGTCGCACGAACCACCGCCGACGCCTCCAGGGCCGTGAGGAGCTTGAGCTCACGGATCCGCTTCAACACCGTCTCCACCTCCACCAGTCTGAGCCGTGAGTTGTTCACGAGCTCGGAGGGCGCGGTCATTGACCAGTCCTTCGCCACCACGCTGGGATTTTGCTCAGTCGTGGCCGAAAGCGACACGGCGGAACAATCCCTCTTTGACTACATCGGTCATCAGCGCGGCTGGGAAGTGGTGACCGAGGGCACGCGGAGCGACTTCATCCGCCACCTGGATCTCCTGACCTTCGCCACCGGCCTCGGACGGGACTGCCTGAAGCTGGTGGACGCGCCGCCCCTGCGCGCCTCCGACAAAGAGGTCGTCGTCGTCACTGATCCCCACTATAACGCGCTCAAGGCCCACGAAATCATCGGGCATCCGACCGAGCTGGACCGGGCGCTCAAGATGGAGACGGCCTATGCCGGCCGAAGCTGGTTTCTCCGCTCTCTTCGGAACACCCAGATCGGCAAGCAAGTCGCCTCCCCGCTCGTGACTGCCTATTCCGACCCCGGCCTCCCCGGTCTCGGCCACTATGTCTATGACCATGAGGGCACCCCGGCGCGCAAGGCGGTGCACATCGACAAAGGCATCTTTGCCGGTTTTATGAACAGCCGCCAGACCGCGGCGATCCTGGGCGCGGAGCCCAACGGGTCATACAAGGCCACCGAGGCGGCGATGGTCCCGCTCATTCGAATGTCCAACACGGTGTTCGGGGCCGGCACCCACGACCCGGACAAGATCATCGCCGAAGTGGACCGGGGCTACTACCTCGTGGGACACCGCACCCCCTCGATCGCCGAATCGCGCGAGAACTTCAGCATCTCGGCGCAAAAGGTGTACGAGATCCGGAACGGCCAGCTCGGCCAGCTCTACCGCGGGGGAGGGATGACCGCCGACACGAAGGACTACCTCATGAAGGTGGATGCGGTGGGGCGCGACTTCCGGCTCACGCCCATCCCCAACTGCGGGAAGGGCCAGCCCATGCAGACCAAACGGCTCGGTAACGGCGGCCCGACGATGCGCAGCCGGGCCAGGCTCACCGGCGTATGACCTCCCTGTCCGAACTCAAGTCAACAGTCCGGCGGGCGCTCCGCCAGATCGCTCGCGTGAAGGATGTGCAGGAGGCGGAGGTGTTCGCCTCCAGCACCGGCCAACTCCTGTGCCGGCTGAACTATAACTCCGAGATCCCGTGCCACGGCGTCGAGGAACCGAAATCGTCAGACTCGTTCGGGATCGGAATTCGCGCCGTCTTCGTCGGCAACGGCGGCCCACGCGTCGGCTTCGGCAGCGAAGCCAGGGACCTTTCCCCGACTGGAGTCCGACGCGCGTTGGAGAAAGCCCGACACAACGCCGTGCCGGACCCCGAGTTCATCTCCTTGCCGACACCCACGCCCGAGTCGGGCCGTGGCTCGCGCCGGTCAGCCCACTACCACGATCCCGCCATCATGGAGGTGAAAGACCGCGTGCTGGTCGAAGCGGGATGGCGCGTCATCAACGATGCCCTGAAAGTCTTTGCCTCGTCGGATCAACTCGCCTGGATGGCCGGAACTCAGGAGAAGGTGCCATCCCTGGGGCTGATCGTGGGCGGGGACGTGAGTCTCTTCCAGCAGCGGATGGCGGTGGCGTCAACCCGGATGCCTACGGTGCAGACGGACGAGTCCACGTTCATGACTTCCTATGTGACGTCCATGGTGGAGCGCAAGAACGCCAAGGGGAGCGGCTACGCCGCCACCACTCACCTGGCCAAGTTCAAAGGCGAGGCGGGAGGCGAGGCGGCCCGCAATGCGGTCAAGGCCGCCGGGGGCGAACGGTTGCCCAGCGGCTCCTACACGGTGGTGCTCGGCCCCCAACCGGTCACCGACCTGATGACCAACCTCATCCTGCCGAGCCTGAGCGCCGACAGCCTGTATAGCTGCCAATCCGCCTTCTTGGGCGAACTCGGCCGCCTGGTCGCCTCCGAGATGCTCACGATCTATGACCACGGCGGGGCCCGTGGGATGGTCGGGACCAAGCACTTCACCTGCGAAGGCCTGCCGACCGGCCGCACCGATCTGATCCGTTCGGGCGTGTTACAGGGCCTCCTCTCGAACCATTACGAGACCCAGCGGCTGCTGCACGACCCGCAGGCGCGCGAGAAACTCGGCATCAACCCGCAGGACCATCCGGAGGCCCTCGTGCCACGGAACGGCTTCCGGCTCTCCGGCCGGGGAGGACGGCAGTTCGACGCAGTGCCCTCCGTGGCCGCCACCAATGTGTTCATTGAAGGGACTGCGCCCCACACGACCGAGAGCCTGCTGAGCTTGGTGGGCAACGGCGTGTACATCGGCCGGATCTGGTACACCTACCCGATCAATGGTCTGCGCGCCGCGGATTTCACCTGCACCGTGGTGGCCGACTCCTACCTTATCCAAAACGGCCGGCTCACGGTCCCGCTCCAGGGCAACACGATCCGCATCACGGGCAACATCCGGCAGCTCCTCTGGAACGTCCTGGGGGTCACCAAGCAGGCCAGGCCGGTCATGGGATGGGGCGCCGAGGAAGTGGTGTATGCCCCCGAAATCGCGATCAGGGACGTCCACCTCTCTGAGATTGCCCAATTCATGGAACGGGTGTAGACTTTAGTCCAGTTTTCCCTCCCAACAACTCTCATGGGTGATCCAGGCCAGCCTATGCCGTTACGCGTGCTCATCCCGGGTGAAGATGAGGGTCAGGACCATGCTGGCGGCGTTCACAATAGGCCCCCGATGCCTGAAGGCACGGCCAAGGCGGAATGCCCCAAGTTCATGAGCCACGGCCCTTGCGGCGGCGTGCGCAAAGGAGGCTATTGCGAGGTCTACCCGGAGATGATGTGTCCGTGGGTCACCCTGTACTTCGAGCTGGAGAAGATCGGGCAGTTGGACTGGATGAAACAGGTGTGAGCAGGGTCTGGTGGGGTGCCTCACGTGCTCGCGCGTCGCGCACACAGGAAAGGGGGCCGGGGCGGCCCGCTTGCCTCGTCACCCGCTGGCCAGGGAAGCGATGGGTGGGGCAAGCGTGAAGCGTAAGGAGAAAAGGGCTGTCACGCGTGACGCGTTACGCGTGACGAGTGACGAATACACCGAGGCCCACGCCAAGAGCGGCGTCACGGCGGACCTGCCCGAGATCGAGACCTGGCCCAACCAGTACAAAGGCTACGAGATCACGATCGAGATTCCGGAGTACACCGCCATCTGTCCGAAGACCGGTCTTCCGGACTTCGGGACAATCCGGCTGCGCTATATGCCGGACAAGGCCTGTTTGGAACTCAAGTCTCTCAAGCTCTACATCCACGCCTACCGGAACCTCGGCATCTTTTACGAGAACGCCGTGAACCGCATCCTGCAGGATGTCGTGGCCGCCTGCCGTCCGGTGTGGGCCCGCGTCACCGGCGAGTTCACCGCCCGCGGGGGTCTCAGCAGCACGATTGAAGCGAAGTACCCCTAGCAGGCTGCTGAAAAAGGCCCCCAACTTCGTTCTCAACACCCATTGCACGCGGCCAAGCAACGGGTACCCGTCGAACTCCTCAATGTACGCGCAAAAAGTACGCCTCGGAGTCCGAGCATCCTTGCGGCCTCGTTGGATGGCCTTTTTGACCAGCCTGTGTAATCTTCGCCTCGCTTTCTTGTTTCCTGCTCGCTGACACGATATCCTCACGGCTTAACCATTACACTGCTGATTGATATGGCCACCTACGCAATCGGCGATGTCCAAGGCTGCTATTCGGCCCTCACCACGCTGCTGAAGCAGATCCGTTTTGATCCGGCCAAGGACCGGCTGTGGTTTGTCGGCGACCTGGTGAACCGGGGACCGGATTCCGTCTCCGTGTTACGGTACGTGAAGAAGATGGGGAGGG
>Ga0209058_1004371_pt1 | contig 11267 bp, 10 predicted proteins | sample GraSoiAngelo_147_FD_185904 | JGI IMG/M metagenome (GOLD analysis project Ga0209058, IMG submission 185904) | Grasslands soil microbial communities from the Angelo Coastal Reserve, California, USA - 14_1009_05_40cm (SPAdes) (version 2) | ecosystem: Environmental > Terrestrial > Soil > Grasslands ... | reverse complement strand
GCGCCGAAGGGCTCGTCCATCAGCAGGAGGCTCGGATCGGGCAACAGCGCGCGGCAGATTGCCACGCGCTGCTGCATACCGCCCGACAGCTCGCGTGGATACTTCGTCTCGAAGCCGCTCAGCCCGGTCAGCTCGAGGAGGTCGAGCGCTTGCTTACGGTGCTGCCGCGGCTCGAGGCCCAGCATCTCCACGGAAAAGAGCACGTTGTCGAGGACGGAGCGCCAGGGCAGCAGCACGGGCTGCTGAAAGACGAAGCCGACGTCGCCAAACGGCTCGCGCACCGGCTCGTCGCGAATCGTGATCGTCCCGCGTGTGGCCGGCGTGAGCCCCGCCACGAGCTTCAGCAGCGTGCTCTTGCCGCATCCGCTCGGGCCGACGAGCGTCACGAACTCGTTGTTCTGGACGTGCAAGGTCACGTCCTCGACGGCGCGCACGAGATCGCCGCGACGCGTGCGGTAGGTCTTCCCGACCGCGTCGAGCCGGATCACGACCGCGCGGGCGCGGCGTACCGGTCGAACGGCAACGGCGTGGCCACCGCCGCGCGGCACGCCGCGGCGACGTACGGCGCCAGCCGCGCGGCGAGCGCTCGCGACTCGGCGGAGGCGCGATGCTGGCGCTCGGCGGCCTCCTGCGCCTGCGCGTAAATGCGCGCCTCGTCCACCGTGGTCACACGTCCGCCCTCGACGACGACGCGGCCGCCGACCAGCACGGTGTCCACGCTCGCGCCCGTCTCCGCGTAGACGAGCGCATTGACGGGATCGGCGAGCGGACGCAAGAACACCGAGTCGGCGCGCAGCAGCACGAGGTCGGCCTTGCGGCCCGGCGCGATGGCGCCGAGATCGGCCGCCTGACCGAGCACGCGCGCGCTGCCGGACGTCGCGAGCTGCCAGACCGTTGGCGCGTCGAGCCACCGCCCGGTCTCGTGCGGAAAGCGGATGGTGCTGACCACCGACGCGATGCGCAGCGCCTCGAAGAGATTCTGGTTGTCGGCGCACACCGAGCCGTCCGTGCCGAGCCCCACGGCCACGCCGCGATCCAGCAGCTCGCGCACGGGCGCGATACCGCAGCCCAGGCGCAGGTTGCTGCCGGGGTTGTGCGCGATCGCGCCCCCGGCATCGGCAAGCATCTTCATGTCCTCGTCGGACAGCCACACGCCGTGGGCGCCGACGAAGCCGGGACCGAGGAGCCCGTGCGCCGCGAGTCGCGCGACGATGCTCTTCCCCCAGCGCCGCCGGCTCTCGATGACCTGCACCTTGGACTCGGCCAGGTGCGTGTGCACGCCGACGCCGTACTCGCTCACCAGCCGACGACACCCATCGAGGAACTCGTCGGTCGCCTGGTTGGGGATCGTCGGCGCCACCGCGACGCGCACGCGGCCCTCGGCCGCAGAGTGGAAGCGCCGAATCATCCGCTCCGTCAGCTCGAGCAGCCCTTTGGTCGGCGCCGGGCGGATCGCCTCGACGCTCGCGCGCAGATCGTCGGGCAGCAGCGGGAGCAGTCCCGGCACCGTCTCGTAGAAGACGACGTCGGCCACCGCGGGCGCGAGCACCACGCGCACGCCGACGTCGGTGTACGCGCGCACCGTCGCCTCGAACGCCTCGTCGGTGATCGCCGGCACGGCCATGTAGAGGTCGTACGCCGAGGTGCAGCCGGTTTTGAGCATTTCGATGGCGCCGATGGCCGCCGACAGGTAGTCGTCCTCGGGCGTCCGGAAGCCGTAGTTCGCCGGCGCGTTGGTCAGAAGATCCTCGAGCGTCCAGTTGCCGGCGCGCCCGCGCGCGAGGTGACTCGCGGCGTGCGTGTGAGCGTTGCCGAGCCCCGGCAACAGAATGCGGCCCGTCGCATCGAGCACGCGCGCGTCGGCCGGCGCGGCGAGTGCCGGGCCCACGGCGGCAACGCGATCGCCGTCGATCAGCACATCGGCGCGTGAGAGCGAGGCCGGCGAGCCCGCGAGGACCTGCGCACCGCGAATCAGGACCGTCATCACTTCTTCTCCGGCAAGAGATCGTTCGTGTAGATCTCCTCGAGCGGCACCTTGCGCTTGAGCTCGAGGTACTGCGTGTACGTGTCGCGCGTCTTCTCCAGTCGCCCCGGCTCGAACTGGCCGACCGCGACCTTGCCGCTCGTCACCTCCTCGGCGTAGACGAAGCGCGCGGCCACCTGCGCCGCGCCGATGGCGCCCTCGGGATCGACCTCGGGATGGTGCTTGAGCACGTAGCCGACGCCCTCGTCGAAGTGTTTGCCTCGAAACGCGTAGTCGGCGCCCTTCAGCGTGGCCCGCAGAAACGACTTGAGACCCTCGGGATCCTTCGCGATCGTCTCCTCGCGCGCGACGAGCGAGGTGGACGACAGGTCGAGCCCGAGATCGGCCCACGCCGTGAGGACACGGATGTCTGCGTTCTGCTGGCGCGCGATCTTGCGGATGCGCGCCTCGTGCACGACGAAGAACGGCACCGCATCGGTGGCGCCTCTGATCAGCGAGGGTGGCATCGAGGCAGCGTCCATCGTCACCCACGTCACCGAGTTCGGCTTCAGTCCCGAGAGTCGCTCGAACACCGGCCAGAGGATCTGGTGGCTGTTGCCCGGTGAGATCGCGAGCTTCTTGCCCTCGAGATCTTTCGGCGTCTTGATCGGCGAGTCGGCGCGCACGAAGATCCCGTGGGGCGGCCGGCGGTACCAGAGCGCGATCGCCTTCACCGCCACGTCGGTGTTCGCCCGCGCGGCAATGAGCGCGGAGATGTCGGAGATACCGACCTCGCCCTGGCCCGCCGCGATGCGCTTGACGGTGTCGGCGGAGCCCTGGCCGCGCACGATCTTCACGTCGAGTCCTTCCTCGCGGTACCAGCCCTTCTCGAGCGCCGTGTAGTGCGGCACGTACTCGCCCGTGGGCACGAAGTCCAGGATCAGCGTGTAGGGCTTGAGCGGCTTCTGTGCGATGCCGGCGACGGGCAGGGCGAGCGTGGCGAGGACCACGACGAGCGTGAGCAATCGGCGGGCAGCGCGGGTCATCGACGATCCTCCGGGTCGATCGGGCTCGAAACGGCGTCATGCATCTCACGCGCTCCCGGAGCGTGTCAAGTGACGACGGGGTAGCCGGCGCTGCGAAAGGCGGCGAGCAGCTCGTCAGATAATCCTAAACGATGGCAGACGCCTCCCACGCCGGTAGCCGACGCGGACGCACGGATATCACCACCACCAGCCGCGCGTGACCTCCGTGACGTCGCTCCGCGCGATGTCGAGCACCGCAACGCGCGACCAGTACCCCCAACACGAGACGATGCGTCGATCCGTTACGATCAGTGGACCATTCCAGCCCCAAGCGGTGGCCACGCGGCCGTAGTGGACGCTCACCTTACGGTCGACGGTGACACGCTCGCCTGGTGCGGGGCGGGGCCATCGAACCGGCGGCCCAGACCGACCGCTCGCAGGCTCCAGCCAAACAGCGAGAGATCGATGACCGCGACGGCGAACAGCGCGGCGAGCGTCAGCTCCCCCCAAGCGATCACAAACGATCACCGCGCGATCGCCGGCCTCCGATCGAACCACGGCCGCGCCGTCTCGAGCTGCGCGGCGAGACGAAACAGCGTGGCCTCGTCGCCGTAGCGCGCGACCAGCTGCACGGCGACCGGCAGATCCCCGGCCACGCCGAGCGGCAGCATCATCGCCGGCTGCCCGGTGAGGTTGAACCACACGGTGAACGGCGAGAAGTGAAAGACGCGCCGCCAGTACTCGTCGACGTCCCCGAGCATCATGTCGATCAAGCCGAGCTTCGGTGGCAGCGTCGCCAGGCCGGGCGTCAGCAAGATGTCCCAGCGCTGGTGGAAGGCCGCCATCTGCCGGCCGAGCCGATGCGCGGTCTGCGTCGCGCGCACGTAGTCGGCGCCGCTCACGCGCTCACCCATCTGGCCCGTCGCCCACGTCACCCGCTCGACCTCGTCCTCGCGCGCGGGCCGGCCTTTGGCCGGATTGCCCCCGAGGTTCACGACGGTGTTCGCGGCGGCGAGCGTGAGGAAGGTTGGCACCACCGCCTCGCCGTCGATGGACGGCTTGACCTCCTCGACATGGTGGCCGAGATCGACGCACAGCTTTGCCGTCTCGCCGAGCGTGCGCAGGCTGTCGGCCTCTACCTTCGCGCCGTTCGGCGCGACACTCGTGAACGCGATGCGCAGCCGTCCCGGATCGGCGCCGACCTCACTCGACAGCGAACGCGCCAGCGGCGGCGCGACGTAGGGATCGCCCGGGCCTGCGCCCGCGGTGGCGTCGAGCAGCGCCGCCGAATCGCGCACCGTCAGCGTGACCGCGTGCTCGGCCGACAGCCCGCCGAGGCCCTCGCCCGTGTACGGCGCCATCGTGTTGCGGCCGCGCGTGGGCTTGAGGCCGACGAGGCCGCAGCACGCCGCGGGCGCGCGGATGCTGCCGAAGCCGTCGGTCGCGTGCGCCATCGGCAGCATCCGCGCGCCGACGGCCGCCGCGGCGCCGCCGCTGCTGCCGCCCGAGATGCGCGTGGGGTCCCACGGGTTCTTCGTCGCGCCGTGCATCTGCGGCTCGCAGGTGAGGGACAGGCCGAGCTCGCACGTATTGGTGCGTCCGAAGACGACGAGCCCGGCGCGCTTGAGCCGGCGCACGTGCTCGCTGTCCGCGGTCGGCGCCGGCGCGTCGGCGTAATAGCGGCTCGAGCGTGTCATGGGCACGCCGGCGATCGATGCCGTGAGGTCCTTCATCAGATAGGGCACGCCGCGGAACGGACCGTCCGGCAGCCCGGCCGCGATCGCCCGGCGGCCGAAGTCGTAGAGCTTCATGGTGACGGCGTTGACCAGCGGGTTGCGCGCCTCCACGCGCGCGATCGCCGCTTCCATCAGCTCTTCCGGCGCGATGTCCCCTCGCGCGACCAGCTCGGCCAGCCCCAGCCCGTCGTAACGCTCATACTCGCCGAATCCCGTCATCGGACGTCCTTTGTCGGCGGCCGCTCTACAGTAGAATCGGTGTTGACCCGCATGGGGTGGCACCTTCCGTTCGATCGCGCCGGACGCTGCCTCACGCGAGGCCAGCGTGCGCTCGCCCGCCGCGACTTTCTCGACGCCGAACGGCTGCTGCGCGAGGCGCTCGGCGGGCGCCCACACTCCGCGCACGTCCACCTGTATCTCGCGCACGCGCTGGCCGAGCAGGAGCGGCTGGCGGATGCAGAGGCCGCGTTCGAGCGCGCGGCGGCGCTGGCGCCGCACAACTTCGTCGTCCCGCTGCATCTGGCCATCGTGCGGCTCGACGCCGCCCAGCACGCGCGCGCGCGCGAGGCGCTCGAGCGCGCGGCGCGATTGGCGCCCGACAATCCGCTCGTCGCGGGATATCTCGATCTCGTCGCGTGGGCGGAGGGCGAGCACGGCCGCCTCGACGGCCTCGGGCGTCGCGCGCGTGAGCTGCCGGAGTCGTTTCGCGCGCGCCTGCTGCTGCACCTGGCGGCCTGGACGCTGCGCACCCGCGGCGGCAAGGCCGCCGTCGCGCTCCTCGAGCCGCCGCCCGATCGGCCGCTGGCGATCCGCCTGCCCGCGCCGCTGCGCGCGCGCTGGCACCGCCGCCGCGGCGAGCGCGCGCGCCGGCTGCTCGAGGCCGGCCGCTTCGAGGACGCCGCGGACTATCTCGCCGCGCAGCCCGGCGCGCTCGACGGCGCGGACGCGCACGCGCTGCTCGAGCGGGCGCGCCGTGGCGCCGTGACCGCCGTCGCGACGGCGCTCGAGCGCGCGGCGCCGCCCGAGCGCCGCGCGCTGCTGCTGCGCCGCTACGAGTACGAAAACGACCTCGGCGACCGTGACGGGGCCTATCGCACGCTGCAGGCGTGGCTGGCCGCGTACCAGCAGGACGGCGCGCCCGCGTCGGAGATGCCGGTGGCCGAGGCGGCGGCGCGGCGGCTGGCCGAGCTGGACGTCGAACGCGGCGACTTCGAGCAGGCTCTGCAACACTGTGGAGCGTCGCGGGCGGCGCGGCCCGCGCGGGAGACGCACGGCGTGGAGGGGCTCGCGCTGCTCGGCCTCGGGCGGCGGCGGCCGGCGCGGCATCGGTTCGAGGATTTTCTCGCCGATGCCTTGTTTCCCATCGAAATCGCGGTCGCGCGCGCGCAGAACTCGGCGGCATGACGGCTGCATCGTCTACGGTGAGATGGCGTCTGACGTGTCCCCCTGGAAGCTCGGCGGCCTCACGGTGCGCGAGCTTGCCCGCCGCGTGTGGCGCGAGATCGAGGAGGACGCGGTCGCCGACCGAGGCGCCGCGCTCGCCTACTACTTCCTGTTTGCGCTGTTCCCCGCGCTGCTGTTCTTGACCGCGCTGCTCGGCATGCTGCCGATTCCGAGTCTCATGGATCGCCTCATGGAGTACGTCACTCGTGCGCTGCCCCCGGATGCGGCGTCGGTGACGCAAAAGACGCTCCGCGAGATCGTGCGGGGCGCGCACAGCGGTCTGCTCTCGCTCGGTGTGCTCGGCGCGCTGTGGGCGGCCTCCAACGGCATGGCCTCGATCATCAGCGCGCTGAACGCGGTGTACGACGTCCCCGAAACGCGGCCGTTCTGGAAGCACAAGGCGCTCGCGATCGGCCTGACGCTGCTGTTCTCAGGCTTCATCCTCACCGCGCTGGTGTTGATGGTCTTCGGCCCGAAGATCGGCGAGACCATCGCCGGCTGGGTCGGGCTCGGCTGGCTCTTCACGGTCGTCTGGAACGTGATCAGCATTCCGGTCGTCGTTCTGCTGGTCAGCCTCGGTGTCGCGCTCGTCTACTATCTGGCGCCCGCCGTCGAGCAGAAATTCCGCTGGGTGACACCGGGCTCCGCCCTGGCCGTCGTCCTCTGGCTGGCGATGTCGGCGGCCCTGCGCTGGTACGTCACCCACTTCGCGAACTACAACGCCACCTACGGCTCGCTCGGCGGCGCGATCCTCCTGATGCTCTGGCTCTACCTGAGCGGTGTCGCGCTGCTACTCGGCGGCGAGGTGAACGCGGTGATCGAGCACGCCGCCGCCGAGCGTGGCGCCGCGGACGCCAAGGCCGCGGGTGAGGCGGTGCCGGGCGAAGCGCTGCCCGCCAACGTCTTCCGGCTGCCGGTGCGGCCGGCGGCGCGTGCCGCGGTCTCGGTCACCGAAGGCGTGGCGCGCCTCGCACGGCTGGAGGTCGAGCTGGCGGTGAGCGAGACACGCCGCGTCGCCGTCGATCTCGGTCTGGCGTCCGCGGTGGCCATGGTGGCCGCGATCATCCTCGTGACCGGCTTGACCGTCACGCTCGCCGCGGCGCTCGCGCCGATCTTCGGCGCCGACTGGCGGCCACTGCTGAGCGCGGGCGGGGGCGGCGCGCTGCTCGCCGGCGCCGCGCTGGCCTGGTCGATTTATCGCGTGCGCCACCTCGGCGTGCTGCGCGAGACCTTTGCATCCATCAAGGAGACGTGGCAATGGGCCGAACGGCGACTGAAGTCCGGGACGACGTAGCGCTCGCGGGCCGCCTCGTGGTCGATGCCTTCGAGGAAGTGCGTCGCCGCGGCTGGCTGCCGTGGATTCCGCTGGCGGCGGCGGTGATGGCAGGTCTCGCCCTGCGCAAGCGCCCGATGTCGGACGTCGCCGAGCGTGCGGGCCGCACGGCCGAGCGCGCGCTGCAGGTGGCCGGCGCGCTCGCGGCGATCGAGCGCTTCCGCGAGATGACCCGCCGCCGCAAGGCGGCGTAGTCTAGCGGCCCTGGAAGTTCGCCTTGCGCTTCTCGAGGAAGGCGCGCGCGCCTTCCTTGAAATCCTCGCTGAGGTAACAGGACAGCAGCAGATCCTCGAGGCTGCCGGGCGACGTCGCCACGATCATTCGCCGCACGGCCTCCTTCGTCGCGGCCAGCGTCAGCGGCGCCAGCTCGGCAATGTGCGCGGCGAGCTCCTTCACGCGGCCGCGTAGCGCCGCCGCGGGATGGACCTCGTCCACCAGCCCGATGGTCTTGGCGTCCGCCGCACTCACCAGACGCGCCGTCAGCACGATCTCGCGCGCGCGGACGGGCCCGACGGTGGCCGCGAGCAGGCCGAGGCTGAACGGCGCGGCGAAGTTGCCGAGCGTGCGGGCGACGGGCGCGCCGAAGCGCGCGTGCTCCGCGACGATGCGCAGATCGCACGCGAGCGACATGAACATGCCGCCGCCGACCGCGTCGCCGCCGACCATCGCGATCGTCGGCTTGGTCATGTTCGCGATGCGGCCGAGCACGCGCGTGATGCGTGCCTCGTAGCCGAGCGCATCGTCCTTGGTCTTGAAGGTCAGGAACTGCCGGATGTCGGTGCCGCTCACGAACGCCTTGTCACCGGCGCCCGTGAGCACCATCACGCGCACGCCCGCGTCCTTGTCGATCTTGTCGCACAGATCGTGCAACGTCTCGTACATCTCGAACGTCATGGCGTTGCGCGCCTCGGGCCGGTTGAAGGTGACGGTGACGACGCGGCCGTCCTGCTCGACGAGGATGGGATCGAGGGTCATGCCTCAGACGATAGCGCAGCCGCACCACCGCCTGCTACTCTTTGACCGATGCTCGATCGTCTCGCCGGTCTGCTGCTGTGGTCGGGGCGCGTCCGCCGTTTCGACGTCGACGCGGCGCCGGCCGACGTGCTGCTACAGAGCTCGCTGGTCCTGCGCGGGCTCGGCGCGTCGCTCGCGCGCCTGGATCTCGACGCGGGAACGCTCGAAGCACGGCTGGCCGTGGGCGGCGTCCTGCGCGTGCACGCAGAGGCGGATGCGGACATGCGCAGCCACGTGGCGATCGACGTCGAGGGACGCGACTGGGCTGGTGTGGCGCGCGTCCTCGCCCGTGAGCTTGCCGACGGAGCCGGCGCGTGATCTTGCTGACGGGCTTCGAGCCGTTCGGCACGTATACGACCAACCCGTCCGGTGAGGTCGCCAAGGCACTCGACGGCCGCGCGTTCGGCGCCGAAGTCGTCCGCGGCGTGGTGCTGCCGGTGCACCACCGCGAGGCGGCGCTCGCCGTGACACGCCTGCTCGACGAGGTCGCGCCGCGCGCGATCGTTCACGTCGGGCTCGCGGGCGGCCGCGCGCGCATCGCGCTGGAGCGCGTGGCCGTCAATGTCATGGACTTCGAGATCGCCGACAACGCGGGCTATCGCGCCGCCGGCGAGGCCTGCATGCCGGGCGGACCCGTCGCCTACTTCAGCACGCTGCCGCTCGGCGCCATCCTCGACGCGCTCGTGGCCGAGGGCGTGCCCGCGTACCTGTCGAGCAGCGCGGGTACCTATCTCTGCAACCAGACGATGTACACGACGCGCGACCTGCTCGAGCGGCGCGGGCTCACGATTCCCGCCGGCTTCATCCATCTGCCGCAGTCCGCCGCGATGGTGGCCACCTCCGGTCTCGATCAGCCGAGCATGGATCTGCCGCTGATGATCCGCGCGATCGAGACCGCGCTGCGCGTGACGGCTTCCTCGCTCAGTTCCGCTCGCTGACAAACGCGCGCAACCGGCGCTTCATCTCCTCCGGCATCTCGACGTCTGCGGCGCGCCCGGCGACCTGGATCGTCCGGCGCAGTGTCCTGAGATATGCACGGCACGGGGCGCAGGTCGCCAGGTGCAGCACGAGTCGGACGAGGTCGAGTGGCCCGAGCTCGCGATCGAGGTACGCCGACATGCGCGCGATCGCTTCGCGGCACGTTATCAAGATCGGCGTGCGCCGGCTCACGAGGCCTCCGAGGCGGCGCCGGTGGTGCCCATGGTGTCGAGCACGGCGGCGTCGACCGGGTCCACCGATGTGAGGTGAATTCGCACGCGTCCGGCCGTCTGGGTCGTGACCTTGCCCCAGAGATCGCCGGACACGCGGCCGAGCTCCGGCCATGTCAGTCGAAGCCGCACGTTGGTGAGCGGCGCGAGCGGCGTCTCCAGTTCGGCCTCGAGCTGCCGGCCCGACACGCGGCGCACGCGTCCGGCGAACGATTCGCTGCGGACCTGCTTGCCGTCGACGACCCAGCCGACGAGCGGCAGCGAGACGTCGCGCTCCGCGGTCACAACGGCGTCGCGACGCTGCGCCCACCGGCCACCGAGCCCGCGCAGCTCGTAGAGCGCCACGGGCGCCTCGAGGCCCTTGAGCTCGACGTGCACAGGCGGCGCCACCTCGGCCAGCGGCCCCAGGTAGCGCACGGCCGACTCCGTCAGCAAGATCTGGCCGCCGACCGTGCAACTCTCGACGCGCGCCGCGAGATTGACGGCGGCGCCGACCACCGCATACTTCGTTCGCTGCTCGGAGCCGATGTTGCCGACCACGGCTTCGCCGGTGTTGATCCCGATGCCCATCTCGAATCGTGGGCGCCCGCGCGTGGCGTTGGCCTCGTTCAGCGCATCCATCGCGCGCTGCATGGCGAGCGCCGTCGCCGCCGCGCGCTCGGCGTGATCGGTGTGCTCGATCGGCGCGCCGTACACCGCGAAGATCGCGTCGCCGATGAACTCGTTGATGGTGCCGCCATGCGCGATGACGATCTCGGCCATCTTCCCCAGGTAGTCGTTGAGGACGGCCATGACGCCGGCCGGATCGCCGTGCTCCGCGAATCGCGTGTAGCCGCGCAGGTCGGACATGAGCACGGTGATCTCGCGCTTGCGGCCGCCGAGCGCCAGCCCGTCCGGCGACTCGAGCACGGCGCTGGCGACCTCGGGGGAGACGTACCGGCCGAAGGCGTTGCGAATGATCTCGCGCTGGCGCAGCCCTTCGACCATCGCGTTGAAGGCGCGCGTGAGGTGGCCGATCTCGTCGCGTGAGCTCACGGTGGGCGTCTGCGAGAGATCGCCGGCGGCGACACGGCCGGCGGCGCCGGTCAGCGCGACGATCGGGCGCGTGAGTCGCCGGGCGAAGACGATGGCCAGCACGACCGACAGCAGCACGCCGGCGACGCTGCCCAGGGCGATCGTCTTATCGAGCTCGCGCAGGCGGTCGAAATAGAAATCGACCGGATAGTCGACCTGGAGCACGGCCGCCGCGGCGCCACGCGCGTCGAGGATCGGCGCGAAGGCGCTGATGCGCATGCCACCGCGCGTGCGATAGATGCCCGTATAGCGCGCCACGCCGTCCTCGAACGTCCACGCGACGGCGTTCGCGGCCTCCGGCCCGATCGTCACCGTCTCACCCGGGCGCTCGTCGTCGGCGGTGGTCACGACGATGCGCGCGCGTCGGCTGACGGGGTCATAGCTGGCCAGCGTCCGCATCGGCGTCGTGAGCAGAGTCTCCTCGCGAATGGCGGCCAGCGCCCTGATGACCCGGCGATAGGCGGGTGTGTC